>JAEEGF010028945.1_pt1 | contig 55372 bp, 52 predicted proteins | sample 9134171 | NCBI WGS metagenome assembly JAEEGF01 (sample SAMN16246542, study PRJNA631951) | gut metagenome | biome: gut microbiome; feature: rumen; material: AP-attached | host: Bos | place: Iran: Karaj | collected 2018-10 | reverse complement strand
TGTTGTAAGTAAGTTACGAAATAATGAGACTGATGATATAGAATGAAGTAGAATATTGAAGGAGAAATTGCATGAAGAAGTTTTGCAAATATATTTTAGTTCTGGTGATATCCATTTTATTTGGAATAGGAATTGGCACATTTATGATTGAGTTTGAGATAGATAAGCTATTTAAACATAGAATCGACTATGCTACTATAATCGGATTGTTTGTATTAGCAATGTTATTTTCTGTTACGCTTCATGAATTATCTCACGCATTTTATTTTTGGATAAACAAGGTTCCACTTAGGTTTGTGGCTATATTTTTATTTGGCTTTTATAAGGATGATAAGAAATGGAAATTTATATTTTATCCAAATAAAATAACACTTACAGGTGGAATCGCAATACCAGATCTTCCAGCAGTAAACAATGAGAGTCAATTTAAAAGAATTCGAAAAGTATATAGTAGAGCATTGCTGTTTGCACCAATAATATCCTTTGTAGAGGCAATCGTAGCAATGGTTGCATACGCTACATTGTTATTTTCCGAGCTAATTACAGAGTATACAAATGCAAGTGTATTTTTAGTGTTTTGTATTTTTGCTGGATTTACAATATTTTTTTCATCGTTTTTAAAAGCAGAAAATATTTATGGTGATTTTCCTGCGTACAAACTGTATAAGGAAAATGATAAGAAGACTATTCTTCAGCTTGGGGAGTATTTGATATTTGCGAATAACTGGAAAAAGAAAATAATGGATAGTGATTGGCTTGTTGATGAAATATTAAAATATGCAAGAAGAGCTAATGCTGAACCTGGAGATTCAACTAATCTTGGAATGCTTGACTGGGTTATTCAGATGGAGTATCTAGGAGTTTTTGAGTTGGATGATGAAATAAATGAAACTCTTAAATTAATGTTTGAGGAGAATAAAATACTATCAGAATATCCACAGAGTGAAGAGCGAGATATATTCTATTTTCATATGATATACAAGCTATTAAAGGATGGACAGGTTGAAAAGTGTGTATTACAGGAAATGATGAATCAGTCGTCAAAGAAATTGTTGAAAGGCATGCCATCGAATGAGTACTACACTAGGTTGACAAAACACTTGCTGTATGATTGTGACTATACTGAATGGTTAAACAAAAATATGAATCCAAGCAGTTCGTTTACTTTATTGAGCTTGTTTGAACCAGTTAAAGAGATAGAGCGTAGAATCATTCAACAGAATGTAACGGTAACATAAAATGAAATAAAAATATCGGATTCTAATTATATAATAAATAAAATAATGGCTTGATTCGATATCAACTAAGGAGGAAATTAGTATGAATAATAAAAAAATCAAAATATTAGTGCCAATGATACTTTTTCTACTCCTTATTAATGGTTTGGTATATATTATGACAAATGGTGTTAAGAGGGGAATTATAGTTGAATCGGCATTTTTCTTATTGGAAATCATTATAACAATATGGCTGATGAAAGACGTTTGGAACTCGAAGTCGTAAAGCTGGATTTCGGTAAAACGTTCAAAAAAATCTTGTTAGTTTGAGGAAAGTACGATCACAGTACTTTCTGAGAAATCGCTGTTTGTTGTATTTATGTCCATAGCGGATAATGTTCTGAGAACCACAATAAGTGCATTTATTTGTATATGAAAGGACGTGAATTATGAAAAAACATTATAAAAAGTATTATGGATATTATAGGAAAAACAAGCGAGACTCTCTTATATGTGGGATAGTGTTTTTTTTATTATTTGTTATTGTATATATGATGCATTTTATTATTCCGATACATGACAATATGGGTTTTTACTCAGCTATTATTGAATTCATAACGTCTTGGTATTTTATTTTTAATGTTATTGATGTTATTCGGATTCAAAAAAAGGCAATAGTAAATGAATATGGGAAAAAATGTATTTTCTTTCATAGATATTTGTCTATAGGAATTTTTTTGCTTTCTGCATTTTTTACTGTATTGAGTTTGTTTTATGAGATTGACTATAATATTACAGTGCTTATCTATCTGGCATTAGGTTTTATCAGTTATGCATATTTTATAATGCTTTTTATGTTTGAAGAAGATTATTACTATTCCGGTGGTTTTAAGATTTTCTATTCTGAGATTAATCATATTGAAATTGAAGATGAAGTACATACTTCAAAAGGGATTGTTGTTGTATGTAAAATGATGAAAGATGAAAAAGTCATTGGCTATGATCGAATGCTGATCCATGACTTTATTTGTTTGAAGACTAAGATTGATGAGAATAAGAAAAAAGGAATAGATCTGCACAATAATAGAACGAGGGAAATAAAGGTAAAACATGAGATTTTATTGCATAAAACAACATGACATCACGGACTGCGGAGCTGCTTGTCTTGCAACTGTTTGCAAACAGAATGGATATTATTACAAGGAACTGATTGACAGTGTATTACCGGATGGACTCAGAAAAACATTAATTACTATTTCAATAATAATTTCTTTAAGTACTTGATATATGGGAGGATGATATGAAGAAAATAATTATTACAATAGGAGCATTTTTGCTTCTGATTATAGTGCTTGTTATTGTCAAGTTATTGTTGGTTAATTTTTTTCAACAGCTTGAAGGTAATAAGATATTGAGTTTTATACTATATTTTGTTTTTGTGCTTGGATGTATTCTTATAATAAAATATTATCTGAAAAATAAATAATAAAATTAGGACGGTTCGAAGAATGAAATATTCTTGTATCAAACAGCATGATATCACTGATTGTGGTGTTGCCTGTCTTGCTGATTTCCTAATAATAGGTTTTTAAGAGGAGGTTTTTGATGAATGACATAGAAATTAAAAATATTTATTCTTGTGGGCGCTTTTTAAATGTTGTAGCTTTAATATCTGCAGGTGTTTTTTATTATTTTAATTTATTTTCTGATAGTTTAATGTTGATTGCTATTTTTGTATTAGGAATTATTGGTTTTTTAAATTTATCTGTTTATAAGAGTATTATGAGAGAAGAGAAAATATCACTATATTCGAATATGATGGTTGCAATTACTATGGTGGCTGTAAGTGGTTATGTTTTGTGTATATTTTTCACGCTCGGAAGAATAGCGGTGAGTAGATTAGGATTCTAATCTATATATCCGTTATATTTGTGTTTTGTCCTAAAAAATTGAGTCAGTTGTAACACGAAAACTTGAAGGTGTAAAAACACTTTCATAACTATTTGTGCCGCCAGCCGAAGGCGGCGGAATGCTTGTCTCAAAATTATAAAAACTCTGATAATATATTGAACATTTTACAAACTTAATATAAAATAATGTATATTGAGTTTGCAAAATAGCGATTTTGGAGGGCTAAGTGAAGGCGAGAGTAAGTGATAAGAATATCGTTTTGTTCCTTGTGTTATTAGCAATAGGATACTTAGGCGGAATTGTATTAGGTATTCATTTATTTTTTTAGATGCTATTACAAGGTAAATTGAAATCTTATTATTCTAAACTTGGATATTAAGGTTTATGATGTAAAAGAGCAATATGACAGAGTGCTACTTTGTATATTGCTTTTTTTTATTACTCAATTAGGATGGTTTGATAAAATGAAATACTATTGCATAAAACAACACGACATCACTGATTGTGGTGCTGCCTGTCTTGCGACAATCTGTAAGCAGAATGGCTGTTAAATAGTGCAAATCTTTAACTTTACCATGAAATTTGCCTATGTCATAATATTGATAAATTGATTAGGGAGGCAAGATTTATGAATATCGCAGTGGTGAACCCATCTTTTGATGAAAAAACAAGAGCACAGATTGAAGCTGTTGCTAAAGAAATAAATTATGAAATAAATTTTTATAAAAATGAGACAGAGGCCAGTGGTCATCTTTCCAATGCGGATATAGTTTTTGGCTATATTCCAAGTATTGTGTCAGAATGCAAGCAAATGTCTTGGCTTGCGCTACCCTTTGCAGGGGTTGAAGTCTTTTTAAAGCCTGGAGTTTTAAGGGATGACGTGATTTTAACTAATTCTTCAGGTGCATATGGTCTTATTATTTCAGAACATATAGTTATGGTGCTTCTTATGCTTTTAAGAAAGGAAGCAGGCTTTGTAAAGGGTCAGCTTGAGCATGTTTGGGAGACCCCAGTTTGGCAAAGAACTATTAAGAATAGCAGAATTGTAATTCTTGGAACAGGGGATATTGGTGGAAATACAGCTAAAAGACTTAAAGCCTTTGAGCCAAGTAAAATTATTGGTATTAATAGATCAGGTAAAATAAATACAAAATCTGCTAGTTATTTTGATGAGATTGAAACTATAGAAAGATTAGATTCTGTCTTAGAAGCAGGGGATATTGTAATTATGTGTATGCCAGCTACTAAAGAGACCAATAATCTTGTAGGACAAAAAGAATTAGAAAAAATCGGACATGATGGAATAGTTATTAATGTTGGCAGAGGTCAGGCTCTAGATCAGGACCTTTTGGTTGAGAAGCTTGAAAAGGGTGAGCTCTACGGTGCGGCCCTAGATGTATTTTTACAAGAACCAATTAATAGGGACTCTAAGCTTTGGGATACTCCAAATTTATTAATAACACCTCATATTGCAGGAAAATTAACAAACGACTATACTATAGAGGTGTGCGTAAAGATTTTCCTTGAAAACCTTAAGCGTTTCGCTAAGGGTGAGGGGCTTACGCATGTTGTAGACAGAGTAAAGGAGTATTAAAATGTTTACTAGACCGGATGATACGTATAATAATATAAGAAAAAGATCTCTTGAGCAGTGGCTTTCAGAAATGGAAAATCACGAGGATGTTGCGGTAAGAGGAGGAGTTAAGTTAACTAGGGAGTACATTGCGCATCTAGAAGAAGAGATTAGTAGACTTAAAGATGAGTGTAAGTTAAAGGATGACTACCTTAAAAAGATGTCAAAAAGATAAAATTAAATGAGGATTTAAAAAATGGGATTTTTATCGGCTTTATGCATATTTTTTGCTGTTTATAAGTTTTCTAGGAAGGCAAAGGAGAATAATATAGATAATAAAACGAACACAGCTACATTTAATAGAATTAAGAAAAAGGAATATAAACCACCGGTTATAACTTGCGATTATTGCGGTTCGAAGGTGGATACAGCTGTATATGACAGATGTCCTAACTGTGGTGCTAGTTATGATTTAGATTCAGAGTGGATTAATAGATTTGATGCTTATGAAGAAGAATCAGATTATAATCAATATTACAATAGCAGCAATACAGGTAGCATATATCAAAGAACATTTCAGAATTACGGACCAAATAAAGTTAAACAAAAGAAGACAGGCTTTTTAAAGAAGACCTTTATTATTTTGACAAGCATTTTTATAGCGATTTTTGTGTTGTCAATTATAGTTTATATATTTGATTACGATAGTTCTGATATCGGAACTGATTATAGAGGCAATGAAAAGGTAAATGAGTATTCTTATGAGGATTATCAGCTTGTTGATTATACAGTTGAGGGGGATGGACAGATTCTAAATTATTATTTTGATAATGATGAGAATCAGAATATAACAGTTACTTTAAAGAATATTTATGAGGATCATAGCTCATATAGAGATGGATATAAGTTTGAATTTGAAGTGGTTAATAATAGTGATAGAAATGTAAAGATTGTTTTTTCAGCTCACACTTTTAATAGTTATTCTGATTATGATGGCAGTTATCTTTATTCTAATGACAACTATAAAAGACACAGTACTGTTACAGTTTATGAAGAATTATCTAATGTTGCTCAAAGTGGGATTAAGAATATTTCTTTTGAACGATGTAGTATTTTGACAACAGATAGTTCTACTATTTATGACAGAAGTGATGTTGCTACCATAACAACGACTTCAACTATTGATGTAGGATATAATTTAACGAGATATCATGTTATTTATTCAAATGATTATGTTGATATTTACAGTGCTTATGATTATGTCACAGATAGTAATACTTATATTAACTATGATGAGGGTCTGAAATATTATATTGTAAATAAGACAGAAAATCTTTCTTTTGATGTTGAAACTGATGGATATTTGGGTCAGGGTAAGAGTTTGTATACGTATGGCTTATATAATACGGTATCTATTCCTGGAACAACCCTTTTGACCTCAGAAATTTATTCTTATGAAGATTATTTTAGTGATGTAAAGAATAAAGAGTTGTATATTTCCTTTGATTTTAAGTGTAAGGAAAATCCGTTGGAAAGTTTTTCAACGGGGTATATAGATTTAAAGACCGAGTATTGGAGGTCGGAGGGATAGAATTTTTTTAAGACACGCTTGCGCTTGGCTAGCCCTCTTAGCAGTACTAAGAAAAGCCCCTCTTTTTAAGAGGGGCTTTTCAAGTGCTGAAGGGGCTAGAACAGTCTTAAAAAAACTATCCCTCCTCCCAGGCGAGTGTAGAATTGCCGGGAGTGCGAACTGCCGGGAGGGTGGAGTACGGCAAAGGCGCTTCGCTGTTTGCCTACCGGGAGGTGAGTTAGGCCGGCCGGCAAAGGCGCCTTCGGCTGTTTGCCTAGTTTTTTTTAAGGAGGATTTTATGAAGGAGTTTGAATTTAGAACAATTAGACTAGATGAGATTGACCAGGCGGTGGAGATTGAACAAATTTGTTTTCCTCCAAATGAGGCTTGTACAAGAGAAGCTATGACTAGAAGAATTAATAAGGACAAGGATGATTTCTTTGTTGCGATTGATAAGGAGACTGGCCTTATTGCTGGTTTTGTCAATGGCTTGGCAACAAAAGAAATTACTTTTAGAGATGAATTTTTTACACAGGAAGAATTGTATGATGTGAATGGTGATAACATCATGATTCTTGGTTTGGATGTACTTCCTGAGTATAGAATGCAGGGACTTGCACGTAGTATTATTTCTAAATATGGTGAATTACAACTTGAGAGGGGCAGAAAGTACCTTACTTTGACTTGTCTTGATTCTAGAGTTTCTATGTATAAGAAGTTTGGTTTTGAGGATTTAGGACAGGCTAATTCCACATGGGGAGGAGAAGTTTGGCATGAGATGAGGAAGAGTCTGTAAGGCTTTCTCATTTCTGAGTACGGTGATTTAGCTCCATTTGAGATATATTTTTGATAGTAATAATTAGTTATCAGTGACATAATTAAAATGTTTTAGTGGCTTCATAAAGGAGGTCATATGAATAAGGCATTCTTTATAGACACGGAAAATGTGGGCGCTTCCTGGGTTTACTTGATGGATGAAAACATGGATAGCAAATTTTATGTTTTCTACACAGGCCATTCCCCAAGACTTGAGTACGAGACAGTGAAATATTTGCTGAAATATCCTGATAAAGCTAACTTTATTAGTTGTCATGAAGGCAACAATAGTCTAGATTTTCAGCTGGTGACATACTTAGGCTATCAACTTCATGAGGATTCTAGCCAAGAGATGATTATTGTTTCAAATGATACAGGGTTTGATGCAGTGGTTAGTTTCTGGGAAGAGAAAAACATGAAGGTTAAGAGAATGAATCGTCCGGTGCATTTAGATAACAAAAAAATTTTGGATTTAACAGATAATCTTAATTCTGAATCCGTTTTAAAACCTGTATCGGATAAGGATGAGATCAATACAATAATTAATTGTATTGGAAATAATAAGCAAAACTTGAATACTGTATTTACTTGCTTATATGGTAAAGATAAGGGTAGAGATATTTATGAGTTTAAAAAGTCGTTAGGCTTTTTTGCGCCTGAAGTTTACTGGACAAGACAAGAAAAATTTGAAAAGCTTGTTGATATTATTTTTAAGCATAAATTAGAAATTGAGGATGGTAGTAAATCAGAATTAATAGCCTTTCTAAGAGATAATTTTAAAGATGATAAACAGCAGTTTTACAAGAATCTTGTTTCTAAGTACGGGAATGAAGGTGCAGTTATCTATAATATCCTAAAGCCATTTTATCAAATTTTATATTTTATATGATGGATTTATAAATTAATTAAAAGCCGCTAAAACACTAAGCTCACATGGTTTTCATGTGAGCTTTTTTATATTTATGTCCAAAATAAAACAACAAACACATAACTACAATGAGAGAAATCCTTTTGACTAATGCCATTAAGAACTTACCAAGAAATTATGACTTTAGTTTTCCCCATAAGAAGGCAAGAGTCTTGGATTTCGATGATTATTTAGTTAATACAGGAAGAAAAGTGCTGTTTACCAATTCAATTATTTATAATATAATTATACTATAAATAACATTCGTGATTTTTGGAGGTGAATATGGCAATAATATCATGTCCTAATTGTGGAAAAGAAATATCAGATAAAGCTACTAAATGTGTACATTGTGGCTTTGAATTAAATGGTGCAGCAATTCAATGCAAAGAGTGCGGGAAATACATAAGTAACACAGAAAAAGAATGTCCATATTGTGGATGTCCTGTAGAATTTTTAGATGATACAAAGAAACCGGATGCACAAAAGGTTGAATTAACCAAGGTAAGCGTTAAATTTCATTTAAATAAAAAAATACTTTTTTCTGTTATAGGTGCGGTTGTTGTAATTGCAGCTGTTCTGATTTGCTTAAAGATAAATGATAATATTGTGAAGCAAAAAAGAGAACAAGAATCAATAGAAGAAGCATCAAGGGTAAGTGAAGAATATAGAACTAATGCAAGAAATATAATGTATGACATGATTAGCGTTGCTGCAGATGCTGAATCTTGCGGATCATTAGTTGGAAAAGTATGGAGTAATAGTATCTGGAGTACGAGTGATACGGAAACTGATCAATACACAAAGAATAGTTATGGACAGTTTTATGATGATTTTAATGATGCTTTAGTTGATTTATATACAACGAAAAGTTTTGAAACGAAGATAGATAAATTAAGTAAGAAACAGTCTGAAATTACGACGGATATGAAACTGTTAGCAAATCCACCGGAGGAATGGAAAGATGCATATAATCAAATAGAAGATTTCTATGATGATTGGTATTCTTTTGTATCTATGGTTGTAAATCCATCAGGTTCATATGCAAGTTTTGTTTCTAAATATAACGAATTAGATTCGGGGTTACTTGATAAATACAATAAGATTATAAATAAATACGACCTAGGATATTAGCCAAATGTATAGAAAATATCTTAATTAATAATGGAATTCACGTTGTTTTTATTACTTTAAAGTGATAAAATCTTATAGTGTAACATCCCTAAGAAATAAAAGATGTAGTAAATGTAATAATAGCTTAGGGTTTTCGTGGCAATTTTATTTGTCACAGAATGGAGGAAGAAATGAATTTTAATGACGTGAATTTCGACACATATTTTAAAAACTATCCTAATGAAAAGGGATATTTTGGACCATATGGCGGTTCTTACATTCCAGATGAACTTCAGGCGGCTATGAATGAAATTACAGAGAGCTATTTTACAATCTGTAAGTCAAGAAAGTTTATTAACGAATTACGCCGCATCCGTAAGGAATTCCAGGGTAGACCTACACCAATTTCTCATCTTGAGAGATTATCAACTAAGCTTGGAAATGTGCAGCTCTACGCTAAGAGAGAGGACTTAAATCATACAGGCGCACATAAGCTTAATCACTGTATGGGTGAGGCTTTACTTGCAAAATATATGGGAAAATCAAAGATTATTGCTGAAACAGGCGCAGGCCAGCATGGTGTTGCTCTTGCTACAGCTGCAGCATATTTTGGTTTAAAATGTGACATTTATATGGGCGCAGTGGACATCAAGAAGCAGGCTCCTAATGTAGCTAGAATGAAGATTCTTGGTGCAAATGTTATCTCAGTAACAGATGGCTTACAGACCCTTAAAGAGGCGGTTGATGCTGCATTTACAGCCTATGCAAGAGAATATAAGGACGCAATTTATTGTATCGGTTCTTGTGTTGGCCCACATCCATTCCCAATGATGGTTCGTGATTTCCAGAGTGTTGTTGGTATTGAGGCAAGAGAGCAGTTTGTCGAAATGACAGGAGAACTTCCAGATGCAGTAGTAGCCTGCGTTGGTGGTGGATCTAACTCAATGGGTATGTTCTCAGGCTTCTTAAATTATCCTGTAGATATTTATGGTGTTGAGCCTCTTGGTCGCGGTCCAAAGCTTGGGGATCACGCAGCTAGCTTAACTTATGGAACTGAGGGCATTATGCATGGCTTTAATTCTATTATGCTTAAGGATGAAAATGGAGAACCTGCTCCAGTTTACTCAATTGCCAGCGGACTTGATTATCCATCATCTGGTCCAGAGCACGCTTTCCTTCGTGATTTAGGCCGTGTTAAGTATGATGTTGTAGATGATGAAGAGACAATCGATGCATTCTATACACTTTCAAGACTTGAGGGTATTATCCCTGCAATTGAGAGTTCACATGCAGTAGCTTATGCAATTAAGCTTGCCAAGAAGATGGGTAAGGGTTCAATTCTTATTAACCTTTCAGGTCGTGGAGATAAGGATATGGATTATATTATTGAGAAGTACGGAATTCGTGATGTAGAATAGTAAAGTGAAGGGGCTTCGCCAAGATGATTTAATCATCTAAAGCGACAGCCCCCTTTTTATAGTTTATTTCCCAAAGCTACGTTTTCCACAGCCATAGCTTAGTTTTTATGAAACTTTTTTATTTATCTTGATTATTTATCTTGAAACTTCGTTTCCAGCCTTTGAAAATGCTAACTTATTAACTTCTTCAGCAGTTACTAAGTTAAAGTCACCAGATACTGTGTGCTTTAAGCAGCTTGCTGCATTAGCAAATTCTACTGCCTTCTGTGTATCATAGTCATTGATGAAACTATAGATAATACCAGCACAATAAGCATCACCAGCACCGATGTAGTCAAGAATATTCATGAAATATTCCTTGCTATAATAAGCCTTTCCATCTTTATAAATCATAGACTGAAGCTTGAAAGTTGTAATTGTTCTTTCTTCTCTCCAAACAGAAGCTACACACTTAAAGTTAGGGAACATCTTTGTAAGTTCGCCAGCGATGTAAGCGTTCTTTTCTACATTTTCAGCCTTGCTTGGATCCATTGAGAAGATGCCGATTGCATCGTCCTCGTTAGCAATACAAACATCTACATACTTACAAATCTCTGTCATAACTTCACAAGCTTTTTCACTAGACCAAAGCTTGCTTCTGTAATTTAAGTCACAGCTAATTGTAAGACCAAGTTCCTTAGCTTTTTTACAAGCAATAAGTGTAATCTTAGCCATTTCATCTGAAATAGCAGGTGTAATTCCTGAGAAGTGGAACCATGTTGCGCCTTTAAAAATCTTGTCCCATTCAAAATCTTCTTCCTTAGCAAGGGCAAATGCTGAACCAGCTCTGTTGTAAATTACATTAGTTGGTCTCTGTGATGTCTTCTTTTCTAGAAAATAGATACCAATCTGATCGCCACCACGAACAATGCTATTAATACCAACGCCATATTGACGAAGAGAGTTTACAGCGCTTTGTCCAATTGGATGACAAGGTAACTTTGTAACGTAGTCGACATCTACGCCAAAATTTGATAATGAAACAGCTGTGTTGGCCTCTCCACCACCATAAACTGCTTCATAAGAGTGAGCCTGTGTAAATCGCTCATTGTTTTCCGGTGAAAGTCTCATCATAAGCTCACCGAATGTGATAATTTTTTCCTTCTGCATTTTATTTTAATCTCCTTAACTGCCTAATAAATTTTTTATTAAACACAATTACACATTGTAGCACACTAAAGTCAATAATGCTATAATGAAAAATGAGAGTTTTTCGCTTGAATAGTGGATTTCTTCGACAAAAAAATAACAAAATAATAACAAAATAAGTTATAATTAGGAGAGAGAATGATTAGAGAAGTTTCATTAGATGAGATATCTGATGGTAAGTTATATACAGATAATGATTTAGTTAAGGCAGAGACTAGTGGTTGCAGTGGTTGCGCTGCAATGTGTTGTAAGGATATGGATAATAATATCGTTCTTGATCCTCGTGACATTTTCGAAATAATAAGGGCTAGTAAGGAGGCAGAAGAACAGGAGGCGGGTGAAAGCCTTAAATTTAGCGACTTTGACTCCCTTTTAGCTAGTGAATATATCCAACTTAATCTCGTTGATGGGATTATTTTACCCAATATTAATATGAAAAATGAATCTAGAGCCTGTAGTTTTTTAAATGATAGTGACAGATGCACTATTCACAGTTACAGACCAGGTATTTGCAGAATGTTTCCCCTTGGACGTTATTGGGAAAGTTCTGATAAATTTTATTACATTTTACAAAAGAATCAGTGTTATAAGGATGGCTTAGCTAAGGTTAAGGTTAAGAATTGGCTTGGAATTGAGGATTTAGAGGAGTATTCAAGCTTTTCTTCAAATTGGCATAAGTATTTATGTGATGTTAGAGCTGAAATGGCCAATTTATCAGAAGAGAATAGACAGATTTTTAATCTTTATAATCTTAAGAGCTTTTATAAGACCGCTTATAGAGCCAAGAATTTAACAGGTTTTTATAGGGAATTTTCTATGCGTTTGAAAAAAGTTAGAAAAGAATTAAACCTTGATTAAATAAATATAAAGTTATATCAAAAAGGAATTTTTTGTAATAAAATCTATTAATGCAAAACAATTAAAAGGGAGAGATGTATGAAGACAGATTTGTTTACAATCGGCAATTTTACTGTACATGGTTACGGTTTTATGATTGCCTTGGGCTTTATTTTTGCCATGCTTTTAGCGGAGTTTCGAGCTAAAAGATATAAATTAAAAGACGAGGCAATTATTGATATTGCGATTATTGCTGGTATTTCAGGTTTCTTAGGAGCTAAGTTCCTCTATATCATAGTGGAATTTGACTCATTTTTAAAAGATCCAATGGCTGTTCTTGGCTCTGCAGGATTTGTGGTTTATGGAGGAATCATATTTGGTGTTTTATTTAACTTCTTATATTGCAAGATTAAGAAGCTTAATTTCATGGAGTATTTTGATTTAGTAATGCCAGAAATCGCCTTAGCACAGGGTTTTGGTAGAATCGGATGTTTCCTTGCTGGTTGTTGCTATGGAGAAGTTACAACTAGCCATTTTGGGGTAGTATTCCCAGAGAGCAGCTTATTTGCACCATCAGGCGTACGCCTTATCCCAACTCAGTTAATGAGTTCTGTTGGGGACTTTTTAAATATGGCACTATTAATCTTTATCTCTCGTAAGTGGGGCTATACAGCTTGGAAGAATATCCACGGTGGAGACTCATCAAGAAAGCACTTACTTCCTGGTGATGTGGGATTTCTTTATTTCTTAACTTACGGCGTAGGTAGATTTATAATAGAAATTTTTAGAGGTGATGTCAGAGGTAGTGTGGGACCTTTATCAACATCACAGTTTATCTCTATAATTATGGTAGTTATTGGTATTGTGTTACTTATATTAAATCATAAGCTATTTAGGAGATTCTATGAAAAAGAGGGGCAGAAGATTTCTTAAAAAATTAAGTAAGCTTCAATTGAAACATTTGCTAATTGTTGCAGTTCCTGTACTTATTGTTTTGGCAGTTATCCTTTCATCTGCCATTAAAAGCAATAAAGTAAAAAATTCTGTAAAGGTCACTTTATCCGACATGCCAAGTGTTGCAGCGGACGAAGAAAGCATAAGAGAAACTGAAGGGGTGCAAGAAGAAAGCACAGAATTAGACACGGCAGAGAGTACTCAGATGGATGTCATAATTCAAACTACTGATAGCGCGGCTCTAGAATCTGGCAGTGCTGTTAGTGATAAAGAGGGGGCAATTGCCTATGCTCTAGTCTATTGTTGGATTAGAAGCGGCAATAATGACAGAGCTAGTAAGGTTGGAGAGCTTTACTATGGAGATGAAGTTGTTGTAGTTGAAATCGGGGAGAATTACACCAAAGTAGCCACAGATACAGATGAGGGCTATGTTAAGAATTCTTACATTTCTGCAACGAAGCCTATTTGGGTGGGTAATTTATACAATTACCACAAGATAAATATGAGCGTCCTTGCAACTGCAGCATCAAGGTACGAATTAGATAATTTTACATGTTTTTCCCAGTTGCCAGATATGCCATCAGGCTGTGAGATAACTTCACTTGCCATGGTGCTTAACTATCTAGGGGTGGATTGCGATAAGGAGATCCTTGCAAACTATCTAGATATTGGCGAGAAAGGGGATAACTATTTTACAAAATATATAGGGAATGTTTTTACAGACTCTAGTTACGGTTGTTACGCAGAGGCTTTGTGTAATTGCGCTCAAAATTACCTAAAGGCTAGAGGCGTGAATAGTTTAGTAATTGGTAACATTTCCGGAACAGATGTTGACTCTTTACTTGGCCTTGTTGCCGCAGGTCATCCAGTAATTGTCTGGGCTACCGAAGACATGAAGTCAGTGGGAGATAACAATATTTTATGGACATATGAGGGACAGCCCATGGGCTATTTAAGAGGAGAACATTGCTTAGTATTAATTGGTTTTGACAAGGAAAATGACAAGGTCATTATGGCAGATCCAATGAAGGGGTGTGCAACGGAATATTCCCTTACAGCATTTAGATTAAGATACAAAGCACAGTTTTCACAAGCAATATTAATTTATTAAGGAGGACCAATGAAGAGAATTCTAAAGGCAATTGCGCCTTATTGGAAGACAGTAATCCTTATTGTAGCACTACTTGGTCTACAGGCTTACTGTGATTTAGGCTTGCCTCAGTACACATCAAACATTATTGATGTGGGAATTATCAATGGTGGAGTAGACCATGTACTTCCTGAGGAGATAACATCAAGCGATTACGAATTTGCCAAATTTTTCATGAATGAAGAAGAATTAAAGATTTGGGAAAATAGTTACGATTTCGATGAGGAATCATCAAATTATGTTTTAAATGTTAAGAGTGAAGAAAAACTCTCAGAATATGACGAGGACATGGCATTTGTAATAATGATAGTAAATGCCGTTAGTCAGGAGATGGAGTCTAGTGCTAATGCAGCCGATACAACAGCGGCTGATGCAAATCAAGGCTCTGATGCAAGCGCTTATGCTGCAACTGGTGTAACTGACTACTCAGCTATGGTTAGTCAGATTAGAGAGGAATTCCAAAAAAACTATGACACAATGGGCGAGAGCCTAATTAAGACTACTGCAATTACTTATGCTAAGGCTGAGATGGAAAAGGCAGGAATGGATATGGATGCATATCAGACACACTACCTTATAATTGCAGGTCTTAAGATGCTTTTAATGGCACTTGTTATTGCAGTTGCAACAATCTTAGTTGGCTATTTTGCATCTAGAGTTGCCGCTGGTATTGGTAGAGATTTAAGAGGACAGTTATATACAACGGTTATGAGTTTCTCTAATGCAGAAATGGATCAGTTCTCAACAGCTTCTCTTATTACAAGAACAACTAACGATGTTCAGCAAATCCAGTTCGTGGCAGTACTTATGCTTCGAATGATTTTATATGCTCCAATCTTAGGTATTGGTGGTGTTATAAGAGTTGTTAATACAAAGGCCGGAATGGGTTGGGTTATTGCTCTTGCGGTTGTTGTTATTCTAGGCTTTGTAGGACTTTTAATGGCTATTGCATTACCAAAGTTTAAGGCAATGCAGAAGTTAGTGGATAGAGTTAACCTCGTATCGAGAGAAATTTTAACAGGTATTCCAGTTATTAGAGCTTTTGGTAGAGAAAAGCACGAAGAGGAAAGATTCGATGTTGCCAATGTAGACCTTACAAAGACAACACTTTTCACTAATAGAACAATGACTTTCATGTTGCCAGTAATGACAGTTTTAATGAACGGTCTTTCAGTACTTATTGTTTGGGTTTCAGCTAAGAGAATCGACATGGGTGTTATGCAGGTTGGTACAATGACAGCCTTCTTAACATATGCAATTCAGATTGTAATGTCTTTCCTTATGCTTACAGGCCTTTCAATTATGTTACCTCGTTCGATTGTAGCAGCTGAAAGAATTGATGAAGTTTTAGTAACTAAGCCAAGTATCAAGGATGCAAAGGAAACTAAGGAAGTAAGTGATGTTAAGGGTGTTATTGAGTTTGATCATGTAGACTTTATGTACCCTAATGCTAAGGCAAATGTGCTTACAGACATTACATTTACAGCAAAACCAGGAGAAACTACAGCTATTATTGGTAGTACGGGTTGTGGTAAATCTACCTTGGTTAACCTTATCCCTAGACTCTACGATGTTACAAAGGGAAAGATTAGCCTTGATGGCGTAGATATAAGAGATATAAAGCTCCATGATTTAAGAGATGCCTTAGGTGTTGTGCCACAAAAGGGCGTTCTTTTCTCAGGAGATATTGAGTCAAATATTAAGTTTGGTAGAGATGAGGCAAGTCGTGAGGATGTTGTAAAGGCAGCCGAAATTGCACAGGCTACTGAATTTATTGATAAGAAGTCAGATACTTATAGCAGCCCTATAGCTCAGGGTGGTAGTAACGTTTCAGGTGGTCAGAAGCAGAGATTATCTATTGCGAGAGCTATTGCAAAGCAGCCTAAGGTATACATTTTTGATGATAGCTTCTCAGCTCTCGATTTAAAGACAGACGCTAAGCTTAGAGCTGAACTTGCTAAAAATGTATCTGATGCAACAGTAATTATCGTTGCCCAGAGAATTAGCACTATCCTTCATGCAGACCAGATCTTAGTTATGGAAGATGGTGAAATTGTAGGTAAGGGTACACATAAGGAATTATTGGAAAATTGTGAGACTTACAGACAGATTGCAAGTTCACAGTTGTCAAAGGAAGAACTCTACGGAGGTGATAATAATGGCAGATAATACAAACAATCGACCAAGAAGAGGCCCAGGTAGAGGAATGATGCCAGTAGAAAAAGCCAAGGATTTTAAAGGCTCTATTGGAAAATTACTTGCCTACATTGGCCGTTATAAAATAGCCATTATTATTGTAATGATAATGGCAGCCATATCTACTGTATTTTCAGTAGTAGGTCCAAAAGTTTTAGGTAGGGCAACTACAACACTTTCAGAAGGTTTATTAAGTAAAATTGCTGGAACAGGTGGAATTGATTTTACAAAGATTGGAAAAATCTTAATATTTGTTTTATTACTATATGCATTTAGTGCTTTATTCAGTTTAATTCAGGGCTGGATTATGACAGGCATTACTCAGAAGGTAAGTTATCAGCTTCGTAAGGAAATCTCATTAAAGATTAATAGATTACCTATGAAGTACTTTGAAACAAGAACTTACGGTGAGATTTTATCAAGAATAACTAATGATGTTGATACCTTAAGTCAGGGCTTGAATCAGAGTATCACACAGATTATTACATCAGTTGCCACAATGATTGGTGTACTTGTTATGATGCTTAGCATTTCCCCATTAATGACTCTTATTGCATTAGTTATTTTACCAGTATCTATGGGACTTATTTCTTTTGTAATTAAGAGATCTCAGAAATACTTTAAGGTTCAGCAGGAATACTTAGGCCACATCAATGGTACAATCGAGGAAACTTATGGTGGTCATTTAGTTGTTAAGGCATTTAATAAGGAGAAGGATTTCGTAGATGATTTTAATAAGACTAATGATGTCTTATACAGTTCAGCTTGGAAGTCACAGTTCTTCTCAGGTATGATGATGCCTATCATGCAGTTTGTTGGTAACTTAGGTTATGTAGGCGTTGCCTTAACAGGTGGTTTACTTGCAATTAAAGGCACAATAACAATTGGTGATATTCAGGCCTTTATTCAGTACGTAAAGAACTTCACACAGCCTATTCAGCAAATGGCACAGGTAATCAATCAGGTTCAGTCCATGGCTGCAGCTTCTGAAAGAGTATTCGAATTCCTCGATGAGGAAGAGGAAGATCAGGAAGTTGAAAATCCAGTATCTACTGAAGGTATCGAAGGTTATGTTGAATTTGAACATATTAAATTTGGATATAATAAAGAGCAGACAATTATTAAAGACTTTAGTGCTAGCGTAAAGCCAGGTCAGAAGGTGGCTATTGTTGGTCCAACGGGAGCTGGTAAAACAACTATGGTTAAGCTTCTTATGAGATTCTACGATGTAGATGAGGGCGCAATTTTAGTTGATGGCCACAACATTAAGGACTTTAACAGACGTGATTTAAGAGATGCCTTTGGCATGGTATTACAGGATACATGGGCTTATAAGGCTAGTATTATGGAAAATATTAGATACGGCCGCCTAGAAGCTACAGACGAAGAAGTAATCGCAGCCGCTAAGGCCGCCCATGCTCATCACTTTATTGAAACATTGCCAGGAGGCTACGACTTTGAGCTTAATGAAGATGCAAGTAATGTATCTCAGGGTCAGAAGCAGCTTCTTACAATTGCAAGAGCAATTCTTGCCGACAACCCAATTCTTATTCTAGATGAAGCAACTTCTTCAGTAGATACAAGAACTGAGATAAGAATTCAGAAGGCTATGGATAACTTAATGCGCGGAAGAACAAGCTTTGTAATCGCTCATAGATTATCTACAATCAAAGATGCAGATATTATTCTAGTTATGAAGGATGGCGATATTGTTGAACAAGGTAGCCATGACGAGTTAATTGCAAAGAAAGGCTTCTATGCAGACCTTTATAATTCTCAATTCGAGAGTAACGGAGCTGCATCTTAAAGCTTTATTAGCTGGCGGAAGCATAAAAAGACTTGTGAAAATGTATCATCACATTTTCACAAGTCTTTATTTTTTCTAATCTTTAATGTAAAGTCTACACTGCGTTCAAAATTTTTATACCCAATCCTCAGCAATAGAGCAATTCATAATCTCTCTAACATTAAGACCATTACTAGCTGCAAGCCAAAGCTTACAATACTGAGAAATAATTGAAGATTCTCTTAAAGGTATGATGCCAAGTTTTCTATATTCCTCAACAGTTTCATAAGCTTTTTCGCTATTAGATAAACCAGTAATATAAACTGGGATATTAAGCTCCTTAGCCCTGTTAGTTAATTCCTCTAATTCCTTTGTGACATGAATTGTGCCTGAATGGAAACTTTCAATTAAGATAGCTTCAAGACAATTACTAAATTTCTCATGTCCCTCTTCTTCGTTAATAATATTATCCTGGGCTAAATTTTCAATATAATCATCTAAATCAGGATAAGTCATTCCCACATATGGACGAATACGCATTACCTCGCTAGACTGATTAGTTAAGATAATATCCTTAGCCTCAAGTCCAAGCTTTGTAAAACTTTCTAGATTCTTGTCATCGCTTTTATACTGATCATTTAATTCAAATGTATCGTTTAAATAAATTGCATAATGACTCTTCTTAACACTTTCCACATCTGCAGATAATGTTACAGGTGGCTCAAGTCTTGTAGCTCTGTGGATTGTAGGGATTCCACCCTTGTTACAGTAACTTACAAATACGCCCTTGCCAAGCTTTGCCTTCATAAATTCCACCGCAACATGGTAATTAATAAGGCCATTTGCACGCTTATCCTCAAGAACGAAATCAGAAGAAACAAGAATAATAGGAATTTTTGCATCATTGAAAATGTATCCTAAAACAGCAGCACTGTACTGAAGTGTATCTGTTCCGTGAGTTACGATAATACCGTCAAGCTCTTCATTTTCAAGAACCTTACTAACTTCCTTAATGAGTAAATTCAAATGGTCACCATCAAGATTCTCGCTTAATAAAGTGTAAGGATTAGAGCTTGTAAAGTTGATAGTCGTAGCATTTGCATAATTCTTCTTATAAAAATTGATTAGTTTATAGGGACTTCCCTTATCTGTGGAAATAAGGTCGTTATCCCCAAGGAAACTACCAATAGTTCCTCCAGTAAATATTGTATGTAAATTCATAGAAAAACCTCCTAAGTAAATGTTCTCTCTTATTGTAACTGTTTCAAAGACAAAGTTTCAAGAGGCAGCCTTTATAATTTATAACTAATGATTATGAAAATGTGATAGAATTAATTTAGGTTAAAATTATACTAAAGGCATTATTTAAGGGAGATATCATGAGTTATTATAGTTTAACGCAGTGGATTATATTTTTTGCATTGTATTGTTTTATTGGCTGGATTTGGGAGTCTTGCTATGTATCAGTAAGAAAAAGAGAATTAGTCAATAGAGGTTTTTTACATGGACCCTTTTTACCAATTTATGGGTCTGGAGCAGTAACAATTTTAATAAGCACAATAAAGTTTAGAGATAATCTAGTGGCGGTTTTCTTTTTTGGAATGATAGCAGCAACAATTCTAGAATACATTACTGGGGCTGCAATGGAGAGAATCTTTGGAGTTAAATACTGGGATTATTCAAAGAGATTTTTAAATATAAATGGACACATTTGCTTAATCGCAAGTCTATGTTGGGGAATTTTTTCTTGCCTTATGATTAAGGTGATTCATACACCTATTGAGGGGCTAGTTTTAGGACTTCCAGTATATGTAACAGAGATTCTGGCTTTTATCTTTACAGCATATTTTAGTGTGGATGTGACAGTTTCTGCTAATGAAGCTCTTGATCTTAAAGCAATGCTTAATAAGATTTCTTCTGAACATGAGCATCTTAAGTTTGTTGCTGATAAGTTAGAAATTGCCTATGCCTTTGCTGAAGACGAGTTTGCTGAGAACAGAAAGAAATATAGAAGAAAAAGAAGAGAACTTTCTTTTATAGCTTCAAGAAAGAAACTACATTTTGCTAAGTATCTAGAGAATAAGAAGAATGATCTTACTGATAGCTTAGAAGCCTTTAAGGAAACTAAGCTTAATAGTCTTTCAAGAACCGCTGATACAGCTAAAGAACTTTTAAAGAAGAAGTTAATTGATGAGACAATTTTAAAGGCAGCATTAGAGGTAATTTCTAAGGAAGAGGATAAAGTCAAAGCTACAGATAGACGTCAAATTAGAAACTTAACAAGAATTCTTAAGAGAAACCCAATGGCAACTTTTAAGGATAGTGAAGCAATGAATGAAATTAAGCAATTAATGAAAAAGTAAAAATAAAAGGAAACTAAATTTTCTAAAAAAAGGGAAAAAGCCTTGCAATTAAAAATGTGATATGTTATAAAATAATTGTACACAATTTAATTGAGCCAATTAACCATAAAATGTGATTATATTTTGGAGGTATAAAATATGCAAATTATTCATGGAACAGAGAGCAATTTTGAAGCAGAAGTTTTAAATTCAGATAAGCCTGTATTAGTAGATTTTTGGGCAACATGGTGTGGACCTTGTAAGATGCTTGCACCAGTACTTGAAAAGGTAGCTGCTAGCCAGGACGATGTAAAGATCGTAAAGATTGATGTAGATGAGAACCCAGCAATCGCTGAGAAGTTCAATGTTATGTCAATTCCAACACTTATTCTTTTTAAGGATGGTAAGGAAGCTAACAAGCAGGTTGGTTTTGTTAATGAACCAGCACTTAAGGCTTTTATGGGTCTTTAATCAATTAAGATACGCAATATTACAATAACCTTTTATTTTTAATTTCATTTGGGAGGTGGAGTTTTGCTAGATTATGAATTGGTCTGACAAACTCCGCCTTTTCTTAATAAAAAATGCAGTTTCAAATATATTGGATTGTACTAAATTCAATACTTGATATAGTTGTCTTGCAAATAAAAATAATAGGTGTTAATATATATTTGCGGTTAAGATTGTTACAGATTTGTCAAAGTTAAAGTTAATTTAATTATCTAACTGATGCGATGGCAAATTTTATTTTAAGCGTAATTGTATACAATATACAATTAAAAACACACATATTAATTTTTTATAGCTTTTTAAGGAGGAGTTCAACGATGTTACAGTTTGAACAGTGGAACGGTTTCGAAGGTAGACTTTGGAAAGAAGAAGTTAACGTTAGAGACTTCATTCAGAAGAACTACACACCTTATGATGGTGATGAGAGTTTCTTAGCAGGCCCTACAGAAGCAACAGATAAGCTTTGGGGTAGATTACAGGAATTACAGGCTCAGGAAAGAGCTAACGGCGGTGTATTAGACATGGAAACAAAGGTTGTTTCAGGTCTTACAGCTTACGGCCCAGGATATATTGATGAATCTATGAAGGACCTTGAAACAGTAGTAGGTCTTCAGACAGATGCACCACTTAAGAGAGCATTCATGCCTTACGGTGGTATTGCAATGGCTGAGAAGTCATTAACAGAGAATGGTTATACACCAGATCCTGATATGCATAAGGTTTTTACAGAATATCATAAGACACATAACCAGGGTGTTTTCGATGCTTACACACCAGAGATGAAGGCTGCTAGACATAGCCATGTTATTACAGGTCTTCCAGATACATATGGTCGTGGACGTATCGTAGGTGATTATAGAAGAGTTGCTCTTTACGGTATTGATTACCTTATTGAAGAGAAGACTCATGACTTCAACAACTGTGGTGATGGTACAATGTACGATGAAATCATCAGACAGAGAGAAGAATTAAAGGATCAGATTAACGCACTTAAGGGTATGAAGGCTATGGCAGCAAGCTATGGTTTCGATATCTCTAAGCCAGCTAAGGATGCTAGAGAAGCAGTTCAGTGGTTATACTTCGGTTATTTAGCTGCAGTTAAGACACAGAACGGTGCTGCTATGTCAGTTGGTCGTGTTGCTACATTCCTTGATATCTATATTTCAAGAGACTTAGCTGCTGGTACATTAACAGAAAGCGAAGCTCAGGAATTAATCGATCATTTAGTAATGAAGTTTAGAATGGTTAAGTTTGCTAGACCAAACGCTTACCAGCAGTTATTCTCAGGTGATCCTACATGGGTAACTTGTGACCTTGCAGGTATGGGTGTTGATGGACGTTCAATGGTTACTAAGACAGATTTCAGATTCTTACATACACTTGAGAACATGGGTCCTTCACCAGAACCAAACTTAACAGTACTTTATTCTTCAAAGTTACCAGAAAGCTTCAAGAAGTATGCTGCTAAGATCTCTGTAGATACATCTTCAATCCAGTATGAGAACGATGACGTTATGAAGGTTTACTGGGGCGATGATTATGCTATCTGCTGTTGTGTATCTGCTACACAGACAGGTAAGGAAATGCAGTTCTTCGGTGCTAGAGCTAACCTTGCTAAGTGCTTACTTTACGCTATCAATGGTGGTGTAGATGCTAAGTCTAGAGAACAGGTTGGTCCTGCATTCCCACGTGTTACATCAGAATACTTAGAGTATGATGATGTTGTGGCTAAGTTTGATAAGATGATGGACTGGTTAGCTGGTCTTTATGTTAATACACTTAACTTAATCCAGTATATGCATGATAAGTACTACTATGAAGCAGCTGAAATGGCTCTTATCGATACAGATGTTGAAAGAACATTTGCTACAGGTATCGCTGGTTTCTCTCATGTAGTAGATTCACTTTCTGCTATTAAGTATGCTAAGGTTAAGGTTATCAGAGATGAAACAGGATTCAACGTTGATTACGAAACAGAAGGCGACTTCCCTAAGTATGGTAACGATGATGATAGAGCTGATGACATCGCTGTATGGTTACTTAAGACATTCATGGATAAGATTAAGAAGAGACATACATATAGAAATTCTAAGCCAACTACATCTATTCTTACAATTACATCTAATGTAGTTTACGGTAAGTACACAGGTAACATGCCTGATGGACGTAGAGCTGGTTCTCCACTTGCTCCAGGTGCTAACCCATCTTACGGTGCAGAGCAGAACGGTTTAGTTGCTTCTCTTAACTCATTAACTAAGTTACCTTACGGTTGGGCTCTTGATGGTATTTCTAATACTCAGACAATGAACCCAGACGCTCTTGGTCATAATGAAGAAGAAAGAGTTAACAACCTTGTTAATGTAATGGATGGTTACTTCGATCAGGGTGCTCATCACCTTAACGTTAACGTATTCGGTAAGGATAAGTTAATCGACGCTATGGAACACCCAGAAAAGCCTGAGTATGCTAACTTCACAATCCGTGTATCTGGTTACGCTGTTAAGTTCATCGACTTAACAAAGGAACAGCAGATGGATGTTATTAGCAGAACATTCCATGACAGAATGTAATTTTTAAAAAGCATAAAATTTAAATATATAGTTCGGACGCCAAGGGGCTTGTAGTTTACTACAAGCCCCTTGTTTTAATGTTAAAAAATGGAAAATTCATTATTTGTATGGTTTTAAATTTTATCAGCACCAGTAATAAGTATAACTTTTATGGAAAGTAAGCTGAATTCTTTCTTTTTATCAATGACAATAGCAAGGTATTACTTGCTGGTGTTGGCATTAAGACTATTTTTTACAATTGATGCACTTTTTATAACACTTATATTTTCATTAAAAGCAAAAAGCGAATTTTATATGCCAATACTTATTTTTATTTTTGGCGTTGCGGCATGTATTGGCTTATATGCTAATATCTTGCTTCAAGTAATAATGCTTATTTGTTTAATTATAATTTTGATATCATGTATTTGCTATATATTAAGGGGTATGTATGGAACTAAGAATTAATGAATTAAAAAAATCATATGGAAAAGTTGAGGCTTTAAAGGGAATAACATATACATTTAAACCAGGAGTATATGGTTTACTTGGAGCTAATGGTGCGGGAAAAAGTACTATGATTAATCTTATAACTGATAATTTAGGGCGAGATAAAAATGGTGGAACTATTAGCTATTTAGATGAAACTATTGGAAATGAGGCTATTGATATTTTAAAGTTAGGAGCTAAATTTAGAGCTAAAATTGGATTTATGCCGCAACAACAGGGCTTTTATGAAGATTTTACACCGAAATCTTTCTTAAAATATATGGCGTCTGTAAAAGGAATAAAGAATCAAAATAAGCAAATAGATGAATTGCTTCAAATTGTGAACCTTGAAAAAGTGGCCTATAAGAGAATAGGAGGTTTTTCAGGGGGAATGAAACAAAGAGTGCTCCTTGCTCAGGCACTTCTTGGTGACCCACAAATTTTAATTCTTGATGAACCAACAACTGGGCTTGATCCTAAGGAAAGAATCAATATTAGAAATTATATCGCAAAATTAGGTAAGGAAAAAATTATACTTTTTGCTACGCATGTGGTAAGTGATATTGAGTGTATAGCAGATAAGGTATTACTTTTAAAAAACGGAGAAATAATAGCTGATGGGACTCCTAGAGATTTAATTGAATTAATGGATGGCAAAGTTGGAGAAATAAAGATTAATTTAGATGAGTTAGATGATTATCAACGACGTTATAAAATTGGAAATGTACGCCAAAGAAAAGAGGGATTGGTGCTTAGAATTGTTGATGATAATTTACCAGATGAAGTTAAGCGAGTAGATAACAATATTGATTTAGAAGATGTTTATCTATATTATTTCGAATAAAATAAATGCTCCGCGAGGATGCGCACGGATTCGGACAGGAATTCGGGGCTGCTTCAGCAGACCCGAATCCGGCGCTAGACTTACGAGCGAGTCTTGACAAATAACCGATTTTGAAAGATAGATTCTATTTACTGCCAAGTATTTAAATGCTATAATAAAATACAGTATAAGTATTGTTTTCTGCGAGGTGGAAAATATGAATGGATTGCTAGGCCTTAAATTTTTTTGTGCAATGCCAAGTGTTTTACATTTTAAAACTTTTAAAGCACTAGATTTAGATTTGTCTAAATATTTGGGTGTTGAGTTGGAATATGAAATCAAAAAAGCTAAAAAAGAAATAAATGATAACCAGGGCATTATTATTAAAGAAGGAAGTTTTTATTTAGAAATAGAAACAGTTGGCTATAATTCTGATTGGAATACAGATACTATTGCAATTGCAATTGCTGTAATTAAAAGACATTTGGATTTAAAGATATATGGCGAGTTTATAACTGCCAGTGAAGAAAATGAGCACCAAGAGGGAAGACCTATTAGCGATGAAGAATATGATAAGATGATTAAGGATTTAGCAAAGAAGATTGTAGGCAAACATATATAGTTGGCTTAGTTTTACTTTATGTATGCATAAAAATCTGCTAAAATAACGTTAATTTATCTTTTTAGCTTAATGCTAAATAGGAAGGGGTTTATTATGCATAAAATTATAAACAGTTTATTAGAGACAGATCTTTACAAATTTTCAATGGGACAGGCAATCTATCACCATTTTCCAGGATATGAAACAACTTGGTCTTTTAAATGTAGAAATGAAGATGTACATTTTACAGAAGAGATGGTAGAAGAGATTAAGCATCAAATAAAAATGTATTGCGAATTAAGATTTAGCGAAGAAGAGCTAAAATATTTATCTTCAATTCAATGGTTTAAGAAGTCATACATAGATTTTTTACGTTTATGGCATCCAAGATATGAGGATTTTACTTTTGGAACAAATAGCCCATGTGGTTTAACAATAGAAACAAACGGAACTTGGCTTAATACATCTATGTATGAGATTCCAACACTTGCTATAGTGAATGAAGTTTACTTTAGAATGAAATATGATTATGACAAGCTCATGTTAAGTTTTAAGGATAGACTAGATAAAAAAGTAGAAAAGCTAGTTAGTGGTGAATATAATATTGGAGCATTTTCAGAGTTTGGTATTAGAAGAAGATTATCAGCAGAGGCTCAGGAATTAGCTATTAAAGAGCTTATGAGAAACGATTATAAGGGCTCTAAGTTTGTTGGTACATCTAATGTATACCTAGCTAAAAAGCTTAATATAAAGCCTGTTGGAACTATGGCACATGAATGGATTATGTGTGTAGGACAGGGTAATCATAAGCACAATCCAGCTTATTCAAACTGGTATGCCCTTGATGCATGGGTAAAGGAATATGGAGTTTTAAATGGTACAGCTCTTACTGACACTATAACAACAGACTGTTTCTTAAGAGACTTTAAGCTTACTTATGCAACACTTTTTAGCGGTGTTAGACATGATAGTGGTAGTCCGTTTGAATGGGGCGATAAGATGATTGATCACTATAATAGTCTTGGAATTGATCCTAAGACTAAGACTTTACTCTTTAGTGATAGCCTTAATTTTGAGAAAGCAGATGAGATTAATTCTTATTTTAAAGATAAAGTTAGAGTCGCATTCGGCATAGGAACTTATATTGCTAATGATACAGATGTAGATGCTCTAAATATTGTTATGAAGACAACTGCATGTAATGGTATGGATGTAGCTAAAATTTCAGATGTAGAAGGTAAGGGTATGTGCAAAAACCCAGACTATGTGCATTATTTAAGAAGAACAATAGCTTGGAGAATGGAACATTAATTAAGTTTAGGGGGACAACTTTATGTTTCAAGATTATATTGTTGATGAGTATTTATTAGATGTAAATGGTGAATTAATTGAAAAATTAAAACAAGAAGATTTGGATATAATTATTTATGGATGTGGAGGGGCATCAAAAACATTTACAAATCTATTAAATAAAAATGGACTTAGTGTAACTGCCTATTTAGAAGGTAAACAGTATTTTAAGGAAGGAAAAGTCTTTCTTAATAAACCTGTTTATTTAATTGATAATATTTATAAGCAAATGAACAATATTAATTTAATTGTTTGTGCAACGGGTAATGACGTAATTCATATTATGAATGATTTAAAATCAAAAATGAATGTGAATATTTATAGTTATCTAGATAGAAATCAGTTATATACAATGAAAGCAGAATGGGTGGTTGAACATAAAGAAGAATTAAATCAAGTATATGATCTTTTGGAAGATGAAGAATCAAAACTAGTTTTTCGTTCCTTTATAGCAGCAAGAGCTAACAATATAAAAAGAGAATGCTGTGAAAATATGATATCTTTATGGACATCAGAGCAGTATTTTAATGACTTGTATCCTAAAGAGTTGTATGATGAACATATATTAATTGATTGTGGAGCATATATAGGAGATAGCGCTACAGCCTTTTTTGAATTTTTAAAGGATGAGGAAAAGCCTGTAATGGTTAGAGCTTTTGAGATGGAGGATGAAAATTTTAAAGAATTAGAAAGCCTTTCAAATAAATATAATAATCTCATTGCCTATAAGATAGGCTTAGGTGATAAACATGAAAAATATTATTACGAAAGAAAAAAGGATGCATCTGTTTTAGTGGATTATGAAACGGAGAATATGGTTGAAATAGCTCCGCTTGATTCCATTCTTAAAGGAAAAGAAATAAAGGCAAGCTTTATTAAAATGGATATAGAGGGTTTTGAAGAAAAAGCTCTTATGGGAATGAAAAATGTAATTATAAATAATAAGGCTACTTTAGCAATTTGCGTTTATCATAAAGTAGATGATTTAATAAGGTTGCCTAAATTAATAAAAAGTTATGTGGAAAGCTCAACTTGTGATGTGAAATATAAATATTATTTAAGACACCATTCACATAATGCTGCAGAATTAGTGTTTTATGCAGTTCCTTGCACACAGTAGAGAGGTGACCTATGAAATTTAAGATTAACCCTGAATTTGATAAGCGTTATGACATTAGACTTGCTAATTTGGATGATGTCCCTTTAATTATGAAATTTATTGATAAATGTTGGCGCAAGGGGCACATTATGTCAAGAAGTAGGGAACTTTTTGACTATGAATACGTTCATGAAACAGAAGTGGATTTCGTTATTGCTATTGATAAATTCAGCGGAGAGCTTGAGGCTATATTTGGTTTTATACGTTGCCAAAAGGAAAGAAATAGGGATATATGGGGAAGTATGTGGAAGGTTAGGGATGACCATGATAATATGAATCTTTTAGGAATTGAGCTAGCTAGGAGGGTATATATACTAACTGGTTGTAGAATGCATATTGGAAATGGTGCTAACCCTAATACAACTATCCCTTTAAGAAAAATATTTTTTAGAGAAAAGACAGCCAAGATGAAGCAATTTTATAGGCTTAATAAAGAAATAAAAGACTATAAGATTGCTATTATAAAAGATGATTCTTTAGAAAATGTTGAGACGGACGAAAGAATTAATAATCAATTAATAAATTATAATTTGAATAAAATAGACAATTTTACAGAACTAATGAATTGTTTTGAATTGAATAAAATGGACATATATCCTGAAAAAGATGCTTATTATATTAAACATCGTTACTTTGAACATCCTTTTTATAACTACTTAGTTTATGGGATTGAAATAAATGGACAAACTGAAGCTGTTATAATTTTAAGACAGATTGATATAAATGGATCTTCTGTTTTAAGGATTGTAGATTTTTTGGGATGTGAAAAGGCATTGGTTGGAATTTCATCTAAACTTGATGAGTTGATGCAAGCTAGAAAAGCTGAATATGTAGATTTTTATCAGTTTGGTTTGGATGATAAAATCCTAAGAAAAGCAGGATTTATTAATAGAGAGGATACAAGAAATATTATTCCAAATTATTTTGAACCTTTTTTACAGGAAAATGCAGATATATGGGTTCACTATATAATGGATAATACTAGATTTTTTAAAGCTGATGGGGACCAAGATAGACCAAATCAGTTAAATTAGATATACAATAAAATAAGGCAATAAATATAGGTAATAAATATATGAGAAATCAACTGGGGGATTTATGAAACTATTATTTGAGCAATTTATTGAGGCATCTAACGAAAATGAAGATAAAATGGCGATTTACTGCGATGGAGAGAGTAAAAGCTACAAAGAAATGAGAACTTTTGTATGTAGGTATGCAAACTATCTAAGTTCTCATGGTGTAAAAAGAGGGGATATTATAGGCATTCCTCTTAATAATAGTATTGAATCTGTAGGGCTTATTATGGCCGTAACAGCTCTAGGTGCAGGTCTTGCACCAGTTAATCCCACTTTAAATATTAAAGATATGGATATTGCTTTTAAGGCAGCTAATGTAAAACATATAATTGCAAGAAAATCATTTTATAAGGAAGTTTTAAAGGAAAATAATTATTTTTTATTAGATTATGATGGATTAAAGTTGTGCCTTGATGGAGATGTTGAGGAACTAGAAATAGATAACCGAGCAGCATATAATCAGGAAATAAATAAAACCAACAAAGTTAAAATACATAGTTTTAAGGAAGTTCTAGAGATGAGAGAGAACTTGCCAAAGTTAGATAATATTACCGGGGAAGAAACTTTTATTTTAACTCTGACCTCAGGTTCAACAGGTAATCCAAAGCCGATTTTATTAAGTCAAAACAACAAAAATACTAGAGCTAAGGCTCATATTGAAATGTATAAGCTAACAAAAAATGACAAGATTCTAGCAGCAACACCGCTATATCATTCCTTAGCTCAAAGACTAGTAATAATGCCCCTTATACTTGGTGCAACAGCTGTGATTTTACCAAGGTTTACACCAAAGTTGTGGCTAGATTTAGTTAGAAAGCTAGAGGTTACATTTTCAATAGCAGTATCAGCCCAGCTAGCACAGGTACTAAAGGAGTTAAAAGAGGCAGAGGAGAAAACTTGCCCCTCACTGCGACTTTTGGTTTCCTCAAGCGCCCTCTTAGATTTAGAGGTAAAGAAGGAACTGGTAAATTTTTTACAATGCGAATTTCACGAAATGTATGGAACTAGCGAGTGCTCAACGGTAACAGATATAAATCTTAAGGAAGCAGGCCAGAAACTAAATTCGGTGGGAAGACCGCTAAAGGGCGTAGATATTAGGATTTTGTCTGATGAAAATGAGGAGCTTCCACTAGGGGAAATTGGAGAAATTGCAGTAAAGACCCCGCTGATTTGTGAGGGCTATTTAAATAAAGAAGATGTGTTTAAAAAGGCGATGATTAAAGGCTATTTTAAAACAGGCGATTTGGGAAAGCTAGACACAGAGGGCTTTTTAACATTTTCAGGAAGAAAAAAAGAAATAATAATAACCGGCGGCGTAAACGTCTATCCAAAGGATATTGAAGATAAGGTCATAAAATTAGAGGAAGTCTTAGAAGTTGCAGCTTTTCCTTATAAGGATGAAAGGCTTGGAGAAATTGTTGCCCTAGCAGTGGTGACTGAGGCTGCGGAAAAGGAAATCACGAAAAAGATTAGACTATTTTGTGCTAAAAACTTGGCGGATTTTCAACAGCCTCATAAGATATTTATCTTGGATTCCTTGCCTAAAAATAGCATGGGAAAACTGGTGAAATCTAAGTTAAATGATTGGGTGAAGGATAATAAAGAGATAGAGAAATAAAGAAATAGAGAAATAGAGAGAATCAGGGGGATTAGATATGGAACAGGTAAGAGAATTCATTTTAGATAGGCTTCAAAAAGAGTATAGCTTTAAAGAAGGGACAGACATTGAAAAGATAAATTACGTGGAGGAGGGCTATATGGACTCCTTAGGATTAATTCAGTTTATCGGGGAACTTGAAGATGAGTTTGATATTGAGTTTAGCGACGAAGAAATGATGGAGGATTCTTTTAGAGTCGTGGGCTCTTTAATTGACTTGGTGACTAAAAAAGTGGGGGAATAATAAATTGAAGGATCGAGTAGTAGTTGGGGTTGTAGGAGCCGGCAGAGCCTGTGAATTACATGCTTTTGGCTATCAAAGAAGCAATATTCCAGTTAGATTAAAGACTGTCTATGCTAGACGAAAGGAGCAGGCAGAAGAGGCCATTAAGCGTTTTGGCTTTGAAAATGCTACTAATGATTTTGAGGATTTACTAAGGGATAAGGAGATAGATGTAATCGATATTTGCACACCCCCTTATCTTCACAAGTCTGAAATCATAAGGGCACTAGAGGCTGGGAAAAATGTCATTGTGGAGAAGCCGCTAACAGGCTATTTTGGCAGTGAAGAAGATGAAAAACCTATTGGAGAAAAGGTTTCAAAAAAGAAAATGTATCACGCCCTTTTAGCAGATTTAGAGGAGCTAAGGGACGTGGTTAAAAGAACTGGCAAGAAGTTTATGTATGCAGAAAACTTCGTCTATGCCCCTGCAATTATTAAAGCGGGAGAAATCGTAAGGGCAAAGAAAAGTCGAATTCTATATATGAAAGGTGAGGAAAGCCTAAAGGGCTCAAGTTCTAGCGTTGCCGGAGAGTGGTCGAAAACTGGTGGCGGAATTTTTATGAGAAATGGAGTGCATCCCCTTGGAGCAATCCTTTATTTAAAGGAGCAGGAGTCCCTTGCCATGGGAAAAAATATTACCGTTAAATCTGTAGTTGCAGACATGGGCTATGCCACAAGAAATCTGACAGAATACGAGCATCGTCACATAGATGCTAGACCTGTGGATGTGGAAGATGCAGGAACGGCTGTGATTACATTTACAGATGGAAGCAAGGCCACAATAATTTCCACAGATAACCTGCTTGGTGGCAGTAAAAACTATGTGGAGCTTTATTGCAATGACACTGCCATTAACTGTAATTTAACCATGAATAATGCCATGGAGACCTATATGGTGGATTCCGTGGGTATGGAAAATGTATATCTATCGGAAATGCTTCCAATTGTAACCGGCTGGAATAAGCCTTTTGTGGCAGATGAAATGTTAAGAGGCTATTGTAACGAAATCGTGGATTTTATGGATTGCGTCTTAAATGATAAGGAGCCTCAAGGATGTTTTGACCTTGCAAGTCAGGTTATGAAGGTGGTTTATGCAGCTTACTATTCAGATGAAGAGGGTAGAAGGATCGACCTTGTATAAAAAGTGCTAAATTTTACATTTTAGACTTAATAAAAAGTTAATCTTGAAATTAATGTCATTTTAATCTTTTGCTAATATAATAATAGACAAAGAGAGGAGACAAAAATATTTATATCGTACTCCCTACATCAAACAGCTAGCTCCCCTCTTTGTTATAACAAAGCTTTAAAACGGAGGTTGATTAATTATGTTAACTTTGTTGATGATATTATTATTTATTGGCTTTTTTAGGATGTCAGTTTTTGTATTTAAAATATTTGGATCCCTTGCAGGTTTCCTATTTGGAATAATTGGTTACATCATTCTTGCAGCAGTGGCTTTTATGCTTATTTCAACTTTAAGCTTCTTATTCCCATTCCTTGCGATTGTAGCTTTATTTGCACTATTTAAAAAATGTGTCGACTAATCATATAAGTTCTTTAAAACTTTGTATAAAGCAATCTTTTTAAAGAGTTGTCTAGTATTTAGTACAAGAAAAAGAGACTGCACTTATTGATAATAATTGTCATATGTGATATATTTAACAAGAAGTGTATATTGTATACAATCCTATGTATCACTCTAAGATACATTTGCTGATACGAAAGGAGAAGAAGTTATATGAGCGAAATTATTGGTAGAGTAAATTCATTAGAAAGCTTTGGTTCCGTTGATGGACCAGGGGTTAGATATATTGTTTTCTTAAAGGGATGTCACATGAGATGTAAGTACTGCCATAATCCTGAGACATGGAGTATGGAAGGCGGCATGGAGATGACACCAAGCCAGATTATGGAGAAGGCTATTAGATTTAAGGCATATTGGAAGAATGGCGGCGGTATCACAGTAAGTGGTGGCGAAGCTCTTTGCCAGATTGACTTTGTTATTGAGTTATTCAAGCTTGCTAAGTCAAAGGGAATCAATACATGTCTTGATACATCAGGTAATCCATTCTCAATGGACCCAGAATATCTTAAGAAGTTTGACGAGCTTATGAGCTTAACAGATACATTCTTACTTGATATTAAGATTATTGATGATGAGAAGCATAAGATTTTAACAGGATGGACTAATAAGAACATCTTAGAATTAGCTAAGTATTTATCAGATAATAATAAGGATATGTGGATCCGTAACGTATTAGTTCCAGGTGTTACAGACGACCAGGAAGACTTAGAAGGTCTTAGAGATTTCGTTGCAAGTCTTAAGACTGTAAAGAGATTCGAAGTTTTACCATACCACACACTTGGTGTTGTTAAGTATGCAGAGCTTGGAATTAAGTATGAATTAGAAGGAGTATTACCTCCAACTAAGGAAGAAATCCAAAGAGCTAATGATATTCTTGAAACAGAGAAGTATCAGGGCTACTTAGGAAGATAAATTAGATAGCATTGTAAGACTCCTTACAATCTTTTATAAATTTTCTGTTATGTAAAAAACCTACTCAGTAACTGAGTAGGTTTTTGGTTTATTGTCTTTTAAAAATTATTCCCCGATTTGCTCTATAATGACCTTCTTAATTGCTGCAAATGTCTCTTTACTTACATCGTGTTCAATCTTACAAGCGTCATCCTCTGCAATCTGTGGATCAATGCCTAAGCTCTTAAGCCACTTTGTAAGTAATTCATGTCTCTCTAAAATAGTTTCAGCAATTTCCATACCAGCGTCTGTAAGGTAGATATAACCTTCCTTAGTCACTGTAATGTATTCTGATTCACGCAAATTCTTCATTGCGATACTTACGGATGATTTTCTAAATCCCATCTCATTAGAAATATCGATTGATCGAACTACTGGAAGTTTTTTACTTAACATAAGTATTGTTTCTAAATAATTTTCTGCAGACTCGTGAATTCCTGCCATTTTAAAATCCTCCAAATAATTTTAGGTAACATCTACTCAGACAAGTATATCATGAAATACTCTTGTTTTCAAACTATATATAGATTTTTAAGAATTCTAAAATTCCATTAACTTTTTTTTATTACGAGTTAGTGTTATAATGTTATGAGAGACTGGGAGTAAATTTAATAAAAGAGTAGTACAAAGTAAGAAAGGTTTGCTAGATATGGATAACAACGGGGTAAATGAAGTATTTAATAAGTATAACGTAGATCAGATTGTAGTTCCTGATGTAGTTAAGGAAGATCTACTAAGCATTATAGAGGAGAAGCTATCGAAAGTTGGCTTCTATTATCGTGTTGCCTACAGAGTAAAGACAAGCGACTCTATTTTGAATAAGCTTTTACTTAAACAATACAGAATAGAAGGCTCGCCAAATGAACATAAGAAGATGCAGGATTTAGTTGGTATTAGAGTAATTCTTTACTATGAAGATGACGTGGAGATTTGTAAGGATTTGCTGGATACTATTTTTGCCACACCAGGTATTTGGGAGACAACAGAAGCGTCTGAATATGAGTTTAAGGCAAGTAAGGTGAATGGTATTTTTAAACTTCCATCTTACTTAAGTAAGAATATTTCTAATCCTATGTTATCAGAATATATAGACGATACATTTGAAATACAGGTAAGAACTAACTCCTTTGAGGGTTGGCACGAGATTGAGCATGATACAAGATATAAGGGTTCAGCCTTTGGTGGTAACGAAGCCCTAGCTAGAAAGATGAACTCAATCCTTGCTACTTACGAGCTTTGTGATGATTCCATGGTAGGCTTAATTGAAGATTTAGGACATCATCATTATAAGAATAAGAACTGGAATGATATGCTTAGATGCCATTACAGACTTAAATTTGAAAATGAACCTCTTCATCCATACGTAGAGGAGATTTTCAATAAGGATAATGAACTTGCTAAGCAATTCTATAAATTTAGACGTGGAAAGTTAATTAAGCAGTTGTGCCTTAATGTCTATGGAAGGGCAGCAGAGCTTACAATTACGAACATTGTAAGAATTGTAAATCAGATTGGCCCTAATGATGAAAGACTTAATGATGCCTTTGTAAAGATTGAACTTGAAAAGAAGGAAGGGGCAAGCTTTAATAGACGTCGTAGGTTTGAACCTTTTAAAACTCTTGGACAATATAAGGTATTCCATGCAAAGACAGATATCGATCTTAACAACTTAAGTATAGAGGATGCCTTTAGAAAGGCATCTAACCTAATTTATTCTTGGGTAAATTCTAGATTTAACGAAGTATTTACAGACATACCAGAAGAAGTAGCTAGTTATTCTAATACAAGTCCAGGATATTCGGTTATGGTTAGCTATAATCCGGAAAAGCTTGAATTTGTGGAGAATACAACTCATTTGGATTCAAATGTAGCTACAAGACTTTGGATTTCAGATGCCTATATTAGAAAGAATGGGGATCGCCTAGAATTTGAGGTGACTAATAGATATGCAGAACCAGAGGATAGATTTAGAGATTCAGATAATATTCTTTTTTCTAGACCTAACTTCTATGGCGAAATTGCAGATAATATAGGAATTTGCGATGTTGAAAAGCTAAAGGAAGCTGTTAAATACGTGGATAATAATGAAGATTTTGAAAACCTGGTATCCTTAATTAATAATAAAGACAGACGATTCCCTGTTGTAGTATTTAATGCAGAAGGAGATTGGATTGAAGAATTTGATATTAATTATTTTGCTTATCTTGTAGGTTATTATTCACATATTAAGATGTTTAGTAATAAAGACCAGGCAAGACGTTTTGCCAACGACTTTGGACTTAATATGACAGAATACGTTAATTCAATTACTGTGTTCTATCCTGATAAAGAGCCTATTACAAGCTATAATTCTGATATTATGGATAGCTCCTATGAAGTTATTAAATTTGAAAAGAAGAAGTATTGGAATGAAACAGGTTGTAGAGCCTTTAGAAGACAGCTTGTTGCTGATATTAGAGAGAATAATATTATTGATAGATAGTGATAATATGAATTAATAAATATAATAATAAAGCTACCATTTAGAAAAGAACACTAAGTTCAAAACTATATGGTAGCTTATTTTTGTAATTATTTTACTGTAATAATTTCTACTTTAGAAAATGTAGTCGTTGTAGGAACTCTATAAAGAGTCTGCTGGTCTGCATAGTACATAAAGAAGGTATACTTAGAGGTACAATGCACATTTGTAATATTACCTTGTGCTATGTATTCGATTTGAGTACCGTCAATGTTTAGTCTATAAAGTCCCGTGGTGTTTCCATCACCCTCAACCTGTGCAAAAACCTTGGTGCCATAGACATTATAGTTAATAACCTTGGCATCGTTTGGCGCAAATATCTGCTCAAGTACCATAGTTTGAGTATTTAGCCTCATTAAAGCATAGTCTTTACTAAGGTCTATATAGTACATGTAATTACCCTCATAATCTACCTGATAGGCATTGGCATCATAGAAGAAATGAAGGGAATCGTCTTTAGTATCAAGATAGTAAATCCTATTTCTTTCAGTTTCATTAGCAAAATAAATTCTCTGCTCATAAACATTTGCCACATTATATTCTGTCTCACTAATAAAGGTGTTATCCTTCCTATCAATCTTAATCTTTTGAAGAGTAAGAGCAGTCTGGTCGTCATAATGATGATAGAAAATGTAGTTGCCACATAAACTTATCATTCCAGATTTTTCCTGAGTGATAGTCACTATGTGTGAACCATCAAGGTTACAACGATAAAGTCCATATAACTGTCCCTTAAATACCATGGCAATGGCATCGGGAGAATAGTTATTTCTAACGTAATAGATATATTTTCCACAGACATTAATGTAGGCTACGGAGTCATCCACTAGCTTTCTTGCATTAGTACAATCCGAACTCATAACATAAAGGGTGTTTTTATCTGCAGCATTTGCAAAATATATCTTTCCATCATATTCACAAAAAAGGCCGCCATTGTTTAAGTTGCCGGTGGTGTTACCTGTGGCATTGTCCTTATTATAGGTTACCCTGCTACTTAAAATGGCATAAGTTACAAATCCAATTAGAGCAATTGCTATAACAGCAGATGCTATGGCGATTTTTACAGGCTTTGACATATGTCTACCTCCGTTTATTATAAAAAAATAATTTATTTAATTAATACGTTCACTTTTTTTTAGTATAACATAAAAAATATCTCTTGTTAAATAGATAAATTCAAGTTAAAATGAAATGGCATGTGTAATATGTAATACATCCTAAGGCAGAAATGCGACACATGGGAGGTAGTAGTAAATGTTAGATTTAGGTGAAATTAGAAAGAATATCGACGGAATTGACAGGCAGCTCGTTTCCTTGTTTGAGGAGAGAATGCGACTTACAAGTCAGGTAGCAGAGTACAAGATAGAGACGGGTAAGAAGGTTCTAGATCCGGAGAGAGAAAGACAGAAGCTAGAGGCGATTAAGTCCCTAGTAGAGAAAGAAGATAATAAGCATCCAATTGCTGACTTGTTCTCTCAGATCATGGCCAATTCAAGAAAGGGGCAGTATATGCTTCTTGAGAAGATGGGTCAGACTTTAAGAGAACCTTATGAAGCAGTAGATGAGATAAAGAAAGAAGGCGCTAAGGTAGTTTATCAGGGAGTTGCAGGGGCTTATGCCTACGCGGCTATGTTAGATTATTTTGGTGAGGATGTTGATAATTTCAATGTTCCAACATGGAAGGATGCCATGGAAGCCGTTAAAGAGGGAAAGGCGGATTACGCAGTTCTTCCAATAGAGAATTCTACAACAGGTAGTATTACAGCAGTTTATGATCTTTTACAGGAATACAATAACTATATCGTCGCAGAAGTGTATGTAAAGGTAGAGCACGTTCTTATGGGACTTAAAGGAACTGACCTTTCAAAGGTAACAACAGTTTATTCCCATGCTCAAGGCCTTACACAATGCGAATCATTTTTAGAATCACATAAAGATTGGCAGCAAATCAGCCAGCCAAACACTGCAGTTGCAGCTAAGAAGATTTTTGAGGATAAGGATAATTCTCATGTGGCTATTGCAAGTAAGGAGGCAGCTAAGCTATATGGCTTAGAAATCTTAAAGACTGATATAGCTGATGAGGCCAATAATACAACAAGATTTGTGATTGTATCTAAGACTCGTACATTCGTAAAGAATGCTAAAAAAACTAGCATTGTTTTTGAATGCGTCAATGAGCCAGGTTCACTATATAATTTACTAAGCCATATAATTTATAATGGTTTAAATATGACTAAAATTGAATCAAGACCAATAGAAGGTCGCCAATGGGAATTTAGATTTTTCGTTGATATAGAAGGAAATATAAATGACCAACGCGTTATGAATGCTCTTAGAGGAATTGAGGAAGAGAGCAGATCAATTCGCCTGTTAGGCAACTATTAATTTTGATTTAACCCCCAGCAGGTTAAATATAAATTATTTTTTTTAAGGAGAAGGAAAATGGAAATCAAATCGCTTGAAAAAGAACTTTTGGGATGTTCATATCCAGGAAGAGGAATTGTCATTGGTATGTCTGATGATAACAAGTACGCTGTAACAGCATATTTTATTATGGGAAGAAGTGAGAATAGCCGTAATAGAGTATTTGCAGTAGAAGGCGAAGGCATTAGAACTGAGGCTTACGACCCAAGTAAGTTAGAAGATCCAAGCCTTATTATTTATGCTCCAGTTAGAGTATTAGACGATAAGACAATAGTTACTAATGGTGATCAGACAGACACAATCTTTGATAATATGAGCAAGGGCCAGACTTTTGAAGAATCTTTAAGAGAAAGAGAATTTGAACCAGATGCTCCTAATTACACACCTAGAATTTCAGGTCTTATGACAGTTAAGGAAGGCAAGTACGACTATGCTATGTCAATCTTAAAGAGCCATAACGGAAATCCAAAGCAGTGTAATAGATATACATTTACTTATGATGCTCCACAGGCAGGAGAAGGTCACTACATCCACACATATATGGGTGATGGCAACCCACTTCCAAGCTATGAGGGAGAACCTACATGGGTTAAGTTATCAGGTGATATCGACACATTTACAAAGACAGTATGGGAAAACTTAAATGAGGATAATAAGGTTTCTTTATTTGTTAGATACATCGATATTGCAACAGGTAAGTATGAAACAAGAATTATTAATAAGCACACAAATTAATAATTGTTAGTATATGGAGGAAAGTAAAAATGAAGGAATTTCAGTTAAAATATGGTTGTAACCCTAATCAGAAGCCATCAAGAATTTTCATGGAAAATGGATCAGAGCTTCCAGTTGAAATCTTAAACGGTAGACCAGGTTACATTAACTTTTTAGATGCATTTAATGGTTATCAGTTAGTTAAGGAATTAAAGGAAGCTACAGGACTTCCAGCAGCAACAAGCTTTAAGCACGTATCTCCAGCAGGTGCTGCAGTTGGTCTTCCTTTAACAGATGTTGAGAAGAAGATTTACTGGGTAGATGAAGAAATCGGCGAATTAAGTCCACTCGCATGCGCTTACTCAAGAGCTCGTGGTGCTGATAGAATGTCATCATTTGGTGATTTCATTTCACTTTCAGATGTTTGTGATGTAACAACAGCTAAGCTTATTCAGCACGAAGTATCTGATGGTATTATTGCTCCTGGTTACACAGACGAAGCTTTCGAAATCTTAAGCAAGAAGAAGAAGGGCAACTACAATATCATTAAGATTAACCCTGATTACAAGCCAGAACCAATCGAGAGAAAGCAGGTTTACGGCGTAACATTTGAACAGGGACGTAATGAATTTGAAATTAACAAGGCTCTCCTTGAAAATGTTGTCACAGACAATAAGGAAATTCCTGACACAGCAAAGATTGACCTTATTATCGCTTTAATTACATTAAAGTATACTCAGTCAAACTCAGTTTGCTATGCTAAGGGTGGTCAGGCAATCGGTATCGGTGCTGGACAGCAGTCAAGAATTCACTGTACAAGACTTGCTGGTTCTAAGGCAGATAACTGGTATTTAAGACAGAATCCTAAGGTACTTAACCTTCCATTTAAGGAAAATGTAGGTCGTGCCGATAGAGATAACGCTATTGATTTATACATTGGTGATGAATACGAAGACTTACTTCGTGATGGCGAGTGGGAAAGAGTATTTACTTCTAAGCCAGAAGTATTTACAAAGGAAGAGAAGAGAGCTTGGCTTGATGGTAACACAGAAGTTGCTCTTGGTTCTGATGCATTCTTCCCATTTGGCGATAACATTGAAAGAGCTTACAAGTCAGGTGTTAAGTATATTGCTCAGCCAGGCGGATCTATTAGAGATGACAATGTTATTGAAACATGTAATAAGAGAGGCATTGCAATGTGCTTCACAGGAATGCGTTTATTCCATCACTAATTAGAAACCTTACACATAAACTAAATAAAAGTTTAAAAGCCCAATCTATGATAGATTGGGCTTTTTTAATGGTTAAATTCTTTACCTGTAAAATGTATTGTGATAAAATGAATTTAAGATTTTAGGAGATGGTAAAAGTGAATATGAGTAGAAAAAAAGGGATTTTAACAGTTCTTTTGGCTCTTGTTTTAGTTTTTGTATCCCTAGATTTTGGCTTTTGCTATAAGAAGGTATTAGCAGACAATGATGCAACTGTAAGCATTGATAAGTCAAATTCTTGGGAATCAAACGGCGAGTATTTTGCGCAGTTTAACATTACAATAACTAACAATTCGTCAAAAAGACTAACAGATTGGCAGTTAAAGTTAGATAAGGGTTCTTTTAGCCTTAGCCAATCTTGGTGCTGTAGTATCACTGATTGCGGAAGTTACTGGCAGATAAGTCCAGAGTCTTACAATCAAGTGATTGAAGCTTCTATGAGTATTTCTAACGTCGGCTTAATTCTTAGTTCTAGTGGGGAGACAAGTCTTGGAAATGTAACTATTGTAACAAGTTATGAGACAACTTCTTCCACAAATCCAACAAGTTCTAGTAATGAATCAAATAACACCACAAACACCACAGCTACTGATTCAACTAGTGACTCTAATGGAAGTATAACTAATGCAGCTAATGAGCAGCTAAGCGAGCCTGTGGCAGAGGAAAATCAAGAAGGGGAGCTCTTAGATTGTGGCAAATGTGCACTAATCGGGGCAGAACTACATTTTCCATATGCTAATGGAGCCTTGGCTTCAGCGAAAACTGCAATTGATTATTCTAATGAATCTAAGGAATTAGTGGCAAAGGAAAGAGAAAGTACAGAAGCTACAACTAATGAAGAAGAGGTGACTACTGGAGTCGTTGCCTTAGAAGACACAAAAAGCGCAGATAGCGCAGTTACAAATAATGAAGAAACAGCAAATTCAGGGGATAACAGTCAAATCACATATGGATCTGCAAGAATTCCAACAGGCAGAGTGAGAGTTTCGGGAAGCTATTTGGTGGATTCAAGCGGAAGCCAAGTGCAGTTAAGAGGGGTTAGCACACATGGAATATCCTGGTTTCCAGAGTATTTAAACAGTGCGGCACTTTCGACTTTAAAGAATGACTGGGGCATCAACGTGATTCGAATTGCCATGTATCCTAAGGAATACGCTGGTTATTTATCAGGTGGGGATAAGGAAAGTCTGAAATCCAAAATCGATGAAGGGGTTAAAGCGGCAGCCAATCTAGGTTTGTACGTAATTATTGATTGGCATGTTCTAAATTATAATCCTAATGAAACCAATGACGAAGCTATTGATTTCTTTAAAGAAATGTCTAGTAAATACAAAGATTATGAAAATGTAATTTATGAGATTTGTAATGAACCAGTTGGAGCAGAGTGGTCAAGTCAGATAAAGCCTTACGCTGAAAGCGTTATTTCAGCTATTAGGGAAAATGATTCTCAGGCCCTAATTATTGTTGGCACCAACACTTGGTCGCAGGACGTAGATGCAGTTGTAGGCAATACTATTGATGATGCAAATGTGTGCTATAGCCTACATTTTTACGCTGCAACTCATAAAGAAGCAATACAAAATAAGTTAAAATACGCCATTAATAACGGAGTTCCTGTATTTGTATCTGAATGTAGCATTTGTGATGCTTCAGGTTCAGGTGGAATTGATTATACATGGGCAAATTCGTGGCTTAATTTACTAAACGAAAACAATATAAGTTACATAGCTTGGAGCCTTTGCAATAAGCAAGAAACTTCAGCTCTTATTAAGTCTTCTTGTTCAAAAACAAGCGGTTGGAGTGAAGATGATTATAGTGATGCGGGAAAGTGGTTTATGAAAGCTATAAAAAATCAGTAAATGTCTCTTTTGTTCAAAAAATAATTTTGAAAATATTGGACATTTTGTTTACAAAAGTTTTCAATGAGACTATACTATGCAATGTTGTGTCAAGATAGATAGGAGGCTTATGGACGTAAAATTAATTGCTCTAGATTTAGATGGAACAACACTGAATAATAATGGAAAATTATCCGAAGAAACAAAAGATGCTTTAATGACTGCCATGGATAATGGAGTTAATGTGTGTATTGCTAGTGGACGCGCATTTGATGCTCTTCCAGAAGAAGTGTTAAAAGTTCCTGGCATTGAATATGCAATTACAAGTAATGGAGCGGCTATCTATAAAGTTAAGAACAAGGAGCTGATAAAGGCTTATAAATTATTAGCGAGTTCTGTGGATTTAATTTTAAGCATGTCTAAAAAATACAAAGAAATAACATTTGAGTGCTTTATTAATGGAACGGCCTACGCACAAAAGGATTATATTGAGAATCCTCTTATCGTAGGAGATAAAGTACGTTCGGTAGAATACATAAGAAAAACAAGACATCCAATTGATAACATTGTAGAGTTTATCTCAGAAAATAAAGACAATTTAGATTGTATGAATATAATACTAGGAGACTTTGATGTTAGGGAAAAGATTATAGATGAGATAAAATCTTTAACATCCGATGTTTATATTACAAGTGCTAGTCCTGTAATGCTTGAGTTTTCCTATAAGGATTGCGGAAAAGCGTCAGGTCTTAAATTCCTTTCAGAGTACTTAGGGATTGATAGGGATTTAATAGCAGCATTTGGTGATGCAGATAACGACATAGATATGATCAAATTTGCGGGAGCAGGCGTAGCAGTAGCTAATGCCAATGATGCTCTTAAAAAAGAAGCTGATTATATAACACTTTCCAATGACGAGGATGGTGTAGTTTATGCACTTAAAAATATCCTCGAAATTATTTAACTTGAAAACTTAGACTTGAAAATTTGGAGGACAACTATGAAGTTTGGCAAATTATTTGAAGTGGTAAAGGGCTTTTTGTCTGTTTACTATAAGCAAAGTTTGATTGGACTTGCAGCAGCGGCAGTTACGGCAACAGCAGTAACGGGAACTGTAATAGCAGTTAATTCTAATAGTTCAAAGGTTGTAGCAGAGGAAACTAGCGAGGCTACAATGGAAACAGAAGAGATTACTGAAAATGAAGAGACAACAGAAGAGACATTAGAAGAGACAACAGAAGTGGCAGCAGATACTGTAACCGAGGAAGACACAACAGTAACAGAAGAAAAGATACTTGATATGATAGCAAGTGGAAATGTAGAAGTTATTCCGATAGAAGAACTAGAAGTAGCTGAAGTGGATACTTCTAATAAAAGCGAAGTAATGGGTGGTAACGTAGAAGTTGTTGATGATTCAGAAGCAATGGTAGCAACTCCAGCACCAGCTGCAACAACATCAGAAACACAAGCTCCAACAAGTGGGGCAACTCAGAGTCAAGAGACAACAAATCAAGAAACAACAACATCACAGGAAACAAGTTCGTCACAACAAGAAACTACAACACAGGCGCCTACAACTACAGAGGCAGCAACAACACCAACTAGGACAGAATATGCAACTATTGTAAATGGAATAGATGTATCTAAGTGGCAGGGATCTATTGATTGGAATCAGGTTAAGAACTCTGGTATTAGTTTTGTAATTATCAAGTGTGGTGGTCGTTCTATAGGTGATGGTGGATTGTATGAAGATTCATGCTTTAGACAGAATATCCAAGGTGCACTTAATGCTGGATTAAAAGTGGGAGTTTATTTCTTCTCACAGGCAACTTCTGTAACAGAAGCCTATGAAGAAGCTTCCCTATGTATAGATTTAATTAAAGATTATAATATTACATATCCAGTAGCCTTTGACTGGGAATCAGCAAGTGGTTACAGAGTAGCTTCAGCTAATTTAAGTACTACAGCTTTAACAGAGATTTGTGAAACATTTGCAGATACAGTAAAAAGTTATGGCTATACACCAATGATTTATTTTAATAGAAATGATTGGAGAAATGCAGTTAATACATCTGTACTTACAAGTAAGTATAAGGTATGGCTTGCAACATATCTTTATAAATATCAAAACACAGATGCAACATGGCAGCAGGGTGATAGCTTATTAAGTTATAGTGATATTCCTTATTGCATGTGGCAGTATAAATCTACAGGTAGGGTAGCAGGTATTAGTGGAAACGTTGATATGGATATAGCCCTGTTTGATTATAATTGATGAATATTAGGATATTTAATTAGAATAAAAAAGGCGCAGTAGACTGTTTTAGGATAGTAAACTGTGCCTTTTAATTTATTGTAAAAAAATTTATAAATTAATTTGACAAAAAAATTAAATCATGATACTATGTTATTGTTCTGCAGAACAAAAAAGCACTAATCAAGGGAAAGCTGGAAACTAAATCTTGATTAGTGCAAGCGTACTATAAAAGTAGTACTCGGACATCGTACTACTTTTATTGAAAAAAATCAATAGTTAAGGAGGTAGACAATGTTTATTGCAAAATTAACATCTGCTGGAGTAATTACAGGTGCTAATGCTTCGGTTGTTATTGCAGCAATTAATGCTGGTGCTACAGCAACTAGTATTATTGCACTAATTGGTGGTGGTGGAATAACTGCTTATATTGTAAAAAAAGCATTTCAAACTGGCATTAAGAAAGTGATTATTGCTGCATAGAATAATTACTAATAAGAATTTCGGGTCTACATTTAAATATGTAGACCTTTTTATTATAAAAAATGGAGGACTAGATATGAAGAATCTGGCAGTTAAAAGAGAAATTAGCCCCCAATCCATAATTTATTATTATATAAGCAAGATACCTAGATGCTTGATTTTAATGCTTATTGGCCTGGTAATAGCTTTTGCATTTAGTATTTATTCTATAAATCATGTAAACAGTACCTTTAAAATTATTAGTGAAGCCGATTTAAATGTTGGACTTGAACCAAAATTTATAAATATATTTTTGCATAATATTACCGTAGCTTTAATCATGATTATGGGACATATGTTTGGAAAATATATAAGTAAGATTATGCTAATAATAAATGGCGCTTTTTTGGGAATAGTTATTAGTTCTTACTTCATTTCAAATGTTTCAAAAATAATATTGTTATCTTTATTACCTCATTCAATTATAGAAATACCAGCTTTATTATTATCTGCAAGCTTTGGAATATATAAGGAATATAAATTTGAGAGAATGGAATATATAAAATTATTTTTGATTATAATCCTTATGTTTATGTTTGCGGCAATGCTTGAGGTAAATGTATCGTATCCTCTAGCTAATTATTGGGGAAATGGAGGTAATTAGTGAGATTATTATATTGGGAATATTATAGAAAAGTTAAAGAAAGATCTCTTTATGCATCTCTTTTTAAAAAAGTGTCTGTAAATATAATCATTTTTTTTCAAATAATAACTCTTATAATTGAAACGCTTTTATCAGTGATGTTTTGTAATTTTTTGTTTAATGGATATATAGGATTTATAGTTGAATTTGTGGTTATATTAATGTTTTATATATTAGATCTAAGGTCATCTAGCGTGGCAGTTAAAATGGCCCTTGAAAATCATGATAAACAAGATTACTTAAAAAGTATGTTTAATATAGATTATAGAAAATATGTAAGAAATGCATGTGTTGTTGAGTTGGTTTACAATATGTCTAGCTCATTAGCTATATATATGTGTTTATTATATTACATGATGTCTTTTTTATTCACAGAAAAAATTATTGTTTTAATTGCTGTTGCTTTAGTTTTTGTTATAGGAGCAGCTTTTGAATTATTTTTTATGATTTGGATTAATAAGACTAAGCATGTATATATAACTAAGTTTGTAAAAATTGGAATGTTTATTATAGCAATGACATTTGGTCAAATGCTTTCAAAATGGATATTAGCTTGTCCTTTTATTGATAAGGAAAATACAATAGAAAAACTTAATAGTTGGAGGTCTGATTTTTTCAATTATTTAGATGTCTATAATTTACAAGATTTTTTTCTTATCTTTTTAAAAAGCTTAGTAATAACATTTTTATTTCTGTTAATTTTTATGCTTATAAAGAAAGCTTTTACAGCGAATAAAGAAGAAATAAAATTATATGAGTTTAAAAACAGTAGCCTTTTTGATGCTAATTTTTTGGGAATAGTAGTTATATCCTTTGTTTTTGGCCTTCTAATAATGCCTGTTACAATGAAAAAATTAATAGAAAATAATAGACTTATATTTGAATTGCTATTAATAACATATGGTTTCTTTTATGTTTTCGATGATTATTTAGCGATTAATAATTGGGTATATATGGATTATGATGGAAATGCAATTCATCATTGGTTAGGGAATATTAATTTATTGCTTAAATATAAAGAAAAGAACTATATAAAAAGATGTATTTTACCTATAACTGTAATTTATATTATTATGAACATTTTCATTGTAAGGAATTTTTTGGATATTTTAATTGCTGTATCAAATTCCGTATATATTTTTATAATGGCGATACTTATGTTTTATGAATATAATCTTAGTGTTATAGATAAAGCTGCTCGTATTAATGAGAACTATGATGCAAATAAGTTTAGTGATAAACGCATTATTAATGAGACTGGTGTAGGCTTTAAAATTATGATAATAGGAATAGTTTATATTTTGCCCGTTGTTTTTTATGTTAGTGGAGAAATTAATTGCTTTGTTTTATTAGTATCGCAAATTGGTGTTTGCATTTTATGTTTATTTTATAGTATTTGGCAAAAAATCAAGCTTACTAATCTTTTGAAGGAAAGAAAATGGTTAATTGCACTATACGAGGAGGTTTAAATGAGTCTTTTAAAGATAAGTGGTTTATCAAAAAAATATGAGGATAAATGTGTTTTATCAAATGTAAATATAAATCTAAATAATAATAGGGTATATGGTTTACTAGGACCAAATGGAGCTGGTAAAACAACTCTTTTTAGATGTATTAGTGGCCTTTCATATATTGATGAAGGAAATATATCTATTAATATAAATGAAGACGAAAAGGATGTTATATATGTTTTTGAACAGCCTAATTTGTATGAATCTTTAACAGCTAGGGAACATTTAAAATTTGTTGCTTCTGTTAATAAGTTAAAGATTAATGAAGATGCGCTTTTAAAAAAATATATGGTTTATGAATATGCTGATAAGCCAATTAAAGATTGTTCTTTAGGCATGAAAAAAAGAATTCAGTTAATGTGTGCAATGGTTTTAGAACCTAAAGTGCTACTTTTAGATGAATATATTTCTGGCCTTGATCCTAAGGGTATTTTGCTAGTATCAGATTTAATAAAAGATTATGCTAAAGAGGGACATTTGGTAATAGTTTCAACACATATTCTTTCCCTTGCTGATAAACTTTGTGATTCTTTGATATTTATAAAAGATGGTGAAATTATTAATGAGACAGATGATTTTGAAGATATAATGGAAAATTATAAAGATATAGAAGAATACTATTTTTCTATTATTAATGCTGGCGAAAAATAACGTGTTGAAAAAATGCTAAAAAATGTGTAAAATAGATTGGATTGTCTTTTACAGTTCAATCTATTTTTTTAGTTGGATATAAGCGAGAGCTTATAAAATAGTTTAGGAGGATATTATGGATTATCAGAAGTTAGCTAATCTTTTATTTCCTGATGTAGAACATACACCAGAGTATTATGAAGAGAAATTCCCATATAGAAAGTTACCTAACGGTGCTGAAGTTACACGTATGGCTCCATCACCTACAGGTTTTATTCATTTAGGTAACCTTTACTCAGCATTAGCTGATGAAAGAATTGCTCATAGAAAGGGTGGAGTTTTTTATCTTCGTATTGAAGATACAGATGAAAAGCGTAAAGTAGACGGTGCCGTTGATATTATTATTAACGTTTTAAGATATTTTGATATTGAATTTGATGAGGGTGCAGGTTTCGATGATTCAGATCCTCGTAATGCTTATGGTCCTTATTTCCAGAGACAGAGAGTAGAGATTTATCATACATTTGCAAAATCATTAGTTGAAAGAGGTTTAGCTTATCCTTGTTTCGCAACTGAGGAAGAACTTGAAGAAATCAGACAGAAGCAGGAAGCTAATAAGGAACTTACAGGTTACTATGGCAAGTACGCTATTAGCCGTGATTTATCATACGAGACAATCGAAGAGAATATTAAGGCAGGTAAGCCTTATGTATTAAGACTTCGTTCACAGGGTAGCCCAGATAAGGAAATCACATTTGTTGATAGCATTAAGGGTGAAATTAAATTACCAGAGAACATTCACGATATCGTTCTTTTAAAGAAGGATGGTATTCCAACATATCACTTTGCTCATGCGATTGATGATCATTTCATGAGAACAACAACAGTTATTAGAGGTGGCGAGTGGTTATCATCAGTTCCTACACATTATGAATTATTCCATGTGTTAGGATTTAAGATGCCTAAGTATGCTCATACAGCTCATCTTATGAAGTTTGATGAAACAACTGGTGGTAAGAGAAAGTTATCTAAGAGAAAGGATCCAGAGTTAAGCCTTGATTATTACCGTAAAGATGGTTATCATCCATATACAATGAAGGTTTATCTTCTTACACTTCTTAACTCTAACTTTGAGGAATGGCATGACAAGTATCCTGATAAGGATATTAATGAATTCCCATTTACAGTTGAGAAGATGAGTGTTTCTGGTGCTCTTTTTGATAAGGAAAAGCTTCATAACATTTGTAAGAACGAGTTCTCTAAGTTATCAGAGGAAGATGTTTATGAATTCCTTTATAACTGGGCTATGGAAAATGAACCAGAGAAGGCTAAGATTTGGTTTGCCGATAAGGAAAAGATGCTTTCAATCCTTCGTTTATACATGGGTGTTGGTGCTAAGAGAAGAAGAAAGGATCTTATGTATGCTAGACAGATTCTTAACCTCTTTGATTACTTCTTTGGCATTGATGCAGTAACTGAACCATTTATTGAAGGTGGAGAAGTTGATATGAATGGTAAGGAAAAGGATGACTTTAGATTAGATTCTGAAGAAATCAGTAAGATCTTAACAGCTTACCTTGCTAAGTATGACCACAACGATGACAACTCTGCTTGGTTTAACAAGCTTAAGGAAATCGCTGATGAATTAGGATATGCATCAGATATGAAGGCTTATAAGGCTAATCCAGAGAACTTCAAGGGTTCAGTTTCAGATATTGCTGAAGCTGTAAGAATTGCAGTAACTGGCAGAGCTAACACACCTGACCTTTGGACTATTGTTCATATTATGGGTGAGGATGTAATGAGAGAAAAGATTCAGGCTTGTATTAAGTAAGATTAGTATAGAAAATTGAATAATGAAAATAAATGTTGAAAAGAAACGATAAATTCTCATAATATGTGAGGAGAAAATAGCCGCTTCGCGGATGTTTCTTTTTAATAAGGAATGTCAACAAATTAGCTAAAGCGAATTTGTCGACGTTTGTGGAGTGCACATCATTAGAATTGCCGTTGGCAATTAGATGTGCACGTGTAGCAAGGGATCTGCCCACTTCGTGGGCACCTTGCTTATGTGTGCAAGTACCTTAATATTTAATTATGAAGTACTTGCACACATCAAGCTGAAACTAACGTTTCATCTTGGGCCTTAAGGAATCCACCGCTAACGCGGTCCACCCTTAAGGCAAATTCAAGGAGTGCACATCATTAGAATTGCCGTTGGCAATTAGATGTGCACGTGTAATAAGGAATCCTCCCACTTCGTGGGTCCCTCCTTTTTACAATTGACAGTTCATTTGTACCATCCTGTCGTTAAATAAAACTAGGGCTAAATTCTGAATTTATGCCCCAGAAGTGTTTTACTCTGGGGCTTTATTTATTTTTAGTCTGATGGTACATGATAATTAGTGTTTTAGTAGTGTTATAAGGAGAAATTATTATGTATAGTGTGACAACAAAAGCTGAATTCGATGCGGCACATTTTCTTGCCGGTTACCCAGGTAAATGTAAGAATCTTCACGGTCATAGATGGAGTATTGAGGCAACTCTTAAGGGCGAGGAGCTTGATGAGCTTGGCATGTTAGTTGATTTTACTGACATTAAGAGAGACCTAAAGGAGATCTGCGATAATTTTGATCATAGTTTAATAATGAAGAAGGATAGTTTAAAGCCTGCAACTCTTGAAGCTTTAATGGATGAGGGCTTTAAGATTAACATTATGGATTTTATGCCAACTGCTGAAGGTTTTGCAAAGTTTTTCTTTGAGGAGTTAGAAAAGAAGAATTATCCTATCGTAGAAATTAAGGTATATGAGACACCAAAGAACTACGCAACATACACAAAGTAATAGTAGAAAAGGAATTGAATAAAATGGACATTAATTATGAGTTAACATTTCCTTTAGTAGAACATTTTATAAGTATTAATGGCGAGGGTAGAAGAGCAGGTCAGTTAGCACTTTTTATTAGACTTGCAGGATGTAACCTTGATTGTAGCTATTGCGATACTAAGTGGGCTAATAAAGCAGATGTTAAATTTGAGAAAAAGACAATAAGAGAAATCGTTGATATTGTTAAGAATTCTAATTGTAAAAATGTGACATTAACAGGTGGCGAACCTCTTTTAAAGAAGGATGTAGACCAACTTATTGCAGCTATTTTAGAGTTAGATGATATTAGACTTGAAATTGAAACAAACGGAAGTCAACCAATTAAGAAATATGATGATTGGAAGCGTCGTCCGGTTATGACACTTGATTATAAGCTTGCAAGTTCAGGTTGCGAGGCAGCCATGGATACAGAAAACTTTAACTATCTTCATAAGGAGGATTCAGTAAAGTTTGTTAGTGGCAGCAGAGCTGACCTTGAAAGAACACTTGAAATCATAACAAAATATGATTTAACTTCAAAAGCAAATTGTATTATAAGCCCTGTGTTTGGACAGATTGAACCAGTGGAAATCGTTGATTTTATGAAGGAGCATGAAATGAATGATGTCTTCTTACAGTTACAGATGCACAAAATCATTTGGGACCCAAATAAGCAAGGAGTTTAACCTGTCGTAATTTAGCGAAGCTAATTACGACCTAGCGTCAGCCCATCGCGAAGCGAATCTAATGGCTGATGTCCCCCCCCTGTCGCAGTTAGCGAAGCTAACTACGACAAAATTCATTAAAAAAGGAAGGTTAAAATTATGGCAGAGAAAAAAGAAAAAGCATTAGTACTATGTAGTGGTGGAATCGATAGTACAACATGTCTTGGTATGGCAGTGGATAAATATGGTAAGGAAAATGTTGTAGCTCTTTCAATTAGCTACGGACAGAAGCATGACAGAGAAGTAAAGAGCGCTAAAAAGGTCTGTGAATTTTACGGCGTTGAGCTCTACACTCTCGATTTAGCAAAGATTTTTACATATAGTAATTGTTCCCTTTTAAAGGGTTCTGAAGAAGAGATTCCAAAGGAAAGTTATGCCAAGCAGCTTGAAGAAACAGATGGAAAGCCAGTTTCAACTTACGTTCCATTTAGAAATGGTTTATTCCTTTCATCAGCAGCAAGTTTTGCTCTTTCTAAGGAATGTAGCGTAATTTACTATGGTGCACATGCAGATGATGCAGCAGGTAGCGCATACCCTGATTGCTCAACAGTATTTAACGATGCTATGAATAAGGCAATTTATGAGGGAAGTGGAAAGCAGGTAAAGATTGTTGCTCCATTTATTAATTCTCATAAGGCAGATGTAGTAAAGGAAGGCCTTAGACTTGGCGTTCCATATAAGTACACATGGAGCTGCTATGAAGGCAAGGATAAGCCATGTGGCGTTTGCGGTACATGTATTGATAGAGCGGAAGCTTTCAGACTTAACGGAGCCCCAGATCCAGCCTTAACATACGAGTTTGAAGATTAATTTATAGACTAATTTAAATACTAAACTATAATCATGGTAAAGATATCATACAGAAAGGTAGGCTAATTAGCCGGAGGTATAAAATGAGTACAACAAGAAAACCAGAAGAGAGAGAAAATGTTACATTATTAGGTCAGGCTGGCGTTAAGTATAAGTCAGACTACGCACCAGAAGTTTTAGAGACATTTGTTAATAAGCATCCAGGAAATGACTATTTTGTAAAGTTCAACTGTCCAGAGTTTACATCACTTTGCCCTATTACAGGACAGCCAGATTTTGCGACAATCTATATTTCCTACGTACCAGGAGAATTAATGGTGGAGAGTAAGTCACTTAAGCTTTACTTATTTAGCTTTAGAAACCATGGCGATTTCCACGAAGATTGCGTAAACATCATTATGAAGGATTTAATTAAGCTTATGGATCCTAAGTATATTGAGGTTTGGGGAAAATTCACTCCAAGAGGAGGAATTTCTATTGATCCTTACTGCAATTACGGTAAGAAGGGTACTAAGTGGGAAGAGGTTGCATTTGACAGATTAACTCACCACGACATGTATCCAGAGAAGGTTGATAATAGATAAGTTTCTTGTGGTTGCCCTCTTTATGTGCTATTATTTAGTTAGATATTTTGGAACAATATAATAGGGGTTAAATAGTAGAGGGTAATTTATGGAAGCTAAAAAAGCTAGTAAAAAGAGTCCTAAAAGTATTCGTAACCAAATGATGAGAGCAGCAACAATTCCAGCTGTTTTTATGCTTGTGATTATTGTGTTTGTTTCTCATGCTATGATGCGTAATGCTATTGATAATAACATTAAGCAGAACCTAATTGATTTTGCGAATACTGCAATTAACATGATGGATAGAGAGAATCCAGGAGACTACACTAAGGTGGGAGAAGAGGAGGTCGCAATTTATAAGGGTGAGACTCTTCTTAATAACAATTACGATTTAATTGATTCCTTGGTTGATGGAACTAACATGGGAATTACATTTTTTTATAATGACCTTAGAGTAATCTCAACTCTTAAATATAGTGACGGAGCGCGTATTGTAAGCATTGCTGCACACAGTAAAGTTAAAAAAGATGTACTAGAAAAAGGCAAGTCAAAGTTTTATAATAATGTCACTTTGAATGGAATCAATTACTATGCATATTATAAAGTTCTCTATAATTCAGATGGCTCTATTGCTGGAATGGTAGAGGTGGTTAAGCCTGCCAATCAGGTCAACACCTACATTTTACTAAAACTAATCCCAGTTTATATTATTGGAACTATCGGAATAATTATGATTGGCTTTATTAGTTATAAGAGCACAGGAAATTTCGTTTCTGTGATTTCTAAACTTGAGAAGCAATTTACTAAGGTATCTAAGGGTAAACTAGATGGCAGTCTAGATCCTAATATTTTGAATAGAAATGATGAATTTGGAAGTATGGCCAAGGCCGTTGTGAAAATGCAGACAGCCCTTAGGGCTATGATTGAACTCGATACTTTAACCCAGATTAACAATAGAAGGCGCGGTGATACAAGGCTTAGAAGCATTATTAACCGAGCTAGAGAAAAGGGAACTGAGTTCAATGTAGCAATTGGGGATATCGACTATTTCAAGAAAGTTAACGATACCTATGGACACGATGCGGGAGATGCAGTCTTAGTGGCTGTTGCCAACATTTTAAAGAAAGGAATGCAGGGCAGAGGCTTTGTTGCCCGTTGGGGTGGCGAAGAATTTCTAATCGTGTTTGATAGGATGGACTATGACTCATCAATTAAGCACCTAAATCGAATTCTTGATAGAATCAGAGCGGAGGTTGTTCACGTTAATGGTTATGAGATTTCTGTAACTATGTCCTTTGGGATTACTAGAGGTAAGGAAAACGACGAGAACAACTTAGTCATTAAGAGAGCCGACGAGCTCTTGTATACAGCTAAGTCCACAGGAAGAAATCAAGTTGTATCAGGATTTTAGCTAGATTATATATAAGGTGGATATACGGTTATGGAATGTAAACATATAGATATATCAGATGAGATATCTACAGCTATAAAATCAAAAACTCCAATAGTTGCCCTTGAAGTGGCATCGATTTTTCTTAACTTACAATATCCAGAGAATGTTGAATTGGTTAAGTCATTAATTAACGCAATTAAGGAGTATGGCGTAGTTCCAGCTCTTATGTATGTTGCGAATGGAAGAATAAAGGTAGGTTTATCGGATTCTGATATAGATTTTTTAGCTCATAATAGGGAAAATATATCTCGAATTAGTAAGCGAGACTTACCCATTGCACTTGCTGCTAATGAAACTGGCAATATGCTTTTATCTGCAGTTATTTATATAGCTTCAAAGGTAGGCATAAAGGTAGTTTCAGCCTCTTCAATTGCAGGTGTTAATAAGGAATTGCTAGAAGGCTTTGAAAGCTCTTATGATATTGAGTCTTTATCAGCAAGCAATGTGCTACTAGTATGTTCAGGCATTAGACCCGGTTATAACATCAAGGAAACTATGGCAAAGCTTGAGGAAAAGGAAATTTATGTAGCTGGCTTTAAGACTGATTACTTACCAAGCTTTTATTACTCTAATTCAGATGTAAGACTTAGCTATAGACTTGAGACACCTC
>JAEEGF010589042.1_pt1 | contig 55379 bp, 42 predicted proteins | sample 9134171 | NCBI WGS metagenome assembly JAEEGF01 (sample SAMN16246542, study PRJNA631951) | gut metagenome | biome: gut microbiome; feature: rumen; material: AP-attached | host: Bos | place: Iran: Karaj | collected 2018-10 | reverse complement strand
GTTTTCAGAATTACACCCAAGCGCACAAGGCGCGTCAATGGGCAAGTAATCACGCCCGAAATGGTGATAACCGTCACTACTCGTCAGCACTGCACCAACCCGTTCTACAACGGAGCAGTCGAAGTTAAGGAACAGTACATGCGCATGTATAACTTCGATTACAAGAAGGCGTGCATGAGCGTCGGGGATTTCACCTACGAAGCCCTTGATTGACATCTTCAAATACTCACTTTCATCACTAAAAGTGTAGGGAAACAACAAAGCTGGGCATGCCCAGCTTTGTCAATTCCATATTGATATTTAGAAGAGTCAAAAAATTATTTCTGGCAATTGATACGCATGGCCTGGTTTGCAATCTGGATGAGGAACTCACCTGGTTCCAGATGGCGCTGGCCGTCATTGCCCACAAAGGCAAGGTCGGTTGCTGGCAATTGGAACTTCACGGTCTTCATTTCTCCAGGTTGCAGCTCAATCTTGGTGAAAGCCCTGAGTCGGCGACTCTCGGGAACGATGCTTGCCACCATGTCGCGGCTGAACATCAGCACAGCCTCTTTTCCAGCCCTTGGTCCATCGTTTTTCACATCTACCGAGATGTTTAGCACATCGGCAGGACCGAAATCACTCTTGTCGACCTGCAAGTTACTATAGGTAAAGGAGGTGTAGCTGAGTCCAAATCCAAATGGCCACTGCACATCGACTTGTGCGTTGTAGTCATACACACCCTCCATTGTGCCCGACTCCTCACTCACACGGTAATCATAGGTTGTGAGCGACGATGAGTAACGTGGATAAGTGTAAGGCATTCGTGCCGAGAAGTTATCATCACCAGCCAGCAATCGTGCAAGGGCATTGCCACCTTCATTGCCTGGCAGCAGGATGTTAACAACAGCTTGTGCCAATGGCTCGATATCGTTAACCAATCGTGGGCGTCCCTCATTGAGGATGAGCACAATTGGTTTACCCGTGGTGGCAAGAGCCTTCACTAGATCACGCTGATTCTGTGACAATGACAGGTCGTCGAGGTTGCCGGGAGTCTCGGTATAGGAGTTTTCTCCCACGCAAGCCACTATCACGTCGGCACCAGCTGCCGCAGCAACGGCACGGCCGATTTGCGGCTCGTTCTCTTCCCAATATTTACCTTCATTATTATAGGTAACACCTGGCTCGTAGATTACGTTAGAAGCACCAAAGCGCTGCTGCATAGCCTCAAGTATAGTGTTATGCTGCGAAGCATACTTGTCGGCATTGTTGCCTTGCCAGGTGTAACTCCATCCGCCATTGAGGCATCTCATGGAGTTGGCATTAGGCCCGGTAACAAGAATCTTCTTGCCTTGTGCCAGTGGCAATGTGGCATTGTTGTTTTTGAGCAGCACCATGGTCTCCACGGCAGCATCTTGCGCCGCCTTGCTGTGCTCAGCCGAGCCAAACTTGGGATAGTCCTTGATGTTGGTGTTGGGCATGTCAAAGAGTCCCATCCTGTACTTCATGCGAAGCACACGGCGCACAGCGTCGTCGATGCGGCTCATGCTCACAGTGCCCTCCTTAACGAGCTCAATCAGCAAATCGCAAAATGCTAAGTCGTAGGGCTCCATCGCCATATCGATGCCAGCGTTAATAGCCATCGCGATAGCCTCCTTTTTATCACGAGCCACCATTTCACGCTTCCACAGGTTGTCGATGTCAGCCCAGTCGGTCACTATCATACCATCCCAGCCAGTCTCTTCTTTGAGCCATTTAGTAAGATACTTGGCATTGATGTGCATCGGCACACCATTTACAGAACCTGAGTTTACCATCACCGAAGTAGCACCTGCCTGAACGCACGCAAGGAAAGGAGCAAAATGCTTCTCGCGCAATTCCCATTCAGGCACATAGGCTGGCGTGCGGTCGCGGCCTGTGCGAGGCGTGCCATAAGCCATAAAGTGCTTGATTGAAGTGCCAATGTGGAATTTGTCAATGTGGTTAGGGTCATCACCTTGGAAACCTAGCACCATAGCGCGTCCCATAACGGCATTCACAAGGCAGTCTTCGCCAAAGTTCTCCCACACGCGTGGCCAACGAGGATCGCGCGAGAGGTCAACGGTTGGCGAGTAGGTCCATGGGCAGTTTCCAGCTCTTGTCTCATAGGCTGTGATTATGGCAGCCTTCTTTGCCAATTCGGAATTGAACGATGCTCCCACATTAGTGTTTTGCGGGAATAAGGTACCACCAAGTGTATAGGTCAAGCCGTGGTTCTGGTCAAGGCCATAGACACATGGAATGCCACAAGCTTGAAGAGAGTACTCGTTGATAGTCCTGATGGTCTGTTGCCACCATTCAGGAGTCTGCGCCACTGGACCAGGAGCGTTCAAGATAGAACCAACCTGATATTTAGTCAAAGCCCTTTCCAGCTTTTCTTTATCAAGCACAAAGTTGTCACCTTCCCAGTGTCCCAAAACATCGATAACGAGCTCGGTCATTTGCCCCACCTTCTGCTCCAGAGTGAGCCGCGACAGTGTTTGTTCCACACGCTGTTCAATCCTTGCGTCGGGGACATAAGATATCTTATTTTGTGCCGTTGCGCCCATTGTGATACCATCTTCGTTATTGTTATAACTCGAACCTTCGACCATAAAGTCATAGGCGCTTGCCAAATTTGGGAGCATTGCCACTATAGCAAGCAATAATGATTTAAAAAGATTGGAATATTTCATAAGTAATCCTCTATGTTTCCTGTTTATTGATATAATAGTCTTTAAGAAAACTGTAAAATCTTTGAAATGATTGTAAATCAGACGCTTTTCTGCCCTTTCACAATTAAAAAAAGAAGTAACTTAATTTATGACATGGTATAAATCACGTTGCAAAAATAGCAAACAAAAAGGAATCACACAATAGTTACTATTATTTTTACACTATACATGAAAGTAGACTTATGTCGCCCACGCCTTCGCCAATCTCGAAGCCAGCAACAACTTCAACCAATATTTGACTCATAAAGCAACTCGGCTAAAAGTGAACTAAATCTCACTTTTAGCCGAGTCTCTTAATCCCTGAGTTCAGAAAACCTGAATAAAGCTCAGCAGAGCTGGCTCAGTTCTCCACTCACTTAATCACGACTTTTTTGCCGTTGTGGATGTAGATACCAGGTGTCGTTGGCATAGTGCTAAACTTAACGCCAAGGAGGTTGTAGTAAGCGTTGTCGGCATTCTCGTCAACACCAATGGTACTTATGCCAGTTGCTTCCTTGTGAACAACCATTACGAGTGGCTCTTGAACACCCTTACCATCGGTTGGCTGAGACAGAACGTTGATGGTGTACTTGCCAGCATCCTCAATGCGGAAGTTCGATCCGTCAACAAGGTCGATGTTAACGTCGAGCAAATCGTTATTAATCAAGAAGAAGCCAACGTTGTTCTCATCAAGACCGCCGAACCACTTCCAACCATTTCCTGAGGTCTCGTCGGGGGTGATGAGCTTGAACTCAGTACCTTCATCGAGGTCGGCAGTCACACTGAATACTCCATCCTCAAGAACCAGTGGCACGCGGCCCTCTTCATTCTGCCAATTCCAGCCATTGAAGCTACCAACTAGATAGAGCTCTTCAATTCCAGAGCCTTCTGAAAGGGTCGTAAACACTGTGCTCGGTGACCACAGGCTAGTTATGCCATTATCAATAGCACATACCTGAACTTCATATTCGGTTCCGGGCTCAAGATTCTCAATAGTGTAAGGATTTGTCACATCGGCACACTCAATCCAATCGGGCTGCACTACATCCGAGGCGTCGGGGACAAGAATTTCAAGATCGTCGATATCCAACCAGAACTGGTCGCTGCAGTTAAAGTGACGGATGGCGATATAGCCATTACCATCATAGGTGCTCAAGTCGGCTATGTATTGTTGATATTCGGTAGAAGTAGTATAAATGTCCGATATAGCAACAAAGTCGTTTACCGAAGTCCACTCGTCACCTTCAAACAAATAGATCTGGAACTGCTCGTTAGCATACATAGAACTGTTTTCTTGAGCGCATGCCCAGAACGAAACCTGACCACCAAGCTTCACCTTGGGAGTGATAATCCAGTTATCGGGTGTAATTGCACCCACACTATTGTCAAAGCTCATCGAATATATTATGCCATTACCACTATGAGCCTTTACCTTGTCGTTTATCCAACCCCATCCTTTGCCGTCGCCATCGGCATCGACAAGTGTGAACTCTGATAACTGGTTCTCATCCTCGAAGTCCCAGAAGCGGTTGGCGCCCGACACGTCCACCAATGCACGGTAGCGCAGGTTAAAATTGCTCGCATCGCTAGTCCACGACACCTGAGCCTTGTCCACATCAGGAACCACTGTCACATCGGTAGGAGTAGGCACTTTTATGTCCTTATACACTACCATCTGGTAAGAGAAGAATATGAAGCCCGGCTGGTCGGGATAGATATTCTCCAGATAAATATTGCCTAGAGTGAACTTTTGTGTATTTGGATCATATTGGAACAAAATGTTATGGAATTCTACAGCATCGCTCGAACCGCATGCATAGATATTATAGTCGCTATAGGTTCCACAGAACTGTCCACTTGGAAAGCTGGCGACATTGTTGCTAAGTATTGTTCCCTTAATCCAGGCATTTGGACAGGTATAGACCACCCCTTTGAAATAGACATCGTTGCCGTCAAAGGCAACCGAAATAGGATTGTCATTAACATAGGGCGTGTTGTTCTCACCATAATAGTAGATAGCATCTATTGCCCAGTCGGTCTCTACTACAGCAGTTTCCGGCAGGGTCACCAATTCATCGCCACCGTCTTTCGACATATTCACGTTGTTTCTCTGAAATCCTGCATAGGGTATTGTGAAACCCTGAGGAATCATTTGCGCAAATGATGCAACAGCTACAACCAAAGCCATTGCAAGAATTGTGTAAAATCTTTTCATAATCAATTGATTTGGTTAATATATTTTGTCTAAATTGCAAAGTAAATAAAAAATTTTCAAACAATGCAATATTTTATCACATTTCTTGCATATATATAAAAATAGTGCTGTGTGGCCACTATCATCCTGGAAACCACCTGATAGATGGATACCATGACAGCAGCAACCCAACCTATCAGACGCAAGCTGGGAACTCGACACTAAAAAAGATATGTGGTTACTTATACAGGAAGCGTTTAATGCTCATCTTGGGGGTTTTCTCGAAGGGGGCATCGAGCATTTCCACTTTGGAAATTTTACTGTAGGCCGGAAGCGATTTGTTGGCTTCGGCGCGTATAGCATCTGGGATTGTGGCCCTTGTTTCGTCGTCCATGTCTTCAGGAAGTTCGGTGTAAACCAGTGCTGTAATCTTGCCATCACGGTCCACCACAAGGCACTCGTCAACATACTGACAGTTTGCCAGCACAGCCTCCAGTTCTTCGGGATATACGTTCTGGCCCGAGCTATTGAGAATCATCGATTTGATGCGACCTCTGATGAATATGTTGTTGTTTTTGTCCATAATACCCAGGTCGCCAGTGCGGAACCATCCGTCGTCGGTGAACGAAGCAGCAGTAGCTTCAGGATTCTTATAATAACCAATAGTTAGGTTGGCACCACGAGCCTGGATTTCGCCGGCTTTGTGTTGTGGGTCTTCGCTGTCGATGCGCACCTCATGCACAGGCTTACCGCATGAACCAGGTACAAATTCTTTCCACCATGAGTATCCCAGTAGCGGGCATGCCTCGGTCATGCCGTAGCCCACGGTGAACGGCAGTTTCATCTTCTTGAAACATTTTTCGGCCTCGGGGTTGAGGGCTGCACCTCCCATGATGAAGCATTGCACCTGACCACCAAACACTTTCATAATCGTTTTGCGGGCCATGGTGTAAATAAGTCGTTTCATGCCTGGAATCATGAATAGCTTTTTCCTTTTCTCTAATGCGGGTTTGATGGAATTGGCATAGACTTTCTCCATTACAAGTGGCACGGTAATCACCATATAAGGTCTCACTTGCTGCATGGCTTTGAGCAAGGTGGTGGGTGATGGTGTTTTACCTAGGAAATAGACCGTCACACCATCCACGTTGGGGTGGATGAACTCGATTGCCAAGCCATACATGTGTGCCATGGGTAGCATCGAAACGATGGTCTCGCCTGGGGTGTTGGGGAAATGGGCGTTAGCAAACTCATCGGTGTCACTCATCGCACCGTAGGTGAGCATCACACCCTTGGGAGTGCCAGTTGTGCCCGACGTGTAGTTGATAATAGCCAAATCATGGAAATTGTCGCCAGGATAAGTAACATCTCCAGGCATCATTCCGCTTGGATATTGTTTATTAAATACTTCTTCGCGCTTCTCCCAAGCATCAGCCACAGCCTCGTCGCGGTGCCACAGCATGTTGTTGTCCTTTACGTTGATGGCAGCTTTAAGGTTGGGCATGTCATCAGGGTTCATCTTCGACCAGATGTCATCGTTGGTGAAGAGCAGCACACTATCTGAATGATTGGTAAGCTTCGACACGCTGTCGGGGTGGAAGTCGGCAAGAATAGGCACTACCACACATTCATTCACGTTTATGCCCCAAAAGGTCATCGCCCAACGGGCAGAGTTGCGGGCACAAATTGCGATTTTGTCACCTTTCTTGACCCCTATAGCGGCAAAGAATAGACGCATTTGCTCAACGTGAGTGGCAAGATCTCCATAGGTGAATGACTCGCCCCCGTAGTCACAGAGTGCCTTAAGGTTCCAATGGTTGCGGACTGTGTTCTCTAATGTTTTCAGATAGTGCTTCATAGAGATATATATTTACGTTAATAGTCGAAGATTACACACAAATAGCCTAATACACTATTTCACAAACGACAAATTTACAACTTTTTTTCGAATAATTACTCATTCGGGCCGAAACTTTTTCTAATACCTCTAAATGAAACACATGGGCAATGCTCAATAAACACTATATTTTGCGCCAATAATTTGCACATTTCAATATTCTTTTGGAATTTTGCATCGCAATTCCACAACAAGAAAAGCATTCATGAAACAAACTGATAATAATCGTGACGAGAGCGCCGCAACACAGGCCGATTTTGCCGAGGTGCTCGAGGTGGCAGCCAAAGCCGGTCACATCCTCTTGGAGAACGGAGCCGAAATCTCACGCGTCGAGGATATCATGAGCCGCATCGCGTCGCACTTTGGCGTCGATTCGGGCAACTTCTTTGTCCTCTCCAACGGCATTTTCACAACTGGACGCGCCAACAAGGTGACCAAGTCGGGCGCGCAGGCATCGACCTATGCCAACGTAGAGTTCATCCCACTGCGAGGCATTCAGCTCTCGAAGGTGGTGGCGGTGAACCGACTGAGCTACGACATCTCGAACGGCCGCACGACCCTCACCGAGGCGCGCGAGCGGCTAGAGAGCATCGCCGCCGCGGCACCCAAACCTGCATGGGAGCAGATCTTGGGCTCGGGATTAGGTGCTGGAGGTTTTTGCGCTGTGTTTGGCGGTGGATGGATGGACTGTTTGGCCGCGCTTGTTGTAGGTGTGCTGCTCTATGCCTTCGTGCTCGGCGTGAGTGCCCGTTATCTCTCAAAGATTGTGGGTGGCGTGTGCAATGCCCTTGTCGCCACGCTGCTGTGCATCCTATGCTGGCGCATGGGCTTTGGCGACAGCCTTGCCAACATCATTATAGGCGCCATCATGCCACTCATTCCTGGAGTACCTTTTGTCAACGGAGTACGCGACCTTGCCAATAGCGACTACATCGCTGGCTTCACCCGCCTCACCGACGCCATGCTGGGATTCTTCTGCATAGCAGTGGGTGTGTCGCTCGGCTTTATCTTCGACGGTTCATTGCATGGTGGAATGCTGAACCTCAGCATGACAGTGAATCCACAAACCGCCCACCTGCTCCTGCAAGCCCTTGCCGCGTTTATTGGCACCGCCGCCTTTGCGTTACTCTTCGGCATCGACCGTGAGCATTATGTGCCAGCGGGAGTGATTGGTGCCATCGGGTGGGCTCTCTACCTCATCTTGGTGCGACAATGCGACGCATCGCCTGTCACAGCCACACTGGCGGCATCCACTCTTGTGTGCATCGTCTCGCGCATGGCAGCCATTCCGTTCCGCATCCCGGCGCAGGGATTCCTGCTGTGCGGCATCTTCCCGCTAGTGCCCGGTGCCGGCATCTTCTGGTTTACCTATTATCTCACCGATTCCCAGTTCGACCTCTCGATGCAGAGTGGATGGACTGCGTGCAAAGTGGCCATCGCCATCGTTCTGGGCATCATCCTCGCCATGGAGTTGCCACAGCGCATCTTCTCGCACAACCACCGCACTCACTAGCGCACTAAATCTCTGTTCAATAAAACTTTTCACACCACTTTTGGTCCTCTCCACTACCCTATCAACTGGCCAAAAGTGGTTTTTTTTCAAAAAAAATCATTTTTTCTTGTAACATTTTGTGCAACCTTTACGTCTAGATAGGTGAGCGACTTTTTTAGGGACGCAAATTATTAACAACACAATAACATTTATCATCATGAAGAAATTTTTAGTTTTAGCTCTCGTGGCAATGATTAGTGCCACTGGCTTCAGCAAGACTCTCGACGAGGTTTTCAACGCATTTCCCAAAGCCGACAATGTACAGGAGGTGACTCTTGACCAGGCAATGCTAGCCATGGCAAAGAGTTCTGGTGGCGAACAGGCCAATCAGATGAAGGGCATCGATGTAATGAGAGTTATCGCCATCGAGAATGCTACTGCCGAGCAAGTGAAGATTGCCAAAGAGCTGATGAATGAAGGAGTTGATGGCTTTGACGTAATGGTCGATGCCGATGAAAACGGTGAGCACGCATTAATCCTCACTCAGGGCGATGAGAAACTGATTAGCAAAATGCTCATTTTCGCAGTTGAGAAGGATGAAGTGGCTATCGTCCTGATTGAAGGCAAAATCGACCCCGACAACGCCACCAAAATGGCGAATATAGTCAAATAATCACCCTAGAAGTTGATGAACGCAACCGAGTTTAAACAGCAACTCCTTCCACTCAACGCGAGCCTCTACCGCATGGCTTTCAAGCTCATGGGCAACGAGGACGACGCTAAGGATGTGGTACAGGATGTCTACTTTAAACTCTGGAAAATGCGAGAATCAATTACCAGCGTCAACAATCCTCTCGCCTACTGCCTCACGATTGTCAAGAACATGTGCCTCGACCGGCACCGCGCGGCAAGCCTCAACCTAATCGACAAACCGCCCGAGGAGCTGCCCATCGCGGGCGACGACAGCGCATCAAGGCACATCGAGCTACAGCAGACCTCGCAACTGCTCAACCAATGCCTGGCACGGCTCCCAGTGCAGCAGCAACAAGTGCTACGAATGCGCGACATGGCGGGATGCTCGATGCAGGAGATAGAGAAAGCCACTGGCCTCACGGCAGTCAATGCGAGAGTGCTACTAAGCCGAGCAAGAAAATCACTGAGAAACCAATTTCTAACACACCAATCATCATGAACAAGAATGAAATAGACCAATTGCTGAGCAAGTTCTACCGCGGCGAGACCACCCTCGACGAGGAGCAAAAGCTGCGCAACTACCTCAGCGACGACAGCGTCGACGCCTTGCTCATGAAAGAGCTTGAGGGTGTGGACAATGAGATTGAGGTGCCTGCCGACTTGGAGTCTAGCCTCAGCGACTTGATCGACCAGTGGGATGATGATGAGCAGCAAGAGGCTAAAATCGCTCCGTCGATGTGGCGACGCACATCGTGGTGGGCGGCAGCGGCAAGCGTGGCAATCATCGCCACCGTGGGAGTGTGGTTCATGCGCAACCAGCACCAACCAGCCCAACCAGGCAAGCAGCAACCCGTTATCGCACGCGTCGAAGAGCCCACAACACCTCCTGTAGTTGAAGAGATGCCACCAGCCGAAACTCAGCCCGAGCAACAACTGGCAGTTCAACCCAAATCTGAGTCAAAACCCAAGGCACAGCAACCACAATCCAAGTCTGCCCGTGTGCTCAACAATAACGTTATGCACCTGGCGCAAGCACAGGCTAAACCACAGATTAAAAATCAAGCACAGGCTCAGCCCGAGTTAAGTGCCAGCGACGAGGAAATAGCCCTGGCAGCACTCGAGAAGTTCGCCACAACCCTCAACAAGGGAATGGATCAGCTCAATGAGGCTGGCGAGAAAATCGACAATATCAACAATACTATTCATAAACATTTATTATAATGGTTACAATTATGAAAAAGACTATATCTATACTGATTCTCATGCTCATGGTGAGCATGGCGGCAAATGCGCAAGAGCCGTTTGCCAAGCAATTCAAGGGAAAGGAAGGTTTCGCCTGTGTCACCATTGGCAAGGCAGCGATGAAGATGATGAGCTCTAGAGGCAAGCTTGGCCGTGAAGGCTTCGGTAACAAGCTCAATATCGGCAATTTTGCCGACAAGATCGACCGCCTGGAAATCGTAGCGGCCAGTACGCCCGAGGCTTCCTATGAACTATTGGCTGCATGTCACAAGTGGATTGAGAGCGACGACTTCGAGAGCATAATCGACGTTGACGAAGGTGGCCAGCAGGCTTCAATCTACGCTAAGACTGGCAAGGACAGTAAGAACATCTTCCTGCTGCTCGCGCAGGACAAGGAGACCTCGGTCATCATCATCTACGGATCCATGACCCTCGAAGACCTACAAGGCGGCATCAACGGCCGCAACTAATTGCCATCACACCTCTCCACTCTTCCCTCTCCCCTCTCACCTAAATAAACAATTGTCCTTAATAACCACAAGCCGCATGGCTAAGTAATCAGCATCCAATGAAAACATTTCTTTTTGTCCGTAATAGTCTGAGAAAACTACCCACGCGCAGCCCAAATATTCCAGCGTAAGCTGGCTTTGTGACAACGTCAGGTGCAACTTTGTGAGATTAATAAAGCATAATTGCGCGCGTCTCTGCAATTTTAAACTAAATTTTCATTTAATTTTAAGCGAAGCGCCCATCCAGCCTCACGGCAAACTGTCCCACCTATTATATTTTGCGAGATAAACCTTTTGCGACATTTGCGTAATTTGCGAGAGCTCCTCCCAGCCTCAAATACCCCCCACGCGCAGCTACATTGTGCATTATGCACTATGCATTGTGAATTCAAGAGAATCCACTCTCCACTCTGTACTCTCCACTAAAAATGCATTCCACAAGGCGAAGCTCCATATTAATTTTAGCGAAGCTCTAATTTCGCCCGCAGGGCGCAAAAGATTGTGCATTGTGCACTATGCATTGTGAATTCAAGAGGAGCCACTCTCCACTACAAACAAAAACATCCCTCATGAGCCATAAGCTCGTGAGGGATATCTTCTTGCGGTGCGTACAGGACTCGAACCAGCGACCTCCTGCGTGACAGGCAGGCATTCTAACCAACTGAACTAACGCACCGTTCAGCATTGTCATTTTCGACTTTTGCGCTGCAAAGATATATCAATTTTCTCAATTACCAAAAATTCAACCACTTTTTTACATTTTTATTGTAATATTTTTCATTCTGGGGCGATAGTGCTAAGAACACAAATAACAGTTCCGGCAAAACAGGAGATATATCGAATCACTACGTCGTTTATTATCAGCGCTTCTTCCCCTTCTTAGTGGTGATGACCACCACGCCATTAGCGCCGCGCATGCCGTAGATAGCTGTTTCTGAAGCATTCTTGAGCACCTTCACCGATTCGATGTCGTTAGGATTAATCATGTTGAGCGGTCCATCGTAGGTTATACCGTCGAGGATAATCAGTGGATAAGTGTTAGCGTTCAGCGAGTTGATGCCACGAATAATCATTGATGGCGACACAGTTGGATCACCCGACGAATGGTCAAACTGCACCCCAGGCTCCTTGCCCTCTATCGTACTCTCAAAGTTCAGGTAATTCCTTTCCACTCCACCCGACGCCAATCTCGAGCCAGAACACCCGGCCAAGAGAGCCACCAATATTATTAAAACAAACTTCTTCATTGCATTGAATTATTGACAACTACAAAATTAGCCAACAACCACGGTAAAACCAAGTTTTTTACGCATTTTTGTAAGCAATGAGGAATTTAACACAATTTTTATCGGTATGTTTTTCGAAATAAATTCGGGGATTAGAGCGCCTATTCGCCGAAAAAATTCGGCGATTAATGTTTCTATTCACCGAAAAAGTTCGGTGAATAATTTGGTTTTTCTCCGAAAAAGGGCTATTTTTGTCCCCAAAATCAGGAATTATGCGATTTATACATGATCACGATAATTGGTGGCAGTTTCGTTATGATAGCCAACGAATACTGACTGAATTGGGGCGAGTACGCGCCAGGCAGGGACAAGTTTTGGGCAAAATGTTGTCGTTGGGATTTGATTCTCAAGATGAGGCAGTCCTCTCAAACATGTCGCTCGAACTTATTCGTTCATCAGAGATTGAGGGTGAGAAATTGAATCTTGCGGAGGTTCGTTCCTCAATAGCTCGTCGTTTGGGCATAGATACCGCTGGACTGGTGCCAGTTTCACGTTACGTTGATGGTGTGGTGGAAATGCAATTGGACGCGACTCAAAACTACGACAAGCCTCTCACTAACGACCGACTTTTTGGATGGCACAATGTGCTGTTCCCAACAGGAATGAGTGGATTGTATCGCATTGATGTAGGCAAATATCGTACGGGCGAAATGCAGGTGATATCGGGGGCTATGGGTAAGGAGAAAGTTCACTACCAAGCTCCTTCGGCCGAACGTGTGCCTGCCGAGATGGAACGATTCATAGCCTGGGTCAACGACAGTGAGGAGGTTGACGCTCTGTTGAAGGCTGCAATAGCACACTTGTGGTTTGTCTCAATACACCCTTTTGATGACGGCAATGGTCGAATAACAAGAGCCTTGACCGAAATGCTCCTTGCACGTTCCGAGAATTGCAGCAAGCGGTTTTATAGCATGTCGGCCGCAATAAAAGAGATGCAGAAGGAGTATTACGAAGTGCTGGAACGCACACAACATGGAGATGGCGACATCACCGAATGGCTATTATGGTTCTTGGGGTGCTTCGAGCAAGCCTTAGATTCTACCGAAGACACCTTGTCGTCGATAATGCGTAAAGCAGAATTTTGGGAACGTCATCGCAATGTCGCTTTCAACGAAAGGCAACGAAAGATTTTGAATATGCAGTTCGACGGGTTCTTTGGCAAACTTACCAGCGGCAAATGGGCAAAAATAGCCAAATGCTCTTCCGACACCGCACTTAATGATATAAACGACCTTATCGCAAAGGGAATATTAAGAAAGGCTGATGCCGGCGGACGTAGCACAAACTATGTTCTGATTGGGTAAAATGATAATCCGCAAGGAGAAAATTTACTCAATCAGTGCCCCATTGCTAACCAATGTTTAAAAAACAGTTATTGGATATTTAGTAAAAGAAATATATAAAGATTACAAATATGGAACAACTTAAAATGCATAGTGTTGATGGAGTGACGCAGAATGTGGAACGCATTGCTGCGCTGTTTCCTAATTGCGTGACAGAGCGCAAGGGCAAGGACGGCGAGGTGGAACGCGCCATCGACTTTGATATGTTGCGGCAGGAACTGAGCCGTGACATCATAGACACCGGCGAGGAACGCTACCAGTTCACATGGCCGGGCAAGCGTGACGCTATTCGTCTTGCCAATTCTCCCATAAACGCAACGCTACGACCCGTGCGTGAGGACAGCGTGGACTTTGACAACACACAGAACCTCTACATCGAGGGCGACAACCTGGACGTGCTGAAACTTCTGCGTGAGACCTACCTCGGCAAAGTCAAGATGATCTACATTGACCCGCCTTACAACACGGGCAACGATTTCGTCTATGAGGACGATTTCTCACAGACCGCTGGCGACTATCTCGCCAACAGCGGGCAATATGATGACCAGGGCAACCGCCTTGTCGCCAACACCGAGAGCAACGGACGCTTCCACACCGACTGGCTCAACATGATATACCCTCGCCTTAAAGTAGCTCGTGACCTACTCGCCGACGACGGAGTAATCTTTATCTCCATCGATGACAATGAAGTCGAAAACTTGAAGAAAGTCTGCAACGAAATCTTTGGCACCAATAATTTCTTTTCTCAAACCATTATTCGTTCAAATAGTCGTGGTCAAACGTATAAGCAAATAGCCCGAACTCATGAGTATTTGTTGATTTTCACAAAATCTGACTTAACCGAACTATTTGAGTTGGAGAAGGATTTAGATAATTCTGACCTCAATCTCACAGATGACATTAGCTGTTTTAATATTCGAGAACTGCGTAACCGCAATCCTAAATTTGGCAGACACAATCGCCCAGGCTTATTCTTCCCAATTTACATCAACACAAACATTGTTGACAAAGATGGTTTTCACCCTGTTTCACTTACTGCTTCGGAAGAATACAGTGTAGAGATATTACCGTATAACTCAGAGGGCCGAGAAAGTTGCTGGCGTTGGGGAAAGCCTAAGTGCAAGGACAACATCTCATCGAATACGTTAAGAAGCAATCTTATAGCTAAGCCTAAAAATGGCGGAGGTTATAATATTTACGAGAAATACAGAAAAACCACATATAAACCCAAATCCATTTGGGATGATAATGTTTTTTTGACAGAAACTGGCACCGTTGAGATGAAATCGCTTGGTTTTACTAAAGAATTTGATTTCCCAAAGCCAGTTAATTTAATAAAACGTTGTATTGAGCTCTCGTCTAAAGAAGATGATATTATTCTTGACTTCTTCAGTGGCAGTGCAACAACGGCTCATGCTTTGATGCAGCTAAATGCAGAGGATGGAGGAAACCGTAAATTTATAATGGTGCAATTACCTGAAAAGACGGATGAAAAGAGTGAAGCCTACAAAGCTGGATATAAAAATATCTGCGAGATTGGCAAAGAACGCATCCGCCGTGCCGGAAAGAAAATTAAAGAAGAACATCCCGAAGCACAAGACCTTGATATTGGTTTCTGTGTACTGCGCCTTGATAGTAGCAATATGGAAGATGTTTTCTATATGCCAAAAGATACTGCCCAAACTAATTTGTTCAACTCTGTTGACAACGTGAAGCCCGACCGTAGCGGTGAAGACTTGCTGATTCAGGTCATGCTTGAACTTGGCATTCCCCTATCAAGCAAGATAGAGAGTGAATCTATTCACGGCAAAGAAGTCTTCTCTGTTGAGAAAAATCACCTCATAGCTTGCTTCGACAAGGGCATCAACGAGGAGACAATTACTGCAATCGCTAAACGCAAGCCACAATACTTCGTTATGCGCGACAACGGCATGGCAACCGACAACGTAGCCGACAACTTCGACCAAATATTCAAAGCATATTCACCTGAAACTATTAGTAAAATTATTTAAATATGGCTATTCTTTCGAATATCGAGAAAGGTGCATTGATAAAGCTATTTAATCGTGGAGGTTATGTCCTTGATTTTAATACTCCTGATTTTGATGCTTTTACAATGGGAAGTATTGGTGTACCCCTTTGTGAAAAATATAAGTTATCTAAAGGACGCTCACTCATATCATATTTAAATGATGCTTCAGAATCAAACTCGATTAAACTTTTAATAGACTTATTTGATTACTATGAATTAAATTGTCTTGATGAAAAAGATAAAGGGACTGATTATGAGGTGTATTATGAACGTTGCAAACCAATTATAGAGAAAGCAAAAAATACTCTACATAGCGCTTTTATACCATTGGATAATTTGAAGGAAGCATTTTCTAGTGAGTATATCACATCACAATTAGATTACATGATGAAAATTCGATCTGAAAACCCAACTGATGCCATTGGTAAGGCCAAAGAACTTGTGGAGAGTTGTTGCACGACGATATTGGAAAGATCTGGTGTAATCCCTCAAAAAGATTGGGACTTTGATAGGCTTGTGAAAGAGACAAGAGTATTATTGAAAATAATGCCTGAAAATATTCCTGATGATGTTTCAGAAGCAAAGGCTATGAAAAAGATTCTAGGAAGCTTCTCTACGATTGTTAATAATATGGCTCAACTACGAAACTCATATGGAAGTGGCCATGGCAAGAGTGCAAGCTACAAAGGGTTACAGGAACGACATGCTAAATTAGCAATAGGAAGCAGTGTTACATTAGTCAATTTTTTATGGGATTCATTCGAACGTCAAGATAAGAAAGCATGAAATTTAAATTCAAGATACAGAAATATCAAACTGATGCAGTGGAAAACACTGTTGAGGTTTTTGCCGGTCAGCCGAGTCACGACAACACTGTTTATCTCCATGACTTGGGAAGGCGCCAAGCCACGATTACCTATGACGGTGAGGACACAGGTTATCGCAATAGTGAAGTGGAACTGTCACGCTCGCAGTTGCTCGGCAATGTGCGCTCATTGCAAGTGCTTGCAGATATTAAGCAAAATGAGAGCCTTGTCGTTGACCAAGGATTAGGCTGCATTGGGCTTGATGTGGAGATGGAGACAGGTACTGGTAAGACCTACGTCTATATCAAGACAATGTTTGAGCTTAACAAACGCTATGGCTGGAGCAAGTTTATCGTGGTGGTGCCGAGTATCGCAATCCGTGAGGGTGTAGCAAAGAGCTTTGCTATGCTCGAAGACCATTTTATGGAGCAGTATGGCAGGAAAGCCCGTTACTTCGTTTACAATAGTGGCAACCTGCAACTGCTTGACTCTTATTCACAAGATGCTGGAATCAACGTGATGATTATCAACACGCAGGCATTTGCATCATCACTCAAAGAAGGTGGACGCAGCAAAGAGAGCCGTATTATCTACTCAAAGCGTGATGAGTTTGCCAGTCGTCGCCCTATTGATGTTATAGCAGCCAACCGACCTATCATCATCATGGACGAGCCACAAAAGATGGAGGGCGTTGCCACGCAAGCCGCGCTGCGTCGCTTCAACCCACTATTTGTACTTTATTATAGTGCCACTCATAAGACCAAGCACAACACAGTGTATGCTCTTGACGCACTCGACGCCTACAAGCAGCGGCTTGTGAAACGTATAAAGGTAAAAGGATTCGAGGTGAAGAACCTTAAAGGCACGGGACATTACCTTTATCTCGATAAATTCCTCTTGTCAAAGAACAAACCGCCCATTGCCGTAATTGAGATAGAAGTAAAACGTGCTAATGGTGAAATACGGCGTGAGCCTCGCCGCTTCAATAAGGGCGATGACTTGCAGGTTGAATCCGGATTGAACCAATACGACGGCTTTGTAGTCAGTGAGATTGATCCGATTCGCGCCACGGTCACATTCCTTAATGGTGAAACTATTGAACGTGGGCAAGTCATTGGTGACAGTGACATGAAAGCTCTACAACGTGTACAGATTCGTGAGACTATCGCATCACATTTTGAGAAAGAACGCACGTTATTTGCTTATGGAATCAAGTGCCTGTCATTGTTCTTTATCGATGAGGTGGCGCACTACAAGAGTTATGATAAAGACGGCAACGTAGTCAAAGGCGAGTTCTGGAAAGTCTTTGAGGAAGAATACAACCATTTCCTTAATGAGAACTTGTCGCTGTTTGATGATGATTATCAAAAATATTTGCGTCGTTTCAAAGCAAACGAGGTTCATAATGGCTATTTCTCAATTGACAAGAAAGGTCGCTCAATTAATAGCCATATCGGACGTGGTGACGATATTAGCGATGATATCAGCGCATACGACCTTATCCTTAAAAACAAGGAACGATTGCTGAGCTTTGAAGAACCAACACGCTTCATATTTTCACATTCAGCTCTTCGAGAGGGCTGGGACAATCCCAATGTATTCCAGATTTGCACCTTGCGTCATGCTGCCAGCGAAACAGCACGCCGTCAGGAAGTTGGTCGTGGTTTGCGCTTATGTGTAAACCAAGAGGGCATTCGTATGGATGCAGAAACGCTGGGTGACGTTGTTCAAGATGTAAACTGCCTCACAGTGATTGCCAACGAAAGTTATAGTGATTTCGTCTCAGGCTTACAGGATGAGACACGCAAGGCTTTGCGTGAACGTCCTAAGCACGTCAATCTTGATTTGTTTAAGGGTAAAACCATTGTCGTTGATGGAGAGAAATTTGAGCTTGATGAGGTGCGAAGCGCAATGGCGGTGACGTATTTCACCATAAATGGCTACATCGATGCAGAGGGTCTTCCCACTGACAAATACCGCGAGGCAGTCAAGAACAATGAAATTGCTTCGATGGATTTGTTTGTCAATATAGCTCCAATCGCTAATGAGCTGCACAAGATAGTGCAGAGCATCTATGATGAGAGTGTCATTATTGACAACTATATTGAGAATGGTATGGAAACTCCAGCGGTTAATAAGGTTAATGATAATTTTAGCCGTAAAGAGTTTCAGGAATTATGGGAGCAAATCAATCATCAATATGTCTATACCGTTCATTACAATAGTAATGAATTGATTGAGAAGGCCATTGCAGCTATTGATGCAAACCTACGTGTGACAGAATTGAAATATATCCTCGTTGAGGGCGGACAAACGGCAGTTGACGAGTTCAGCAACGCCACGTCGAAGACCAAGAAACTAACCGATGTTTCCACTTCGACAGTACCATACGACCTTTTGGGTGAAGTGGCACGCGGCACAACACTTACTCGTCGCACGGTGGCTCGCATACTGCAAGGCATTTCACCTGCTAAGTTTGCGATGTTCCAAAATAACCCTGAGGAATTCATTCGCAATGTCACAAAACTTATCAAGGAGCAGAAAGCAACCATGATTGTTGAGCATATTGGCTACAACATGATTGACCGCACATATGACAGCGACATTTTCATGCAAGAAAAACCCACGCAACCATTAAGCAAAGCCTACGCAGCCCGCAAACATATTCTTGATTATGTGTTCACCGATGGCAACATCGAGCGAGACTTTGCCGAAGCACTTGACCAGGCAAATGAGGTTGCTGTTTATGCAAAACTGCCGCGCTCATTCAAAATTCCCACACCAGTGGGCAATTATGCTCCTGACTGGGCAATAGCATTCAACAAGGGCAGTGTACGGCACATTTTCTTTATTGCTGAGACTAAAGGCTCAATGGACGATATGGAACTTCGCGGAGTAGAGAAAGCCAAGATAAACTGCGCCAAGAAACTTTTTAATGAGATTTCGACTGCAAATGTCAAATACTGGAAAGTCACATCTTATCAAGACTTGATGGAGATAATGCCTGAAATTAAATAGCAATAGTTTTATTACTATTTTTCTAGTTTTTTGTTGTTTGAATGTTAGCAAAAACTGTATTTTGAACATCTCTTTTGAGGCATTAAATTGTCCACGAAATGGTCTTTTTGTCGTTTCGTGGATAAATAAGCGGCATCTTATCGACATACTGACACACTTATCAGACAGACCATCGTAGTGGATTGTCCTTATGTCTTAAAAACAAAGTATTTTTAATATAGCATCTTGTTCTTCACTTCACTATCTTTGTCCAAAAATGTTTAATATCTAAACCCTTCAACCATGAAAAAACAAATCTCAGTGCAAAATTTTAGCGACGAAGTCGCCATAATTTCCACTCCACCAAGAGTGGCAAAAGATTCTGCATTGTTAAGGAATCTTGTTATTTCCGCACACGTAAACAATTATCACTTAGCCATTTCCACAAAATATGCACAAATAAGTGATTCCAGCGATTCCATTGATTCCATATCAAATTTTAGCCCGCAGGGCAATAATTTTAAGCGCAAAGCGCGGCCCAACTAAAAACTAACAACTATGAGCTCTCTCTCCTCTTCCCTCTTCCTCTCACCTGAAAATGCATTTTGCATTTTTCAAGGCAAAGCGCCCCACCACCCCCTGCGTAGCCCAATAATTCCTGCGCAAGCAGGCTTTGCGACACCGTCAGGCGCCACTTTTCTAGAGTAAAAATATTTTTGTTCTTGTTGTATTTAAGTTGTTCTTGTTGTTTGATAAAACCGAGTCAACTGAGTCAAGTGAGTCAGGTGATTCCATGTTTCCACGCGCAGCCCCATTGTGCATTATGCACTATGCATTCTGCATTTTTCAAGGCAAAGCGCCCCACCACTCCCTGCGCAGCCCAAATATTCCTGCGCAAGCAGGCTTTGCGACACCGTCAGGTGCCACTTTTCTAGAGTAAAAATATTTTTGTTCTTGTTGTATTTAAGTTGTTCTTGTTGTTTGATAAAACCGAGTCAAGTGAGTCAAGTGAGTCAGGTGAACCAAGTGATTCCATGTTTCCACGCGCAGCCAAATTGTGCATTGTGCATTGTGCATTATGCATTGTGCATTTTTCAAGGCAAAGCGCCCCACCACCCCCACGCGCAGCCCAAATATTCCAGCGTAAGCTGGCTTTGTGACAACGTCTGGTGCAACTTTGTGAGATTAATAAAGTCTCCGCGCGCAGCCAAATTGTGCATTGTGCATTATGCATTGTGCACTGAAAAACTCTCCCCTCTCCCCTAAAAAATCAATTGTCCTTAATAACCACAAGCCGCATGGCTAAGTAACCAGCATCCAATGAAAACATTTCTAATAGTCCTTAATTGTCTGAAAAAACTACCCACGAGCAGCCCAATAATTCCTGCGCAAGCAGGCTTTTTGACGCCGATAGGCGCCACTTTGTGAGATTAAATAAAATTTTCCCATTTTGTCCCACTTGTCCCAAACATCCCATGAAAACCAAATTTTTTTTTCAAAAGTGTCCCACTTTTCCCACTTCCCCAAAATCCCCACTTACAATCCGTAACCAAATTTTAGTGCGAAGCACCACAATAATTTTAGCGCGTAGCGCTCCAATTTCCACTCCGCAGGAGTGGCAAAAACCGAGTCATTTGTCCTTAATAACCACAAGCCGCATGGCTAAGTAACCAGCATCCAATGAAAACATTTCTAATCGTCCTTAATTGTCTGAAAGACTAGGCACGACCCGCAAAACAATTAAAAAATATTAAAATTCGAGATTTTTTTATCGTTTTTCGATAAATTCACTATATCTTTGCCAGCGAATTCTAATGTTTAACCCTTCCCGAGCTCGGGTTTAAACTTTTTTCGTCATGAACAAAAAAACAGTAAAATTCCTGAAAATTGTATGTTATGTGATGCTAGCCCTCATCCCATTGTGGCTTATATTCTATGGTGTTCAGTCTTACTACGTACTCACCACAGGCAGTGGTGCTGGCGTGATTAACTGGGACTCACCACGAATAGGGGTGAAAGTGACCTTTTTAATCCTGCATCGCCTTGCTATGCTTACTATGGCTGGACTCTTTACCGCATTCATAATTAACATCTTGAGGTATTTGAAAGACGGCACAATTTTTAGCCGTGCCAATGTGATACTGCTCTGGGTAATGGTACTGGTGCTGCCCATCTACTCTTTCTTGAGCGACAACATGAGCATTGCCTGTGAGCCCACCGATAATCTCGCCATTGTGGTTACCGACAACGTGTTCCTCTATCCACTGGTAGCATTGATCATCGCATCCCTCTACAAGATTGCCTACGACGTTGCCGAAGAGCAGAAACTAACCATCTGATTCGCAACCCATCTTAACATTCCATTAATTTTAGAACCCTCCTTTATATGATAGTAGTAAATCTTGATGTGATGATGGCGCGGCGCAAGATGTCGCTCAACGAGCTTAGCGAGAAGGTGGGCATCACTCTCGCCAACCTCTCAATCCTGAAAAACGGCAAGGCCAAGGCAGTGCGCCTCTCTACCCTCGACGCCATATGTCGAGCCCTCGACTGCACCCCAGGCGATATTTTAGAATATCGTCCAGACAATAATAACGAATTATTACGTTAATAAATAGATGAAATTAATAAATATTCAATGACTATGAGAAAAAAACTTACTTTATTGTTTGTGGCAATGATGGCATTACCAAGCCTGTGTGCTGCAAGCGATGCAATCAAGGATGACTCGGTGAGAGTCATCAAGAACCCCGAACAAGTGACTATTACCAAGCGAGATGGATTGTTCCGCCTCAATGTCGACGGAAATGGAACCGACAAGGACTACCGTTATGAATACCTTGTCAAGGAACGCTATGACGGCAAGCTCTACGTGCAAGAGAGCGAGGGTGGCAGCGTGAAGTTCCGTCACCCATTCTCGAAGTGCGACAGCAGCTACAAGAAGCCACACTGGGAAGTGTTCACAAGCGACCTCATGTTTGGCTGGGGCGGTCTCAGCGTTGCCAACGCCGACCGTGACTTGTTAAAGAAATCGATGTCTGAAATCGGTATCCTGAATCTCGTGTCTTTGGCACGTGTCTTCAACCAAGGACGCTCACGCGTTTCGTTTGGTGTGGGCTTCAACTGGCACCGTTACAATCTCGAGAACCCCTACTTCTGGGCACGACTCAATGATGGGGTGCTGGGTTACGGAGAGATCACCGAAAAGTTTGACAGGCATCGGGCCACGCTGATCGTGCGCTCAATGCAGTTCCCACTCATGTTCAACCAGTCGCTGGGCAAAGGGTGGAATGTATCACTCTCTGCAGTGATGAACTGGAACTACTTTGCCGATTTCCACAACTCCTTCCGCGTAGGCAAGAGCGACTACACCGAGACCACACGCGGTCTCAACCAGCGCAAGATCTCGTTCGACGGCATCGCCATGCTCAGCTGGGGCGGCCTGGGAATGTACTTCCGTTACGCTCCACAGTCAGTATTCAAAACTGGCTTCGGCCCCGAAATGAAGAACCGCTGGACTGTGGGACTCGTGCTCCGTGGCTTCGGCTTCGGCCGCCACCGCAAATAGGGCATTCAATGCTTAGATTGCTAAAAATGCAACATCGGGGAAAAACGGTTCTCGGTGTTGCTTTTTTAGTAGTTTTTGAGGCTCCCGAGCGCAGCACGATGCCACAGTTTAAACCTTAGTAAAAACTCCAAGTCTAAACGTTACAGAAGATTCAAAATCAACGGCATGGGTCCTTTTTTTAGACAAATGATAATGTTTTTGAAAAATTCTGCTTAAATTTGCATCTTAATAATAGTGAAACACGCTTTTAAAACTTGACGATTATGAAGACTTTAGTTAGAAATATCATCCTGCTGGCTGTGATGGTTGCCGCATTTGGCACCAGCAATGCCGTGGCACAGACGCTGCGCGACGCCAGCTACAACTACGTTGGCAAGATTGCCCCCAACGGCACCGTGCGCAACAGCGAGTATGGTTCGGTGGGATTCTTCAATGCCGACGGCACTATCGCCAACGCCAAGGGCAAGACCGTGGGACGCATCGATGGCAAGATGCAGATTTTCGACAAAGACGGCGAGCGCCTTGGCTACGTCAACGCCGACGGTACAGTATGCGACGGCGACAGCAAGCCTCTGGGCAAGATCGAGATTAAGACCGGCAAAGTCACCGACGAGGAGGGCAAGGTACTAGGCTATGCCAACGGCATCTCCATCCAGCGCGTGGCAGCCTACTATTTCTTCGACTTCTTTAAATAAGCGCCCTGTGTGCGAGAAACAAATAACAAATAACGATCAACGAATACAGCTATGAAACATTTTCTACTAGTCATAATGGCAATGCTGGCGGCAGCTATGCCGATGTCGATTGATGCGCAGACGGTGCGCAACAGCAACTATAGCACCGTGGGCTACGTGCGAAGTGACGGCCGCGTTGAGAACTCTAACCACAGCTGCATAGGCTACATACGCAGCGACGGACGCGTTGAGAACTCTAATCATAGCTGCATAGGCTACATACGCAGCGATGGACGCGTTGAGAACTCTAACCACAGCTGCGAGGGCTACATTCGCAGCGACGGCCGCATCGAGAACAACAACCACAGCTGCATTGGTTACGTGCGCAGCGACGGACGCGTCGAGAACAGCAACCACAGCTGCCTTGGCTACGTCGAGGGCATGAGCCGCGAGTGGGCAGCCGCCTTCTTCTTCTTTTTCTTCAACTAGTTGAATCTAAATTATGACTAAAAAACTCTTTATGCCAGTACTTGCAATGCTGGCATTTTTTCCATTAATGGCGCAAGAGTCACTACCCAGCGACTCGATGCTGCGCCGTGAGGCAGCCCGCATGCTCATGGTGGGCTTCCGTGGCGACCAAATCGACGACAACAGCGACGCTGCACGCTACGTGCGCGACTTGCACGTGGGCAGCATCGTGCTCTTCGACGTTGACCTCACCACCGACGGTCCGCGCAAGATAGGCACCCGCAACATCACCACCAAGGAGCGACTCATCAAGCTCACACACCAGCTGCAAAGCTATGCCGACGAGCCTCTCATCATCGCTGCCGACCAAGAGGGTGGCATGGTGTGCCGCCTCAAGCCCGAGTATGGCTTCAAGCCCACTGTCAACGCTCTCTATCTGGGAACTCAGGACAACCGCGACACCACGCTCTACTACGCGATGCGCATCGCTCAGGAGATGAAAGAGAGTGGCGTGAACCTTAACCTGGCGCCGGTGCTCGACATCCACCGGGACGACGGTCCCCACCTTGGCCACTTCAAGCGCTGCTTCTCGACCGATGTCGACGTCATCACCCGCAATGCCGGCTGGTTTATCGATGCTCACTACAAGTACGGCATCCTGTGCGCCGTGAAGCACTTCCCAGGTCACGGCAGTGCCCTGGGCGACTCGCACGAGGGAATGGTCGACGTAACCAACTACTGGAGTCCAAGCGAGCTCACTCCATTTGAAAAACTTATCGCCAAGAACAAGGTTGACGTCGTGATGACTGCTCACATCTATAACCGCCGCATCGACCCCGACTACCCCGCAACCCTGTCTTACAAAACCATCACCGAACTGCTGCGCAACAATCTGCACTACGACGGCGTGGTGGTGACCGACGACATGTATATGGAGGGTATCTTGAGCCAGCACTCAATACCCGAGGCGTTTGCACTTGCTATCAACGCTGGAGCCGATATCCTGCTCGTGGGCAACAACATTGACACAGGATTTGAGGCCGACAGGCCTTTCAAGCTGGTCGACATCATCGTCAATCTAGTCAAGACAGGGAAAGTGCCCTACCAGCGCATTCACGAGTCGAGCGAGCGCATCTTGCGACTGAAGAAGCGATTAGAGTGAAATACAGAGTAGAGAGGAAAGATTAGAGGGTGCGGCTGTGGCTGCACCCTTTGTGCGATATCCTATCCATGAATGATATCAAAGATGTTGACGCCAATTAACAGCAAGAATAGCAAGAAAAAATAGAAGGCAACAATCAAAAGCACAAAGAGAATAGTGTGCCATATTGCCTGCCAGACGGTCAATTCATAGAGCTGCTTATAGTCAAGCATCAGGATTAAAATTGCTAGTGATGCTGGCATGTAATAGGGAAGAAACACCGTTGGAGGCAATTCCCAAACTATCAGCATCCACACCAAAGTTATCAAGTGAATCTGGCAATTGATATAGATTTGCGAGAAGAACGTCTCAACTAGGTTGAAACCTTTCTTACGGAACACAAACCATGCTGCGGGCACAACTATAAGATTCTGCAGCAGAATGCGATATAGGTCATTCTTGTCGAGATAAACCAATAGACGGCCTACATAGTCGAAAGCTATCTTCGAGTTCTTGCTCAATCCGCTGATTTTGTTTAAAGCATCGGCAACTGATTTACCCACGAGAGGGTCTTTAAAACCAAAAATCAAAGCCACAAAGAAGATAAAGATGGTGAGCACTGCCAGCATCTTGAATGGCGGGAAATAGCTCAAGTGGTGACCACCAAGATAGTCACGAATCATGTAACCAGGGCGCCACAACAGGTCACGCATTGTGCGGAACATGGGTCGATTGCCCATTCCCCAAATGTCAAGAAAATTGTGAATCAGGCGCTTGAACGTGAAGCGCATATCACCTGCTGGCATGCCACATTGCGAGCAGCAACGACCATGATAACCATAGCCACAATGAGAGCATATGTGATACTTATGCACTGGCTCAGGAATAGCCACGGGCTCCTTCTTGAGCTCGCCCATGTGGTGCCACCACGCCCTTAATGATTTTATTTTGGATTTTATCCCCATGGTTTTTATTGAGGTGCAAAGTTCGGCAAAATACTTCACTTACGCAAATTGTAGTGGTTGATTGCCATTTTTTGATACAACAAAAACAGTAAAATATACGTTATAATAGTAGTTATTTTTAGTAAATGAATATCATTAAAAAGGAAATATGGTGCCTGATGGTGGCAATGATTGTGGGGTGTGCACTGCCGTGCGCGGCCGACAGTATTGCTGTTGACTATAGCGCCGCCATTACACTCAACACCGGCAGCCGCGAGTTTGCTCCCTACTACATCGCCAGCAACCGCCACGGCACAGTCACGCAGCGGCACTCTACACTGCTCTCAGCATCCCTTAAGCACGACATGGACACCACGCGACGCCTGTCGTGGGGCGCTGGAGCTGAGGTGTGGGGCGGCTGGTCGTCGAGCGTCGACTATAAGCGCTATGACTGTGAAAGCAAGACGATGATTACCAATCCTCAGCATCCTGCTCGACTGTGGATTCAGCAGCTATGGATTGAAGGAAAGCATCGTGGCGTGTTCCTCACCATTGGCCAAAAAAACATCGACCCTGGGCTGGTGAACCGCGACCTGAGCAGCGGTGACCTTGTGATGAGCGACAATGCCCGAGCGGCATTTGGCGCCCGGGCCGGATTCATCAACTTCCAGAATGTGCCTTTCACGCGCGGGTGGGTGCAAATCAAGGGCGAGTATGGTTACTACAGGCACAACAGCTCTCCATGGCTCAAGAATCATTACAACTATTACAACAGCTTCATCACCACTCACTACTGGTTCAATTACAAGAACATCCATTTCCGCACCAATCCCTCAAAGCCTCTCATGCTAACTATTGGAGCTCAGGCGGCATGCCAGTTTGCTGGCACCGCCACTTATTATGCCAACGGTGAGATTGTCAAGACCGTGGAGATGAAACCCACGCTCAAAGCTTTCTGGCGAGCCCTCTTTGCGGGCGGTGGAGGCGAAAACTTGGGCGACCAAATCTACGTGCAAGGCAACCATGTGGGTTCCTGGGACATTGCAATCGACTACCGCATGCCCAGCGGAACAACCCTGCGCGCCTACTATCAATCGCTGTGGGAAGATGGTTCAGGAATTGGAAAGCAGAACGGCCTTGACGGGCTTTGGGGTGTTGAATACCGCAGTGGCAATCGAGGCATTGTAACTGGCTTTGTTGCCGAGTTTATCGACCTGATGAACCAGAGCGGTCCCATCCATTTTGCCTACAAAGATCTCTCCGACGACAACCACCCTGCTGGTAGCGAAATAGGCGTTAACGCCACTGGTGGCGACGACTACTACAACAACTACTGCTACAACGGCTACCAAAACCGAGGTATGTCGATTGGCTCCCCTATGGCAAAGTCGCCATTGTATAACACCGACGGCTACATGCGCTTCACCGACAACCGCCTGCGAGGATTCCACCTGGGACTCATGGGCGACCTGGGCAGCCAAGTGAGCTATCGCGCGTTGCTGTCGTGGCGCAAATCGTTTGGCACGCCATTCATTCCTAGGCTGGAGCCAATGACTTGCACCTCAATGATGCTTGAGGCAACCTACACACCACGCTGGCTCAACGGCCTGCAGTTCCGCGCTCAGCTGGCGCATGACCACGGCAAGCTCTACGGCGGCAACAACACCGGAGCCCTCTTATCAATCACCTATAACGGCAATTTCTCCTTCTAAATGAAACGATCTGTCACACACATTGCCCTAGTGCTCACCACCCTATTGGCATTGAGCAGTTGCTCCCACAACAATGGCGACATTGGCTATTGGTTTGGCCTCTGGCACCTCGACGCGATTGAGGTCGATGGGGTGCCCGACGACGGCTACGACGGCAACTACTACTTCATGTTCCAAGGCAAGATATTCTGCATCAGGTGGATCAACGAGCAACAGCACGAGTACATCGAGAGCTTTGCCAAGTGGCAGGAAAGTGACGATGGCAAGACAATGACAGTCAACTTCATCGACAACCGCTTCACACCGCAAGTGGGCGAATATCTCCCCGCCAACTACCTCTCGACAGTGACGCACTTCAACGTGGTGACACTCAATGCCGACGACATGGTGCTCACCACTACCGCCCCCAGCTCGGGCGCAACCGTCACCTACCACCTCACCCGCTTGAGATAAGGCGTGATAGATAAAAACAGCAATCGCCGCAGCCCGAATGGCTTGCGGCGATTGTTTTTTGAATAGCTTCAATAATAGTCCAGCTAGCTCAAAATTCTGAACTATTAACTGTGAACTATTAGAGCTGTGGACCAGCGGCTACGAGTGCCTTACCAGCCTCGTTGCTCTCATACTTGGCAAAGTTCTTGATGAAGCGGCTTGCCAGGTCCTTAGCCTTCTCCTCCCACTCGGCGGGGTTAGCATAGGTGTCGCGTGGATCAAGGATAGCTGGATCTACGCCCTCGAGCTGAGTAGGAACGGTGAAGTTGAAGAATGGAATCTCCTTGGTTGGCGCGTTGTCGATGCTGTGGTTCAGGATAGCGTCGATGATACCGCGAGTGTCGCGAATCGAGATGCGCTTGCCAGTTCCATTCCAGCCAGTGTTCACCAAGTAAGCCTTGGCACCACTCACCTGCATGCGCTTAACGAGCTCCTCGGCATACTTGGTTGGATGCAACTCAAGGAATGCCTGGCCGAAGCATGCGCTGAAGGTTGGGGTAGGCTCGGTGATGCCGCGCTCGGTACCAGCTAGCTTAGCGGTGAAGCCGCTCAGGAAGTAGTACTTGGTCTGCTCTGGAGTCAGGATTGATACTGGAGGCAGCACGCCAAATGCGTCGGCGCTCAAGAAGATAACCTGCTTGGCAGCGGGTCCGTGGCTCTGTGGGCGCACGATGTTCTTGATGTGGTAGATTGGGTAGCTAACGCGAGTGTTCTCGGTAACGCTCTTGTCGGCGAAGTCAATCTTGCCCTCGGCGTCAACGGTAACGTTCTCGAGCAGTGCGTCGCGGTGGATAGCGTTGTAGATGTCGGGCTCACTCTCCTTGTCGAGGTTGATAACCTTGGCATAGCAGCCGCCCTCGAAGTTGAAGATACCCTCGTCGTCCCAGCCGTGCTCGTCGTCGCCGATGAGTTTGCGCTTAGGATCGGTCGACAATGTGGTCTTGCCAGTGCCGCTCAAGCCGAAGAAGATGGCGGTGTTCTCGCCGTTCATGTCGGTGTTGGCGCTGCAGTGCATAGCGGCGATGCCCTTCAGTGGCAGATAGTAGTTCATCATCGAGAAGAGGCCTTTCTTCATCTCGCCACCGTACCAGGTGTTGAGGATTACCTGCTCCTTGCTCGATACGTTGAACACAACAGCTGTCTCGCTGTTCAAGCCAAGCTCCTTGTAGTTCTCTACCTTAGCCTTGCTGGCGGTGTAAACGATGAAGTCGGGCTCCTGGTCAAACTCCTCCTCGTTCTGTGGACGGATGAACATGTTGGTCACGAAGTGAGCCTGCCATGCAACCTCCATGATGAAGCGAACTTTCATGCGGGTGTCCTTGTGGGTACCGCAGAAGCCGTCGACAACAAACAGGCGCTTGCCGCTCAATTGCTTTTGAGCCATGCTCTTAACGGCTGCCCAAGTCTCAAGGCTTGCAGGGTGGTTGTCGTTGGGATACTCGGGAGTAGTCCACCAAACGGTGTCCTTGCTGTTCTCGTCCATAACGATGAACTTGTCCTTAGGCGAGCGGCCGGTGTAGATACCGGTCATCACGTTGATGGCGCCAAGCTCAGTCTCCTGGCCTACGTCAAAACCCTCGAGGCCTTCTTTGGTCTCTTCGTTGAACAATACCTCATAGGTGGGGTTGTAGAGCACCTCCTGTACGTCGGTGATACCATACTTCGCTAATACTGACTTATCAAATTTTGCCATAGCTGTAAATGATTTATAATGTGTTTTTTAAAAGATTTTCCCTATTGATTTAAAAACCTCACAAAGGAGTGATATTTCACCAATTAAAAACCCTCCTTTATTTTTAGAACGCAAAGTTACACATTTATTTTGTATCAAATGCACAATTAAAGAAAAATTTCTTTAATTAAGTGCTTTTTTACCACTTTTCATGAACTATAGCAATCGCAACAACAGAACTAAGAAGGGAAGAGGCTGCGCGTGGGTAGTTTTTTCAGACTATTACGGACGATTAGAAATGTTTTCATTGGATGCTGGTTACTTAGCCATGCGGCTTGTGGTTATTAAGGACAATTGACTCGGTTTTTGCCACTCCTGCGGAGTGGAAATTGGAGCGCTACGCGCTAAAATTATTGTGGTGCTTCGCACTAAAATTTGGTTACGGATTGTAAGTGGGGATTTTGGAAAAGTGGGAAAAGTGGGACACTTTTAGAAAAAAAATTTTTTGAGATTGAGGGTTTGTAAACATGAGGGCATGGTTTGATTTAAAATGATTAGTATTTCATGGTGTTTTGGTTGAGAATTGAAAGTGGGTGGGACAAAACGAGTAAGTTATAAGTTGAAAGTTGTTAGTTTTTAGTTTTTAGTTGGGCCGCGCTTTGCGCTTAAAATTATTGCCCTGCGGGCTAAAATTTGATATGGAATCAGTGGAATCACCTGACTCACCTGACTCAGTTGACTCGGTTTTATCAAACAACAAGAACAACTTAAATACAACAAGAACAATAATATTTTTACTCTAGAAAAGTTGCACATACGCTTTTTTATTTCAAAGGTACGTGCATGTGGGAAGGGAAAACAATATTAAAATGGCGAATTAGGTGAATTTTCAAATCTCGTGGAAAATTTGTATCTTTGTATCAGTTAATACAACACGACTCCTTTGACCACGCTTTCGGAACTGTTGTGAATTGCTTTCAAATTTGTATCTTTGTATCAGTTAATACAACGTTACGGAAATGTTTAACTTCATGCTCTCGTTGTGAATTGCTTTCAAATTTGTATCTTTGTATCAGTTAATACAACTCCGAAGAATATTCTTCACAGCCTTTGGGGGTTGTGAATTGCTTTCAAATTTGTATCTTTGTATCAGTTAATACAACCGCAATGAAGCGCACCCCCAATCATCAACAGTTGTGAATTGCTTTCAAATTTGTATCTTTGTATCAGTTAATACAACCTTACATCCACACAACAGCAACAGCAACGGGTTGTGAATTGCTTTCAAATTTGTATCTTTGTATCAGTTAATACAACAAGAAGTTTTATCCAAAACTTCAAGATCTAGTTGTGAATTGCTTTCAAATTTGTATCTTTGTATCAGTTAATACAACAGGAGCAAATGTTTTATCAGCTTGATAAGCGTTGTGAATTGCTTTCAAATTTGTATCTTTGTATCAGTTAATACAACCTCATCCCAATCGGCAAAGAGCTGATGCCCGTTGTGAATTGCTTTCAAATTTGTATCTTTGTATCAGTTAATACAACGTGGATGGTGTGTAGACCACAACTATCTCGTTGTGAATTGCTTTCAAATTTGTATCTTTGTATCAGTTAATACAACCAGCAAGCTGAGATAGACAGCAGCGACGCGGTTGTGAATTGCTTTCAAATTTGTATCTTTGTATCAGTTAATACAACTCATGCTTCAGGGCGACAGCGCGCTGCCTGTTGTGAATTGCTTTCAAATTTGTATCTTTGTATCAGTTAATACAACCACAAATTCCGTGAGAAATGTGGGGTTGTCGTTGTGAATTGCTTTCAAATTTGTATCTTTGTATCAGTTAATACAACGACAGCTTATTTGATGACACGTCGCTGCCAGTTGTGAATTGCTTTCAAATTTGTATCTTTGTATCAGTTAATACAACTTATTTTTAAATTCACCATGGACAGTACTGTTGTGAATTGCTTTCAAATTTGTATCTTTGTATCAGTTAATACAACTGACTTCAACAGGGTCAAGCATAGAGAGGTGTTGTGAATTGCTTTCAAATTTGTATCTTTGTATCAGTTAATACAACCTGCATTCGTCTCCGAATACTACGACAGCGGTTGTGAATTGCTTTCAAATTTGTATCTTTGTATCAGTTAATACAACACGCACTTGGTTACCAAGTTTTTGAATATGTTGTGAATTGCTTTCAAATTTGTATCTTTGTATCAGTTAATACAACGCGTAAGGAGTTCCTACAGATACGCATGAGTTGTGAATTGCTTTCAAATTTGTATCTTTGTATCAGTTAATACAACCGTGAGATAAACGCCAACATCAATGAGCGCGTTGTGAATTGCTTTCAAATTTGTATCTTTGTATCAGTTAATACAACCCGATAATAGTATTTTGTTAATTATCAAATATTTATGGGTTGTATTAGAATTTAAAAAAGTTGTATTACTATAACAATAAATCCACCTCACAAAAGGTGGATTTACTTTTTTAAAAGAGTTCAAGCTGTTGACCTCCACATCTAGGAATATCCGGACTCTTGCCATTGAATATTTCCATTTTACCAAATTGTTTGTCAGTGATGGTCATTATACACACATTTCCTTCAAGTGGAAGGATATTTTTTACTCTTTGTACGTGAACTACAGCATTTTGCGCACTAGCACAATGCCTAGCATAGATTGAGAATTGAATCATTGTAAATCCATCCTGCATTAGTCCTTTTCTAAACATTGCATAAGCTTTGCGATGCTTTCGAGTGTCGGTTGGCAAGTCAAAAAACACAAGGACCCACATAATTCTATATTCGCTAAAGCGCTGACAACTCGTCATTCCCAGTTAAATGTTCTTAAAAATATGGATAAGAAATCTTTCGAGATTCACCAGTAAAACATCTAGCAAGCGAAGCTGTCGTTATCTCGGCAGCAATCATCAGCGGACGTCGCTTTCCATCTATCTTCACATCAAGAGTTGGAATGGTGAGCAATTCTCGTTTTATTGAGGGTGTCAATTCCCAAGGATCATCACAATCTTTCATGATGTGCTTAACATGCACATCAACAAATGGTCGGTAAGGTTCCATAATGTCATCGGCTAAACAATAGGCATTATAGTTATTGCGATGATGAATACCCATGGTGGGTAACAATCCTGAGCCAACAAGATTGCGAGCTATCACACCACGCAATATAGCATATCCATAGTTGAGCAAATTATTAGGAAAGAATCCCTCGCGGTCACGTTTAAAACCTTTAATCTCTGGAAAGAAATTACTCCAATAATACACAGCAGCACGACCTTCAAGGTTTAAGTTATCATCGCTGCGCACCTCATCAACCCAAGCTCGTAGATTCCCCGTTTTGCAGCCAGGCACACACTTTTCCAATGCCGATGCCTGATTGGCAATTTTCGCCTGAACAGTCTGTTGCCACAAGTTTTTCTTCAAGGGTTTACTGCAAGCAAGTTGAGCCTTGAATCGCTCACTCTGCCTTGAGTGACCATCAAGTGGTAATAGCAATCCAGTGGGCATATGGGTTGAGTCGCAAGTTATCACGGCGCAGTTGTTTTCAAGCAGCCGTTCCATCAGGCCTTGGGTAATAGTAATCTGCTTGTTGTCAAGTATTACCACGCCCAGGTCTTCAATAGGAAAGGTGCGAGTTTGTTCTTCCTCATCATCTTTCCCAGGCAATCGCAACACCATCTGGGCATTCTTGGTGCTCAGATAGGCTGGGTTGCCAAAATACAATGTACGCTTAATCATAGGTACTCACCGACTTTTACTATTTGGCCTATATGATTAACTCGGACTTTAACAACACCCTTTAAGTAATTTGTTGTCTGAATTCTAATCCAAGTTGTATCTCTAAGTTTTTTATCTTCAATCACATTAGTCTCAAGATGGTGTCTGAAAACATAATAGCATGTTGACAGTTTCTGCACCCTGAAAAGATGCGGACTTATCAAGTTATAATTCTTTGGATTTGTCAAGTCAATGTCATTGGGGTCAAATCCACTTTCCTCATCTGGAAAGACGAAGTACTCATTCTGCTTCATTGTGAACAGGAATTTCCATCCAAGTTCTTTATGATATTCTCTATCAACAACTGGCATGCCTTGCGACTTTCTTGCTGTAGCCTCAAATAGCGAAACAACATGCTCCTGAAGATTGCCGTCGGCATCCTCAAAGATTGCTATGTGGTGATTGTTCGAAGTGCTCACATAGTCGGTAAACTCTTTATTGCCGTTGCTGTCAACTATGATATTACCATATTTATCTTTCTTAGTCCTTAATGGTGTTGCTACATTAACGCCTTTAATTGTTACGCTCTTGATGGCGATTCCTTTCTCCTTATTGAGCCAGATAGGATTTTCGTCGAGATTGGAGAATGCTTTGGCAGCATCACCATATTCATTCAGGCGCTGCTGCAATATGCGCTTGATGCCCTCATCAACCACTTTCTCAATCTTGAGGTCTTTGTTTATTGGTTTTCTTATTGTGTAGAAGGTCTCAAGAACTACTATCTTAACTTTCTCTGGCACTTTTGCTCTGTGATTGTTGTCAATGTAGAGTGGGGCTTTGCTAAGGGCATTTTTGCCTGTGAATGCCTTCTTGGCATCACCACCATTATCTTCAAGCCGCTTCATGAGAGCATCGCGGTAAGCCTTACGGCACACTGTATTAATTTTCTCTAGTGTGAATCCTGCTCCCACTTTTTCCTCACGAGTGGCATAGCGTTGACGACGACCATATACTGTCTCGTTATGAAGTTGGCCTCGAGGGGTTAATGTGTTCTGCGACCTTGAACCTTTTATCTTGTTCACATTCTTGGTGACTACTTTATTTTTGGCTTTTATCGATACCAGTATCTCACCAAGATGTTTTAAAGCCTCGGCCCTTAACTCATCAAGTGGAATAGGAGGAACGAAACGTCGATTTTGCAGTAGTTCTTTTTTCTCAATGCCATAGATGTTTGAATCTTTCTTTTCTCCATCGTCTTTCGCACTCAAGTTGTTAAGATACTGAATGTGAGAGTGGCGTGTGAAAGCAATAGTGAGAGCATCCATGGCATGATGACGGTGGTCATTGCGCTTGGTCCAGTCTGTGATTCTTCTCACCTCATGTCCATCACGGTTGCGCTCTACTGTGGTTAGACCCAATTTATCATACTTGCTCCAATTCAACTCTTTCATTACATCAACGAGTTGCCAGTCTTCACGCAATCTGGCAGTGATTGATCCCGTTGTTGTAATCACGTCACGAGCCACTTGCAAGAGCAGTTCTTTTGCCTTCCTTGCAATATATTGCGAGTCACTTAAATCTCGATTCAAGAAATCGCTTTCAATCTTATCTTCTTCGGTTGTTAAGTTCTTATACTTTTTTCTACTGCCTTCTTTGTTGAGGAATGCAATGCGTTTTTTGTAGTTCTCAACACCATCTTCGCCACTCTTCATCTTCACATAGTCAATGGCTGTCATGTTTGATTTCTCAATATTTACATCACGTGCCTCAAGTGTCTTGTTGGAGTAGGAGTCATCAAAGACCTTGGCCTGGGGAATAATGTGCTCTATATCAAAATCTCGACTAAATAGTTTTTCTTTACTTATATAGGTGTTAGAGTAAAGTGTCTTATAGCCGTTAGGTGCAAGTTCCTCATAGAGTTGATATCTTAGCACATCATTCCTACTTGGGTTTGTAATGTTGAAAGGTGCTACATTTAAGATTTTCTTGATATTCTCTATTTCTTTGGTCTTGGCGTTAAGTCGCTTTGTGGCATCTTCTCGCTGTTTCTGATTCTGCTTAAGTTCACGGGCCATTTCAATGTGGATTTCATCAAAATCTCCAAACTCATCGATGCATCCATTCACCACATGAACCATCTGGTTAATTATTTTCTCGACAACAGGATTGCGAAGTGCGTTTTTTGGCAACAGTTCAAGATGTTTCTCAAGTTTGCGGGACTCTTTCTCCTCTTTTGTTAGAGATTGTTTTGAATGTTTGTATCCTGCTGCTTCGCAAGCATCTGAGTAAATCATTCCCTCATTCTTCATGTGAGGCAAGATTTTCATTATTGCCTTGCTGCTCAACGAGCCAAAGTCTTGAACGAAGGTCACTCGAGCGAGTATTGATGCATATTCATGAGGGAGACCTGTCAACTCTGCTATGTGGTCAATAAGCTTGCCATTGCCTGTTGGAGTGTTGTCGTCCTCATAAGAATATAGCAAGTGCCACAATTTAAACATTGTATTTTTCTGCATTTCATCGGCAGTAGAACCACAGTCAAATGTCAAGAAATTGTTTTTTGCACCTAGCATTTCAAACACCGCTTTCACAAGGTGCAACTTGTTTTCGGCATCCATTTTGTCAAATTTATCAACATCATGACCTGTCATCTCAACAATATTTTTATAAGCGTTGAGCAAAGTCACTTGAGTGATGTTGCCTTGCAATTTCTTGAAGTTGAGTGAATATTCTTTATCACTGAGACTAAGCACTTTGAGTGCTTCTTTAGCAGTCAGTTCTTTAGTGCAATATAGTTCATTATATAAGCATTGTTTCTGCTCAATGGTCAATACTGTCTTATCACCATTCTTGATGGTTTTGTTCTCAAGCAATAGATTGTTGAGATCTTGCCAAATCTTGAATTCTTGAAATAGGGGAGAACTCTTAGGGCTCACTCTTGGACCTGTCATAACCTTTTTACCATTGGCAAGAGTAATCTCTTTTCCTTCCAATTCACAAAACGATATCAGTCCCTTTTGTGATTTTAGCCTGCGTTGGAAGAAAATGGTCTCATTGGCAATTTTTTCTTTTAGTTCTGGTGTTAGTTCTTTATGGAATCTAGACTGTGTTTCCCAAATGGTGTTGAACTCATGTATATAGTCATTGCGATAAAACACAATGTTCTTCAGGCTATTGTGAGGATTCTTCTTGATTAGGTCAAAAAGATACTCGCCCACTGTCATCTTGTTGATTTCAAGTTCCTTACTGTGGTCACCTATTGCGCCAAGATAACCACTCGATGCAGCAATGTCACCATTAATCTCACTAAGCACAGTAACAAGTTGCTCGGGCTCTATTTTAGTCTTTGCTGCATTGGCGCGCCATTGGTAATAGGTGATTTGGCGTAACTTGCGGTCTTTTTCCTCAGCGGCACTAATATTATGGGCGGCATAGAACAATTTCCTGGTGTCAGTCTTGCCTTTGCCTTCAATTTTATGTCTTGTTTCTTCATCAAGCAATGTGGGATAATATTTGGCTTGTTTATTCCACACTGTATCTAGTTCAGCTTGCAAGTCTGAGCGATAGAATGAGGGTTTATATCGCTTTTGTGCCTTTAGTAGTTCATAAACATATTCACCTGGAGTAATGCCTTTATTATAAAGTTCCCTTGCTACTGTCATACCGTCAATTAGCTCACCTTCTTCTTCGTTGTTGGCTTTACGGTTGCTCTTGTAGCCACGCTTCTTGTTTATGGAAAGGAGCACTCGAGCAAATTCTTCAAGGTTAATCTCTTCTTTTGCAGCCTTAGCACGCAGTAAAAGAGTTTCAAAGGTTGATGAGGCACCATCCTCAGTAAGCACGCTATCGTTTGATATTATACCGTTTTCTTTCAAAACCTCAATCAACTTGTCACGACGCAGTTTGAAGCGTTGCAAGTTACGACGCATACCACGCTTTAAAGTTCTGTCGGCTGTGGTTGTGATACTCTTTCCTTTTTCAAAATTTCCTTTTTCATCGACAGTTAATGGATTTACCCTAACACCAAGCTTTACAATACTGCTTTTCTCTTTGTCGCTCTCTGCTTGGTTAACAACTGCCCAGCCTATGCTGCTAGTTCCCAAGTCTAGTCCTAATACCTTTTTCATGTTTAATTAGTTTAAATTCCTATTTTTTGCAAATATAGAAAAAATATAGGCAAGTTATCACATTTTTCTGATAAAAAATTTGCATGTATAAACACTTTACGCTAAATTTGCAGAACAAATTTGAAGCAATTCACAATAAGGATTATTCCGTTGTGAAGACATCAAGAGCGGGACCTTCGGGCCTCGTTCTTTTTTATTATCTTTTTGTTGTCATTGTATGACTTGGTTGTTTTTGTTTGAAATGTTGGTGTGTGGTTGTGGGTTTTTGATGTTTTATGAAAAACTAACAACTAATAACTGCCAACTAAAAACTATTTCGTATCTTTGCACGTTAATTCAGTAGTGGACCGTTTTTAGGTTCGCGAAAATGGTAAAACAGAAAGACATGAAGAACGATAAGAAAACAAATCTTGAAGAGAATAACGAGGAGAAAAAAGTTAGACAAACCGGCTCGCTGAAAGAGCGCCTGGCAAGGGTAAAGAAGACCCGCTGGATACGCTTCGGCATTGTTAGCGTTATCTTCTTTGCTTGGGTGGCATGGCTAGGCAACTGGTGGGTAGCCCTCGCGTGGTTCCTGCTTGCCGACATCTACCTCACTCAGTTCATCCCATGGAACTGGTGGAAGTTCAGCGACAACAAGTTGCTTCGCACCGTGATGAGCTGGGTCGACGCCATTGTCTATGCTCTGGTACTCGTTTATTTCCTGTTCCTCTTTGTTGGCCAGAATTACCAGATTCCATCATCGTCGCTCGAGAAGACATTGCTCACTGGCGACTTCCTGTGGGTTAACAAGATGGTGTACGGTCCTCGCGTGCCACAGACCCCACTGCACTTCCCACTGGCGCAGAATGAGCTGTTCGGCTGCAAGAGCTACATCGAGAAGCCCCAACTCCCCTATCACCGCCTCAAGGGCGTGCGCAACGTTGAGCACGGCGACATCGTGGTGTTCAACTTCCCAGCTGGTGACACTGTGTGCGTCGATGAGCCAAACCCCGACTATTACACCCAGGTGTGGGAGCAGGGCCGCGATGCAGTGTGGGCAAACCATAAGGTAATTTACCGCCCCGTTGACCGTCGCGACAACTATGTGAAGCGTTGCGTGGGCCTGCCCGGCGAGACTCTCAAGATTGTGAATGGCGTGGTGCACATCAATGGTAAGGCTATGCCTGAGCCTAAGAACGTTCAGTATAACTACGCGGTGAAATGCAACGGCAATGCCCCCGACTATGACTTCCTTACCGAAGAACTGGGCATCAGCAACGAGGATATAGGCCGCAACGTGAGCGTTGACCCATTGACAGGACAGCAGTTTATCTCGCCCGAGATTTACTTGCCGCTCACCGCTGCAGCCAAGGCTGAACTCGAGAAATGCAAATGGGTGACTGGCGTCACTAGGGTTCAATATAGTCCAACTGAGGGCATGCTCACCTATCCCGTGGGCGTGGACTACGGCTGGACGCACAACGACTACGGCCCCATCTGGATTCCAAAGAAGGGTGCCAGCATCGACCTTAACGAGAAGAACTTGCAGCTCTATGCTCGCTGCATCAAGGACTATGAGCGCGCCAACCTGGAGATCAAGGGCGGCAAGGCCTATATCGACGGCAAGCCCGCAGCGAAGTACACCTTCAAGATGGACTACTACTGGATGATGGGCGACAACCGCGACAACTCGCTCGACTCACGATTCTGGGGCTTCGTTCCCGAGGACCACATCGTGGGAACTCCAATGTTTGTGATCATCTCGTTTGACAAGGATCGTGGCTGGACAAGCGGCAAGATTCGCTGGGACCGCGTGTTCATCGACGCAAATCCCGATAAGTAGGTGAGAGTGCAGAGGTGAGAGGTGAGAGGTGAGAGGTGTGCGAAACCACCTAAAACCCACCATTTAATTGTGCATTGTGCATTATGCATTGTGCATTGAAAATTGTGCATTGAAAATTGTGCATTATGAATCATGCATTGTTAATGGGCAGCATGTGTGCGGGCGATGTGCGGTGCTATGCCGCCATGGTCAAGGCAGGTGAGGTGGTAATTGACGCCACCGAGCGCTCGCTGCCGCTGCGCCACAGCCACCATCGCTATGTGATTGACGCGCCCAACGGAGCCGTCAAACTCACTGTCCCCCTCGAGGGTAGCACCAATGCCATGCCAGTGATGATGAAAGATGTGCTCGTGAGTGAGCATGGCAACTGGCGTCACCTGCACTGGGGCGCACTTTTCTCGTCCTACGGCAAGAGCCCGTTCTTCGACTACATAGCCCATGACTTGCAGCACATCATTGCCGACGGCGAGCAAAAGAGCCTGCTCGACCTGAACATGGAGCTTCACCGCCTCATTGTCGACTTTATGGACTTGCCCATTACTACTACCGTTGTCACTACCGAGCAAGAGGTCGACGAGGCACTGCAACATGGCGCCATCGACCTGCGCGGCAAGGTGGGTCTCAAGCGTGGCGACCGATTGGCATTGGCCAACGTGCCCTATTACCAGATGTGGTCGCAGCGCCGCGGCAGCTTCACTCCAGGACTCAGCATCCTGGACCTGCTCATGAACGAAGGCCGCGAAGGAATCTTCACACTGCTGAAAATGAGTGAAGACTCCAGCATTTTGTAAAACCCGACTACAACCAAAAACTATATAATACATTGGAAACTAAACTACAGCATCCCGAACTCATCGTCATGCTCACGTGGCACGACTACACCGTTGAGGATGCAGCACTCATCTTCGAGCAGTGCCGCGACTCCAAGGCCCGATATTGGGGCTTCAAAGAGCACCCACTGCCTCTCGAAGAGATGAAGAAACTCTATGACCGCATGAGGCAGTGTGGCAAGACCACCTTCCTTGAGGTGGTCGCCTATAGCGAGCAAGAAGGACTGGAAGGAGCCAAGATTGCCGCTGAATGTGGCTGCGACATCCTCATGGGCACCAAGTTCTTTGACTCGATAAACGACTACTGCCGTGAGCACGGCATCAAGTATATGCCCTTTGTGGGCGATGTCACAGGCCGTCCGTCGGTGCTCGAGGGCACCATCGAGGGCATGATAGCCGAGGCCCGCGACTACATCGCCCGTGGAGCCTATGGCATCGATTTGCTGGGCTATCGCTACACTGGCGACGCTGTGGCACTCAACGAGGCACTTGTTGCTGGAGTTGACGCACCCGTGTGCCTTGCCGGCAGCATCGACAGCTATACCCGCCTCGACGAGGTGAAACGTGCCGCTCCTTGGTCGTTCACCATAGGCAGTGCATTCTTTGAAAATAAATTTGACGGCACCTTCCCAGAGCAGATAAACAAGGTGTGCGACTACATGATACAAAAATAGAGCTATGTTAGGCATTTTCTACCCCGGCAACTACGTTGAGGACGTGTTCTCAATCGACTACGAGAAACTAATGTCAATGGGCTTCAAAGCGTTGATTCTCGACATCGACAACACGCTTGTGCCCCACGGCGAGGGTTCGACACCTGCCGTTGACGCCCTCTTCAACCGCCTTCACGCCATGGGGTGGAAAACCCTGCTGCTGAGCAACAACAACCGCGCACGAATCGAGCGCTTCAAGGAAAACTTCGACACCCTCTACATCGAGGAGGCTGGCAAACCCAGCCCTGCGTGCTACCACCATGCCGTGGAGATGCTTGAGGTGAAACCAAGTGAGGTAATAGTGATTGGCGACCAACTGTTTACCGACATCTTTGGAGCCAACCGCGCTGGCCTAACAAGCATCCTAGTCAAGTACATTGGCTACTACAAGAAGGAGAAGAAAGGCATCAGGCGCAACCTCGAGAAAGTGGTGCTGTGGTTCTACAGCCACAGTCGCCGATGCAAGAAAGCTCACGACATCACTTTGAAAACCACGTTGACACAATAACCATATCACCCGACCATCATGGAAAAGAAACGAAAACTGTTTTGCGAGATTAGCCCAACTACCTATGCCATAGCGCTGCAAAAGCAAATAATCACCCGCCACATCAAGAACTGGCTGGGCAAGGAGCGATGGGCCAAGCATAGACAAGAGGAGAAACTGCCAGTGGTTGTCTACAGCAGTAGCAACAACATGATAAAGCGTGGCCCTGGTATCGACCTGCAACTGCAGCTCAACAAGGCCGACAACATCAGGCTGGCATGCAGCCGCATGAATGGCCTCATCATCAATCCGGGCGAGACGTTCTCGTTTTGGAAACGCGTGGGAAAGACCTCTATCAAGAACGGTTTTGCGCCTGGTCGCGTGATAGTGAACGGGCAACTCGTAGCTGGTGTGGGCGGTGGCCTGTGCAACCTTGCCAACACCATCAACCTGCTGGTAATGCACAGCCCCTTGACCATAACCGAGCTACATCACCACAGCGATGCCCTGGCACCTGACCCCAATGGCAAACGCGTGCCCTACAGCGCAGGAACATCGGTGAACTACAACTTTGTGGACTACCGCTTCCGCAACGACACCGAGCAACCAGTGCAGCTGTGCACTTGGTGCGACGGCGATGAATTAAAGACCGAACTGCGCACCACTCAGGAGTTCCCCTGGGAATATCGCATCACCGAAGAGGGTCACCACTTCCACAAGGAAGACAATGGCCACTACTACCGCATATCGAAGATATATCTTGAGACTCTGGATCGCAACAGCGGTGAGGTGCTCGAGCGCAAACTGCAGTGGGACAACCGTTCGCGAGTTATGTTCGACCCCTCACTCCTTCCTGAGGAACAAATAAAATAATCTATATTTGAGAAGATGAAATATTTGATAGTTGACGCATTTAGTGAAGTGGCATTCGGTGGAAATCCAGCCGGAGTGGTGCTTCTTGAAAAGAATCAAGATTTTCCACAAGACGAACAGATGCGGCTGGTAGCTGCCGAGTTCCGTTATTCGGAAACGGCATTTGTGCAACGTCACAGCGAGACAGAATTCACCGTGCGCTATTTCACTCCTGCTGCCGAAGTCGACCTGTGCGGTCACGCAACGATAGCAACCTTTGGAGCAATGCATCAATTAGGGATGATTGCCCGCGGCACCGAGTGCTTGAATCATACGCTTGCTGGCGACCTCAGGGTGAAAGTTGGACCAGTGGTGATGATGGAGATGGCTACACCGCAAGTGCTGCCAGCAACAGTCGATGTAAAGCGCCTGCACCACATCATGGGAGTTACTGGAGATATCAACCTGCCAGTACAAGTGGTGAGCACTGGCCTGCCCGACATCATGATGCCCGTGGCAAGCGTAGACGAACTGAATGCCCTCACCCCCGACATGGATGCGCTGGCACAAATAAGTAAAGAACTGGGAGTGACAGGAGTGCATGCCTTTGCCATTGGCAACGATGATTACACTGCCCACGTGCGCAACTTTGGCCCTCTATACGGCATCCCAGAGGAAAGCGCTACAGGCACCGCCAACGCTGCCCTCACCCACTATCTGCACCACAATGACTTGCTGAAAGGCGCTACCGAATGCCGCTTCCTGCAAGGCGAGACGATGGGTCGCCCCTCGGTAGTGAGTACTCGATTGGAACCCGACGGCAGCATCTGGGCAGGTGGCAACATAGCCATAGTTGCCGAGGGTAACCTCTACCCTATTTTTTGATTATCACCAACTAAAAATTGCTCAAGAGCAGTGAAATGTTGTGGAAAAGTTGTATCTTTGTAGACTGTAACAATTAATCACTGTATCTCATGAGCGAGAACTACATTGTATCGGCGCGCAAGTATCGTCCCGCAAGCTTTTCGACAGTAGTGGGACAAAAGGCGCTGACCCACACCCTCAAGACAGCCATCAAGAATGAACAGCTGGCACACGCCTACCTGTTCTGTGGACCTCGTGGCGTGGGAAAGACCACTTGTGCACGCATCTTTGCCAAGGCAATCAACTGCGAGCATCTGGGTGCCGATGGAGAGCCCTGCAACGAGTGCGAGTCGTGCCAGGCATTCAACGAGCAGCGCTCCTACAATATCATGGAGCTTGATGCCGCAAGCAACAACTCGGTAGAAGATATCCGCACCCTCACCGACCAGGTGCGCGTGCCGCCACAAGTGGGCCGCTACCGCGTGTTCATCATCGATGAGGTGCACATGCTCTCACAAGCAGCTTTCAACGCCTTCCTCAAGACCCTTGAGGAGCCACCCGAGTATGCCATCTTCATCCTCGCCACCACCGAGAAGCAAAAGATTATTCCCACCATCCTGTCGCGCTGCCAAATCTATGACTTTGCACGCATCACAGTACCCGACATCGTGGAGCAACTGCAGCGCATTAGTCAGGACAAGGGCGTGACTGCCGAGACAGCCGCCCTCAACGTGATAGCGCAGAAGGCCGACGGCGCCATGCGCGACGCCCTGTCAATCTATGACCAAGTTCTCGCCTCGAGCGAGGGCAATATCACTTATCAGAGCGCCATCGAGAACCTGAATGTTCTTGACTATGATTACTACTTCCGCCTCGACGAGGCATTCCAGACGGGCGATGTGCCACAGGCGCTTCTTATCTACAAAGAAATCAGAGACAAGGGTTTCGACTCGCTATATTTTGTGAATGGCCTTGCACAGCACTTGCGCGACCTGATGGTTGCCAGCACACCTCAAACGGTGGGTCTGCTCGAAATGAATAATGACATCGCTCAGCAGCACATCACTCAGGCATCGAGATTCAACACTAGATTCTTCTACTTGGCGATGGACCTGTGCAACACTTGCGACCTACAGTATCGCGAAACGAGCAACAAGCAGTTTGTGGTTGAGCTCACGCTCATCAAGCTGTGCCAAATCATGGGTGGCACTCCAATTCAGCAACCTCCTCAACCACGAGTGCAGAAGGTAATGGCGGCACCCACTCCGGCGCAACCGGCGCCTCAACAGTCGGCTCCAGCTCAACCAGCACCACAAGCCGCTGCCGCTCCAGTGCAACCGGTGTCAACGGCTCCACAGCAGCCAGCAGCTCCACAACCTGCTGCCCCTAGAGCTGTTGCTCCACAACCCACTGCCCCTACACGCCCTGCAGCAGTAGCTTCACGTCGAATCCTCATCAACAAGCAACCCACTGGCGCAACCACTAGCGATGCTCCTGCCGAGCGCCACACAGCGCGCACCGCGGCATTCACGCCCGAACAGTTTACCCAAGCCTGGCAGCACTACATCGAGCAGAATCCTGGTGAAATCATATTACTCAGTGCTATGCGTAACTCGGTGCCACAGCGTCTCAACGACACCACCTATCAGGTTGAGGTTGAGAATACTGTGCAAGTCGAAACTATCAGTAGCAACATGACCAAATTGCTACAATTCTTGCGTGATGAGGTGGGCAACGACATGGTGGCCCTCGATATCAAACTCTCTCCCAAGGGAGTGTCGACAATGGCGAAGACCGACCGCGAGATAGTAGAGGACATGCGCGACCGTAACCCACAATTTGCCCAGATGATAAAGGATTTTAAGCTATCAATGACTTAAAATGCACGATACAAAATAGAAATGGGACTCAAAATTAAATTCTGAGTCCCATTTTTTGTGAGCAAAACTATTCATTGATTACGGCAACTCTATGTCGCCCTCAAAGACTGTGGTAGCAGGGCCTGTCATGTAGAGGTGGTTGTCGCTCTCGCGCCACTCGATGTTGAGTGTGCCACCATCCATTATTATCTTTGACGAGCGCTCTGTTCGGCCAGAAACTGCTGCTGCCACAAGTGTAGCACAGGCTCCAGTGCCGCAAGCCATTGTGATGCCGCTACCACGCTCCCACACTCTCATTCTTATCTCATTGGGGCCTAACACTTGAGCAAACTCGATGTTGCAGCGCTGCGGGAAGCGGGAGTGGAACTCCAGCACAGGACCAACCTTGGCAAGATCAATATCGTTTATGTCTTCGACAAAAATCACATAATTAGGATTACCTATCGACACAAACACGCCGTCGGGGAGCTGTTCGCCCTTGGTGAGGAATTGGGTGGGGTCGGCAAGCACTGGCTCCATGAGGTCGACAGTAACGCTTTGTACCATATCGTTGTCATCAACGTCGAGATAAAGCATCTTGATGCCAGCACGCGTGAGCATACTGATGGTAGTTTTGCGGGTGAGGCCGCGCTCATACACGTACTTGCCCAAGCAGCGACTGGCGTTGCCGCACATCTGCCCCTCTAGGCCATCGGCGTTGATAATGCGCATTGTGAAGTCGGCCTCGGGTGAGCGTCCTATCAGGATTAGTCCGTCGCTTCCAATTCCTGTGTGGGGCTTGCTCCACGCGATTGACGCCTTGCTGGGGTCAGGGATAGTATTGAACTCGGTGTCGACATAGATGTAGTCGTTGCCCAAGCCATGCATTTTCGCAAAATGTATCTTTTTCTTGCCGTTATCCATATTTCTAAACAATAAATAATGTATGGTGTTGTGCCCACAAAGATAGGCATTTACTTTGAGTTTCCACAATTTTTGGTAGTTGAATTACTATTATCAAGAGGTTAAAAAAGATTTCTAGGGCTTGCGCGCGTTGAAAAAAGTAGTACATTTGCACAACTAAATCCTAAACCTAAAACAGAAATTAGAATGAATCAATATAATTTTGATACTATCATCGACAGGAAAGGTACGCACTGTAAAAAAAATGACCAGCTTACACCGCTATTTGGTCGTGACGACTTGCTCCCCCTGTGGATTGCCGATATGGACTTCGCTGTTTGCCCCGAAATCAGTAATGCATTGGTGTCGCGATTTGGTGACCACCCCATCTACGGATACACACTTCCCTATGACGAATATTGGCAATCGATTATCGACTGGCAGCGTCGCCGCAATGGCTTCGAGATTAGTCGTGAAGAGATGACATTCATGCCTGGCGGAATGCCTGCCTTGGGAATGGTCCTCAACTTCTATACTCAACCCGGTGACCGCGTTGTGCTGCAGGAGCCTGTGTACTATGACTTCAAGGACGTGATTGAGGGTAACCGCCGCTTGGCGGTGCGCAACAACCTTGTGCCCACTGGCGATCACTTCTATCGTATGGACCTTGACGACCTGGAGCGTGTGTTCATCGAGCAGAAACCAAAACTCATGATTGTGTGCAACCCACAGAACCCTATTGGCATCGTGTGGAAAAAAGAAGAGTTGCAACAAGTTGCCGCACTGGCTCGCCGCCACAATGTGATTCTTTTCAGCGACGAGGTATTTGGCGACATTACTCTCTTCGGCCACAAGCACATCCCACTGGCAACCGTGAGCGAGGATGCGGCAGCAGTGACCATTACCTGTGGCTCTCCTGGTAAGACGTTCAATATTCCAGGATTAAAAAGTACATGGCTGGTAATCAAGAACCCCGAATTGCGCAGTGAATTCTATCGCTGGGTAGAGGTTAATGAGCTGTGTAATGCCAATATCCCTTCATTGCTTGCCACCGAGGTGGGCTATCGTTATGGTGAGCCATGGCTCGAAGAGTGCAAGAAATACATTGAGCAGAATGTACTCTATGTTGCTGATTATTGCAAAGAAAACATACCCGACATATATGCCATCAAGCCACAAGCGTCGTTCCTGATGTGGCTCGACTGCAGGCGATTGGGTCTTGACCACTCACAACTGGTGAATTTCTTTGCCAACGATGCCCATCTTGCGCTCAACAATGGCGAAATTTATGGCGTTCCGGGCTACTGCCACATGCGACTGAACGTGGGAACTCCACGTCAACGCCTTGAGCAGGCTATGCATCAGCTCAAAGCAGCAGTTGATGCACTAAAATAATTCGTAATACATAATGCACAATATGCAGCACCTCATAATAGAAGTGCTGCATTTTTATTTGTACTATTTTAATATTGTTTTCGAGAAATTGAGTGGAGTAATTTTGCGGTGACTATTAACGCTAATTTACTTTACTCATGGAAAACACCAATCAGTTCTACAACTTAACCGAGAGTGATATGCTCAACCTGTGGAAGCAGGTGATGCATCTCGAGATACCACGACGCGACTGCACGGTGGAGTGGGACGACGGCATCGACCTCGACGCCCTGTTGCTCACCAACATCAAGCAGTGGTATGCCCATCTACTTAACACTGCCCCAGCCCACTTGCTACCTATCGAGAATCTGGCCTCGCAAGTGCCCATCGACACTCGCGACGGAATGGTTTTCGCCACTGTGCCGCAACAGTGCGTCAGGCCAGTAGAGTGGAAACTCGCCGAATGGCAACGCAGCGTAACCACCTTCCTTGACCCCTGCAGCCATGAGGCAATGCTACAGCTCAACGAATGGACACGCGGCGGCGTCTGCAACCCTGCATGCATCGACTACGGATTCCAGATGCTCATGATGAGTACCACCAGCGCAACGCCACAGCTTGAGCTTGCCCGCTGCGTGGTGCGCCCTGCCGACGGATCCTACCAATTCCACTACGACCTGCTAAGAACCATCCCCGAGTGGCATCAAAGCCTCCCCAACCTTCTATAATAAATTAAGGTGTGGCACCTTTTATTGAAGTGCCACACCTTGATAAAGTTAATGTGATGTGTTGTTCACATGATTAGTTGGCTGTCCACTGTCTGATAGCAAGTGGCATTGTGGTAGAACCACGGGTACCATAGAGGAACCATTGGTAGCCACGGCCAATGGCCAGAGTCCAATAGTCGGTGAATTTAGCTACGGTATTACCCTTAGAATTGGTGTAAGCCAATGGAGAACCGTCGGTGTAAACCACATCAAGGTCACGACGCTGTGAACCAGAACTGTTGTAAGAAGTCTTGATAACCGTTGGGGTGAGCCACTCAGTAGCCTCGCCAAAGCCCACAGGCTTGCCCACGGGCTCATATTCCTTGGTCTCGGTGTTTTGCAGACGCAACTGCAGCTTGGCAGTAGATGGTGTGTTCTCATCTTCAAACATGAAGTTGTAGAAGCGCACTGCACTATTCTCAACAGTACTCGAGGTGATGAATACAGGAAGCTCACCACGCTCAATAACAGTGGGAGGTAAAGTGAAGAGGTGAACCACTACCGAGTAGTATTTACCTGCCTCAACATGGAACTTGTTGTTGTAAACCTCGGCTCCATCGCTGGTGTCGCTCTTCCAAAGCTTGATATTAACATCACCAGCATCAACGGTGTAGAACAATCCAGTGCCACCGCCAGGGGTGCCATTGTAAGTACTCATGATAGCTGCACCATTATTCTCATAAACCTGGTTGTTAAGCGTAATCTTATAGATATTGTTGGCAGCGACGCTGGCCACAGGACCCATGTACATAATTTGCACAAAAGCCTTAGTCGAAGTATCAACTGGCTCCCAAGGGAATTCCACGTCGCGATCGCTACAAGAAGTAGCTGCTGCAACTAATACCAAAGACATGATGATATATTTTAAATATTTCATTGTACTTAAGTTTTTAAATTAATTACTAAACTGTATTGAATGGAGTTCACTTGTCATTATTCATCAGCAGTAGTCCAAACCTGAGTCTTAGGTTGGTCGCCAGGATAAGCAAACCAAGGAATAGAAGTGATGTAACGGTTAGTCATACCACTGTAAGGAGCAAGTTTATCCAAGCTTGGCTTGTTCCACATGTACTCAGAGTTGTAACGTGGACGCACGCGGAAGCAAGGTGAGCCGTGGTTGTACTTGTTGTAAGCACTCTTGCGGCCTTGAACTTGAGCAGGCATCAGATAGAAGCCCTTGTAAACCTTGGTTGGGTCGTTGTCCATCTTCTGGTTCAAGGTGTTCAGGTCATAACCGTTGCCTTCGGCAGGCACTTCACCACTGTACTGAATGTCATAGAAGTTCTTGCGTTGGTCAACCCAAACCTCACCGGCACCCCAAGGATAGAGGGCAACAAACTTCTGCATCATGATGTGCGACATCGAGAACTTGGCAAGAGTCATACCGTTAACGTATGGACCGTTAATGTACTCTTGAGCCAGAGTATTGAAATCGGCAGCATCAACAATATCACCGAAGTGGTAAGGCTCGCTCTCGGTGCAAGTTCCAGGAACGAGATACTTGGCGGTGAACTCAAGGTCGGCAGCTACAGCCTTTTTCCAATTCTCGAGAGCGGCAGCCTTGTCACCAGCTATGAACTGAGCCTCGGCCAGGTCGAAGAGAATCTCGGAATAAGTTGTCAAGATGTAAGGTGCATCCTCACGATATAACCAACGACCAGTACCAGCTGTAACCTCACTAACCGAAGTGATGGTGTAAGGCATGTCATAGAAGTTAGCTACACTACTGTTCTTGGCTTGCTGTGGATCGGCAATCTCGTTGTTGAGGAACGAGCTTACAGTACCAGTAAATGTACCACCAAAGAATATATACTTCTTCAGTCTATTCAAGTCTTTCTCATTTACACGCAGAGTGAGATTGGCGTTCTCAAGAGTTGTGCAACCAGTGATAGATTTAGCCTTTGCAAGAGCATCGGCAATTGTAGTTCCAAAGACACGACGGCCGTTGTTGGCAACAACCCTGTCAACACTATCCTTCTCTTCTTGAGTCATAGCGGCATATTCTGCCTCAGTTGGAGCTGTTACACTTAGGATATAAGCCTTGCAGCCACTCGAGGTTGTAATCTTAGCCAGTGGACGTGGGTCGAAGTGACCAACTTCATCGGTGGTATCGCAAATGATTTGCTCGTCGGCAATCTCATAACGCAAGTACTTGTTCTCGTAGTCCTCGGCTTGAATCCAGTTTCCGTTGGCATCATATTTAGGAATGCGTCCAGTCATAATCTCAACGGCATACTCGTGTGGCCAGTAAGAACGAGCGAGGTTGCCACGGAATGGGCACCAGAAGTTGTTGTAAGAGCTATAGGCGGCACTTGCACCACCACCACCGATAGTCAAAGTAGCATTATCGGCATTGCTTGTGAATGCCTTGCTTGCAGCCTCAACGAGCTGAGGATAATACTCACTCTTGAAGTTGTTCTTGTGACTCAGCGAAGCGAGGTTTCGAACTATTACAGCATAAGCAAACTTAATCCACTTCTGCTTGTCGCCACCATAGATAAAGTCATTGCTAGTAATCTTGGTACCATAGTTGGTGTTATCTTCCTTCTGCAAGTACTCGATGGCTAGCTTAGCCCACTCAAGAATCTGTGGATAGATTTCCTCTTGATAGTCATACTCGTGTGAGAGCAAACCAGGCACAAAAGCTTGCTTCATGGGCAGGTCACCATGATATTTAGTCATCGCATCCCAAGAGAAGGCTTTCATTGCATAGCCAATTCCGGCTAGAGTCCAGTTTTCGGCTTCAAGAGACTGGTTAATCATGTTCTCAAGGTTCATTCCTTGATTCCAGTATACCATACGCCAAATCTCGCCAGCGGCATCACTACCAGCACTGAAGTAGTGGTTGGCAAAATTGCTATAGCTCGAAGTACCCATCATTTGGGTCAAAGGACCCAGGGCACGAATGTCCCAGTATAGGCCTTGGTAGTTTTGCTGTATACCAGCAAGATACAGGTAGGCATCTACATAGTCGGGAGCATCTTCATTCCTGTTCACATCCAGATAGTCCTCGCAGCTTACTGTGCTAAGCCCTACCAACACCGATGCGAAAAGCACTAATATATAATTGAATTTTTTCATTGTCTTTCTAAATTTTATTGTGATTAAAAATTAGAATGTAACACTCAGACCAACAGAGTAGCTGCGTGGGCTAGGCAATGACCAGCAGTCGTAGCCTTCACCACCGACACCACCTGCCGATGCACTCATCACGTTACCTACTACGTCATATCCGGTGTAGTTGGTGAGTGTGAACAAGTCGTTACCCGAAACATAAACCATAGCGTTCTTAACGATGCCACGAGTGGCCTTCTGGAGGAATGCGCTTGGTATGTTGTAAGTGAGTCGTAACTCTTGCAGACGGATGTAGTTGATCTTGTCTTGTACCCATGGCTCATCGTAGTCGTCGAGCCAGGTGCTTGCACTGTTTCCAAACATTGCACGGTTGGCAATGGTCGAGTAAGTGGGATTGTAAGTTCCAGGAATCTCTACGCCATTATCATATTGTGGATTCTCATGACCGTCTTCAAGCACACCGGTAAGAGTGTAGTAGCCACTCTCACGCAGGCGAGCCGAGTAGTCACTCATACCACGGTTCATCAACTCACGTGCAGTACCGTTAACCATTGTTGCATGGTAGCGTCCGCTGAACATAGCACTCAAGCGGAAGTCGCGGTAACGCAACGAAGTTGTGATACCAAAGCGGAGCTTAGGCTCGCGGTTGCCAATAACTTTCCAGTTGGAGTCGACCAATGGAAGACCAGTTGTTGGGCTGATGAGAATCTCACCCTTGTCATTGCGCTTGAATGGACGGCCAGTAATGGTAGTAATTGGTTCGCCAAGTACGATACCGTTACGAATGTTACCCGAGTTCCAAGTATAGGCATTGTAGTACTCACTCACGTTCTCGGGCAGATAAACCACCTTACTGTTGGTGTGAGAAGCATTGAAGCCTACATTCCAAGTGAAGTCGTTAGTGCGAACGAGGTCGGCGTCGATGTGGAATTCCCATCCCCATGTATTAAATGTACCAACGTTCATATTATTGAGCACAAATCCGGTAGCATAAGACAGACGGAAACCAGTTACAATCTGGTCGGAGCAGTGGGTGTGGAACCAAGTAAAGTCGGTGTTGATGCGGTTGTCCCAGAAGCGGGCCTCAGCACCAACCTCCCATGAGGTATTCATCTCGGGCTTGAGCGACTTGTTAGGTCCAGTGAAGCCATACTTGTAACCACCGCCATAGAGACCGGTAGCCTCAAGCTCTGGGTCGATAGAAAGAACTGGAGCGTCCTTACCAACCTGAGCAAATGCACCGCGGAGTTTAAAGTAGTTAAGCCATCCAAGGTTCTTGAGAGGAGCAAGCTCGGTGAGTACCCAAGAAAGCTCTACCGATGGATAGAAGTAGCTGCGGTTGTTCTTTGGCAGAGTAGAAGACCAGTCATTACGGAAACGGAAGTTGGCAAAGATCATGTCGTTCCAGCCAAGCTCCAACTGACCTGAGATAGCCTGGAGGCGACGACGGGTAGATCTCTTCTTACTTACTACAGTAGCAGGATCGCAGTTGTTGATTGAGAAGAAGTCGATAACACGGAATTTCGATCCATAAGATGCCAAACTGGTAACACCGTTCTCAAGCTGGTGGTAACCAAACTGGATGCCAAAGTTAAACTTGTCGAACGTGTTGTTGTAACCAGCAAGGATGTTGATAGTTGGGTCATTGGTGTTATACTTTGAAAGGTTGTAAGAACCACCGTCTATAACATCAAAGTTGTAAGATGCATAGTAAGGATGCTTACCATACTCATATTGAGAAGTGCTGACATCCCAACCAAACTGACCACGGATGTAGGTGTGCTCAATTGGAGTGATATCGATGCTCATTGCAGTGATGATGCGGTCGGTCTTATCATTGTTCTTGTTCTTATACATCATGAACAATGGGTTCAAGAGGTCACCGTCGGTATAGAGCTCTGGATAACGCATGTGTACACCATCCTCGGCCATGTAGTTGCTCATGTCGTCAACGTGTGGCCACAGATAAGCGCGATACAATGGACCTGAAGTGTAACGGTCAACCTTCTGGTTGCTCATGTGCACATATTGCATGCTACCCTCGAAGCGCAACCACTTGTTGATTTGGGCGCGGCCGGCAATAGAAACGTTTTGACGCTTGAGGTCGGTGGTCTTGATAACACCTTCCTGGTCGATGAACGAAGCACTGGCGCGAACACTCATCTTGTCGTTACCTGCCTGCACCGCGATGTTGTGCTTGTGCATGAAACCAGTTTGGAGGATTGCCTTGGTGTTGTCGTAGGTGGGATAATCACCGGTGTAAAGGCTACCCCAAGTGCTGGTGTAGTAGAAGTTGGTAGCACCATAAGAACCATTGGCATACTTGTTCTGAATCTTTGGCCAGCCATAGGCTTTAGACCAAGAGAGCTGGTTGCTGTAGGTTACTCTAGCCTGGCCACTAGCACCCTTCTTGGTGGTGATGATGATGGCACCGTTCGAAGCGTCTGAACCATAAAGCGCAGCAGCGGCAGCACCCTTAAGCACGGTCATGCTCTCGATGTCCTCGGGGTTGAAGTCGTTACCACGAGAAGCGAAGTCGGTGTTACGGGGGTTGCTACCCGAAACGTCGTCGGCTACAGCAAGGTTTCTACCGTCGAAGGTTGTGTTGTTCATGGGAACACCATCAACTACATAAAGTGGCTGGTTGTTACCCGAAATTGATGTTGCACTACGCAGGATTACCTGGGTCGAAGCACCTGGGGCACCATTGGTACTGGTAACGGTCATACCCGACACACGGCCCTGGAGGGCGGAGATGAAGTCGTTACGACCCGACTCAATGATGTCGCTGGCCTTCACGTTCTGTACCGAAGAACCTACCGAACGTGCAACACGTTTCATACCAAACTCAGCGGTGATAACAACCTCATCGAGGGTGTTGTCACCAGCTAAGGTGATTTCACTTGCCCTTGAGGCGGGAACCTCAATGCTCTTGTAGCCTACGTAGGAAACTTCAAGAGTGGCATTAGGATCGGCCTGGATTGAGAAGAATCCATTAATGTCGGTAGCGGTAGCACGGCTTGTGCCTTTTACCTTTACCATAGCACCGATCAGCGGCTCACCAGTATTGTCTTTTACAACACCAGTGATTTTCTTGTTGGCTTGTGCGCTCGCATCGAAGCCCAAGCCCTGCCATGAGGCAGTGCTAATGGGAGCTCCACATGCCAGCACTAACGCAGCCAACAATGCAATTTGCTTTTTCATACGCACGTGTTTTTGTTAATAAATTAAAATGATTATTTTCTAAAAAACTTTTTCTCTAAAAATAAAACAACCTCAATATTCAAGGTTTATTCATATTTATTACAACATACCTAAAATACGTTTTGCAAATATGATTATTTTTTTTAGATTGTGCAAGTTTTAAGACATTTTTTTTAAGAAATTGTAATTGAAAGTTAAAGAATATGTTGTAAAACATGTTTTTAGAGGCATCAAAATGACATCTTTTGCCACTATCGCATATTAATACGGTGTTTATGTCAAATCAATACACATTTTATATATATTTGCGTTAAGAATCTTAAACATTAATTTCAATCAATTTGTTTTACCCTTATCAACGAAACCTTTCAATAATGTATTTACTTATTTTTATTTAAATTTATATAAATTGCAAACACCTATTCTTTATGTTTTATTTACATTTTTTTAGCGAAAAACTTGCATAAATGAAAAACTTTCATCAAATTTGCATGTTTTTAGAGTGAAATCTTTTATTTGAAAAGCAAAAACGAGTATATATAACTTTGCAATGAATGAAAGTTCTATAAACTAATTTACTTAAAATTAATTAATTAACTAAAACATGTGCGTATGAAAAAGTATTTTGCATTGTTTGGTGCACTTGTTTTGGCGTTTGGTAGTTTTAACTACTCGCACGCCGAGCAGGCACCACAAGCCATGTCGACACAGTTAACCAATGTGTCGGGCACTGTGACCGATGAGAATGGTGAGCCCGTGATTGGCGCTACTGTTTCAGAGATTGGTACTACTCGCGCCACTGCTACCGACATCAACGGCCGCTTCAACCTGCGTGCCAGTGGCAATGGTAAGATTCAAATCTCTTACGTCGGCTACA
>JAEEGF011545022.1_pt1 | contig 55403 bp, 39 predicted proteins | sample 9134171 | NCBI WGS metagenome assembly JAEEGF01 (sample SAMN16246542, study PRJNA631951) | gut metagenome | biome: gut microbiome; feature: rumen; material: AP-attached | host: Bos | place: Iran: Karaj | collected 2018-10 | reverse complement strand
GGTGAATTCCATGGAAACTCCAAGTCAGTATGCAGGATAACATTGAATGTCCCCACGTGGAACAAATGAGATATTGGCAGGTGAATTCCATGGAAATTCCAAGTCAGTATCCAGAAACAGATTGAATATTCCACGTGAAACAACAGAGATAATGGCAGGTGAATTCCATGGAAACTCCAAGTCAGTATCCAGGAAAATATTGAATGTTCCACGTGGAACAAAGGAGATATTGGCAGGTGAATTCCATGGAAACTCTAAGTCAGTATGCAGGAAAAAGATTGAATATTCCACGTGGTACAACGGAGATAATGGCAGGTGAATTCCATGGAAACTCCAAGTCAGTATGCAGGAAAAAGATTGAATATTCCACGTGGTACAACGGAGATAATGGCGGTAAATTACATGGAAACTCCAAGTCTGTACCCAGAAAAATATTGAATGTTCTACGTGGAACAACAGAGATAATGGCAGGTGAATTCCATGGAAACTCCAAGTCTGTACCCAGAAAAAGATTGAATGTTCCACGTGGAACAACGGAGATAATGGCAGGTAAATTCCATAGAAAATTCAAGTCAGCAATAGGAAAAGATTGAATGTTCCACGTGGAACATAGGAGACATGGCTGGAAATTAAATGAAAAATGTACACCAGTATCCTGGGAAAGATTAATGTTTTACGAGGAACAAAGGGAAAAATGACTGCAGTGGATGATGAATATTTTAAAGATATTTATCAAGTGTTGTGGTTTATGTATGAAGAATACCTGTCTGCAAATGAAAGTTTTTAACCAGGGGGTAACCAGAGTGAATTAATTGTGCTTTATCAATCATTTTACTGTTTTAAGTTAATGGTTTGGAACTTAAAGTTGCAGTGATTAAATTAAATTAAACAAGATGGTTGAGATTTGAGATCTGGGACGATGAATTATTGTAAATGATAAAACATACCGGACTAACGTTTTTTTATTATTATTGTTGTTTTTCTCTTTTGTTGTGTATCCAGAGATTTTGTCCAAAATATCATAATGAATTTATCCCATTTCTTCGTTAAGATTTATCGTTTGCTTGCCAAAATAAAGCATTATTTGAAAGTGAGAAGAAGAGCGTGAATATCAAATATTGAGGTCGGTTTATAGAGAAATAAAAAGAACAAACTAACAGAGTGTTGTAGCTTTACTGTTAAGCAGTAATTTTATTGCAAGGGGAAGCAGACAAGTTGTGGGTATGTATATTTCTGCCTTTGTTTAACAATGTAATTTTCTTATGAGTAGTAAATCGAAAAAGAAGTAATACGGTGTACGTGTGCAATAATTCAGGACGTTAATTTAACGATTTATGGATAATAGAGAGACAAATAGACTGAATAACGTCCTGAATATAATAGATTAAGTCAGACAGAAATTAACTTTTAGGCCTGAGTTTTAATGTTTCTTTGAGGTATACGAAGTTGTAGGGAGTAATGAGTATAACTCCCCCAATCAGAAAGAATGCCATCCATTCATCTGGAATATCAGGTATCCCAAAAAAATGACAACCAATCCCTGCTACTAACATTAGCACACCAATAAAATGAAAAATTTTTGTCCATAAAGGAGCTTTGATGATGATCTTCATTTATCAATTTCCCAGCTAAAACGTATACCTGCAATGATACCATGAAACCACGTTTGGCATTAGGTTTTGATGAGTTTGCAGGCCTTTTTTTATGGTGAATTCTGACGCTTTAGGCTATAATACACAGGTTGTTTTTGAGTAAAAATTGTTAACCATGGGTTTACCAGAAAACAAAATATTCTAATGTACAAATACAGATCATTACGGATTTAGATCTGTCTTTAGGGAAAGGTTTATGTGCGCTGAAGTTAACAACGATTATAATGGAAATTCGATAAAGGTTCTTAAGGGGCTTGATGCAGTTCGCAAGCGTCCTGGTATGTACATCGGTGATACCGATGATGGCTCAGGTCTGCATCATATGGTTTTTGAGGTAGTTGATAATTCCATCGATGAAGCTTTGGCTGGTTACTGCGACAGAGTTTTGGTAACAATTCATGCAGATGGTTCTGTATCTGTTAATGATGATGGTCGAGGAATTCCCGTTGATATTAATGAAGATGAGGGTGTTTCAGCTGCTGAACTTGTTATGACGGTTCTTCATGCAGGCGGTAAGTTTGATCAGAATAACTATAAGGTTTCCGGAGGTCTTCATGGTGTTGGCGTCTCCGTTGTAAATGCTCTTTCTGATAAGCTTGTGCTGACCATCAAGCGAAACGGCAAGATATGGCAGCAAACTTATGAGGATGGAGGTAAGCCTGTAGCTCCTATTGCTCCCATAGCCGAATGTCCACTGGAGGAAACTGGTACGGATGTTCGTTTCTGGCCAAGTGATACCGTATTTTCAAATATCGTTTTCGATTACAAAATTTTGGAAAAGAGACTCCGAGAGTTATCTTTTTTAAATTCAGGAGTAAAGATTGTTCTTGTTGATGAAAGATGCTCTCCAAAGAAAGAGGATGTTTTTCATTATCAGGGCGGTATTGAAGCCTTCATTAATTTTTTAAACGAAGACAAGGAAAAGCTTACAAATAAGATTTTTTATTGTCATCAGACTCGTGGCGATGATGGTATTGAGGTTGAGGTTGCGATTCAATGGGTTGATACCTACACCGAGAATGTTTTTTGCTTCACTAACAATATTCCGCAGAAGGATGGCGGTACCCATTTGGAAGGGTTTAGAAGAGGTTTGTCTAATTCCTTAAAGAAGTACTCAGAGTCTGTTTCTGTCGGTAAAAAGGAAAAAATTGATATTCAGACCGAAGATTTTCGTGAAGGTATTTCGGCAATAGTTTCTGTAAAAGTTCCGGATCCAAAGTTTTCTTCACAGACCAAGGATAAATTGGTATCGTCTGAGGTTTCATCCGCAGTTAGTTCAGTTGTTAACGAAAAGCTTTTTGAATATTTAAATGAGAACCCTAATGAATCAAAGGTAATTTTTGAAAAAATATTAAATGCTGCTCGTTATAGAATAAAAGCACGGCAAATCAGAGACAGCAACAAAAAGAATTTCAGCGGCAGCATGCCGGATAAACTTACTGACTGCGTTTCAAAAGATCCTTCTGTCAGAGAACTTTATATTGTGGAAGGTGATTCAGCAGGCGGTTCTGCAAAAAGCGGCAGGGATCCGGAATTCCAAGCTATACTGCCTCTAAGAGGAAAGATTTTGAATGTGGAAAAAACATCCACTGACAAATTGAACCAAATCACTTTTGACATGGATTCAACGATTGGTATTTTAACCAAAGTTCTGGGATGCGGAAGCGTTGGAAATGATGACTACAATCCTGATAATATCCGTTATCATAATGTTGTAATCATGACCGATGCCGATGTTGACGGCGCTCATATCAGAATTCTGCTTCTTACATTCTTCTACAGACGTATGCCTGAAATCATTGAAAGAGGGTATGTATATATAGCTCAGCCTCCGCTTTATAAATTTTCCAAAGGAAATAAGGTTCGGTTTATTGTAGACGAGAAGGAGAAGAATCAATACGAAACCTCGCTTGCTCTTGATAAGGCCAAATTATTTGTTAACTCGGCAGCAGCTCCGATTTTTGGAGAGCCTTTGGAAAAGATTTTCCTCAAGTACATGAATATTTTTTCGGTGCTTGATCGCGTTGACCGGGAGATTCCGAAATTTCTCACTGAGCAGCTTCTCTTCGTTCCTCGCATAAAGGAGTCCGATCTTCATGATCAGGCTTTGGTCGGTGAATGGACTTCAAAATATGAAAATCGTCTGAAGATTAAGGAACACTCTGGTTTAAGATTCAGAACGGAACTGGAACATGATGCGGTAAATAATATTTGGCTTCCGAAGGTTTTTGTCAGACATAACGGTGTGGATCGTTCATACCTGCTTCCGTATCATTTCCTTGTTGGTTTGGACTACAAGGCAATCTCCGATGTCAGCAACCTGATAGTTGATCTCCTTGAACCTGATGCATACCTGCTGATTGGCGAGAACCGCTACGACAATTTAAGGGATTTTGGTCAGGTTTATGACATTCTGATTAAGATAGCATTAAAGGGGATTAGCATTACCAGATTTAAAGGTCTGGGTGAAATGAATCCTGACGAATTGTTTGACACCACAATGAATCCGGAAAACAGGGTATTTCTCAAGGTAACCATCGATGATGCCATTGAGGCTGACAAGGAATTCTCAAAGCTTATGGGTGATGTTGTGGAGCCCAGAAGAGATTTTATTGTTGCTAACTCTCATTTGGCAGAACTTGATGTGTAATTACAGATACTGAGAGCGTAAAATATCATCCGTTTGTACTTTCTTTGTTGGAGTTTGGTATGAAGATTACAAAGATTGCAGCTGCTTTGATGTTAAGTGGCGCCATTTCCCTGCTGAGTGTTGCTAATGCTACCGGGGATTACGTTTTTCGGACTGAAAATTCTTACAATACTGATAGTATAAACGTTCAGCAGTATGACGGTTACACTCATGTCTTTAGCTTTGTGGTACTGTCAAAAGGAGCCATGGGATATCAGAATATAAATAATTTTGATGATTTGTATCATTCCCTGGCTCGTTGCGATAAGGAGAAAATGCTTACTGATGAAGGAACTGAACTCTTTAATCTGATAAAGGCGCTTCGTCCGACAATCACAAAGCTGTCTAAAACAGCTCTTACTCCGGTAGGGATTGGTGATGTCAGCAAAATTGGCACTGATTTTGGAAAACCCCGTGCCGGGCTTATAAAGTCCAAGGCCACCTATGACAAGGAAATCAATATTCAGTTTGTGTATGACGGGGATCCTCTTGCATTGGAAACTGGTGAAAAGTTTGTGCTGGGCATTACCAACAATTTACCGGAAGATAATGTGATTGTTTATGATGAAATCAAAGATGAGGGTAAGCTGGCATTCTTTTACAGCACTGAATATAAGAATTACCTGAATAATTATCCGGAGCTGGAGAAGGCTTTGGGAAAGATGCGAGTTGAGAAGCAGTACAAGTCGTATGTGGAAAGCGTGCTTCCGAGAATTCTAAAGAAGGCTAAGGTCGATGAACTGGTGCATCTGGGTTTTTCTACGGGAACCTCTAGAATTGATGACAAGGATTTTGTTAACGATCTTTATCTCTTTTATCAGATTCTTCCCAATATTGATAAGATTCTAGCCCAGAAATACTCAACGTTGATGGATACTGTCCTCAGACCCAATGAGAGAGAATTCTTTGCTAAGATGGAGGATCGGGCCGCTTATTATAAATTTGGTCCGGGCTTTAAGAATAACCGTATTGGTGTTTACTCCGGAAAGAAGATTGTTAAGGAAATTGTTGAGGATCTTATTGCAATCAACAGTGAAGAGCCTCTGAAGGTTATGGTTCTTGATGCCAGAGCGTTGATTTCTCTTGAAAGTTATCTGTTCAGGGAAGAATTTGACGAAATTGATTCCAACGAAAAAATCAGTGAATCCCAAAATAGTTTCTCTGTGTCTGAGTATGCGCCGCTGAGTTCGCTGCTGATATTTGATCTTTATAAAAATGCTGATGCTAAGTATTTTGCAAGAATCACTCTCAATGGCAAAACAAAGAAGGTTAACAAAGACTGGGATTCAGCTAAGAAAACTGATCTCTATGATCTGTCTTTGGTGTTAGGAACTCTCGATAATAAAGATATTTCTGAAAGAGAGCCGGAATAGTTAATTTAGTGTTTTATAGCAGAACAGTGTCAAATCAGTCATTGTTAAAAAATTTGTAAAATATATTGACGAATTGGCACGGTTCTATATAATACGCTTGTTTGTTAGGAATGCTTCCGTAGCTCAGTTGGATAGAGTAGTGCCCTCCGAAGGCAAAGGTCATGGGTTCGATTCCCGTCGGGAGCGCCATTATTGCGAATGTGGCGGAATTGGTAGACGCGCAAGCTTCAGGTGTTTGTACCGCAAGGCGTGAGGGTTCGAGTCCCTCCATTCGCACCATCTTTTTTCTCACCTTCTTCTTCGTATTCCCTGTTCTTTCTTGTATTCGATCGTTGGATCTTCTTGTTTTTTCGATGGAGTGAAGAATCTGGTCCTGCTCAATTTCCTGCTCGGTTCGTTTCCTCTCCTCTCCTCTCCTCTATGCCCTTAACTCCATTGGACAGCGGACAGTATCTGACAGGATTTCATATGCTTGCGCAAAAAAAATCCCCTTCTTGGAAGGGGACTTTGTTTTAGAAGAAAGACTCTGCAGTCTTATGCAGTGATTTGCTGTTCCGCAATCTTCTCTGAACGCGGCTTATATTTGGTAAAGTAACGCATTACCAATACGAAGAACACCGGAACAAAGAATATTGCCAGAACTGTGGCGGATAACATGCCACCGATAACGCAGATGCCGATTTCATTGCGTCCTGCGGCGCCGGCACCGGTGCTGAGAGCCAAAGGAAGCACACCGAGTATGAATGCCATGGATGTCATAAGAATCGGTCTGAGACGGATCTTAGCAGCTTCCACTACAGCATCGGTAAGCTTATGACCTTTGTCATATAGTTCCTTGGCAAATTCAACTATAAGTATGGCATTTTTGGCTGACAGACCTACAGTGGTAAGAAGACCTACCTGGAAATAGACATCGTTCTCCAGCGGTCTTGCCCAAGGGAACATATGAGGAAAAACTTGCGTCAGATAGGCTGCTCCTACGGCGCCGAAAATACCAAGAGGTACCACCAGCATTACAGAGAACGGAATGCTCCAGCTCTCATATAATGCAGCAAGACACAGGAACACGAAAAGCAAGGATATGGCATAAAGAGGCCCGGCCTGAGCGCCTGACTGCTTTTCCTGGAATGATACGCCGTGCCAGGCGATGCTGTAATTGCCATTTTCCAGTGAATTTACAATTTCCTCCATTTTGTCCATGGCCTGACCAGTGGAAATACCAGGCTGGGCTTCACCGTTGATCTGCACGGCTGGCAGTCCGTTAAACCGTTCCAGTCGCGGCGAACCGAAAGACCACTCTGTATGGGCGAAGGAAGAGAAAGGCACAAGCTTGCCAGCATTGTTTCGTATGTACCACTTGTTAAAATCCTTTTCATTCATTCGCGCTTCAGGTTCTGCCTGAAGGAAGATTTTTTTAACACGGTTTCTGTCCATGAAATCATCTATATAGGCAGAACCCCATGCCGCAGAGAGTGTGGAATTAATGCTGGGGATATCCAATCCCTGAGAAATAGCTTTGGGATAGTCAATCTTAACATTAAGCATGGGCGTGTCATCAAGGCCGTTTGCTCTCACTCGGGTAAGAAGATTTCGGGCATCTCCTTCTCCGGTCATGGCGATAACCTTGTTTCTGGCGTTCATAAGATTTTCATGAGACCCCTGATCCGGATCAGTAAGGAACATATCAAAGCCTGAAGCTGTGCCAAGTTCCGGGATGGCCGGAACGTTAAACGCAAGAACCATGCCTTCTCTTATGCCAAGGAGTTTGGGGAATGCTCTTTGCACTATAGCCCGTACATGTCTGTTCGGATCCGTGCGCAGAGACCAGTCTTTCAGCTTGACAAATGCCATGCCGGCATTTTGTCCGGAGCCGGCAAACGAGAATCCGACAACGCCCATGATAGACGTAACGTTGTCCTTTTCTTCGGTCAGGAAATAATCGCTCAATTTTCCAAGAACTTCCCGGGTTCTTTCCATGGTGGCTCCGGCAGGCAGCTGGATCATGGCCATGAGCACACCCTGATCTTCTTCCGGCAGGAAGGAGGAGGGGATTCTCATAAACATAAACCCCAAAGCGCCGCAGATAACCATGTACAGGAAAACATACAAAACCAGTGACTTTACAACATAGCGCACGAAGGTTCTGTAAACGCGAGAACAAAAATTAAAGGTGGTATTGAAAAGCTTGAAGAAATGAGACAGGAAGATGGTATCCAGCAGCTTTACAAACTTGTCTCTGATGAGCAGGAATATTCCGATAAGCCCCTTGTATTCAGGATGAGGCAGATCAACAGGCTTAAGAATAGTAGCGCAAAGGGCCGGAGTGAGAGACAGAGCTGTAACAACTGACAGAATCATGGCAGATACTATCGTTATGGAGAACTGCCTGTAAATAACGCCTGTGGAGCCGCCGAAGAAGGCCATCGGGATAAACACTGCGGAAAGAACGAGCGCAATGCCAATCAGAGCTCCGGTTATCTGCGTCATTGATTTTTTGGTTGCTTCGTAGGGAGACAGTTTTTCTTCAGTCATGATACGTTCAACATTTTCAACAACAACGATAGCGTCATCAACCAGAAGACCGATGGCCAGCACCAATCCGAACATGGTCAGGGTGTTTATCGAATATCCGAGGATTGACATAATGCCAAAGGTTCCGAGGAGCACTACCGGAACGGCAATGGTCGGAATTATGGTTGCTCTGATGTTCTGCAGGAACAGATACATAACAAAGAATACCAGGATGATGGCTTCTATAAGGGTGTCAACCACTTCGCCAATGGATATTTTGATAAAGTCTGTGGTGTCATAAGGATAAATGTAGGAAACGCCTTTGGGGAAATATTGCGAAAGACGCTGTATTTCCTTCTTGACCTGTGCTGCGGTGCCCAGAGCGTTAGCCCCTGTAGCCAGACGAATGCCGATACCGGTAGTTGGCTGTCCGTTGTAGGTTGCTCCGAACTGATACATTTCGTTGCCAAGCTCGAGTCTTGCCACATCCTTAAGCAGCACTTTGGAACCATCCTCATTCATGCGAATGACAATGTTTGAAAATTCGTCAATGGAGGTAAGTCTCGACTGGCCTCTGATGGTGTAGCTGTAAACCTGTCCTTTTACGGCAGGAGCTCCTCCGAGGGATCCGAAGGTAATCTGGGCATTCTGAGCCTTGATGGAAGCAATGATTTCAGGAATGGTGACATTCACTCTGTTTATCCGATCAGGATCAATCCAGATTCGCATGGAATATTCTGAACCGAAAACAAAGATTTCACCTACACCTGCAATTCTGCTCAAAGGCTCTTTGAGATAGCTTTCGGCATAATCGGACAGGTCTATTTCCTTCACTTCCGGATTGTTTGAAACCAGACCGACAACCATCAGGAAGCTGTTGGTGCTTTTTCTGGTATCAATGCCGTTTTGCTGTACAGTAGCGGGCAGCTGAGACTGACATTGCTGGAGCTTATTTTGTACCTGCATCTGAGCAACGTCAGGATTGGTTCCCGGTTCAAAGGTAATCTGAGTTCTGGCCATGCCGTATGAATCAGAGGTAGAACTCATATACATATAACCATCAAGTCCCACCATGTTCTGTTCTATTATTTTGGTGATGGTATTTTCGACAGTTTCCGCGCTTGCCCCGGGGTAGCTTGCGGATATGGAAATCGTAGGAGGAGCAATGGTCGGATATTGCGATACAGGCAATGTATGAATTGCCATGAGACCGCCCAGCATAATCACAATGGCTATTACCCATGCGAATATCGGACGATCTATGAAGAAGTGTGCCATACTAAATTTACTTCCTTCTGGTGGTTATTTGCTGTTTGAACCTGACTGAGCTTCCTGAGGCTTGTTTTCCACAGGAATCACAGGGCTTTTCGGACCGATTTTCTGCAGATTGGTGGTGATGATACGGTCACCTGCCTTTACATCGGATTTGATAACGTACTTGTTTTCGAATTCCGATATTATGGTGATTACGTGCTGCTGTACGGTGTTCTCCGGGGAAATCGTATAGATGATCGAAGTGCCGTTTGTCTGACGCATCACTGCAATTTGCGGTATTACGATGGCATTATCCTGATTGCCTTCATTGATTTCCGCCCGGACATACATTCCCGGAAGGAGTATATGATCAGGGTTCGGTACCAGAGCGCGAACGTTAACCATGCCGGTGCTTTCATCAACGGTGACTTCCGAGAATTCAAGCTTGGCCTTTTGTTCATACACATCGCCGTTCTCAAGTATTACCTGCACCTGGTTGCCGTCAACATTGGGATTAAATGTTCCGTTCTTGATGTTCTTTTTCAGGAAAATATGATCATTGACAGATTGTCCCAGATCCAGATACATGGGATCCATCTGCTTTATAGTGGCAAGAGCCTGCTGCTGACCTGTGGTAACCAAGGCTCCCTCGGTTATGTTTGATCGGCTGATAACTCCCGTTATGGGGGCATATACCTTAGTGTATGCCAGATTGATTTCGGCTGTCTTTACAGCGGCTTCAGCTATAAGAATGGATGCTTTGGCGGAATTGTAGCCGGCTTCTGCATCATCGTAATCCTGTTTTGATATGGAATTTGAGGCTATAAGCTTGCTGTAGCGGTTGTATCTCAGACGGGCAGAGTTTTCCTGAGCCTGAGCATGAGCCAGATTTGCTCTGGCACTGGCGAGCTGAGCCTCGTACATGGAAGGATCGATCTGGTAAAGCTGCTGACCTTCATGAACCAACGCTCCTTCCTTGAATAATCTTTTAAGAATTAACCCTGACACCTGCGGTCTGACTTCCGCTGTTCTAACAGCTACGGCGCGACCGATCAGATTTGAGACCACCGGAACACTTGCAGTTGTAACTACTTCAAAATCTACGGGCATCGGCGGAGGAGCTCCGTTACCTCCCATCATGCCGTTCCCCTGTTTGTTTTCTCCGCAAGCGGTCAGCCCTGATATCGTTAAGAGCCCCATCAAAAAAGTTAGAAACTTTTTGCTAGCTGATATGTGCATTTATTTGCTCCGTTTTGGTGTGACAATGCCTCATATTATACATCAAAGAAAAGAATTCTTTTCTATACATACAGTCATGAATGTATAATAAAATGGTTTCGAACCGGGCATTATTGAACAATACTTTGATAATGTTCGTAAATTGCGCCGGATTTCATGAATTTGCCCGCTCTTGGCCATCTCTCGGAGCGGAAAAAACAATAAAAAAAACCGAAGATGAGGATATGACCATGGTGCGGAAGACCAGAGAAGAAGCATTAAAAACGAAAAGACTCATTATGACGGTTGCCAAAAATCTTTTCTGCGAAAAAGGGCTTGATCGAACCAAGCTGTGCGATATCGCTGTGAAATCCGGTTTGACAAGAGGAGCAATATATTGGCATTTTGCCAATATTGACGAACTCTTCATAGAACTGTGGGATGACATGATGGCCAATCATAATCTCCTGCTTTTTTGCAAGGATTACAGTTCTCTGGAGAAATACTCGGTGAAAAATTCCATACTGAACTGGATACGAAGTCTGGCGAGCGGCATCGATGATGAGAAGGTGTGTTTTCTGAAAATTCTGACATCGGTTGTTTTCGGGGATCAGGGAACTTCCAGGATACGAAGCATGGTGCTTGACTACTACAAGGATAACAGAAGGATTTTGGAGGAAGAGCTGGCTAAAGGAGTTGCCTGGACGGAGCTGCCATCGAATCTGGATATTGATGCAGCAAGCCACTATGTTTTTTCGGAGATATCCGGACTTATGATCAACAGTGTCTACTGGGGAGGGGCTCTCAGGCGGCACATAGATGTTTATTCACAGATGGTTGTTGATAATATGACAAAATTTGTCAGTCATGAGAAATGAATTAAAACGTTTTCACATTTTTTAATAATGCGGATTTCGGCCGAAACAATAAAAAAAGTTGCAATACATCACGGTTGTAATATAATGCGGTGCTGAAAAATCGCCCAAAGGCATCCTTAAAGGTGCTCGGCAGGGCAGGCAATAATTAGAATAAGCCTTAATGTTTTGTTAAACATCATTATGGATGGATACTTATTATGAAGAAGACTTTGATTGCACTCGCTGTTGGCAGTGTTGTAGCTTTTGGTTCCGCAGCCTACGCTGCTGAGGCTGAAACCGGTTATGTTGGTGTTAAGACCGGCTGGTCTCACGTTGAGACTCCTTCCCGTCGTACTGCTCCCGGTGTTCATCACAACAGCAACAACGGCTGGAACTATGGTATCTATGGCGGATACAACTTCACCAGCTTCCTTGGTTTAGAAGCTGGCTACAGCTATCTTGGCAATTTCTCCAATAAGGGAAACTATGACGGCAAGAAGCTTGGCAAGTATAACCTTCACGGCGCTGAGCTGGCTGCTATTCTTGCTGTTCCTTTCAACGATACTGATGACCTGTTCTTCAAGGTTGGCGGTCTTATTGCCAATAACCATGACAAGGCATTTGATCACACTGAAACCAGAGCTGCTCCTTTAGTAGGCATTGGTACCAGAATTGCTTTCGGTGATTTCATTACCCGTCTTGAATACAACTATGCTCACAAGGTAACCGATGGCAAGTATGGCTATCAGCCTGACCTTTCCACCCTTAACTTCGGTCTTGAGTGGAAGTTCGGCGGCGCTGCTCCTGCTCCTGTTGTAGTTCCGGAAGCACCTAAGTCTGTTGTTGTAAGCAAGAACATTTCTCTTGATTCTGAAGCTCTCTTCGGCTTCAACAGCTCCAAGCTTTCTGCAGACGGAAAGCAGAGCGTTGCCAGCGTTTCCAAGGAAATCAACGATCACAATCTTAAGGACGTTCGCATTGAAGTTGAAGGTCATACTGACCGCATCGGTTCTGAACAGTACAATCTTGAGCTTTCCAAGAAGCGTGCTCGCGCTGTTGTAGAGGAATTCATTGCTGATGGCGTTGATCCTTCTACTATCACCGCTGAAGGTTACGGCAAGTCTCGTCCTGTGACTGGTGACAAGTGCAACGGCATCAAGAACCGCAAGGCTCTTGTTGAGTGCCTTGCTCCGGATCGTCGCGTTGAAGTTAAGTTCACCGGTGTTGAAGAGCACGTTGAAACCAAGTAATTTGCAGGAATACCGGCAGACTTCTTTTTGAAGCTGCTGTTAAGTGATTGCAATAGAAGTCCCGGTCATTGACCGGGATTTTTCTTTGTTAAGATTTGGAGAACACTTGCATTTTTGACAGGATATGCATTATTAACAAATAAGAGTGTAATTTCTAACAAGATGCCATTATCATAAACAAGGTTTGAGACTATGCGGACAGTGCAGGTCGGGCGTTTTTTGAGTTTTCTGGGGAGTTGGTATGGGTTCCAAAAAAAAGTGCGCAAAGATGTACGAAGAAAAGGACAGTACCAGGGCAGGAGATTTTCTTCTTAAGCTTTGTCACTCTGTTACTTCAGTTTTGTCTGAAGCTACTCATCATGATATTAACTTTTCTCCGATGGTTCAGAAGATCTCCAAGACATGTCTTAAACCGGATATCGGGTGCTTTGTTCTTTTTGACGGCGCTTTCGCAGGCTTGGTGGTGATTAATTTCACAGCCGAAGCTGCCATGGAGGTTTACTCTCAGTATCTCATCAATATGGGGCTTCCCAAAGAGGAACTGGCAACAGTATATACCTCTGATGAGGTTGGCAATGTTATGGGAGAACTGATGAATCAGATTCTTGGTGACTTTACCTCGAAGGTCAGCCAGGAATTACGTACTTCCATTACTCAGAGCCAGCCCAAGATGCTGACTCTTAACCGTCAGGTTCGCATCAGCGTTAATGCTCATCTTGATAAGCCTCAGGCCTACAGAGTTTCCTTCTACACAGAGAAGAACAACATCTTCTACATGGAATTGGCCATGGATAACACAGAATTTGTTCAGATGGATGAATTTATTCCGCAGACGGACGTTAATCCTGATGAAATCCTTGCTAATGTTGAAGCTCAGAAAGAGCATAAGCAGGAAGTGAAACCGGTAGAAGAGAATATGTCTGCCTCTGATGCGGATGATCTTCTGGCCTCGTTAGGATTGTAAAAACTCCCTGTTCGCCCCCTGACTGCTCAGAAGTTGTCGTTTATTTTGTAATCTGTCGTTTGGATCTTTTGGATCTTTTGTTTTGTCAGAGCTCCCGTTTGTCTTTGCCATGAGGAGCTTTTTTGCCCGGTTGAACACTCTTGGCTCTATATCCTTTTAGCCCCTTGAAAATCCTCCGTTCTTTTTAAGGAACTGTCATTTAGTTGGTTTTCACTTTTCCTTAACGTGTTAAAATTATCAGAAAATAGTTTTACCGGTGTTTTCAAATGCTTAATTTTAACAAAACTCATTTTATAACCAGCGCTCCTCATATAGGTACTCTTCCCCCGGAATCAGGCATTGAAATAGCTTTCATAGGCAGATCTAATGCCGGAAAATCATCCGCGCTGAACGCCATCACCAATATCAGAAATCTGGCAAAAACAAGTAAAACTCCAGGAAGGACTCAGCAGATTAATCTGTTTGAGGTGCAGGAGGGCTGCCGAATTGTTGATTTGCCGGGATACGGATTTGCAAAGGTTCCTTTGGCTGTTAAGAACAAGTGGCAGCAGTCTCTGACGGAATATCTGCAGAAAAGAAAATGTCTTAGAGCGCTGGTGCTGATTATGGATATCAGGCATCCTCTCAAGGATTTGGATCGGCAGGTTATGACCTGGGCTGCTATGTCAAATCTGGAGGTGCTGATTCTGCTGACAAAATCAGACAAGCTGGGTATTAACGAGCAGAAAAAAACATTGGCCGGCGTGAAGCAAAGTCTTGTTGAATTTGGCGCTTCATACAGGGTTGTAATTTTTTCTTCTCTGAATAAAACCGGTGTTGATGAGGTCAGGCAGATTCTTTCCGGTTATTATGAAACATTCCATGGCTTTACTCAGGAGGAAGCTCCTTCCGCAGCAGTTACGGAAGCGGAGACTGCACATGAACCGGAACATAAGTTCGATGAGGAAGCATGGAATAAATACAGTCAGGATTAATCCATATTGCGGACAGGCAGACAAACAGGAAAATAACAATGAAAGGTACGATTTTTATTGTTTCATCACCTAGCGGCGCTGGTAAATCCAGCCTTCTTAAGGCCCTTTTTGAAGAGCATAATAAGGATGGCTCTCTCTATATGTCGGTATCTCATACCACCAGACCTATGAGACCCGGAGAAAATGACGGCGTTGACTATCATTTTGTATCCGAAAGCGAGTTTAAGCAGCTTATTGACAGAAATGCTTTTTACGAATGGGCTCATGTTTTTGATAAATACTACGGTACATCAAGAGAATTCGTCAGGGCTAATGTGGAATCAGGCAAGGATGTATTTCTGGATATTGACTGGCAGGGGGCTCAGCAGGTCAGGAAGCTGGAGCCGGATGTCAGAAGCATCTTCATATTGCCTCCGAGTCTTGAGGAGCTGAAGAGAAGGCTGATATCCCGGGCTCAGGACTCAGAAGAAGTTATCAATAAGCGAATGGCCAAAGCCCAGCGGGAGATAAGTCATTATACTGAGTATGATTACGTTATAGTTAACGATGTGTTTTCCGAAAGTCTGGATGCTCTTTGGGGAATTGTAAATGCTTCCCGGCATTCGCTGGAAAACCAGAAAATCTCTCAGAAATATATCCTGGACAATCTTCTTTCGGGGTATTCTGAATAAGTCCTTTCAAAAAAAACTCCTGACATGTGGTCAGGAGCTTTTCATATCAAAACCGCATCAGGCTTTAAAGCGAGTAGTAAAGCTCAAATTCCGCGGGGTGGGGAGTAGTTCTGACCTTATCCACATCCTGCTGCTTTAAAGCGATGTATGAATCGATGAAATCCTCAGAGAAAACACCGCCTTCAGTAAGGAAGCTGTGATCCTTCCGCAGGTTGTCCAGAGCTTCCTGCAGCGAGCCGCATACCTGAGGAATCTGAGCTTCCTCTTCCGGAGGAAGATCGTAAAGATTCTTATCCATCGCCTCCCCCGGATCAATGCGGTTCTTTATTCCGTCAATGCCGGCCATGAGCATAGCGGCAAAGGCCAGATAAGGATTAGCCATGCAGTCCGGGAACCTGACCTCGATTCTTATTCCCTTTGGATTGGAGCAGGCCGGGATTCTGATGGAAGCTGAACGGTTCATGGCAGAGTATGCCAGCATGACCGGAGCTTCAAATCCCGGAACCAGTCTTTTATAGGAATTTGTTGAAGGATTGGTGAAGGCATTCAGAGCCTTGGCATGCTTTTTTATGCCGCCGATATACCACAGGGCCAATTCAGAAAGATTTCCGTAGAGGTCGCCGGAAAAGAGATTGCAGGGCTTGCCATCTTTGTAGACCCCCAGAGACTGGTGCACGTGCATTCCGGAGCCATTATCACCCACTACCGGCTTCGGCATGAAGGTAGCGGTTTTGCCGTTTATGTCGGCCACATTCCATACTACGTACTTTTCAATCATAACCTCATCGGCTTTTTTGGTAAGAGTATTGAAACGGGTGGCAATTTCATTCTGTCCGCAGTTGCCTACTTCATGGTGATGGGCTTCCACTACCAATCCCATCTCTTCCAGAATCAAACACATCTGAGAACGGATATCCTGAGACGAATCAACAGGAGGCACCGGGAAATAGCCGCCTTTTACAGCAGGTCTGTGTCCCTTATTGCCGTTTTCATACTCGGTAACAGAATTCCAGGCAGCTTCAATATCGTCAATTTCTACCATGCTTCCTTTCATTTCGCAGCCGAAACGGACATCATCGAAAAGGAAAAATTCAGGCTCCGGTCCGAAAATGGCGTAGTCGGCTATTCCAGATGATTTAAGATAGGCTTCTGCTCTTTTTGCAATGGAACGGGGATCTCTGTCATATCCTTGCATGGTAGTAGGTTCGAGAATATCGCAGCGAATCTGCGCCGTAGGATATTCGTAAAAAGGATCAAGCTTTATGGTTTCAGGATCCGGCATGAGAATCATGTCAGATTCGTTTATTCCTTTCCATCCTGCCATGGAGGAACCGTCAAACATTTTGCCATTGATGAAGAAATCTTCATCCACATCTTTGGATGGAATTGAAATATGCTGTTCCTTGCCTTTGGTATCTGTGAAGCGAAGGTCAATGAACTTAACTTTATTGTTCGTAATGAAATGTAAAGCATCGAGAACTGACATTTGGAATAGTCTCCGAGGAAATAACGGGTAAAGCAATGCATTCCTGAGATGAATATTCAGCGAAACACATGCGATTGTCATTCTAGCATAATTTGCATGGTCTCAATGACCATATAAGCATCTCCTGAATATATTTGGAACGGTATATGAGGCTGATATGCAGCGGCGCTGAAACGTCTGCCGCCGGAGATGATTAATTGATAAAAATCACGTTTTTTGCTATGCAGATCACATGCAAGATAGTAAAATACGCCATTATTTTTTCCACATAATCAGAGGCATCTATGTTAGAGAACCTTCGAAACATTGCCATAATCGCACATGTTGATCACGGTAAAACAACACTTGTTGACCAGCTGTTACGTCAGTCCGGAACTCTGGATCGTTCCATGGCAGGGCAGGAAAGAATTATGGATTCCAACGCTATCGAAAAGGAGCGCGGAATTACCATTCTCGCCAAAAACACTGCTATTCACTGGAATGACTATCGTATCAACATTGTTGATACTCCGGGACATGCGGATTTCGGCGGTGAAGTAGAACGTGTAATGAGCATGGTTGATTCGGTTCTTCTTCTGGTTGATGCTGTGGACGGGCCGATGCCGCAGACAAGATTTGTCACGCAGAAGGCTTTCAAGCAGGGACTGAAGCCCATAGTTGTCATCAACAAGATTGACCGGCCCGGGGCCAGACCGGATTGGGTTGTGGACCAGGTTTTTGATCTGTTTGACAATTTAGGAGCCACTGATGAGCAGCTGGATTTTCCTATAGTTTATGCTTCTGCTCTGAATGGTTATGCCACCCTCGATCTGAATACGCCCTCTGATAATATGGATCCTCTGTTCCAGACCATCGTGGATCGGGTATCCCCTCCTGATGCGGATCCGGAAGGGTCTTTTCAGATGCAGATTTCGCAATTGGATTACAATTCCTATGTGGGCGTTATCGGTGTCGGCAGAATTAAAAGAGGTTCTGTAAAGCCCAATCAGGCTATAACCATAATTGATGCCAATGGCAATACCAGAAACGGCAAGGTCGGTTTGGTATACGGATATATGGGACTGAAGAGACTGGAGGTCAGCGAGGCTTATGCCGGAGACATCGTCGCTCTCACCGGTCTTGGCGAAGTTAAGATCTCTGATACCATCTGCGTTCAGGGTTCCTGCGAAGCTTTGCCGCCGCTGTCTGTTGACGAACCTACGGTAAGCATGACATTCCAGGTGAATACTTCTCCCTTTGCCGGCCGCGAGGGCAAATTTATTACCTCGCGCAACATCAAGGAAAGACTTGAGACCGAACTGGTGCATAATGTGGCTCTGCGTGTTGAAGAAACTAAGGATCCTGATAAGTTCAAGGTTTCCGGAAGAGGCGAGCTGCATTTGTCGGTTCTGATTGAAAACATGCGCCGCGAAGGCTATGAGCTGGCAGTTTCCCGGCCGGAAGTAATTCTTAAGGAGATTGACGGTGTTAAGATGGAGCCCCTGGAGGATCTCACTGTAGATATCGAGGAGCAGAATCAGGGAGCCGTTATGGAGGAGCTGGGAGCTCGCAAGGCGGATCTCAAGAACATGGTTCCCGACGGCAAGGGCCGGGTTCGTTTGGATTATGTGATTCCTTCCAGAGGTCTCATCGGCTTTCAGAACGAATTCATGACCATGTCTTCAGGCACCGGCCTTATGTATCATTCCTTCAGCTGCTACGGAGAATGGCGCGGCGGCAGCATCGGCCAGCGCAAGAACGGTGTTATGATTTCTAATGCCACCGGCAAGGCTCTTGGTTATGCCATCTGGTACCTGCAGGAGCGCGGAAAGATGTTTATTTCCCATGCTCAGGAGGTTTATGAAGGGCAGATTGTCGGCATTCACAGCAGAGAAAATGATCTGGTGGTTAACTGTCTGAAAGCGAAGAAGCTTACCAATGTCCGGGCTTCCGGCACTGACGAAGCCATTGTTTTAGTTCCGCCTATCAGATTTACCCTGGAGCAGGCTCTGGAGTTCATCAATAATGACGAACTGGTGGAAGTAACCCCAACCAGCGTCCGTATTCGCAAAAAGCTTTTAACTGAAATGGATCGCATCAGAGCGTTCCGGGCTGAAAACGCTCTTCGCGAAGCTGAAAGCTGATTTCAGGCATTTTTATGTGATCAGAATACAGACATCAGTCTTTTAGGAGGCTGATGTTTTTTTTTCTGTCCTATAATGCAAGCAATTTTTTAAGTGTTCATAGGAAAAGACCCAAGTGTTAATCCAAAAATTCAAAACAGCCTTAAATGACACCAAAAACTGGATAATTAACCATACTATATACCTGCGTTTTCTGAAAAACAGAATGTCTGATGATAAGATCGATGTTCTGGCTTCATCGCTTTCCTTTACCACTATAGGATCCCTGGTGCCGCTTTTGGCTGTGCTTTTGAGCATCTTTTCCATGTTTCCGGGTTTTGTGGAGCTGAAAGTAAAATTAATGTCCTACATCATGCAGCACCTGATGCCGCAAATGGGAGATGTAGTGAATGATCACATTAATTTTTTTGTTTCCAACGCCAGCAATACCACTATAGTCGGTCTTCTGGTTCTGTTGGGGATTTCCCTGCTGCTGTTAAGGCGTGTTGATATAACATTGAATAATATATGGCATGCGTCAATTAAAGAACGCTCTGCAATCACTACCTTTTCCATGTACTGGATGGTGCTGACACTGGGGCCGATTATTCTGGGAATTTCTTTGATGATTACCTCGTATATTACCACCAGAATGTTTATCGAGGGAGCCGGGATATTGGGGAATCTTAGTACCTTTCTGGTGAGCCTGATTCCCATGTTTCTGAGCTGGGTTATTTTCACGCTGGTATTTTTGGCAGTGCCGAATACAAAAGTTAAATTTGTTCACGCTCTTTGCGGAGCCTTTCTTGCGTCATTGGCTCAGGAAATCATAAAGAGGGGTTTTACTTTCTATATTGTGAATTTTTCCAGCTATGCCACCGTTTACGGCGCTGTAGCGGCAGTTCCGATTCTGATGGTGTGGGTGTATGCTAACTGGTATGTAATTCTGGTAGGCGCTGAGGTTGCCGCCTCCATTAAGGCATATGGAGAGATTACCCAGTCAGCTGACAAAGCTGCGGCCGTGGCTGCCGCCAAGGATGCGGAAAAGGCAGTCCGGGCCAAGGCGGAGAATCTTATCAAGGAAGAGGAAACTGAGGCTGAAAAACAGCTGGAGCTGTAAACAGCGGTTCCGGTATTACGGTGATTTTTCCCTGGCGCAGACATTCACAATAAGGAGATAAATCTGATTGGGGATGTTGCGCAGGGATCTTATGGATTTGGTGATGGCGATATCAGAAAGAATCTGGGACGTTTCTTCAATGGTATCCGCATCCTCTTCAACGGTATCCTGATGAAGAAACAGCGCCAGGATAATATCGGCCCTGATATCCTCCATCTGCCCGTATGATATGGGATTTTCCAGAACCAGAAAGACCGCAGATTCTGCTGCGCTGTCGGGTATTATCATGTGAGGCAGGGCAAAACCGTTCTGAATATAGGTAGTGCCTATCTTTTCCCGGTTGTTCAAGCCGGTAATGATTTCTGTGTTGCTGAGGCCGGTAAGACAGGCTCCCTGAGCAGCAATGATCTCGAAAATTTTTTTGCGGCTGTAACAAAGAACGGGGCTCATTACCCCGTTTTTCTTAAGTATAGATGATAAATCGAACATTACCGAAAAGCTTACTTGGTTAACTTCTCTTTGTGCCTGACTAACTGGCGTTCAAGTTTATCCACAAGCGCATCAATGGCGGCATACATCGTTTCGGCACCGGCTTCAGCAAAAAGATCGTCTCCCTTAACGGCAATTCTGGCTTCGGCCTTCTGTACGAGGTTTTCAATGGAAAGGATAACGTTAACAGACTTAACATACTCTTCAAGACGTTTCATATGATCCATCTTGTCGTTAACATAATTACGCAGTGCTTCGGTAACTTCAATATTATGACCGGTTATATTTATCTGCATAGAAACTCCTCAGTCTGGTGAATCTTAAAGCGAGATTCAGAGCTTTAGCTACGGCCCTCGCCATAGTTATAGCTTTATTTTAGATGTCCCTGACCTGTTAAATCCAGTCTTTAAGTCGCAAATGGTGATACCATCCATGGTTTTTAAGTACTATTGATTAAAAAGTGAACAAAAAAGGAGGTAAACAGGATGCGGGGCAACAGAGAGTGAGGGGGAAGCTCCTAAGCTTTGCCGGAAAAGAGGCCGCATCAGCGATTACGGCCCTGATGCTGTTATTTACAGTATCCTAAGATAAAGAAAGTTTGTCTTAGGATATAAGTACCTCGGGAGATTTCCAAACCGGGGGCCGACATGGCTGCATATTCCTCAGCAGAATTTTTTTCTGAGATTTGATGACTCAATGTTAAGAGATTCGCGATATTTGGCAACAGTGCGTCTGGCTACCATAATCCCCTCGTTTTTCAGAATTTCCGACAGCTGACTGTCGCTGAGGGGGTGGGATACGTCTTCTTCGTCAATAAGCTTTTTGATTTTTGCCCGTATGGCTGTTGACGAGAAGGTACCGCCGTTTTCCGTATTAACCGAGCTGGAAAAAAAGTACTTCAGCTCAAAGGTGCCCTGAGGGGTGTACATGTATTTTTCCGTGGTTACCCGGGATACGGTAGATTCATGAATGCCGATCTGGGAAGCTACATCATTGAGCACCAATGGCTTCATTGCCTGCGGGCCCTTTTCAAAAAAATCCTGCTGCTCATTTGCTATGCAGGTGGCAACCTTGAGCAGTGTGTCATTTCTCTTATTCAGGCTCTGAATAAACCAGTTGGCTTCCTGAAGATGTGATTTCAGATACTTGCTGTCTTCCGGCGATTTTACCGTCTGAATCATAGCGCTGTAGGTTTCATTGATTTTGAGCCGGGGAACCGCCGCCGGGTTAAGCTCGGCCACCCATTTATTGTTTTTGCGCACAATTGCCACATCAGGGACAATATACTCCCGTGATTCATGGTCGATGGTACGGCCCGGGTACGGTTCAAGATTTTTAATGATACCTACGGCCTCTCGCAGCAATTGCTCGTTTTTGACCTTTGTTTTTTTCTGCAGGCCGCTGATATCGTTAGCAGCCAGAAGATTCAGATATTCCCTGATTATCTGCCGGGCCAGCAATATGACAGGTTCGGTATCATCATATTCATCAAGCTGAGTCAGCAGAGTTTCTTCAAGATTTCTTCCGGCGACTCCCACGGGATCAAAATGCTGAATAATGCGGAGCACTCTGTCAATTTCCTCGGGGGTGGTATTGGGATATTGCTTCTGAACAGCTATAAGCAGATCTTCATTAGATTCGGCAAGATAACCGGATTCCTTTATTCCGTCTATGATAACCTCGCCGATGAATTGCTCCTGAGGGGTTCCTCTGGTAAGGTTAAGCTGCCACAGGAGATGCTCCTTGAGACCGTAAGCAGTTTCTCCCTGATAGGTATCATCGGCTCCCTCGTAGGTTTTTCCTGCGGAAACTCCGGCAGAATAGTTCTCATTCCAGGTGTCGAATTCGTGATTGTCAATTTCAGCGGAGGATGGTGATTCTGAGACATTTGCGGCTTCCGGAGGAGCTGTTTCGGCCTGAAAATCAGATACGTCTTCATTTTCATAAAAATCGCCGCTGCCTTCCAATTGCTTTGAAGAACTTAGTTCGGCGCCGGAATTATATGGCACGTCATCGCTGGTTACCGGTTTATCAGCTCCGAAGGAATCGTCATCCTGCTTTTCCTGACTGCTTTGCTGTTCAGCTATGGCGTCCAAAGAGGTGGTGGCGGATTCAGCGGAATCTTCGGTTTCCAGAAGGGGATTTCTGTCCAGAGTTTCCTGAATTTCTATTTCAAGTTCCTGCTGAGAAAGCTGCAAAAGACGAATAGCCTGCTGCAGCTGAGGAGTCATTGCAAGGGTCTGAGTTACTGACTGTCTCAGATTAAGCATGTTTTTCATGAACAATCTCCCCCTGTAGATTCTCAGATAGGTTCCCGGCTGATTTTTTCAAGGGGATATTGTGCACTACCGGAGAGGCTTCGTATATCAGAGAGTTTGTTTATTGTGAGCCTCGCAAAAACTCAGAAGCAAATTTAAGCCTTGCCCGCTTTTTCTCCATCGGGATACCAGCGTTTGAGCAAAGAGCTTTCCAGTTCCGGATACTTGCTGTGAATGGCGGAGGCGATTTCGGCTCCCTGTTCAAGAAGGGGCTCATCGCGGAACAGATTTGCCGCCCGGAAAATCATTTCTCCGGTCTGCCGGGTTCCCATCAGATCTCCGGGACCTCTGATTTCCAGATCCTTCTCGGCAATGTAAAAGCCATCGGTGCTTTCCTTTAGCACCTCCATTCTTTCAATTCCGGCCGGGCTGATGTTACCTGAGCACAGGAGACAGCAGTAGGATTCGATTTTGCCGCGGCCCACTCTGCCGCGCAGCTGATGAAGCTGGGCCAGCCCGTAGCGTTCTGCGTTTTCTATTACGATAAGAAAAGCATTCGGAACGTCAACGCCGACCTCAATTACGGAGGTGGCTACCAGAATGTCGGTTTCTCCGTTCTTGAATCTGATCATGGCTTCTTCTTTTTCGGAAGGCTTCATCTGTCCGTGAACGATATCAATGCTGAGTCCGGGCAGATTTTCCTGAAGGTAATCTCTGGCATTTTCGGTATCCTGGCACTCCTCCAAAGTGTCCGATTCGTTTACCAGACAGCAGACCCAGTAAACCTGCAGGTGTTTCCGGCAGTTTTCCATGATTTTTGGGATCAGCTTATGCTTGTTATCAATGGAGAGCATAAAGGTTTTGATGGGGGTTCTGCCAGGAGGAAGTTCGTCAATGACAGATACCTTCATGTCGGCATACATTGTCTGGGCCAGGGTGCGGGGTATGGGCGTTGCCGTCATGGCCAGCATATGAGGTGTTTTACCGTCTTTTTCAGCCTTGCTGCGCAGTCTGAGCCTTTGATCAACGCCGAAACGATGCTGTTCATCGATGATAATGAGCTTCAGGTTTGCATAATGCACCGATTCCTGAAAGATCGCATGGGTTCCGATGATGATCCCTGCTTCTCCGCTTTCGATGAGCCTGAGCTCCTCTTTTCTTCGCGCCGCCTTGTATTTTCCCAGCAGGGTGGCTGTTTTTATGTTCAGAGGGGCAAACAGTTTGGCAATTTTTTCAGCATGCTGTTCGGCCAGAATTTCTGTGGGAGCCATGATGGCAGCCTGACAGCTGTTACCCACAGCAGTCAGGGCGGCCATGGCGGCCACCAGCGTTTTGCCTGATCCCACATCGCCCTGAACCAGGCGGTTCATGGGAATATCGCTCATGAGATCCTGAATAATCTCCTCGGTAACCCGCTTCTGAGCATTGGTGGGCTGAAAGGGAAGGGCCGCGATAAATCTTTTCAGGAGTTCCGGTACGGGCTTAAGCGCAAAACCGTTGTTCTGACTGTTCATTTCCCGCAGTCTGATGAGACTGAGCTGATGCGCTGTCAGCTCTTCAATGATTATTCTTTTGCAGCACGGCGCGGAAAAATCTGAGAGTCTGGCAAGGGATTCGGAGGTGGACGGATGGTGAATATTCTGAAAACTCTCCAGGAGAGAACGGCCGGAATATTCCGTCAGGCATTCTGCCGGAATAAGTTCCGGGAGATTGTCGCTGTTTGCCATTTTCAGGGCTGCGTCGATGAATTTCCGCATTACCGGCATTTTAATGCCGTGGGTAAGCCCGTACAGCGGGGTAAAGGTGTTTCCGACAGCGGCGGCGGACAGAAATTCCGGGTTTGCCATCTGCGGCTGACCGTTATAAAAGGAAATTTTTCCGTAAACGCAGAGGTCTTCATCCTGAGTAATTTGCTGGAGCTGGAACGGCTTGAAATGAAAAATCGATATTCTCAAAGTCCCGGTTCCGTCAGCTAAAAAGATATTAAAAATGGCATTATTGCCGGTGCCGTTTACGGAGGTACGGGCAATATTTCCCCGTACCACGGCATATTCGCCGTCTTTGTTCAAAGCCGAAATCGGAGTAATATGACTGCGATCCTGATAGCCGGTGGGAAAATGCATGAGGAGATCCCAGACAGTCCCGATATTGAGTCTTTTCAGTGCGGACACGGCCCGGGGGCCGATGCCGGAAACGCTGCTGACTGGTTCCTGAGAGATTAAGCTGTTCATTAATTTTGCTGGATTTTGTTACAGATCTGCCCCGTGTCAGGGGAGAAAACTAAATGCGGTCAGGGCTACAGCAGCTTTTTAAGGAGCCACTGCGCTCCTAATTTATTAACCTTTGAAATAATTTTCCTTACCGGTTCAGGATAACTATCCATATCCTCAAGATCGTTTGTGCTGCGAATCAGGGAAGTATGCTTCAGCAGATACTCCTTCTCGTGAGTAAACTTTGACAAAAGAAGTCTGCCCGGATCGTTTATCAGAAGGCCGTTTTCCAAATCCAGTCCCCATGCCCGCGGATTCAGGTTATTTCCCGTGAGGAGCGTATAGCGTCCGTCTATGGTCATTCCTTTGACGTGATAGGTGTTTGAGCCGTCCTTCCAGAGATGAATTTCCAGCAGGCCGGAATCGATAAAGGACTGATTCTTCGATATGAATTTTCTGAGATTGATTTCGTATATGTACGGAATGGCCCCGACCTTGTTGAATTCTTCCATGTTGCTGATGTAGAAATCATTTGCTGTCTTATCGCCGCATACCAGAGTAACGCGAACGCCCTTTTTCAGACAGCGGGAAATGCGTTTTCTGATCGGAGCGGGCAGATTAAAGTACGGAGTGTAGACAGTGATTTCCGATACCGCTGATTCCAGAAGATACAGTATGGTGTGATTAAGACGGTTTTTTCGTTTGCCCAGTCCCACAAGCGGGGTTACGCCGATTTGGTTTTCAGCGATTTCTTCATTGGGGATGCGGTATTCCTCGTGACGCAGAATATTTTTCTGGGCCTTTATTTCAACTGAAATATCCCGGGCTGCCGGAACATTGCTTTTATTAAGATTGAAAATAGCCTGAGAATGGTTGAACACGGTGTTACAGTAAGAACACATGGCATCTGCGAGGGTTTTTGAGCGGATCTCATGGTAGCGGTCAATGCGGTATTTGCCGTTTTCTCCCAGATAAACATTGTTTATGCTGGCGCCGCTGTAAAGCACCGTATCATCGAAAACGAAGCCCTTAAGATGCAGCACTCCGAAGATTTCTCTTTTTTTCACCGGAACGCCATAAATAACAGGCTGGCTCTGATGGGCTGAGGCCATTTTCTGATACCAGACGTTGTTGCCTTCCTGAAGGCCCTTGCCAATGAGTCCTCGCTGGGCGCGATGAAAATCCACATACACGTAGATTTCAATGGCCGGATTGCTGGTTTTAACCTCATAAAGAGCGTTCATGATTTCCTGACCGGCCTCATCGTTCTGAAAATAAAGCGCGGTCATGCATATCCTTTTTTCGGAAGACCGGATAAGTTCCAAAATCCGCTTTTTAAACAGCTGCGGTTCCTCGATGATGCTGTAGCAGTCAGGATCCACAGCGGTTTTCGGAAGCGATTCAATTTCTGATTTGGCTGTTTCCGTGTTCTTTTTGTAATAAGCTTTTTTCAGTATGTAGCCAATACCCATATTTTTCTCCGGACTAGATTGCAGCAGTGGCTTTCAAAAGCCAGCTTATTTCAAAGTCAGACAGATGTTCCTTTACTATTTCCCGTACCTGCATATGGTAGCTGTTTATCCACTGCTTTTCATCTTCGGTAAGCATTTCTTTTCTTATCAGCCTGATATCGAAGGGCACGAAGGTTATGGGAGTAAGATTCATCATCTCCGTCTGATATTCTCCGACACGTACTGTTTCTACCACGGAAAGATTTTCACATCTGATACCATACTCACCATTTTTATAAAAACCCGGCTCAATGGAGGTCACCATACCCGGTTCCAGTGGCGTAGTTTCACTGTGCTGGGAAATAGACTGCGGTCCTTCATGCACATTGAGGCACTGTCCGACGCCATGTCCGGTACTGTGATCGTAATCCAGTCCGTTTTGCCAGAGAGGAGCTCTGGCCAGTACGTCCAGAGAAGTTCCGCATGTGCCTTTGGGAAAATGGATGCTGTGCAGAGCGATAAGTCCCTTAAGAACCAAGGTAAACCTTTCCTGCATTTCACTGGTAAGCCCCGGGCCCACTAAAACGGTTCTGGTGATGTCGGTGGTTCCGTCCGCATAGTGCCCGCCGCTGTCCACCAGATACATGGGATCCTTTCCCAGAGGGCGGGGATGCCCCAGATTGATGTGGTTGTAATGCACTATCGAAGCATTGGGGCCGAGAGCAGAGATGGTATCAAAGCTGTTTTCCAGAAAGGATTTCTGTTCCTTGCGGAATTTAAAAAGCTGATCTGCGATTTTGGCCTCGTCAAATGACCGCGCCACGCTCCATTTTGAGCTGTGCTGCTGTTCGTCGCTGCTTTCGGTGATAAGCGGCATGGTAAGCTGATCCAGCCACGCAAGAAATCGGCACATGGCCACAGCATCCCTGAGGTGGCTTCTTTTCATGCCCTGAATTTCCGTGGGATTCTTTTTTGCTTTGGGCATTTCGCAGAAATCAGGGCCAGGGACAATTTTGCATCCCTTGCTGTCGAGAAGATCCATGAGCCAGGAGTTTGTGTAACGGGGATCTACATATACGGATGCTTTCTCCTTTCCCAGTCTTTCCGCCAGCTTTACCAGTTCATCTTCAGAGTAATAATCAATATTTCCAAAATGATGCTGAAAATCAGACATGTCCTGGGAGCGGATTTTTTGCGGAGAAACATACCATTCCACGTGTTCGCAGTTGTAGACAGCGAGGAAGCTGTTTACTACGGGAAGACAGGGCACGTCATGTCCGCGCACGTTAAGGAGCCAGTTTACTGATTCGCTTTTGGAAATAATGGTGGCATCAAGGTGTCTTTTTTTCAGCTCCTCCGCAATGAGATGTCTTTTTTCAATACTGGGACAGCCGTTATATTTGTCTTCATAGATATAAGCCTTGCCGGGCTTGTTTTCAGCTTTTTCAGGCCAGATGAGGTCTATCAGGTTTGACTCTGTGGGGATCAGGATAATTTTTGAATATTCCAGTTCTTTCTTAAGTTCTTCTTTTTCCTTTCCGCTTATGCATTTCGGATCGAAGCCAATTCTTTTGTTGTTCCTGAGAATTGACTTCAGCCAGCAGGCAACTGTTATTTCCTTGAAGTGGAAGATATCATAAAAATTTGCCGGAGCCTGTTCCTGAGCCTGAAGCACATAACGGCCATCCACAAAAAGAGCGCAGGAGTTTTTTATAAGATGCTCCTTTCCGGAGGAATCGGAAATCCAGATTTTGTTTTCCTGATGCTTGATAAAATCAGCCTCCTTCAGTATCACGGCGGTGCCTGCGGAACCGGTAAATCCCGAAATATAGGCAAGCCTTTCGTTTTCAGGGGCAATATACTCCGAGAGATGTTCATCCTCTCGCTTGACAATGAGGGCGTCCAGTTCATTTTCCCGCAAAAGCGATCTTAATCTTTCAAGACGGTCGGAAATAACATTCTCATCAGTCATTGGTGTTACCTCGCTGAAATATCAGGAAACTTCTCAGAAGCGGAATCCCGGGAAATGGAAAGCTTGCTTACCTGCATGATATTGCCAAACAAATCAATGTAAACTCCCTGCTGACTGGTTTTCATAAGTATCAGACGATCCTTTTTCTGAATAATGCTGTACTCGGTTATAAAGGAATAAAGAAGCAGCAGATTGCATCCTGAGGCAAAGAAGGCTGCAATTGCCGCGATGCGGGAGACAAGCTCCGTTGTTTCGCCGATATTTATGTAAACGCACAGGCATACGGTCATGGAAAAGGCTGTTACCGCTGACAGAAAACGCAGGAAATCTCCGTACACCGTATAGAGCACTCTGGAGGTGCTGAGAATAAGTTTTATCAGGCAGCATCCGGCCGCGATATTCAGCAGGTTTTCAAAAATCAGCACGGATATGTCAGATTTGATATCCCAAACACCAAGCACTGCGGAAATTCCGGCCAGAGCGGAGAAGACAATGCCGCTGTAACCAAAACTCTTTGTAATGATGCCGTTCCGGTCTGAAGGGAGGGAAATTTGTATTAGGGAAAACATTACCCAAAGAACCATAAAGGTTTCGGCAATTTTAATGTCATAGCCTTCAAAGGGGATGAATATCAGTTTAATCCCGATTCCGAAGGCTGTAAGGATTGCAGCGATGAGAAATATTTTTTGAATTTTTAGCAGATGTCGCATCGTGATATCTCCGCATATTTGGAGCCTCCATTATACAATCAATCTGCCAACTTACTAATACCGCAATCAGAGTGTCCGGCAAGTCCCTCCGAATCGGATGAAGCCTCTTTGCGGCTGCGGCTGCATTTTGAGAGGATGTTATGACAGGGGCTTTTGCTCTTAGGATGACAGGCAAAACCTTAAACAAATATGCTGTTTCTATGCGGTGAATAGTTCTTTTCTATTTGCTATAATCCTGTCTTTTATGAAACAGAGCGCTCACAAGGGAGAAAGAGATGATTGAGGATAATCCGATCCTGTCCGGAACCGAGCTTCCGGAATTTTTAAAAATCAGACCTGAACATGTTGCCGAGGCCATAAGGCATTGCATAAGTCAAAACCGCGAAGCCATTGAAAAGGCTGTTTCGGAGCATTCTGACAATCCCTCATGGGATAACATTGTTGCCCCGCTGGAGCTCATTTCCGAAAAACTGAATCGGGCCTGGGGTATTGTTTCCCATCTCAACAATGTGCTTTCTTCGGATGAACTCAGGGCTCAGCATGATGCCATGGTCACAGAGCTTTCCGAGTTTTCTTCATGGGAAGGGCAGCATGAAGGACTGTATAACTGCTATCGGAAAATATACGACCGTTCTGATTTGTCCCCGCTGCAAAGAAGAGCTCTGGATTTTTCCATTAAATCGTTTGAACTGAGCGGCATTGCTCTTCCCGAAAATGAGAAGAAGCTTTTCAATGAGCTGAAGTCCCGGCTCTCTCAGGTGACATCGAATTATGCCAATAACGTTCTCGATGCTACCCAAACCTGGTTTTTTCATACTGAAAACGCCGCTGATCTGAAAGGCCTTCCCGGCTTTGCCATGGATCTGGCCAGACAGGATGCTGAAAGCAGAGGTCTTCCGGGATACGTAATAACCCTGCAGTATCCGTCATACCTTCCGGTGATGAAATATGCGGAATCACGGGAACTCAGGTTTAAATGCTATGAGGCGTATGTGACCAGAGCTTCGGCTTTGGGCCCGGATCAGGGGAAATTCAACAATGATGACATAATGAAGGAGAAGGTTTCCCTTAAAAAGAGAATGGCCGGTCTTCTGGGGTTCCGCAATTATGCCGAGAGATCGCTGGTATTAAAAATGGCGTCATCCACGGATGAGGTGATGAATTTTCTCGGTGAACTGGTGTCAAAATGCCATGACCAGGGACTCCGGGAAATGCAGGAGCTTTCCGATTATGCCAGATCTTTGGGTTTTACTGAAAAGCTGGAGCCCTGGGATCTGAGTTATTTCAGCGAAAAACTCCGGGAATCCCGCTATGCCATTAATGATGAAACGGTGAGGCCTTATTTCCCGCTGCCGAAGGTCATACAGGGTCTTTTCAGGCTTGTGAGTATAATTTTCGGGATCAGCATAAAGCAAAGAGACGGGGTTGACGTCTGGCATAAGGATGTTTCCTATTACGAAATTTTTGACAGGGAAGGTAATAAAAAAGGCGGTTTTTATCTGGATCCCTATGCCAGAGATAATAAACAGGGCGGGGCCTGGATGGATGACTGCATTGGCAGGTGGGTTCATGAAAATGGCGAGATTACCCTGCCGGTGGCCTATATAGTTACAAACTTTATGCCTCCCATCGGCGGAAAACCCGCTCTTCTGAGTCATTATGAGGTCGAAACTCTTTTTCATGAGTTCGGGCATGCTCTGCATCATTTGCTTACAGAGGTTGATGTGCCTTCGCTGGCAGGTCTTGGCAATGTGCCGTGGGATGCGGTGGAGACCCCCAGTCAGTTTATGGAAAACTTTACCTGGAATCCTGAGGTTCTTGCCATGATTTCCGGGCATGTTGATACGGGCGAAGCTTTGCCGCAGGATCTTTTGAATAAGATGATAATGGCCAAGAATTTTCAGTCGGCTCTGGGCATGCTGAGGCAGCTTGAATTTGCCACCTTCGATTTTCGTCTCTACCGGGATTATGATGAGAATACCGATATCCATCAGCTGCTCTGTCAGGTAAGAGAGGATATTTCCGTTACTCCCGTGGCTCCGTTCAATCGTTTTGAAAACAGCTTCTCCCATATTTTTGCCGGGGGATACAGCGCCGGCTATTACAGCTATCTCTGGGCGGAGGTGCTTTCCAGTGACTGTTTTGCCAGGTTTGAGGAGGAGGGGATTCTGAATCCGGAAATCGGAAAGGAATTCATGAATACAATTCTTGCTCAGGGAGGATCCCGGGAATTCATGGATATTTTTGAGTCCTTCAGAGGCAGAAAACCGTCTGTGGATGCATTGCTCCGGCACAGCGGCATTAACTGCAACGATCAGAAATAATCGCAATAAACGAAATGACAGAGCATAAAGCTTCCTTTTATGTCTGTCGTGAGTTAATACGGGGCTTCTGTCTTCAATGCAGAAGGCAGATCCCGCTCTTTTTTTGCATTCGTGATCCTTAAATGAAGGATTACGGTGCCTGATGAGTCTCGCCGGGCTTCCGCATAGTCGTTCGGAAATAATGACTCGCCATATGGTAGAATCTTAGACTTGTCTGTTACTTAACAAGGAATAATTATGCTTTTAGATAATCCGGTATTGCTTCAGTTAAAGAGGCAGAGTGAAGAAGCCAGAAAAGCAGCAGGTTTGCCGCCCCTGAATTATGAAGAAGACGAAAACAGCGGCAAAAAGAATGACGGCTCCCGAAAAAGGGATGGCAGAAGAGCGAATGGCGGAGAACGTCATGATAAGGATTCTCGAAAGAATAATTCCGCAGCGTATGCTTACGGGAATATGAAGGAAGGCCTGGTGAAGGCCACTGACAAGGGGTATGGTTTTCTTGAGGTTGATTTAAAGGAAAGCTACTTCATTTCTCCGCCAAACATGAAGAAGCTTTTGCCCGGGGATCGGATTATAGCCCGGATATCAGAAACAGCCGGACGCACTCAGGCATATCCTGTGGAGCTTACAGAACCGGCTTTGACGCGATTTGTCGGCCGTGTTTCCATTGCTAACAACAGGGTGTCAGTCCTCCCGGATCGGCCTGGGTTTAAGAATTATATGAGAGCAAAAAATCTGGTGACGGATCATAAACTGAAGGAAGGTGACTGGGTGCTTGCCACGCTTTCGCAGCATGCCATGAATACCGGCAATGGCGAACATCTTATCGAAGTTACTGAGTACATTACCGCCGGCGATGATCCGGAGGCCCCGTGGTGGGTTGTGCTTAAGGAGGCAAACCTCCCGAACAAGGCTCCGGATGATTTGGACAGCTATGTTTTCCATGAATCCGGCATAGAACGGAAGGATTACACGGCATTGCCGTTTGTAACCATTGACAGCTCCAAAACCAAAGACATGGATGACGCTGTTTATGCTGAAAGAATCGGCGAATCAGAATACCTGATGTATGTTGCTATTGCAGATCCCACGGGATATATCTCGGAGAAGGATCCTTTGAATGCCGAAGCAGCCAGACGGGCGTTTTCCATATATCTCCCCGGACGCGATATTCCCATGCTTCCCAGAAAACTCAGCGAGGATCTGTGTTCCCTTTGGAATGATGAGGTTCGTCCGGCGCTGGTGGGTGTTTTCAAAATCGGAGCTGACGGCTCCCTTTCCGATGATATCAGTTTTGAGTTTGCAAATATCAAATCTCGCGGAAAATTGGCGTATGACGATGTTTCTGATTATCTGGAAGGAAAGGAAACGACATTTAAACCAGATCCTGATGTCGCCGAGGTGCTGCACATTCTTGAGGAATTTCAGAAAATCAGGTGCGCGTACCGCAGCACTCATGCCTCGCTGTTCCGTGATAAGCCGGATTATGAGTTTATTCTTGATGAAAATGGCGCTCTGACCGAAATTAAACAGGTCTTCCGGAGGATTGCCAATAAGATTATTGAAGAGGCGATGATTGCTGCCAATGCCTGCGCCGGCGCATTTCTTGCCAAAAATTGCGGTTCCGGAATTTTCAACGTTCATGCGGGTTTTGATGCTGAAAAGATTAAGGATGTGGTTGCTCTTGTGCGAGACACCGAAGCGCCGGTCAAAGAGGCGGAGCAATTATTGACCATGGATGGCTTCTGCGCTCTTAAGCGCTGGCTGGATGCAGATGATAATGTTTATCTGGATGCCCGCTTGCGCAAGTATTACAGTTACGCATCCATGTCCCTTACTCCGGGGCCTCATTTTGGAATGGGACTGGATTATTATGCCACCTGGACTTCCCCTATAAGAAAATACGGGGATATGATTAACCATCGTCTTATCAAGTACTGCATTCTTAAAAACGAAAAGCCAAATGTTCCCGACGAAGATCTGCTTAATTCCATGAACTTGGCCAAAAAGCAGAACAGAATTGCCGAGAGAGGGGTTAAAGACTGGCTGTATGTAGAATACCTGCGTCAGTTTATTGAGCCTAAAACGGAATTTCAGGGAGAAATTTTTGATATTTCCCGTGGCGGCATCAGAGTTCGTCTGTTTGAAAACGGCGCTGTGGCCTTTATTCCTTCTCCGCTGATCTGCGGTGACAGGCTGCGTGTTGATGGCGATTCGCAGACAGGAAGGTTTTACATCGATAAGAAAGTTGTTTTTGAACTGGGACAGTTTGTTCCTGTCAGGATAAAGGAAGTAAATGTTAGTACCAGATCAGTAATCGGGGAACTTGTGAATCCTGTGGACTAATACAGTTTTTTCAGATTCAGCATCTTGGGCAGGGATTGTGAGAGCGGTAATTTTTAACTGAAAGGACGGACTTTTACATGTCAAAGAAAGGTATTTTTTCATGGCTTAGCGGAAACAGGGTTGCAGAACAGGCGGACAAAAACGGGCAGGCTGATGATCAGGAGTCTGTAAAAGAGACTGACGCCGTCATTGGCGGTGACAATGTGTCTGATGCCGAGCAGTCTCAGGCCGTTAAGCCAACAGGAAAGAAGTTTGTCTGGTCTCAGGGAAATACCGCTCCGGAAAACAAATCTGTAAATATTTCACCGGCTGCAAAAGAGCCTGCATCTGTTTCTGCTGAGAGTAAAGCTGAAATTAAGCCTGAAGTTAAGGCTGAGGCAGAGCCTGAAGCAAAGACTGAAGCAAAGACTGAAGCAAAGACTGAAGCAAAGACCGAAGCAAAGACTGAAGCAAAGACTGAAGCAAAGACTGAAGCAAAGACTGAAGCAAAGACTGAAGCAAAGACTGAAGTCAAGTCTGAAACCAAACTGGAAGCAAAGCCTGAGCACAGCAGCGAGCCAGCAACCGGCCAAATGTCGGATGAGAAAATCAAAGCAGATTCTTCTGACGATAAAGCAGATCAGGGCTTTTTCAGAAGACTTTTGAATGGTCTCAGGAGAACCCGGGAAAATTTCGGTCTGGGACTGGTTGCGCTTTTCAAGGGGCGCAAGATTGATGACGACCTGTTTGAAGAACTGGAAACTCTGCTGATATCAGCAGACGTTGGCATGGATACCACAAAAAAGCTCCTTGACAGGTTAACCAAGGATTCCAGTTTAAAGGATTTAAAGGATGGCGATGTTCTCATGAAGAAACTGATGCAGGAGATGCATGCCATTTTGGATCCTGTGGCTGTGCCGTTTAAGGTGGATACAACCAAAAAGCCGTTTGTAATTTTGATGGTAGGGGTTAACGGTGTTGGCAAAACCACCACCATTGGAAAAATGACCCGAATACTGCAGAATCAGGGGCTTAAAGTTATGCTTGCTGCCGGCGATACCTTCAGAGCTGCCGCCGTGGAGCAGCTTAAGGAATGGGGAGCCCGAAATAATGCTCCCGTCGTTTCTCAGGATACCGGAGCTGACAGCGCATCAGTTATTTTCGATGCGTTGCAGTCTGCCCGCAGCAGAGGATATGACGTCCTTATCGCTGATACCGCAGGACGGTTGCAGAACAAGGCTAATCTGATGGAGGAGTTAAGCAAGATTATCAGGGTTATTAAGAAAATTGATCCTGAGGCTCCCCATGAGGTGATGCTGACCCTGGATGCCGGTACCGGTCAGAATGCCATAAGCCAGGTAAGGATTTTTAAAGATGCCGCTCCGCTTACCGGCATTAATCTTACAAAGCTGGACGGAACAGCAAAGGGCGGTGTTATCTTTAATATTGCCGATCAGTTCGGCATTCCGGTGCGTTACATAGGAATCGGAGAAAAAATTGATGACCTGAGAGTTTTCAGTTCTGAAGACTTCATCGATGCTTTGTTTCATGATTAATTAGATATTTGAAAGTAAGTTAGATCTTATTTTGATCTGTGTCGCTGTTTTTTCATGACAAGTCTGTGATGATAACGTTTTCAAAAACTGTTTGTTAAAAAATTTTCAAAATTTTGAACTTTTTTCTGCAAAAAGTTCTATTATGTGCTGTGGGAGTGTCAGCGCAGACTCCCAATAGTGTTGAGCGCTGAAATAAAGGTGAATCGGAAAGGATATGACATTGAATACTACCGCTAATATGCTGATGGTGCCCAGTGATAATCTGGATGGATATATCCGGGCTATAAACAGTATTCCGCTCCTTACAGAAAAAGAAGAATATGAACTGGCATCAAAGCTGAGAGATGAAAATAATCTTGAGGCTGCGCGCAAGCTGGTTCTTTCGCATTTGCGCTTTGTTGTCAGCATAGCCAGAGGGTACATGGGATACGGTTTACCTCTGGCAGATCTTATTCAGGAAGGGACGGTCGGTCTGATGAAGGCTGTGAAGCGTTTTGATTTGTCCCAGGGGGTGCGGCTGGCAGCTTTTGCAGTGCATTGGATTAAAGCTGAAATTCACGATTATGTGATAAAGAACTGGCGATTAGTTAAAGTAGCTACTACCAAAGCTCAGAGAAAGCTGTTTTTCAAACTGAGACAGGCTAAGAAGAATATTGCCTGGCTGAATGAGAAGGATGCGGAAAAGGTTGCGGACAATCTTGGTGTTTCCGCAAAGGATGTTACCGAAATGGAGACCCGTCTCACTGCTCAGGATGTTGCCTATGACGGCCTTATGGAGGATGACGATGACAATGCTTCTCAGACTCCGGCAAATTACCTGGTAGATAAGGGCTCGGATCTTGCTTTCAATCTTGAGAGAACTGACAGCGAAAGACATATGGCGCTTTCATTGAATAAGGTTCTGGGGGCTTTGGATGAAAGGTCATACCGCATTATAAAAGCCCGCTGGCTGGATGAAAACAAGGCTACCTTGCAGGATTTGGCGGCAGAGCTGGGAGTTTCCATAGAAAGAGTGCGTCAGTTGGAAAAGGCCGCTTTGGAAAAGATCAAGAAACTTATGGTTGCCGAACACAATGATGTGTTTGTTGCATGATGCAGGTTAAATTCCTGAATAGAAGCCTCCTTCGGGAGGCTTTTTTAATGTTACGATAAAAGATGCCTGCAGAGATGTCTGAGATGCGGGATGTTTTGAATTCAGGAGTTTGCCATGGCTGACGAAAACAAGGTAATTAACGACAGCTGCGATTTTTGCGGCTGCAGCGCGGAGATCGGTACCATTATTACGGAAGGAGATGATGTCTTTGAGTATGAACTCAGGGGAAGCGCGGAAACGGTAGAGAAGGACTCTGAGAGATATGACTCTGCAGCCAGATCTGTCTCTGACGCTGTTCAGATACAGCATCATGACACCAGGGACGGGGAGGAACTGGCACGCCGGGTTACCTTAAAATTTACCTGCACTGCCGAGAAGATGATTTTTCAGATGAGAACCGGTTTGGTGTAGTCAGCCGCAGCAGATACAATAAAGGGCCAGTACATAATAAAGGGAGAGAATTTTTTGTTCTCTCCCTCGTTTTTTTGCATAACGAAAGCTTTTGGTCAGTTTAAATAAGATGCATTCCCAAAGAGGCGCATTCTTTCCTCATGTCTTCTGGCCAGATGCTGGCCTGAATTTCACCGATATGTCCTTTATGCAATAAAACCATGCAAAGACGGCTCTGACCGATGCCGCCGCCGATGCGGAGAGGAAGTTCGTTATTTAACAGCTTGTTATGGAAATAACGCTCTTTGCGTTCTTCTGCTTGCTCGATTTCCAGCTGCTTCAAAAGAGCCTTCTCATCAACGCGAATGCCCATGGATGATAATTCAAAGGATCTTTGCAGAGGAGGATACCAGATTAAAATGTCTCCGTTCAATCCCGGTTTGCCCAGTTCTGAGACTGTGCTCCAGTCATCGTAGTCGGGAGCTCTGCCGTCGTGTTTTTCTCCGTTGGAAAGCTTTGCTCCGATACCAATGAGGAATACCGCCCCGTATTTCTTGCAGATGGCATCTTCACGTTCCTTGGGAGTTTTATCAGGGAACATTTGAAGGAGATCTTCACTGTGGATAAATGTGATTTCAGAGGGGAGAAAAGGCTTGATCTGCGGATAAGCCTCGCAGGTCAGGTATTCGGTTCTCAGAATGGCAGCATAGATGCGCTTCACCGTGCTTTCCAAAAATGCAATGGTGCGCTGTTCTTTGGTGATCACGGCTTCCCAGTCCCACTGATCCACATAAAGCGAATGAAGGTTATCAAGTTCTTCATCAGCTCTGATGGCGTTCATGTCGGTATAAAGACCGTAGTTCGGTTCAATTTTGTATTCGGCAAGGGTCAGTCTTTTCCATTTTGCCAGAGAGTGCACAACTTCGGCGCTGGCATCGCCAAGATCCTTAATGGGGAAGCTTACGGCACGTTCTACGCCGTTCAGATCATCGTTGATGCCCAGTCCTTTCAGAACGAAAAGAGGGGCTGTTACCCGGCGCAGCCTGAGCTCGGTAGAAAGATTCAGCTGAAAGAAGTCTTTAATTAATTTAATCCCCTGTTCTGTCTGTTTCGGGGTCAGTAACGGCTCGTAGTGTTCCGGTTTAATCAGTTTGCTCATAATGAAAAATCTCCTTTGCGCAATACGGGCATAATTATAGCAATTTCCATGCCCGGTAAGAATTTGTTTGTTTTGCACCAAAAAGAGACTGTTTAAAAGCACATTTTCAGGGCATGCTTTATTTTTGTGCATAACATGAGAGCATAGTGATTATGACTGAGTTGATTCCGGGCTGAATGTCTGGCCGGAAACATCAGGAGCACGGAAATTTTGTTTGCAATAATTCGATCTGTTACTCATGTTTGAAGCTGTAAATTGGGAGGTGTTCAATTTTTGAAACGGCGGCATGTGATAATCTTTCACAAACTACCCCGTTAACAGGTGATTTCTGAAACTGCAAAAAGGTTCGGAAAAAGGTTCGGATAACAGGCAGGGAGCAGGTTATGAAGGCAATAAGGACGGTTCTTGTTATTTTCTTGTCTTTGCTGACATTGGCTGCTTATTTGCCGGAACTTCGGGCTGAAGCCCCTGGTGCCGGGCAGGACATTGGCCTTATTCCTCTTCACGGCGATCTGCCGGTTCTCCTCAAGGATCGCACCATAAGGGTGCTGGTATCCTATGACAATATCAGTTTTTTCATGAACAAGGGGCATCAGGACGGTCTTTACGTTGCTCTGATGAACAAGTTTAAAAAATTTGTTGAGGAGAGACATCCGGAATATCGCGGGCTTAAGATCTTTTTTATCCCGGTGCGATCGGATCAGATGGTAAAAATGATTGCTGATGGGTATGGGGATATAGCCACCGGTATTTCACCCACAGAAGATTTTAAGAGGTATGTGGATTTTACCATTCCGGAAAAGCAGGGGATCCAGGAGGTGCTGGCGGTCAGAAAGGGGGAAAAGACCGTTTCCGAGCTAAGAGACTTTTCCGGTTTGAATATCACCATCAGGAAGAGCTCGGCATTTTATGAAAGCATAAAAACGGCAAATGTATACTTGCGGACACTGGGCCTTCCCGAAATCCGTGTTTCCTTTGCAGATGAGTACCTTACCGATGCCGATCTTGTGGATATGGTGAATAACGGCGAAATTCAGGCTACAGTTGTTAACAACTACAACCTGCCCCTGTGGAAGGAGCTTTTTACCAAAGTGGTCTTTTGCGATGGGATACCTCTCCGGGAGGACGGCACTCTGGTTTGGGCCATCAGACATGATTCCCGTGAGCTGTACAAGGAGCTCAATCTGTTTTTGCGTTCCTATCGCGACGGCACTGAAAAAGGAAAAGCCATATATGACCGCTACATGAGAACAAAGCCTTCATATCTTTCCCTCCATCACCGTAAAAAGGGCGAGTGGCTGGGCATAAAATCAAGTGATTTCATGAAATTTTCCCGGGTATTCAAGAAATACGGTGAAAAGTTTGATCTGAACTGGATTCTGATAATGGCGCAGGCCTATCAGGAATCGACGCTGGATCAGTCAGCCCGATCCAGCCGGGGTGCCGTAGGCATTATGCAGGTACTGCCAAGCACTGCTCAGGAGTGGTATGTCAATGTAAACAGCGTGCATGATGTTGACAATAATGTTCATGCCGGTACCAAATACCTTCGGTACATCATTGATAATTACTTTAATGCCGCTGAAATCCCGGTGCGGGAACGGGTTCTGTTTGCCATGGCCTCGTATAACTGCGGTCCCGGCAGGATTCTCAGATATCGTAACGAAGCGGAACAGCAGGGGTTAAATCCCAATGAATGGTTTAACAATGTTGAGATTGTGGCCATGTCTCACGGCACCAATGAGACCGTGAAGTATGTGCGCAATATATTCTCTCTGTATCTGGCCTACAGCAATACCTATAAGCTGGATGCGGAAAGAGGCAACCGAAAAAGTTAGCCGTCTTTCGGATGCCCTGAGTTTTTCAAAGATTTCAGGCATCCTGACCGGGCGGATTAACCTTGTAATCATGAAGAGAATTAAGTGTATAATGCCGTTAATTTGCCAGAAGCGAATCTTTCCGCATCAGGGATGGTTTGATTTGCGTTTGGCTTGCTGAGAACGATAAATTCCGACTGTTATCAGAAGCTGTAATTTACGCTGATAAATCCGGTTTTACCATTATTGCCAGGGTTAAAACAAATGATTAAAGGGACTTTTATCAGTCTTGCGGCTGCGCTTGCGTTTTCCGTCTCCTCCTGTGCTTATTCAGAGGAAGAGAAGGTTCTCAATGTTTATAACTGGAGTGATTATATCGATCCTGAAGTGATTCCTGAATTTGAGAAGGAAACCGGAATCAAGGTTGTTTATGATGTATTTGACAGCAATGAGGTGCTGGAAGCAAAAATGCTTTCAGGCAAATCCGGCTATGACATTGTCGCTCCGGGGTCGGATTTTCTTTCAAGACAGATACAGGCAGGAGTATATCTTCCGCTGGATAAGTCGAAGCTTTCCAACTATAAAAATCTTGACGAAGAGCAGATGAAGATGCTGGCTTCTCTGGACAAGGACAATACGTATGCCATTCCGTATCAGCAGGGATCCACGGGAATTGCCTATAACAAGAAAATGATTGCGGCAAGACTGGGGGAGGATTTTACCGTAGATTCCTGGGATGTTTTTTTCAAGCCGGAGATTCTTTCAAAGCTTAAGGACTGCGGCGTTGCTGTGCTTAATGCTCCCACAGAGGTTGTGGCCACTGCGATGAACTATCTGGGCAAGAATCCCACGGACTCCGATCCTCGCGCCTATAAGGAAGCCGAGGAACTCCTGCTCAAAATGAGCCAAAATGTCACATATTATCACTCGTCTCAGAATATCAATGATCTGGCAAATGGAGATATTTGCATAACGCTGGGCTGGTCGGGAGATATGATGCAGGCCCGGGATCGCGCCCGGGAAGCGGGTAACGGCGTGGAGATCGAGTATGTGGTTCCCAAAGAAGGAGCCCTTGTTTTCTACGATATGATGGCCATTCCCAAGGATGCGGAACATCCTGACAATGCCCATAAATTCCTGAACTTTATCCTGCGGCCGGAAATAATGGCTAAAATTTCCTCCTATGTTGCCTATGCCAATGCTGTAACGCCTTCCATTCCCCTCGTAAAGCCGGAGGTGCGTGACAATCCTAATATCTTCCTGACCCCGGAAAAGAAGAAAAAGATATTTCTGATGAAGGTTTTGCCGCAGAAGGTAACTAAGGAAATCAATAAGATCTGGAATCGCGTGAAGAGCGAGTAAGAACAGAAAGAATTTTAGTTAAACGGGCCGTCCTGAATTGGCGGCCTTTGATTTTGTTTATTTGACCGGAGAATGATCAAGTGTCTGAAAATATCGTTGAGTCCAATGCCCAGCAGGCTGATGATACCGTATCGGCTGCCCGGGAAAATCCTAAAACGGAACCAGCCTCCAGACAGCCCGTTAAAAAAGTCAGACGCCCATTGCTGGAGATAAGGAATCTGGTTAAGAAGTATGGTGATGTTGCAGCGGTCAACAACGTGGATCTGACCATTTATGAGGGCGAGATTTTTGCTCTGCTGGGATCTTCCGGATGCGGCAAGTCCACCCTTCTGAGAATGCTGGCCGGTTTTGAGCAGCCTACCAGCGGATCCATGCTTCTTGATGGCCGGGATATGTCTGTGCTGCCGCCTTACAAAAGACCGGTGAATATGATGTTTCAGTCCTATGCCTTGTTTCCCCAGATGACGGTAAGTCAGAATATTGCCTTCGGTCTTAAGCAGGATCGCATCTACAAGAACGGCGAAAAGCAGGGGCTGTTTGATTTTGGCAAAAGGCTTTCCCGGGAGGAAATTGAGACTCGGGTGGATAAGATGCTCAAACTTGTTCATATGGAGGAATACCGGGATCGCAAACCGCATCAGCTGTCCGGGGGGCAGAAGCAGCGGGTGGCTCTGGCACGTTCTCTGGCAAAACAGCCCCGGCTGCTCCTTCTTGACGAACCGATGGGAGCCCTTGATAAGAAGCTGAGGGAGCAGATGCGTCTGGAACTGGTAAATATTATTGAAAGCGTCGGAGTTACCTGCGTCATGGTTACCCATGATCAGGAGGAGGCAATGACCATGGCCGAGCGCATTGCCATTATGAACCGCGGCGAGCTTATTCAGGTTGATGAGCCCCGGAAGGTTTATGAAAATCCGAACTGCTGTTTTGCGGCTGAGTTTATCGGATCGGTAAATATGTTTGAGAGCCGTCTTATCACCTCGAACCGTGATGGATCGGTGATAAAAAGCAAGGATCTGGAACAGGAGATTCATCTGGACATTGATGTGGATCTGGCTGATGGCATGGATGTTACCGTTGCCATAAGACCTGAAAAGATCTATATCGAAAAGAGCTTCCCCTGTGATGACAAAGGTCAGCGTCTGGTTAACAACTATACTTCCGGAATTGTTGAAAATATTGCGTATATGGGAGACATTTCCATTTATTACGTCCGCATACCCAGCGGAAAAATTGTTATTACCACCCTGCCGAATGCAGACAGATTCAATGTCGGTCTGCCCACCTGGGATGATCAGGTATATCTCAGCTGGGATCCGGAATCCTGTGTAACGCTGACTTTTTAGGAGAGACCATGGCAAACATGAATCTCAGAAAGGCCATTAGCAAGAGAAAAAGTCTTTTTCAGAAGCTGAAGGGGAGTCCGCAGCCTATTAAGGGATGGCGGAAGTATGCCGTGGTATCTGTCCCCTATCTGTGGATGACTGTCTTTTTCTGCATCCCCTTTCTGATAATTTTAAAAATCAGCTTTTCGGAAAGCGCCATCAGCATTCCGCCGTATGCGCCGCTGTTTGCCTATGACGATGACAAGCTGACGATTACTCTTAATCTTTATAATTACATTTCTCTGTGGGAGGATAATTCCTACGTTCTGGCATACCTGAAATCCCTTAAGGTGGCCTTTTTTTCCACGCTTTACTGTCTTCTTCTGGGCTTTCCCATTGCGTGGGCCATCGCCACATCAAGGCCTGCGGCCAGAAATGCCCTCCTGATGTTTGTGATTCTCCCCAGCTGGACATCGTTTCTGATTCGCGTTTATGCCTGGATTGGCATCCTTAAGAAGGAAGGTCTGATAAACAATTTTCTGATGTACATCGGGGTGATTGATGAACCGATTCAGATGCTTCAGACGGATTTTGCCGTTTATGTCGGCATAGTGTATGCCTACCTTCCTTTTATGATACTTCCTCTTTATACGGCCTTTACCAAGGTGGATTACACCTTGATAGAAGCAGGCGCGGATCTGGGATGCCGTCCGGTCAGAAGCTTTTTCAGGCTTTTGCTGCCTCAGACCTACAGCGGCATTATTGCCGGTTCCATGCTGGTATTCATCCCGGCCGTGGGCGAGTATGTGATTCCGGAGCTTCTGGGAGGAAAAGATTCCAACCTCATAGGCCGCGTGCTTTGGCAGGAGTTCTTCAATAATCGCGACTGGCCCCTGGCGGCAGCGGTGGCCACGGTAATGCTGGTGCTGCTGATGATTCCTATAATGTGGTTTTATAAGGTGCAGCGCCGTGAGATTGTGGGGGGAGTGAGATAATTATGACTGAAGAAACGGTCAGAAAAGGCTCTTGGAGCGGCAAGTTCAGATTTGCGGTTTTATTTCTGGGCTTTACGTTTTTGTATGCTCCCATAATAAGCCTTATTGTTTATTCCTTTAATGCTTCAAAGATGATGACAGTGTGGGGCGGCTTTTCCGTTAAATGGTATTTCGAGCTGTTTAAGGATCAGCAGATGATAGATGCGGTGGCGGTGTCTCTTACCGTTGCGTTTTTCAGCGCCTGCACGGCCGTGGTCATTGGAACGCTGGCAGCTATAGGATTGGCCAGAATTACCAAATTTCGCGGCGATTCCGTGTTTGCACTGTTTATTACCGCCCCTATGGTGCTCCCTGACGTTATTATCGGCCTTTCGCTGCTGCTCCTTTTTGTGACTATGGCGGATTTGATTGGCTGGCCTGAAAAGGGCGTGCTGACGATATGGATGTCCATGGTAACACTGACATCGGCTTATGTTACAGTGGTAGTACGATCCCGGCTGAAGGAGCTGGATTATTCTATAGAGGAGGCGGCTCAGGATCTCGGAGCAGGACCGATAAAGACATTTATGTTCATAACCCTGCCCTCGATCTTTCCGGCTATTATTTCCGGCTGGCTTTTGGCATTTACTCTTTCCATGGATGATCTGGTAATTACCTCATTTGTTTCTGGCCCAAGCTCGTCAACCCTGCCCATGGTGGTTTTCTCCAGTGTCAGACGCGGTCTGAATCCGGAAATAAATGCACTGGCAACAATTATTGTCTTTATTGTTTCTGTATGTACCTTTATTTACTGGCTGTACAGAAACAAGAGGGAAAAGAAAAGACTGACGGAACTGAAAATGGTTTCCCGTTAGAGCGGCGGTTCAGAACGGCATTCATGACAGAAGGGAGAGCGATCTCCCTTTTTTGTGTTTTGGGTGATCACAGATTTGTAAAAATATTGCCGGCTTTTGCCTTTGAACGGTGTTCTTTGCACTATCATTTAGTGAGCGCCGGTAATTACTGTAAAGGTTTGTGATGCGGAGGGCGGCAGATTATTATGATCATTCGTAACAATTTTGTGGAAGCAGCCCTGAACAATGCCAAGGATGCATACAGAACCGGCCACTATAATGACGCCTTCTTTCTTTTGAAGTCCTATGAAGACAGCGACAATGCCGAAGCCCTGTTTTATTTAGGCAATCTGGTGGCTGATAATCAGAACAGCGTCAGTATAGACTCCAGCGCTGAAGATCTTCTCAGCAAAAGCTCCTCTCTGGGGTATCTCCCTGCGGAATATAAGCTCAGGCATCTTTCAAACAAAAGCATTCATTTCTGGTGGGCTTCTCCTGATGACGGTCAGGTGCGTCTTGCCGATCCTGAGGTTCTGGAAGCAAAAGCCGCTCAGGGAAAACCTGAAGATATTTATGCGTTAGGTAATTACCTTATTGCCAGTTCTGAAAGAGAACAGCGAATCAGAGGTGTGCGCCTCTTGGAAAAGGTGAAGGCTGAAATACCGGAAGCGGCTTTGATTCTGGGCGATTTGTATTATGGCGGGCGGATAGTTTCCCGGGATGCCTCCCGGGCTCTCTATTGGTATCAGATGGCCGGAGCTTCCGGTATTCTTGCGGGAAGGCTGGGGGAGGCGAAGGTTTTTCTGGATCCGCAGGGAAGCTGTTATGCTCCGGAAAAAGCCGAAGAAATTCTTTTGGAAATTGCCGATGACAGCGCGGAAGCTGCCTGCGTTCTGGGCAAACACTATACGGGAAATCTTAAAATTCCGCGGGTGCGGGAGAAAGGCACTGAGCTTCTGAAGCAATCCTGGGAAAGAGGCTGCGATGCTGCCGGCTACTATTATTCAGTGTACTGTCTGGAAAACGGCAGAGGCGATGAAGGCCGTCGGGTCATGGAAATTCTGGCGCAGAATGGCTTCCCGGATGCGGTTTTTCGCTTGGCTCATATGTACAATGACGGGGGAAACGTTACCCCCATGCCTGACAAGGCCGCTTTTTATTTTAACAAGGCGGCGGAGATGGGCAATACCGAGGCGGCCTGGTGGCTGGCAAAACTGCTCCTGGATAATCGGCCGGGGACATGCCATGATACGCTGAAATTCTTTCTGGGGCAGGCGGCGGATGCCGGGAATCATGACGCAGAGTACAATCTGGGCATTCTGCTGCGCCGGGAGGCCGGAGGAGCGGCACCGTCTTCAGATGATGCCGGCCTGGATGCAGAGGGCCATAAAAAAAGCTGGGTTCTGGGAAATCAGAGAGAAAATCGCCGTCATTCTAAATGCGGCCAGGCACTGGAATATATAAAGAGAGCGGCGCAGGGAGGACATGTCGAGGCGGCTCTTGAGCTTTCTGAACTATATGAAAAGGGCATTGGCACCAACCGAAATTTTAAGGAAGCGCAAAACTGGTGTCTCAGGGCCGCGGAAAAGGGAAATGCCAAGGCGCAGTTTCGTCTTGCCGAAATGTATGAAAACGACAGTTCAAAAACGACGGACGAGCATGTCGTTATGGACTGGTATCAGAAATCTCTTAAGAACGGCTGCTGGGAAGCGGCTTACCGCATAGCGCTGATGTACAGATACGGTCATCAGATTTCCAGAAGCGATGAAAAAGCAAACAGCTATCTTTCCACGGCTATGGAGCATAATGTTGTTCCGGCCTTCTTTGAAATGGGGCTTTCCTTTCTTAATGGTCTCGGGGTGGAAAAGTCTCTTTCCAAAGCCAAAAGCCTGATATATCAGGCAGCAATGCACAGGTATCTGCCGGCAGTGGAAGCCTACGGGAAAATCATGTTCGATAACAATGATCGCATTTCTTTCCCGGAGGATGCCCAGTTAAAGGATCTGTTTGAAAAGCTCAGCCAGGCCGGCCGGCCGGAAGGCGATTTTGGTCAGTTTTTACTCTATCAGAGGGGGCTTGGCGTTCCTAAAGATCAGAATAAGGCCCTGGAGCTTTTGGAATCAAGCGCGGCCCAGAAGTACCGATACGCTCTTTATGAACTGGGGCTGGTTTATTTCACCGGCAACGGGGTTCGCAAAAGCTATCAGAAGGCCATGCGTTTGTTTCGCGAAAGCGCCGAGCAAAACGTAGATCGGGCTCTGTATATGACAGGAATATGTTATCTGCGGGGCTATGGAACCTTTGTCAATTACAAGGAAGCTTTTTCATTCTTTCTGCGTTCATCAGAACAGGGATTCCTGCCTTCGTACCGGCTTCTGGGAGAGATGTGCGAGAACGGACTTGGTGTAGTGAAGAACGATGAAGAGGCGGTGCGCTACTACCGGCTTCTGGCCAATGCCGGGGTTGATGATGCTTTTCTTTACATTGCCAATATTTTTCTGAAGGACGGAAAGCAGGGCCGGGATTATGTATCAGCGCAAAATTGGTTAAGACAGGGAGCTACCAGAAATCATGCCAAATGCTGTTATGAGCTCGCAAAGCTGCATCTATCAGGCAGAGGAGCTGTTTATGATCCCGGGGAGGGGATGAGGCTCATGTACCGGGCGGCAAATCTGAACAGCAAGGACGCTCTGTATTATTTGGGCAAAGCCTACCGGGACGGTATGTTTCAGATTCCGGTTAATTATCAGAAATCGCTGGTCTATCTTAAAGCGGCCTCCGAACAGAATCATTCTGAAGCCACTACTCTTCTGGGTCTTATGTATCTTAACGGGCTGGGCTGCGCCAAGAATACCTATGCCGCTTATGACCTGTTTTATATTGCCGCGGAACACGGCAGCGCCGAGGCTCAGTATCAGCTGGCTCTGCTTTACCGGGACGGCATCGGCGTCACGCAAAGCTATATAGATGCCTACATGTGGACAGTTCTGGCTTCGGTTTTCAGAAAAAACAATGTCTATGCCTCACAGCTGCGCCGGGAAATGGTGGTTCTTCTGACAAAACCGCAGCTGGATATTGCCCAGACCAAAGCACTGAAAAAATTCCGCAAATACATCACCGCCGATGCTCAGGTTAATGTCAGTAACGATCTCGAACCCTGTCTCAGGCGCTGATGCTATACCCTCCAGAATGACGGCAGGAAGCACAGAATTATAGTGAGCACTTCAAGCCGTCCCATCACCATGTCAAAGATCAGAATAAGCTTCTGAAAAGATGTCAGCACAGTGAAATCTCCCTGCGGTCCGAAATGCTCTCCGATCCCCACGCCGATGTTTGACAGACAGTTGAATGAAAGAGTCAGGGCATCCAGCATTTCCGTTCCGGTAAGACACAGGATAAGAGAGCTCAGTACCAGACAGCAGGCGTAAGCGAAGAAAAATGCCGCAATGGATCTCATTACGGTTTCGTTAATGTTCTGACCGTTGTACTGCTGCGGGAAAATGGCTGAAGGGTGCTGCAGCTGATTAATCTGTTTTCTGAAAAGGTTCAGCAGTATCTGAAAGCGAAAAATTTTAAGACCGCCGCTGGTGGATCCGGAACAGCCTCCAATGGGCAAAATGACAAAAAACAGCAACGTTATAAAGGGATTTATGCTGCTGAAATCCCCCATGGAGTAACCGGTGGAAGACAGTACGTCCACCACGTTGAAAACGGAAAAACGCAGCGCTTCCGAGAACGGCATGTTTTCCTGAAGAATAAGGCTGCCCATTACCAGTAATGCTGCAATGGCGATGATGCCGCAGAACCCGCGCACCTGGGAATCACGGAAAATCTGGCGAATGTCGTTTTTAAGGGAAAGAATAAGGAGAGGAAACGGCAGAGAGCATATAAACATCACTATGATAGCCACCCACTGGATTTCTTCAGAAAAATAATCCATGGATGCCGCATGGGTGCTCATGCCCCCGGTGGCTACCGAGGTCATAGCGTGGTTTACCGCATCAAAAACGCTCATTCCCAGTATCCAATAGGCGGCAAATGTCAGAATGGTAAGCGCGATATACAGGAAAAGAATTCCCATGGCAATGGTTTTGGATTTTGGAGAAACCTTCTCAGAGCCCTGTTCGGAGCTTTCCGTTTTAAAAAGCTTCATGCCTCCCAGATTGTTTAAATTCGGAAGCACTGCAATGGCCATAGCGATAAATCCGATGCCCCCGAAATACTGCAATATGGATCGCCAGAGCAGTATTGAAGGAGGGAGATTGTCGATATCATGAAGCACCGTAATTCCGGTGGTGGACACTGCCGAGGTGGCTTCAAAACAGGCTGTTACGTAATCTATTCCCATGGTGAACTTGAAGGGCAGGGCTGCTGTAAGGATCATGGTCGTCCATACTGACGAGGTAAAGAAGAACATATCCTTTAAGGTCATTCGCAGGGATTTGGCTCGTGTCAGTCTGCGGATCAGAAGCCCGGCAACAATCATTACTGCCGCCACAAACAAAAATTCCGCGGAGCCCTTGGTAACCGTAATGAAAGCGTACATGGTGGGAATGAACATGGCAACGGCAAGGAAGATCAGTACGCTGCCCAGAAGGTTGGCTATACCCTGAAAATTTATAATCATTTTTGGAAGTCCGGATGCCTGCTGAAGTATGTTGCTTTGGGAGTTGTCAGCTTTAAAAGCTCTCTTATGTTCTTTTTGTCCTGAATGTAAAAGATTACATTGTCGTTGTTCCGGAGAACAAAATCTCCCTGAGCCATGAAAATCTCATCATCCCGGGAAATCGCCGCTACCACGATTCCCGGAGGGAAAGAAATTTCATTGATTCTTCTGCCGATGACGGCGCTGTGTTTAAGATCTCCCATGAGACGGATTTCCAGGCCTTCGGATTCGCCTCTTCTGAAGGTATGAACCGTTCCCACCCCGTTATGGCGGATATTGGTAAGCAGGGCGGAAATTGTCGCTTCTCTGGGGGAGATAATGATGTCAATTTTTTCCTTTTTGATGAGGTTTATATAGGCAAATTTGGAAATCAGCACGATGGATCTGCGGGCGCCGAGATTTTTTGCCAGCATGGCGGACATGATGTTTGTTTCGTCCTTCTCCGTAACAGAGATAATCAGATCCATCTTGTCGATATGCTCTTCGGTCAGAAAGTCAGAATTTGAAGGAGCTGAGTTAAAAATTTCCACGCTGGATTTGGAAAACTGCTTTGAGAGTTCGTGCGCTTTTTTGGGGTCTGTTTCCACAATTTTCACGCTGTAGCGTTTGCAAAGCTCTTTTGCCAGTTCCTGTCCTATGCGGTTTCCGCCGATGATCATTATTCTCCTGAAGGGGGATTCCAGCTTCTGGAACTTTGAAATAACAGCGCGGACATAGCCTTTGGTAGCCACGAAATAAATTTCGTCGCCGGCTTCAATTACGGTGTTTTCATTGGTAGGGATGGCATGATCCTGACGGTAAATTGCCATCACCTTGACAGGAATGTTGTCAAGAAACTGATGCAGTTTTTTGACGGGGTGGCCGATCATGGGGCCGCCGTAATAGGCGGTAACCCCCACCATGCCCAGCCTCCCGCGGGAAAACTCGGAAATCTCATTGGCTCCCGGATATTCCACGAGACTTACGATTTCATCAGTTATCAGTTGTTCCGGGGCGATGATGCTGTCAATGGGAATGGCGGCATCATTGAACAGAGTCGCCTTCTCGGCCAGATATTCGTTATTCTGAATGCGGGCGATTTTCTGCGGCACATGAAACATGGAGTAGCAGAACTGACAGGCCAGCATATTGGTTTCATCTGAATTGGTTACCGCCACCACCAGTTCGGCATTTGCCGCATCGGCTTCCCGCAGCGTGGCAGGATAGGAGGCAAAGCCGTTGACCACCTTGATGTCATAACGATTCTGAATGGCCGTCAGCTTTTCCATATCGGTATCCACAAGGGTGATATCATTATTTTCATTTATCAGATATTCAGCCAATCCGGTTCCGATAACTCCGGCTCCAAGAATAATGATATTCATTCATTTCCCCTTATCTGGCGGCTTTTTTCAGTCTGGCATAGAAGAATCCGTCGCCGCCGGCCTCCCCGGGCAGTCTTTGCAATCCCGGATTCTCCCTGGTTTCATCTGGGGAAACGGGCCAGAGCTCCGCATCCGGATGCTCATTCAGAAAATCCCGGATCTGAAAACTGTTTTCTTCGGGAATTATGGAGCAGGTGGTGTAGAGCAGAGTTCCTCCGGGTTTCAGGATGCTCCAGATGCTGCGGAGTATCCTTTTTTGCACGGCGATAATATTTTGAATTTCCTCTGCTGTCCGGATCCATCTGATGTCAGGATGTCTTCTGATAACACCGGTGGCCGAGCAGGGGGCGTCCAGAAGTATCACGTCATATTCTGGAACCGGAGACCAGTTTCCGGGATCAGAGCAGGCATCGCCGAAAACCACATGGCACGAAAGCTTCAGCCGATCCAGGTTGTCCTGAATTCTGGCAAGTCTTTTCTTATCGTTATCCATGGCTACTAAAAGCCTGATGCCGGGATATTTTTCCAGAATATGAGTGGTTTTTCCGCCCGGAGCAGCGCAGCAGTCCAGCACGGCATCCCCATCCTTTACGGGCAGCAGAGTGGCGGCATATTGGGATGCCAGATCCTGAATAAAAACGGCTCCGGTTTTGAAAAGAGGGATTTTATCCGCGGGAAGCGGATTCAGGATTTCGATGGCCTCAGGAACCAATTCCGAGGTTCTGAATGCGATGTTTTTTACTGAAAGGAGTTCCAGATAATCCGGTATTTTGCATTTTGCGGGGTTCAGCCGAATCCACAGGGGAGGGTGGCGATTGCTGTTTTCGAGAATATCAGGAGTTTTTTCGCGGTAGTGTTTTTTGATCAGGGTAACCAGCCACTCAGGAAATGAATATCGGGATTCGTAGGAAGCGTCAAGCTTTGCGGTAATCTCCGTCTGCCGTCTCATGAAGCTGCGCATAACAGCATTGGCGAGGTTTACATATTTCGGAAAACCGGCTTTTCTCATGGTTTCCACAGTTTCGTTAAGAGCGGCATGGGGCGGAATTCTGGTATATTGCAGCTGGCAGATGCCTACTGCCAGAATATAATGAGCCAGAAGATCCTTTTCGGTAATGGGCTTGGACAGGAGAATGCCGAGAGCTCCATTAATCCAGCCGTAGTTTCTTACTGTTGCGTAGGTAAGTTCCCGGTAAAGGCTCCGGTTCTCCGGAGAGGTGTATTCTTCAGAAAAATTAATGACAGTGGTCAGCTGTTCCCTGTTGGACAGCACCCGCAGTGCTGACTCGCTGGCCAGTCTGCGAGGGTTTTTAGCGTTCTTCATGCCTGACGATAATCCAAAATCTGGCCCGGAGCAAAGAACTGCTTTCGGGAATTAATAAGCTGTGAAAAAGACACCCTTCCCTTGCCGGGCATTTGAAGCTCCGTTATTTTCAGTATCCCGGAACCGGTTTGTATAAAGAGTCCCTCTTTTGAGGCGGCGGTGATGGTTCCCGGAGCCCCGGCGGAATCCTGATTCTCAATGCTTTCAGCCCGGAATACCTTGATTTTGGTGCCGGCGAGAATTATGGAGGCAATCGGCCAGGGCTGGTAAGCGCGAATATGGCGTTCCAGAGTCTCGGCGCTTTCCGCAAAATTCAAAATGCCCTCCTCCCGGGTGAGCTTCTTTGCATAGGTAACCTGGCTGCTGTCCTGGGGGATTGCGTTCTCATAAAGATTTTCAATATCCGGAATAACCCCCAGCAGTGTTTCCGCTCCCAGAGATTGCAGCTTAAGGTAGAGACTTTCAGAGGTGTCAGTATTCTCTATGGGGAGTTCTTTGCTGACTATGATATCTCCGGCGTCCAGTTCTGTTCCCACCTTCATAATGGTAATGCCCGTGACGGAATCCCCGTTCCAGAGAGCTCTTTGGATGGGAGCCGCCCCGCGCCATCTTGGGAGCACTGAGCCGTGGACATTAATGGTGCCAATGCGGGGCACGGCCAGGAATTCGTCCGGAATAAGCTGACCGTATGCGACCACGATCGCGAGATCCGGCGCCAGGTCTTTAATAATTTGCAATGCCTCAGCGTTGTTTTTCAGCTTTTCCGGCTGATAGACGGGAATGCCCCGGGCTGCGGCGACTGCCTTGACAGGTGTCGGCGCAATGTGATTCCCTCTGCCTGAAGGGCGATCCGGCTGCGAAAATACTGCGGCAATTTCAATTCCGCCTTCCAGAAGGGTTTTCAGGTGAAATGCGGCAAAATCAGGAGTTCCGGCGAAAATGATTTTCATGGTTGATTATCCTGTTACTGAGATTCCCTGGCGGCTCTTTTTCTTTCGCGGGCAAGTTTGGCAGCCTTGGCGCGGTATAAGTTTTTCTTCATGGCGGAGAGATAGTCAATGAAGAGATGACCGTCAAGATGATCCATTTCATGCTGGATGCAAATAGCCTGAAGGCCGGTGGCGCTGATGGTAAAAAACTCTCCCTTGAGGTTTTGCGCTTTAACAGTAACATTCTCAGCCCTGCTGATACGGGCGCGAAGACCAGGGACAGAAAGGCAGCCTTCTTCAATGCTGTTGGTGCCTTCTTTGGAAACGAACTCGGGGTTTATCAGCACAATTTGATGCTCGGGAAGGCGATCTCCTTCGATGTCCATGACAACTACCCGTTTTCTGATGTTTATCTGCGGAGCTGCCAGCCCTATTCCCTCATCATGGTACATAGTCTCAAACATATCGGAGACGAGATCGGCGAGACTTTCGTCAAACTCAGTTACCGGAGCGCTTGACAAGTGCAGATGCTCGTCCGGATAGTATAGTAATTCGCGTATAGCCATAGAATAATCCTCGGTAAAGTCCCGACATTATAACATGAGCGGCTGTGAACTCTGAATGTGTGTCGGATCTCAAATTTTTAACGGGAAAGGGGGGGCGGATTCCGTCCTGAAGGATCACCCCGCAAACCTGTGATTTGTGATCGATAATTTAAAAAGGCAAGTACGCATAAGCCGTTTTTTGGCTAAAATAATTATTCTTGATTATACTCGTAGTGGGATAGTCATTTGTACCTGGGCCGAATCGGACTGTGTGAAGTATTGAGCGGTTTCATGCAAGTGCGCTATGGCTTAAATTTAATTACAAACCTACATAAGTTGCTGGCATGCAGTGATTTATGATGAAAAGATTGGATGGAATCAAGCAGGGATCCTTATGATTTTACAAAAGATAGGAATTTTTGTTGCCGCTATGCTATTTGCGACAGTATCTGTGGCTGACACCTTGGACATGCAGGAAAATCACCCTACAAAATATGTAGTTAAGAAGGGTGATACTCTGTGGGATATTTCAGGAAAGTTTTTGAAGAAGCCCTGGTATTGGCCTAAGATTTGGAATGTGAATCCGCAGATAGACGATCCGCACTGGATTTACCCGGGTGATGTTCTTACGCTTGTATGGATTGATGGGAAACCTTACCTTCAGAAGGCTGTTTCAGCACAGACCAATAAGCCGATTCCTACCATTGATGCCAAGGCTATAAAAACCTTCCTTAAGCATGATCAGGTACTGCCCTTTGATGACAATGAAAGAGCAAAGATTCCTTATGTTTTAGGCGAGAATGACGCAAAGAAGGTTATTGCCGAAACTGGCGATATCTATGTAAGAGGAAGTCTTGCCAAGGGCACTCAGTATGCGATTTATCGCAAAGGCCCGCTCCTTAAGGACGAGGCCGGCAGAAAGCTGGGTTATCAGGCTGTATATTCAGGCGCTTTGGTTGCCGGTGAAGGAAACGGCACCGTAACGAAGGCTCTTCTTGTTAAGAATGTTCAGGAGGTAATGCCTGGAGATTACGTAATGCCTTTCAACAATGACGACGGATATGACCTTTATTTCGTTCCTAAGCCTGCTCAGGTAGAGACCAGCGTCCTTGCTCTGGGAAATCTGGATTACAACCTTGCCGGCCGCAATGATACCGTTGTTCTCGGCAAGGGCAGCAAGGACGGTGTCAGCACCGGCGATGTATTTGCCATCAGCAAGACCGGAAAGGGCGTAGTCGGACATGCGGCCGAAGAGACTGATTACTATGAGTTCTCCACTGCAGGCAAGCAGTTCGGAGCTGATAAGAACTTCAAGCTTCCTGATGATGTAGTTGGTCAGGCTATGGTATACAAGACCTACGACAACGTGTCTCTCGCGATTATTCTTACTGCTCAGAAGAGTGTTGGCGTTGGCTACAAGGCCGGAAAGCCGGAGTAATCTGTAAGACAGTTAGAATTTGTCATGTTAAAAGCCCGGGATTTCCCGGGTTTTTTGTTTGAAGCGAAATCCGGCAAACAGCCTAAGGCTAAAGAAGCGGGCCACAAAAATGAAGGGGCGGAAAGATAAGGAAAGAGAAGTGAGTGCTTGTTTCGGAGACTGCATCCGGGTATTCACTTTTTTTGCGCTGCGAAAGGATTATGAATACGGAGAAGCGCCGGGTAAAAACATGGCATTGAAGCTCCGGGAATGTCAGAGAACAGCGCTGCCCTGTTATTTTATTGGCCGGTTTTAGGGAAAAAGGGATTATTTAGAGAAAATTTCAAAAAATACTTGCGCACTGTGACGCTATGCTGTATTATGACGCCCGCTTGCATAGCAATGCAAGCTACGCCGACATTGGAGGGGTTCCAGAGCGGTCAAATGGAACAGACTGTAAATCTGTCGCCCTTGGCTTCGATGGTTCGAATCCATCCCCCTCCACCAACTGTGCGGGCATCGTATAATGGCTTTTACCCAAGCCTTCCAAGCTTGTGATACGGGTTCGATTCCCGTTGCCCGCTCCATTTTATTGAATTTTTCAATCGTCTTGAACTGTGGCAGCTGGCCTGCAGTTATCATTTCCTAGAGGAAACTAGTATGGCAAAGGAAAAGTATGTTCGTAATCTGCCTCACGTTAATGTAGGCACTATCGGTCACGTTGACCATGGTAAGACCACTCTTACTGCCGCTCTTACCACCCTTCTG
>JAEEGF010323314.1_pt1 | contig 55418 bp, 46 predicted proteins | sample 9134171 | NCBI WGS metagenome assembly JAEEGF01 (sample SAMN16246542, study PRJNA631951) | gut metagenome | biome: gut microbiome; feature: rumen; material: AP-attached | host: Bos | place: Iran: Karaj | collected 2018-10 | reverse complement strand
CGTGTTTTCAGTGCCTCTTCCTTTACTTCAAGAAGTTTCTCACGCTTCGTTTCTTCGGCAGTTTTGAGTGCTTCGTCAATAATCTTTCTTGCCCTTTCCTCTGCACTTCCGATCTTACCCTCAGTAACTTTTTTCTGATAACCTGTGGATATGAACCATGCTGCAACAAAAGCGACAAGAGCTGCTACTACTGCAATAATAACAGTGGTCATTACAGGAGCACCTCCTTATTCAATTTTCATTGTACAATATTTTGTATAGAGAGCCCAAAATATACTCTCTTTAATACAATTTTACAACACTTTAAATTTTACCTTTTATAAATGGCAGTGTCAAGAAGCGCAAATAGGATAAAATCAGAAAATCAAAAGAAAAATTAAAAGTTATCCATTGCCTTTTTTACAAGGTCCATACTGTACCCTTTTCTAAGTAAAAAGGCCATAATCTTCTGTTTTTCCTTATATTCAATTTCAGGATCATAGTGTTTTTTTTGCAATAAATGCTCTATCTGATTAAGTTCAGTTTCAGAAACGCTTTCAAAAAGGCCTTCACTCTCAAGCTCATCAAATATATCCAAAATGGTCTGTTTATCAATTCCTTTGGCAGAAAGATCCTGAATAACTCTGTTCTTGCTTCTGCTTTCAATGTGATAAACAATGTAATCTCTAGCAAATCTGTGGTCCTCTAAATATCTGTATGATTTAACATCTTCACTTTCTGCATCAATGGCATCATCAGAATATAAACCTTCAGAAAGCTTATCCCTAAGCTTTTTTTCAGTATAGTCCTTCTTTTGCAAAAGATTCATGGCTCTCTTGATAGCTCTTTTGGGAAGTAGTTCTGATGTGATCTCTTCATAAGCATTCTCTGACAACTCAGCATCAAGTTTTATCTTATAATCCCTAAGCTCGCCTTTATAAAGCAAAAAAGCAAATTCCCCATCTATGAATACCTTGCTTCGCTTTTTATCAAATTCGACTATGTCTGAAATAATCATGCCAACATTCCTCATTGAAAACATCAAATGCTAATTCTTTACAGTTTTTCATTTATACAAGAATCGGTGGTCATTACGACCACCGATTAACATTTTTTATCTGATTATTTAGAAGCTTTGCTCTTCTTGGTTGCCTTTGCTTCATCATCGCCATCAGCCGCTGAACTTACTGCAGCTGCATTAGAGAAATTATCTACAGGAAGTCCGTAGTGTGCACGAACTTTCGCTTCAATTTCGTCTCTGATCTGAGGGTTATTCTCAAGATAGAGCTTGGCATTCTCACGGCCCTGTCCAATCTTCTCTCCCTCATACTGGTACCATGCACCACTCTTATTAACAATATCAACGCCTGCAGCAAGATCGAGAATATCACCTGTAGCTGAGATACCCTTACCAAACATGATATCAAACTCTGCCTCTTTGAATGGAGGCGCAATCTTGTTCTTAACTACCTTGACTCTTGTTCTGTTACCGATGTTCTCACCGTTCTGTTTAATAGCCTCAATACGACGAACATCCATACGAACTGAAGAATAGAACTTAAGAGCACGTCCACCTGTTGTTGTCTCAGGATTACCGAACATAACGCCAACCTTTTCACGAAGCTGGTTGATAAATACTACTGTACAGTTTGACTTACTGATAACAGCAGTAAGTTTACGAAGAGCCTGTGACATAAGTCTTGCCTGAAGACCCACATGTGAATCACCCATATCTCCATCAATCTCAGCCTTAGGAACAAGGGCTGCAACTGAGTCAACTACAACAATATCGATAGCACCTGAACGTACCATGGTCTCTGTGATCTCAAGGGCCTGCTCACCACTGTCAGGCTGTGAAATATAAAGATTGTCAACATCAACACCGATGTTCTTAGCATATACAGGATCAAGAGCATGCTCAGCATCGATGAATCCGGCAATGCCTCCGCGCTTCTGAACTTCTGCTATCATATGCAGTGTAACTGTAGTCTTACCACTGGACTCAGGTCCATAGATCTCAATAATTCTTCCCTTAGGAATACCACCAAGGCCAAGCGCGATATCAAGGCTAAGTGATCCTGTTGGGATAGTTTCTATATTCATAGTATCTGATGAGTCGCCAAGCTTCATAACAGCGCCCTTACCGAACTGTTTCTCAATCTGTCCAAGAGCTGCCTCTAATGCTTTTTGTTTATCTTCTCTTTCCATACCAATCTCCTTTTTAAGAACATTCGTTCTGTATATAAACATACTAAAACAAGTGTTCGATTGTGTCAATAATTTTTTCTACAAATTTGTTAATTCTTTTTACAAGTTACTCTTTGAAATTCCTGGCAGAAATGCCAAAAAGATCTGTCAGCATACAGCACCTGATAAATACTGTATAACCATTTCCCCTTAGAACATACACAAGTCATTGCCCAAGACAGGCAATGACTTGATAAAGGTTATCATATAAATACTATGTTGTCAAAATTATTTTTTAATTAAAAGCACTCATGTCATACTGCCTGCAAAGTGAAGCATATTCCTGATTTATAAGCTGAACCATGTCTGCATCCCCGCTTATATTGTCAGGATGGAACATTTTCATGAGGTCTTTATATCTCTTTTTCAATGTGAGTGGAGTGTTGGCTCCTCTGAAAAGAAGATCCAGAGCATCATACTCATTTTCTCTCTGATACATCTTTTCTCTCTCAAGTCTGATAAAGTCAGCCTCGAGTTTCTTTTTATCGCTGTTAAGCTGATCAAATCCGCTGTTGAGGATTTTTAATCTCTGTTCAAATAAAGCTTTATCATTATTAAGTTTTTTGGATGCAGTTTCAAGCTTTCTCTCTGCTATATCCATCCTGTCTCTAAAAGCCTGCTCATCTGCTTCCAAACGAGCATATCGCTCAGACAGCGCACTCTCCTGATTCTCAAGACGTACACTCTCTTTAAAAAGCCATACGCGAAGTTCTGAAAGATCATCCTCTGTGCCGTTTAAGATAATCTCTTCCAAATTTCTCTTTTCTACCATAGTAATTGCCCCCGTTACTACTGCCGCCTATATTGACTTTTTTTGTCAAAAGGCAGCTCTTACAACACTACTCTTTATTGTCTTCCTGAGGAAAAGCAATGTCTACCGCTTCGCCATCGTCCATCATATTTTCTTTTTTGCTTGCAAAGCGATCCACAATATCCGGTACAAGATCAAGGACCTTTGTAACAGCGTCCTGATTCTTGATATTAACAAGTTTTGTGGAGCCATTCTTGATAACAAGGACTGCACTTGGAGACATCTTGGCACCAAATCCACCTGTTCCGCCGTTTTTCTTGTCAGCAGATGTTGCACCGGCTCCAACGCCAAAAGATACATCTACCAAAGGAAGTACAATAGTATCACCAACCTGAGTAGGCTGACCAACTACTGTCTTGGCCTCAATTACAGAATGCATTCCGTTTAATAATGACTCAACTACGCCGTTAAAATTATTCTCTCCCATCATACCCTCCAGATAATCAGTTTTTAATACGATCTTAATATTTTTTTGAAGCGTCTGATTACCTTTTTCACATCTTTGTTAAAAAAGCAGACCGCCGCACTGTAAACAATGGTAAATACTGTAATATGCCCTTTCAAATGTGCATCCATTTCTATGACTTTCTCATCAAAATCAGGCTCAAAACTGACCTTGTTAAAAAGAAAAGGATACATAGCTCCAAAGATACCAACAAGCTCAGCCGTCTGTGCCGGATCCCCGGTTCCAAGACCTAATCTGATATTACATTTGTCAGGAAGGATCATCTTGATGATCCTTAAAAGTTTACGCTTTACGAGGCCAAATGCTCTCTTAAAGATGTCGTTCTCTATTGTGGTTTTAATCATACTAATCTTACCACAAACTCTAGATATTGTATATTGTATTTTTTCAAACACATTTTGTGGCGTTTCCAGAATATTAGTAACCTTATCTATGATATTCCAAAGTACATCTAAAAATGATTTGGGCTCATCAGAAGCTTCGCGATCGGATTCATTTTCAGTAGCATTTTCATCAGAAGAATTACTCACTTCATCTTCTGAAATTTCAGCTGAATCTGCTTCTACAGAATCTGCTTCTTCCTTCGCCTCCTCCACATGATCACTTTCAGGAATATTACTCATTTCCACAACGCCACTTGAAGGTTTTTCCTCGTCTTTATTATCTATATTATCGGCCTTTTCCTTCTTTTTCCTTAAAGGAAAAATCCTGATGCCAAATAATCTGACTTCAAATTGCTTGTTCTCCGGATATACTATTCCACCGCTTAAAATGTGAAGAAGCCAGGAAAATGACACCTTGGCATATATTTTTTCTACATCAAAACCCTTTTCCAGATCTGTTCTCGGTATTAAACTGTCAATCCTGTATCTGACAGGAACAAACAGGATAAGAAGTAAAAGAATAAGGATAAATCCAATTACACAAAGCAGAATAATCCCTAATATCTTCAAAAATGTTAATACATCCGCCAACATAAAAATCCCCGTCAATCAATTTTTCTTATTTCAAGATAAGCTCTGCGAATTACTACTTTCTCTGCTATCAAGATAATCAATAAGTCTTCCGTCCAGGCCAGCCATGGATGCTTCCTGCGAAATTCTGAGCACCAGGTCAACCGCCTCATCATGACTGGTAGCAATTCCATAAATATAGGAAGGATGCGCTTTAAAATAAGCCTGTTTTAAGAAAGCACAGTGCACAATATCAAGCTGGTCACTTGTATTCAAGGCTCTTGTAACACAAAAAATAGAAAGCTGCCCCGCTCCATGTTTTAGTTTCCATTTGACCAGTGCCTTGTTATTTACAGAAGCTCCCCAGTACAGATCCTTATAAAACTCACAGAATCCTCTTTTTTTCATCTCAACTCCCAAGGAAAAACTTTTTAATTCACATATATAATTTACAATCAATTCTAACATATTAGAGCTGATTATTATACTTTTTTACGGGCAGATCACTCCACTCCAAAATATGCGTCAAAAATACGCTTAGCGATAGGAACTGCGTAGCTTCCGCCGCTTCCTGCATTTTCAACTATTATCGTCACGCAGATCTGCGGATCTTCAGCAGGAGCATATCCTGTAAACCAGGCATGGGAATCTGACTGAGAATTAAACTCAGCAGAGCCTGTCTTACCTGCAGCGCTATAGGATAAGCCCTTTAGCTTGCTGGCTGTTCCTGTTTGAACAACCTGCTCCATCATTTTCTTTAAAATAGCTGACTCCTCAGAAGACATAAGTCTCTTATATTTTTCAAAAGAAACATTCTCAACAACCTTTCCCTCTTCGCTCTTAACCTGAGTATAGAAACAAGGCTTCATAAGAACTCCGTCATTAGCAACAGCACATGTGATCATATTCATATGCATTGGCGTTACAGAAGTTGTTCCCTGACCAATGGAAAGCTGCATTTTATCTGCATTTGACATATCGTCGGAATACTCGGCACTGCTCTTTGAATAGAGAACTTCCAAAGGTAGTTCCTGACCAAACATCAGATCATTTAAAGTGGTGCTAAAAGACTTCCCGGATACCCCCATACCTATATTGGCAAAAGATGAATTACATGATTCAGCAAAGGATGTAAAGAGGTCAAGGCTACCGTGAACCTGTCCATGGTAGCAGGAAATCTTATCTGCTCCAACACTAAAGCTTCCGGAACATGTATATCTGTAACCTGCATAATCTGTAGGATGATCTTTTAAGTAAGCAAGTGATGTAATGATCTTAAATGTTGATCCAGGAGGGTAAAGGCCCTGAGTTGCTCTGTTTAACAGCTTTGCATCAGTGGATTTATCAGCCAAAAGGCTATCCCACTCCTGAGCTATGGAATTGGGATCAAAATCTGGTTTTGATACCATCGCCAATATCTCACCGGTTTTAGGATTAGAAACTACGATTGCTCCTTTTCTGGCAGAAAGCGCATTGTAAGCTACTTCCTGTAGAGTTACATCCAAAGTGCTCACAACATTGTCACCCGGATACTTAGCACCTGTAGCATCAAGCTTTACTTTCTCGGAAAGATCAATACTTGTATTGATAAGATAGTAATTGGCAAGCGCTTCTATTCCTGCCTTACCGTTTGTTGCATAGCCAACTACATGAGCAAATTCTTTTTCATAGGGATAGATCCTTGTTTCCGTTCCATCCTCTGCTTCCTCTGTATAAGCCAGGACTTCTCCATCCCTTGAAAGGATCTTTCCTCTTGAATTCTGTGCCAAAAGAATTGCCTGTCTTGTATTGAAACTGTTATTCATAAGGGTCTGTCTGTTTGAGTATGAATAATAGCAGATATAACCAAGCATAGCCCCGAACAAAACAGCATAGAACACAGAAAGCACAATGATTGGATATGATCTTATCTTCTTCCTGTTAGTATTCTTGTCTTCTCTCATTTTCTCTGCGCCTCTTCATTCTTTCAATAGCTTCATATCTCTCATCTGTTCTGATCATAAAGATTCCCTGTGTTATCATGATCATCATTATTGTTACGAGCACAGATGAGCCGCCATAGCTCACAAATGGCAGTGTTACACCCGTAAGCGGAATAAACTTTGATCCGCCGCCAATTGTAAGGAAAGTCTGAAAAATATAGGCAACTCCTATTCCGCAGACTACAAGTCTGTAATATGTATCTCTAAGAAAATAACCAAGTCTCATTATTTCAATGAACGTGCTGACACAGATAAGTGCCATGAGCACAGCAAAAATAACTCCCATTTCCTCTGCTATGGCAGAAAAAATAAAGTCCTGCTCTACAAATGGAATTGACTTTGGTGTTCCTCCATAAAGGCCAAGTCCAAACCATCCGCCTGAACTTATACCAAAAAGGGACTGTGATAATTGATAACCTGTTGATTCGATATCTGAGAAAGGATCAAGCCATGCCTGAACCCTGACCTGAATATGTGAAAAGAGCTTATATGCGATCACACTTGCCAGCGCTCCAAAAGAAAGCCCCATGGCCAAATACCCGATATTCTCTGTTGATATATATATAAGCGCCAGATAAATTACAAAAAAGATAAGGGCACTTCCCAGGTCTTTTGACAAAACCAGGATTATTACATGTATTGCAGCTACCGCTGAAGCAAGAAATAGCTGCCAGATATTCTCTGCACTGTCAAGAGCTCCTGCCATGAAGAACAAGAAGAGGATCTTAACAAATTCAGAGGGCTGAAGTGTTATGCCGCCAATTGTGTAGGAAATTTTGGATCCATTAGTAACAGCACCCAAAAGAAGAACTATTCCTATTGCCACGACGCCCATAGCCGCATATATCCATGTGAATTTCTTAAGGAACTCAAATCTGAATATGATCTCGGGTACAATAAAGCCTATTACGAACGAAGCGACAATAATAAAGAACTGCTTCACAGCCCTGTCATAAGAAAGTCTTGTAAGCATGATAAGACCTATCATCATGAGCATACAACTGTTGTTTATGATGAGCCTGTTTCCGTCAGGATAGATAACATAAAACAAAAGAATTACCGATGAAAAGGCAATTATCTGAAAAGCAAAGAAAAACAGGTAAACCGGCTTCCCGGTTCTTGCCATTATCTGAACAAAACATGCGATCTGCACCGCAAACATCAATATGATCTGTCTGATATATAGTCCTGTTCTCTTTTTTTCAGTACGCCATCTAAATGCAACAAATGCTTCCAACGTATATAAAAACATAAGAAAAGCAATTACATATTTTGATATTTCAGTTACGTATAATTCCATTAGTCTATTCTACTCCGCGTTTAAAATGCCCGGTTGTAAATTTGAGATCATCAAACTCTTTGCCTATGGCACCGCTACTTAAAAAGTCTGAATATCCGTTAAGGACCTTTAATGATGCTACTCTATCCTCAACTGTCAGATCTACTCTGTAATTATCAAAAGAAAATCTACCTGCAATATTCTCCATTTTTTTATGAAGCGATGTTGGAAGTGCATTCCAAATAACATTGTAACAATTACGGCAATTGGTTGTTACCTTAAGCTCATTGCCCATTCTATCTACAATAGCAGTTTGAGAAACCGATATTTTTCCCTGATTACCGCTGCATTTATCAAGTGTTTTTTTAACACACCCTGCACTTATCATCATTGGAGCGTATCCATAAACATTAAAAGATACAGGAATACCAAGGTTTTTCCTGACTTTATCTGTTACTTCAGCTGCCTCATGAATAGTAAGCTCCAGGGGAACAGACACTTCTGATACCATATCTTTTACCATGGAAGCTGCCTGCTCATTCCAAATATACATACCATAATCAAGGACAATCTTACCTGTATATCCTCTAAACTTAAGTATCCCAAGCTGTTCAAGATTTCGCACGAGAAGCCCTGAAATTCCCTTCTCCATAGCAGAATCTGCTATCTTTTCAATATCAAGGGTTCCATCAAAGTTTTCATGCCTTGTCATATAAGGAAGCGCCACAAAAATCTCAGCTCCATCGCCGTCAAAAGAGCCATCACTTCCAAAAACAAGATTGCTGTCAATATAGATTCTGGATATATTATGTTTTTTGCTCTGAACCTCAAGCGCACTCTTAAGCTGCTGCGTTGTATTAACAAGAACGTGAAGACAAGGCTTGTGATCAGGTAGTTTAGATACCTTACTTTCAAGCTCATCTGCGTTTTCTTTTGTTACCTTCATAGTAGCACAGTCGTTATCTGGCTCAGTAATGCATGCAATCATCTGATCACATAGATTCCTTCTAAGTTCATTGAGCTCACTTACAGGAATAAAAATGCCCTTTCCACTTCCGCGATCATCTATATCTATATCAATTTTCTCAGGTTCAAATGCTGTGCCGCCAAACTTTGAAAGCTGTTTAAGAACGCTTTCCTTGTCCATAGGACGCTTTGAAGCCTCCTGAACTTTGTTACCATGTGTTTCAAGAACAATCTCCTGCCCACTATGAACAAGAGACATAATAAGAGATGCCTCTTCTCCAACGCAAAGCCTGCAGCTAAGCTTACATTTAAGCTTCAACTCTCTATCAAGATATTTCTCTTTTACATCAGAAAGCACCTTATCTGACGTGCCGTTATAAGACGGAGAATCAAGAGTTACCATGTCCTTGCCGTTGTGCTTGTGATAATACCCCTGACTGATCTGAGACCTTAGGTATAGAGAGCTGAGTACCTCCATATCCTCTTTTGAAATCTCATGATGCGCCATGGGCTCTTTATAATACAGATCGATATATTTGCGGTAAATAGATGTAACGCCGGCAGCATATTCAGGGCGTTTCATTCTTCCTTCAATCTTAAAAGAATCTATTCCGGCTTCAATAAGTTCAGGAATAATGGAAACAGTGCACATATCCTTAAGACTAAGGGGATACTGCTCTTTAGCCTTCGCGCCTGCAAGAGAATACGGCAGTCTGCAGGGCTGTGCACATCTGCCTCTGTTGCCGCTTCTGGTTCCAACCATACTGCTAAAAAGACACATCCCTGAATAGCAGTAGCACATTGCGCCATGAATAAAGGCTTCTACTTCCACGTCAGCCTTTTCCCTGATCTCTTTCATCTCCATTAGACTAAGCTCTCTTGCAGGAACGACTCTTACACAGCCAAGTTCTTTTAAGAGTCTGGCACCATTTACACCTGTTACAGTTGCCTGTGTACTTGCATGAAGTTCAATATCCGGGAACTCATCTCTTATTAGTTTCATAACTCCAAGATCCTGAACAATAACTCCATCAAGCTTTTTCTCTGCAAAAGGGAGCATGAAATCGTATAACTCACTGTATTCTCTCTCTTTTACAAGAGTGTTCACAGTCATATAGATTTTTTTGCCGAATAAATGTGCATAAGAAATAGCGTCCAAAACCTGCTGAGTATCAAAATTATCAGCGTAAGCTCTGGCGCCAAATTTCGCTCCACCAAGATAAACGGCATCAGCACCTGCATTAAAGGCGCCAACCATTGTTTCATAACCCCCGGCCGGGGCAAGTAATTCTACTTTCTTCATAATATCTTTTAACTCAAAAATAGGCTGTCATCAGACAGCCTAAACAATCACTTTTTACTTCCTGTTCCTTTGACCTGAGTCTCAAGCTGAATAATCTTTTTGGATGAATCATCAAGCTTAGTCTGCAGGCTCTTACTGTTCTTTTCAGTATTCTCAAGCTTGATCTGAGTTGCGATAAGCTCGTGCTTCAGATCATATAGCTCTTTTTCTTTTTCTGAAAGCTGCTCTTCCATAAGCTCAATCTGCTTTTTAGATTTGAAATAATCATCTGCAATGTTGAGCTGCAGAAGGACATTTTGAGTATCAATCGGCTGCCTCTTGAATCCATCAATCTTATTATATTCAGCAATCTTATTGTTGATATATGAAGCAACCTTCTGCAGATACTCTTCACTTTCATATCCGCTTAATGTAAAAACTTTCCCACCAATGATAACTTCGGTATCTGTCTTGGATGCCATTTAAACTCCCCCCGAACACAAATTAATTATCGAATTATTACGATGTATACTTCATTGATTATATATCGCCATTGCTAGGGTTTTCAAGCCCTAAATGATGATATGCCTCATCCGTTACAACTCTTCCTCTGGGCGTTCTGTTAATAAGTCCGTTCTTTATAAGATAAGGCTCATAGACGTCCTCGATAGTGCCTGAATCCTCGCCAATTGCGGCTGCAAGCGTATCAAGTCCCACAGGGCCACCACCGAACTTATTTATCATAGTCAAAAGAATATTTCTGTCAGTATGGTCAAGACCAAGCTTATCTACATCCATAAGGTCCAAAGCCACATTGGCGACCTCTTCTGTTATGGAGCCATCATACCTTACCTGAGCAAAATCTCTTACTCTCTTAAGTATCCTGTTGGCAAGACGAGGTGTCCCACGACTCCTTCTAGCCATCTCTTTTGCTCCATTAGGATCAACATCAACGTTCAAAACCTTGGCAGACTGTCTGATGATAGTGCAAAGCTCATCAATATCATAAAATTCCATCCTATGGATCATTCCGAATCTGTCACGAAGAGGCGCTGAAAGCATTCCCGCCCTGGTGGTTGCTCCAATCAGGGTAAAGTGCGGTAGGTCAAGCCTTATGGACCTTGCTGTAGGTCCCTTTCCGATCATGATGTCTATACAGTAATCTTCCATCGCAGGATAAAGAACTTCCTCAACCTGCCTGTTTAGTCTGTGGATCTCATCTACAAAAAGGACATCACCCTCCTGCAGATTATTAAGAATCGCTGCCATATCCCCAGGCTTCTCAATAGCAGGGCCTGAAGTTATCTTTATATTGACGCCCATCTCATTGGCAATAATGCTGGCAAGTGTCGTCTTTCCAAGTCCGGGAGGCCCGTAAAAAAGAAGGTGATCAAGGCTCTCGCCTCTTCCCTTTGCAGCTTCTATATATATCTTAAGGCTCTCTTTTATTTTCTTTTGTCCAATATATGAGTCAAGGCTCCTTGGCCTAAGTGACCCCTCTATTTTGGCATCCTCTGCGTTTTCCTGAGTGTCCACTCCCCTGGCATTTGTTACTATCTTACGTTTTTCCATACAATTCTTCCCTGTTACAATCTATTTTCAAAACATCTCTTTTAATGCCTGCTTTAAGAGCAGCTCAGTGTCATTTGACATTTCCGGATTAACGGAAAGCACTTTTCGCACTGCCTTTGTTGCATCCGTAGCATTATATCCGAGAGAAACAAGCGCTGCCACAGCCTCATCTCTTGCAGGACTCTCAGAATCTCCAATGTCTGATGAAGAAAGACCTGCCGCAGAAGCAAGCATACTGTCTTCTGTTGCCTTTATCTTATCCCTGAGTTCAAGAGTAATTCTCTCCGCTGTCTTTTTTCCAACTCCGGGAGCCTTGGAAATTGCGCCGCTGTCCCCGGCAATAATAGCAAACCTCAGATCATCCGGCGTCATAACTGACAAAATGGCAAGACCTCCCTTAGGTCCTATGCCATTTACAGTAATGAGCATCTTAAAAAGATTAAGCTCATCCCTTGAAAGAAAACCAAACAAGGTAAAAGCATCCTCTTTTACATTGGTATAAGTGTAGAGCTTAACCGCCTCTCCAATTCCAGGCATCCTGTCCATTGTGGACCCTGATATATTAACATTGTAGCCAACGCCATTTACATCAACTACTGCATTTCCCTCTTCAATACTTTCCAAAATTCCATTCACATATGCTATCAAATTCTTATCCCCGTTTTCACTTGATTCATAACTTGTATTGTAACACAAAATAAGGCTGTCGCACTAATTTAGTGTGACAGCCCCTTCATCATTTCTAAGACAACTCTCTATTACTCAATCACATGGATCCAGCCTTCAGGAGCCTCAACAGTGCCCATCTGAATACCAGTAAGTGTATCATAGAGCTTCTTGATAACCGGTCCCATCTCATCCATGCCGCTCGGGAAGCAAATCTCTCTGCCATGGTCATTGATCTTGCCAACAGGGCTGATAACAGCAGCTGTTCCGCAAAGTCCCATCTCAGCGAAGTCATCTACTTCTGAAAGCTTAACTGGTCTCTCCTCAACATTAAGACCCAGAATCTCTCTTGCAACATAAACGATTGATCTTCTTGTGATAGATGGAAGAATTGAATCTGTGTGTGACTGTGGAACTACGAGTCCGCCATCCTTTTTAACAAAGATGATGTTTGCTCCACCTGTCTCTTCGATATATGTTCTTGATTCTGCATCAAGATATACATTTTCAGCAAAACCTTCTTCATGAGCTGTAACGATAGCATGTAAGCTCATAGCATAGTTAAGACCTGCCTTGATATTTCCTGTTCCGTGTGGTGCTGCTCTGTCAAAGTCACTGATCTTTACAACGATTGGCTTTGCGCCGCCCTTAAAATATGGGCCTACAGGAGTAACAAAGATTCTGAACTGATACTCATCAGCAGGTTTAACACCGATAACATTGCCTGTAGCAAACATTACAGGTCTGATGTAAAGTGTAGCTCCGCTTCCATATGGAGGAACCCAGTCTCTGTTAGCTGCAACAACCTCTTCTACAGCCTTGATAAATCTGTCTTCAGGGAAAGGAGGCATCTCAAGTCTCTTTGCTGAATCAACCATTCTCTTGGCGTTGAGGTCAGGTCTGAAAGTAACGATCTTGCCATCTTCTGTCTCATAAGCCTTAAGGCCTTCGAAACATTCCTGCGCATAATGAAGAACACCTGAATCCTCGCTCAATACAACTTTTGAATCCTCTGTAAGGCATCCATCATCCCACTTGCCATCCTTGAAGTTTGACACATATCTCTTATCTGCTACCATGTAGCCAAATCCAATGTTTGCCCAATCTAAATTCTTTTTACTCATAATCTTCATCCCCTTTTAGACTTTAATACGTCAAAGCGCTAATAAATATCATTATAACCCTTTAATGACGTTCGTCAAGCTCTTTCTTTTCCGTCTGTTCCTTAGTCTTTTCAGTCTTTGCGACTTTCTTCTGTCTGGCAGCTTCTTTTATGCCATCCACATTAAAGATCTTTTTGAAGGTATCTGCCTCCCTGCTGGCATTGAACTTAACATTCTCTTTATCACTCAAAGGCTTGTACTGTTTATCCTCAATGTATGCCAGATCATAATAGTCCTCTGTGTTTGTACTAAGATTTCTCTTTGCCAAAAGAATATTTGTGATCCATCCCACAAATGCATAGAACACAGCAAAGATAGGCACACCGATTAGCCATCCAACAATTCCCCACATTCCGCCAAACAATGTGATTGAAAAGATAACCCAGAAGCTCGAAAGACCTGTTGAGCTTCCAAGGATCATAGGTCCTAAGATATTGCCGTCAAACTGCTGAAGCACGATAACAAATATAAGGAATATCAGCGCCTCGATCGGGTCAATGAGCACCAGTAAAAGAGCTCCTGCTATTCCTCCGATATACGGGCCGAAGAAAGGAATTATGTTAGTCACGCCTACGATAACCGAAATAAGCACCGGATAATCAATCTTAAGAAGCAGTGCTCCTATATAGCAGATAACACCAATTATAAGTGAATCAATGATCTTGCCGCCAATAAAGTTCTCAAATGTAGTCTTGGTAAATCTAAATCCACCGATCAGCTCATTTGCAAAGTTCTCTCTAAATAGAGAATAAGCCATTTTTTTGCCTACAGTTGTAAACTTTTCCTTTGAATTAAGAACATAAACAGCCACAATAAATCCAACGACCAGATTTATGATCACGCCCACAATAGAGAAAACACTCTTTGAAGCCACTTTCACGATGGTGTCAACACTTGGCAGCATAGGAAGGAGCTTTTTGGTCAAAAACTCACTTAAATTCTCATAGTATGCATCCAATTGAGAATCAATAATTTTTTGAAGATCAGGATTATTGCTAAGAAACAGATTGGAATACTCATCTACATTCTTGATGTAAATAGGAAGATTTATAGCAATTTCCTTAATACTATCAACCAACTGAGGAATGATAATCCTGAAAAGACTGTACACTATTAAAATGAAGATGATCATTGTCAAAAGAACTGCTATCTTCCTGATCTGAGCTCTTCTCTTCTTATCCTTTTTGTCATACTCAGAGGTCTGTTTACCAAACAGCTTAAACAGTGGATAAAGAATCTTTTCCTCAATTCCCTCTAAAAGCGGAAGTAAAACAAATGCAATAACTATACCGATTATGATGCCGGAAAGAGAATCAATTATCCCGCCTATGGATCTTGCCAGCGTTTTACCATCAAAGATCACATAGTAAGTCATCATCAGCGCTACGGCTAAAACAAATATAGTAATTGCCCAGGTTACCTGGTTTTTCTCTGGTTTCATTTTCATAGAAAATTCCCTCAGCTACTTTAATATTCTGTTAAAGCGATTTTTATTGCTCGTTCATTCCCTCAAGGATATAAACAAGGCTATCAAGATAATCCTCTGAGATTTCCTCTATCTTGCCGTTGTCGCAGAGACCTGCAATCTCCGGATCAAGTGGGATTCTTCCAAGGATATCTATTCCATTAGAAGCAGCATAGCTCTCAATCTTGCTGTTTCCAAAGATATTTATAGCCTCTCCACAGTGTGGGCACTTCATATAGCTCATGTTTTCTACGATTCCAAGAACAGGAACGTTCATCATATTGGCCATATTGATAGCTTTTTCAACGATCATCTCAACCAGATCCTGAGGAGTTGATACAACAATTATTCCATCAACAGGAAGTGACTGGAAAACTGTAAGCGGTACATCACCTGTTCCTGGTGGCATATCCACAAACATAAAGTCCACATCTGACCAGTTAACATCAGACCAGAACTGTTTTACAATGCCTGCAATTACAGGGCCTCTCCAAACTACAGGATCTGTCTCATTTTCAACGAGCATATTAAGCGACATTACCTTAGTGCCCTTAACAGTTGTAGCAGGTAAAAGACCTGTCTCATCTCCCACATTAAACTTTCCGATTCCAAACATCTTGGGGATAGATGGACCTGTTATATCAGCATCCATAATTGCTGTCTTAAAGCCTTTTTTATTCATAGCAACTGCTGAAAGGCCTGTAACAAGGCTCTTCCCAACGCCGCCCTTACCACTGACAATTCCGATCACTTTTTTTACATGTGAATTAGGATTGGGCGCAGCCTTCATATTGTCTTCCATCTGCTTTTTAAACTCTTCTGGTTTCTTTGCCATTTTAAAAATCACCTACCTGTACATATTATTCATAAAGTAATGTCTTACCTTTTATAGACATACTCGGATGTCTCCACATCCTCTTCGTCTCCAACATAAGACTCGATGATGAATCTCGGCCTGTTCTTAGTCTCGAGATATATCTTACCAACATACTCTCCTATTACGCCAAGAGAGATCATGATAAGGCCTCCAATCGCCCATACAGAGAGGACTGTTGTGGTCCATCCGGGAATTGTATGACCTGTAAAATATCTTACAAGTGAATAAACCAAAACAACTATACTTATGAAAAAGATAAAAAATCCAAGTCCTGTAATAAGCTTTATCGGTTTTGTACTAAGGCTTGTGATTCCTTCAATAGCAAAGCTGAGCATCTTTTTAAGAGGGTACTTGCTCTCACCGGCAAATCTCTCTGCTCTCTCATAATAAACAACATCAGTATTAAAGCCCACCATTGGCACAATACCACGAAGGAACAAATTCACTTCTCCAAACTCAGAAAGCGCCATAAGAGCGCGTCTGGACATCAGTCTGTAATCAGCATGGTTATAAACAGTATTACCTCCCATGGAATTTATGAGCTTGTAAAAAGACTCCGCTGTGAACTTTTTAAAGAATGTGTCAGTAGCTCTTTTGGACCTTACACCATAAACAATGTCACATCCATTATTGAACTTATCAACCATCTCATCAATTGCATTAATATCATCCTGAAGGTCTGCATCAAGAGAGATTGCTGCGTCGCACAGGTCCTTGGCTGTCATAAGACCGGCCAAAAGAGCATTCTGATGTCCCATGTTCTTTGAAAGATTGATTCCCTGGAAGATCTCGTTTTTCTCATGAAGATCTTTTATCATATTCCAGGTATTGTCCTTAGAACCATCATTTACAAAAAGAATCCTGCTATCATCTGAAATTTTTCCGGCAGCAATAAGGTCTTTTAACTTTGCCTCAAGCCTTTTTGAAGTTTCAGGAAGAACTTCCTGTTCGTTATAGCAGGGAATTACACAAAATAGTCTATTCATGATCATTTCCTTTTTTCATATTATTAAAAAATACACATTTACTATGATAATATAAAATGCTTTGTTTTTAAAGTGCGTCACACTTCAAAAACAAAGCATTATCATATTATTCTTTACTGTTTATGTAGTTGATAAGACCCTCTGAATCAATTATCTTTTGCATAAATGGCGGAAATGCCTGACCTGTAAATGTCTTACCGCTTGTCTCATCTGTGATAAGGCCTGTATCAAAGTCAATGCTTACAACATCGCCAGCTTTTATGTTTTCTGCCGCCTCCTCGCATTCAATAATAGGAAGTCCTATATTGATGCTGTTGCGGTAAAAGATCCTTGCAAAACTCTTGGCTATTACACAGCTTACACCTGAAGCTTTGATGGCAATAGGTGCGTGTTCTCTTGATGAGCCGCAGCCAAAATTTTTATCTGCAACAATTATGTCTCCTGCCTTAACCTTAGATGTAAAGTCCTTATCGATATCCTCCATACAGTGCTTAGCAAGCTCTGCATGATCTGTAGTATTAAGATATCTGGCAGGAATTATTACGTCAGTATCTACATTATCTCCATATTTAAAAACTGTTCCCTTAGCAGCTTTCATTTTTTTCCTCCACAAAATCTGATATTTTAATGAAATGATATTCTGTATTATTCCAAAATCACAGTCCAAGCTCTGATGGCTGAGAAATCTTGCCTGTTACAGCACTTGCAGCAGCAACTGCAGGTGACGCAAGGTAAATTTCTGAGTCTATAGCGCCCATTCTACCAACAAAGTTTCTGTTTGTTGTTGAAACGCACCTCTCACCGGATGCTAAAACTCCCATATATCCGCCAAGACATGGTCCGCAGGTTGGAGTTGATACAATCGCGCCGGCTTCGATGAAGGTCTTTAAAAGTCCCTCTTCCATGGCCTGCATATAGATTTTCTGTGTGGCAGGGATCACAATGCATCTCATGCCTTCTGCAATATGATGATCAGTCAAAACTTCTGCTGCGATCCTAAGATCATCAATTCTGCCATTTGTACAGGAACCGATAACTACCTGATCGATCTTGATATCATCTATATCATCAAATGTATGAGTATTCTCAGGAAGATGTGGGAATGCAACTGTAGGTGTCAACTTACTAAGATCAATGGTGTATTCCTCATCATATTCTGCATCAGGATCTGCTTCATATACTGTATATTTTTTGCCCTTTGCATGCTCATTTATATATGCAAGAGCAATGTCATCAACAGGGAAAATACCATTTTTGCCGCCAGCCTCAATGGCCATGTTTGCAATAGTAAATCTGTCATCCATGGAAAGGTTTCTGATTCCCTCTCCCACGAATTCCATTGATTTATATAAGGCTCCGTCAACGCCTATCATTCCGATGATGTGAAGAATAACATCTTTGCCACTCACCCACTTGGATGGCTTGCCAACAATATTGAACTTAATAGCTGAAGGCACTTTAAACCAGGCCTTTCCTGTAGCCATTCCGGCAGCCATGTCTGTTGAACCGATTCCTGTTGAGAACGCTCCAAGAGCTCCGTACGTACATGTATGAGAATCGGCGCCAATAATAAGGTCTCCAGGTAAAGTAAGACCGCTCTCAGGTAAAAGAGCATGCTCAATGCCCATTTTTCCAACTTCAAAATAGTTTGTAATACTGTTTCTTTTAGCAAATTCTCTGACACATTTGCAGTTCTCAGCCGACTTGATGTCCTTATTTGGAACAAAGTGATCGGGAACAAGGGCAATCTTGTCTTTATTAAACACGCCCTCTTTAGTAAACTTCTCCATTTCCTTAATGGCAACAGGGCTTGTTATATCATTTCCAAGCACCAGATCAAGATCTGCCTCAATAAGCTGTCCAGCTTTTACCTCGGAAAGTCCCGCATGTGCCGCCAAAATCTTTTGTGTCATGGTCATTCTGCTCATACACGTCAATCTCCTCGTTAATTAATGTCAAAAATATACTAGTAAATATAACATGAAAACAAACAGTAAAACACATATCAAATTTAATCATTTTTCTTGATATATTTTAATGTATACCAAGTGAGACCAGCCAAAATCAGAAGTCCTATAGCACTCATAATAAGACCGCTCTTAAAGCCTTCAGGTGTATATGTGACTCTTATCTCATGGCATCCGCCCTCAACAGGAATTGCCATAAGTCCATAATCTGCAGACAAAATCTCTGTATCTTTTCCATCTACAGTGCAGCTAAAGCCCTTTGTATATGGCACAGAGAAAAAGACAAGTGTACTGTCAGGAAGCATTGCTGTCTTGGCAGTAAATCCGTAAGTATCAGTCACAAAACTCGTACAGGAAGTCGCAGCTCTTTTATCGCACTCAAGCTCAAAATCATAGTAAGAAAAATCATCTTCCATGAGATCTTCCGCTGTGAGCTCTGTCATCGCAAGCGTATCGCCGTACTCAACTGCCACCTCATCAGGTATTATAAGGACTCTTGAGAGATCAAGGTCATGATCATCAGCATTCAGATCACTCCACTCTGACTCAGTAATATAGTACTCATAAGTAAATCCCATAGGAATGAAGTTCTGATTTGCAAAAATATCGAATCCGTCCTGAGTATCAAGGTAAGTATACCCTTCTGTTCCTTCTCCGTTAGCATATACTCTGTTCTTACTGATCTCAGCATTTTCAAAATAATATCTTGCTGAAAGAATAGCTCTGGCTCCCGCTCTTGAAACAGGGATGTTGGTCTCAACAGTTCTGGTTATTCCAAGTGTTCCATCAAGGAAATCAAATATCTCAGAAGGGACAGTACTTAAAAAGCAGTGGATTGAAGGTACGCCCCAAACAATATCATAATTCGTGGAGGTAGAATCAACCTCGCCTCTGCAGAAATCACTCTGATCCACATTGACTTTATTAAAGAGCATCTGCTCCTGCCACATTTTTTTGCCCCTGTCACTGATGATGGAACTTCCGTTTTTAACAGGAATGAAGGTAGCAAGAATGCAGCTGCAGATAACAACAATCAAAACAACAACATCTCTGATCTTGATCAGTGAATGTTCCTTATCGAATTTTACTTTCTTGGGCAATACAAAAACTGTGAGTAAAAGGAAAAAGCTAAGTATGGCAGTTCCGAGCACATCACGAAGGAAAATTGTATTATTCTCTGTCATGTTGAACATGACCATTTCACCGCTGTCATTTTTAGACGGGAAGAAATATACGAGAATAAAAAACATGAACATAAGTACCGCTGCCACTGCTCCTTTTTTCAGCTGAGGAGATTTTCCTCTTTGGGCAGCCTGCGCTGTCATTAAGCACATTAAAAGAATCGGCATATAGAACCAGCGAGCATAGTATGAACTGTTGAACATTGAGAATGCGGCGTTAAACACCGGGATAAATGCGATCACTCCGCAGATTATCAGCATTGTCTTTTCCCAGTTGTGCTTCTTTTTGTTTAAAAGAAAATACGCGATGACACCGGATAATCCAAACAATGGCAGGTAAGCTGCAAGAGACGCATTCTTAACTGTTCCTGTGTAGAAAAGTGTTCCTTTTCCAATGATATCCGGAAGCATTGAAAGACTCTTTACTATATCCCAAAGAAGCTTCTCACTTGGATAGATCAGGATGTCATAACCGTTTATGTAATTATCAAGTCTTGAATTTCCCTGAATACCTGCAAACGCCTGCATCAGGAAAAAACCGGAGATCATAACGCCCAGCACTCCGCTAAGGAGAGCACTAAAGAAATGTGTTATGACCTGTTTAACAGTACTTCCCTTTATGTATCTGACCACAAAGTACAGGACCATATATACGACCTGTCCAAAGAAGAAATAGTAATTCACAACAGACATAAAAGCTGTCATAAGAGCAAAAAAGATGAATCTCTTATACTTATCTTTGCCCTCAGCTGACATAAGCTCTTCAAAGCAAAGAAGAAAAAGCGGGAAAAATGCAACTGAATCCGTAAAATGGTTGAATACAATATTGCAGGCATTAAATCCTGAAAAAGCATACAAATATCCACCGATCATTGCATAGGTGTACTTATAGACATATCTCTCAATGTACAGATATGCACAGGTAGCTGCTGTAGCATATTTCAGTGCCATAAGAAATGGCATAATATATGGAATTGCACTTTCAGGGAAAAGAACTGAAATCCAAAAGAACGGGCTTCCCCAGAGATAAAAGGCAAAGTCACCGAACATGGTTCCGCCAAGATCAATATTCCAGTTCCAGAAAAACTCTCCGCTTCTTACAGCTCTATGAGCAGCAATATAAAACGGAACCTGCTGAACATTATAGTCGCCGTAATAGAAAAAAGGCAGACCTCTGGAAATGAGAATAGGTAAAATAGCAAGCACATACATCAAAAACGCGCTCAAAAACATTACTACAGGAGTATAGTACTTCTTTTTCTCAGACATTTTTTCATAATCCTCATCAAATAAAAATAGAAAGAGCACCGCGAGGCGATACCCTTTCTATCATAGTCTAATTTATGAACATTTTCAATTAAATGGACCCCTAACCCCGTCCCCAAGGTCCGTTTGCAGTTCGATTAGTTGTTGATGAGCTTGTCTGACTCGTTGTTCCAGCTGTAGAGCTTTCTGATTTCTTCACCGATCTTCTCTGATGGGTGCTCAGCATGAAGCTTTCTCATAGCCTGGAAGTGTACCTGGCCGCCAGCTTCAGACATATCAAGAAGGAATTCCTTAGCAAATGTTCCATCCTGGATATCAGAAAGAATCTTCTTCATTGTCTTCTTTGTCTCATCTGTAATGAGCTTAGGTCCTGTTACATAATCACCATACTCAGCTGTGTTAGAGATAGAATATCTCATTCCTGCAAAGCCTGACTGATAGATAAGGTCAACGATAAGCTTCATCTCGTGAACACACTCGAAGTATGCATTTCTTGGATCGTAACCAGCCTCAACAAGTGTATCGAAACCAGCCTGCATAAGAGCACAAACACCACCGCAAAGAACTGCCTGCTCACCAAAGAGGTCTGTCTCAGTCTCTGTTCTGAAAGTTGTCTCTAAAAGACCAGCTCTTGCTCCACCGATTCCAGCGCCATATGCAAGTGCAAGATCAAGTGCCTTACCTGTAGCATCCTGCTCAACAGCTACAAGACAAGGTGTTCCCTTTCCAGCCTGGTACTCAGAACGAACTGTATGTCCAGGAGCCTTAGGAGCGATCATAGCTACATCGACATCCTTAGGTGCCTTGATAAGTCCAAAGTGAACGTTAAATCCATGAGCGAACATAAGCATGTTGCCTGGCTGAAGGTTTGGCTCGATGTCCTCTTTGTACATCTTAGCCTGTTTCTCATCGTTGATAAGGATCATGATGATATCAGCCATCTTAGCTGCTTCTGCTGTGTTATATACTTTAAGTCCCTGTGCCTCAGCCTTTGCCTTACTCTTTGAGCCCTCGTAAAGTCCAATGATTACGTTGCATCCTGAATCCTTAAGGTTAAGAGCATGGGCATGTCCCTGTGAGCCATAGCCAATAATAGCAATTGTCTTTCCCTCAAGTAAAGATAGATTACAATCTTCCTGGTAAAAAATACGTGCATCCTGTGACATTAATTTTTCCTCCTACTATATAAAAAATTGAATAAACAACTTATTCATCAAAGAAAATAACCTTATCTGTTCCCCTGCCAAGACCTGCAATACCGGTGCGGGCAAGTTCAAGGATCTCGTAGCCTTCAAGTAACTTAAGGAAAGCATCAACTTTGGACTGGCTACCTGTTATCTCTATAATCACTGAATCAATGCTGACATCAACAATGTTACCTCTGAAAATATTGGCAGTAGCAAGAATACTCTGTCTCTTGTCCGCCTCTGCCCTTACCTTAACAAGGGCGAGCTCTCTATATACACTATCCTTGGGCAAAAGCTCATGAATATCTCTTACATCAACCAGCTTACTAACCTGCTTTTCAATCTGCTCAAGAATCACATCATCACCAGATGCAACAATGGTAATCCTCGTAAACCTTGGATCTGCAGTGGTTCCTGCAGTTATACTTTCAATGTTATATCCTCGCCTGGAAAAAAGACCTGATATCCTGGAAAGAGTTCCTGGATTATTATCAACCAGTAATTGAAAGACTTTTTTTTGCATTTTGTGCTCCTTTTTAAGTCTTACTTTATGCTTTTAAGAATACCGGCTTCGATTTTTGAACCGATAATATCAAATTATACTCCTCTAATGTACCACGTCAACAACTTTTTCTTTTAGACTTTAAACTTGCACTATTTTACAGCATTAAAGTATTTTCTGCAATCATTTTTTTGTTGTGCCTTTAAAAACTGTGAATACAAAAAAAGATGGCCTTTCGCGCCTTATAAAGGTGCGAAAGACCATCTGTAAAATGATCTGTTATTCTGGTATTACTTCATACCTGCAACATAATATTCAAATGAATCATACGCCTGTTTTGTATAGAATCTGGCAGTCATTGTTTCACCAGGCTTAAGCGCGCCTCCTGTATTATAAAGACCAGATTCACCAAAATCGACTATCTGTCCTTTATAATAATACACAACTACAGCCTCGCCGGATACAGCTTCGCTGCCGGTATTTGTAACATATATTTCTACATTTCCATTTCCTGCATTATAGCCTTTGGTATCAAGGTCATTTCCTGCAGCTTTTACTCCATATGATCCAAGTTTAGTGTTTACAAAAAGGTCATAGTCATAATTTGTTGCTGATGCTGAATTTGGGAATACACCAACAAGCATATATACTTCGCCCGGAGCCAGTATAAATACATCATCCTCAGCATTCGTCTCCATTACATTTCCACTGGCATCAATAGAAATAGCATCCATTGAAACTGCCGTATCTACACCATTTGTATTTGTAACTTCAACAAGAAGATACATATTTCCGTCATCAAAGGTCGCAGAGTACTCTTTTCCTACAGTAATACCATTAACAGAGCCGGAAGCAAAGGCTGTGGTATAAACGCCAATAAGCATAGTTGCAACAAGCATGATTGCCAAACTTACTCTTATCTTCTTCATAATGATTCTCCTTTTAACATAGGGGTTTGCGTGTATACAAAGTATACATTATCGCTATGCCGTTTTAAATTAAACACCACTTAAATCATTATAAAAAAACAGTAAAGCCCTAAAGCTTTACTGTTCCTTGCATTTCGTAAGAGCAACTGTCCCTGTTCGTGCTATTTCAACTATGCTCACACTCTTAAGCATTTCTATGAATAGCTCGATTCTCTCTGATGTATCACATATCTGTATTACCATCATATTTTTTGACATATCAACGATAGAAGCACCCATGATCTGGCAGTTCTCCATGATATCTCTTCTGTTATCCCTGTTGTACTTAACCTTGATAAGCATAAGCTCTCTGTTGATACTCATGCTCTCCTTGAAAGTCTTTACCTTGATAACATCAATCTTTTTATTGAGCTGTTTCTCAATCTGTTCAATAGTACGTTCATCTCCTGTAGACACAATAGTCATGCAGGAAACACTTCTATCAGCAGTTTCACCAACAACCAGCGAATCAATATTGAAATTTCTTCTTGAAAAAAGACCTGCCACTTTAGAAAGCACACCTGCCCTGTTTTCTACAAGAACTGAATATATTCTTTTCATGTTAAGCTACCTTTCCCCATTCCTTATCTGGTAAGTGCCATAGGATCAACAATTACTTCCATAAGACCGGACTCATCATCCTTCAAAAACTCTTTCAGTTTTGCATCAAGGTCGCTTTTTCCGTCGACCTTCACATATTCCATTCCATAAGCCCCAGCAATAAGTGACAAATCCGGATCACCGGAAAGCTCTACCATTGAATAATGATCATCATAAGTAAAATGCTGATGTTCTCTTACCATACCAAGATATCCGTTTTTCATAACGATTATCTTAACAGGAATATTGTACTGGCGCATTGTAGCAAGTTCCATCATGGACATCTGGAACGCTCCATCACCAATAACAGCTAAAACCTGCTTTTTAGAGTCAGCAAGCTTGGCTCCCATGGCCGCAGGAATTGAATATCCCATAGTTCCCATGCCGCCCGAAGTCAAAAATCTGCCGTCGCGCACCTTAAAGTATGAGCAGGACCACATCTGATTCTGGCCTACATCTGCTACATAAACACAGTCTCTGCTGACCTCTTCTGAAAGCTTATTTATAAAAATTTCCGGATCAACAAAGCCTTCCCCTGCAGGTTTTCTATCTACATGCATATCCTCTTTATATTTTTTAAGGAGATCAACCCACTCATCATGATCATCTGCATGATCATCCTGCTCAAGGAAATCTGCAAAAATATGCTTTATATCACCTACAAGAGGAATTGTCGGTCCAACGTTTTTGCCTATTTCAGCAGGATCAACATCTATGTGTACCATAACCTTATTCTCAGTAATAAGATCAGGCCTGTTTACTGCACGGTCCGCAACTCTTGCGCCAACCATCAAAAGAAGATCCGACTCATTCATAGCTCTGTTAGCATAAGGAGCCCCGTTGTTTCCAACCATTCCAAAATAAAGAGGGTGCTCTGTTGGCATAACACCAATGCCCATCATGGTAGATACAACCGGAACTTTATTAAGCTCAGCGAACTTAACGATCTCGCTGGTAGCTCCGCTTAAGTGGACACCGCCCCCCACACAGATGATAGGTCTCTTTGCCTTCTCTACCTCTTTTATGACTTTTCTGATCTGAACAATATTTCCCTTTACAGTTGGCTTATATGAGCGCATGGAGATTGTTTCAGGATAAGAAAACTTTCCTGAAAACTCCGCAGTCTGAACATCAAAAGGAATATCAATAAGTACAGGTCCTCTTCTTCCGCTGTTTGCAATATAGAAGGCTTCCTTGAATATCCTCGGGATATCATTTACATCCCTTACAAGATAGCTGTACTTAACAAAAGATTCCACAGCACCTGTGATATCTGCCTCCTGGAAAACATCGCTTCCGATCATATCGCTGTTTACCTGTCCGGTAATAGCAACAAGCGGAATAGAGTCAGCATATGCTGTAGCGATACCTGTAATAAGGTTTGTGGCGCCGGGGCCTGAAGTTACGGCACACACTCCGACTTTGCCGCTTATTCGCGCATAACCACTTGCACAGTGAGCAGCATTCTGCTCTGTTCTTATCAAAACCCTCTTTATATCAGTCTTTAGCATTTCATTCCAAAAGGGGTCAATTGCAACTCCTGAATAACCAAAGATGACTTCTGTTTTTTCCTGTAACAGGCATTTAACTATTGCTTCAGCTCCAATCATACAACGCTCCTCAAATACTTTTTATCACTGATTGTCTTCGATATTAAGAATCTGTTTAACCACTCTGACAGCATCGGCTGCATCTGATGAATAGCCATCCGCTCCTATCTCCTGGGCATAGTCCTCTGTCACCACTGCTCCACCGATAATTATCTTGGAATCAAGTCCCTCTTCATGAGCCAGATCTACCACATTTTTCATTTCTTTCATTGTGGTAGTCATAAGTGCAGAAAGAGCTATAATGCTGGCATCATTTTCCCTGGCTGCCTTCACTATTGTCTCCTTTGGTACATCTTTTCCAAGGTCAATAACATTAAAACCATAGTTCTTGAGCATCAGTGCCACAAGATTTTTTCCGATATCATGGATGTCGCCATGAACAGTTGCTATAACAACTGAAGGAAGCTTTTTTCCTGAAGCTTCATCACCCTTTAAAAGCGGCTCTAAAACTCCTATTGAAAGTTTCATAGCCTCAGCCCCTGATATAAGCTGTGGAAGGAAGAACTTTCCCTTATCAAAAAGATCTCCCACTTCATTTATGGCCGGCATCAAAACCTCGTCAAGGATAACCCTCGGCTCTATTCCTCTATCAAGCGCGGTCTGTGTATCTTTTACGATAGTTCTCTTCGATCCTTTTAAGACATCTGCCTTTATTATAGCAAGAATATCCTCATTATTTGTAGACGCTGATTTATCCATTTTGGGAGCGCTGGTTTCTGTAGCGTTTTTATCCTCTTTTGCTTCTGCTATGCGCTGCATTCTCTCAATATATCTGATGTCAGCGCCTTCTTTATTGCGCAAAAGATCCGATGCAAAAGCCGCATTTACAAGCATTTCCTGAGACGGATTGGCAATAGCCATAGTAAGTCCACGAGAAATAGCCATAGTCAAAAAGGCTGTATTTACATTCATTCTCTCAGGAAGTCCAAAAGAAATATTGGAGAGACCGCAAACTGTGGCATATCCGTTCTCATGACAAAAGCTTATGGTATCCAAAGTCTTTATGGCAGCCTCCCTGTCAGCACCAACAGTTGCCACAAGTCCATCAACCACGATATCTTCAAGATTCATTCCCATATCGTAAGCCATTTTGGACAATTCTTTTATATTTCCTATCTTTTCCTCAGTTGTCTTTGGAAGCCCCTCCGGACTTAGAGGTAAAAGAATAAACATAGCGCCATACTTTTTTGCAAGCGGCAGGAACTGTTCTGCTTTTCCTTTTTCCAAAGAGATGGAGTTCATAAGAGCTCTTCCCGGGTAAATCCTAAGGGCTGCCTCCATAACTTCGGCACTGCTTGTATCTATGCAAAGCGGAAGGTCAGTTTGAGACATAACCTCCTCAAGCACCTCAAGCATCATCTCTTTTTCATCAATTCCGCTCATGCCCACATTGATATCAAGGATTGATGCACCTTCCTGCTCCTGACTTCTTGCAAACTCAGAAACCATGGAAAGATCCCCTTCACGAAGAAGTGCCTGCAGTTTCTTTTTACCTGTAGGATTAATTCTTTCTCCCACTATCATAAAGTTTTCATCAAGTCCAAAGGACAGGCTCTGTCTTTCTGATGAAAGATACCTTCTTCCAACCATTTTCCTTGGTATATCATTTTCAGGTGAATAGTCTGAATAGTTTTCTTTTAAAGCCTTTATAAAAGCAGGAGTTGTCCCGCAGCATCCTCCGATCACGCTGGCGCCCGCATCAAGAAGCCTTTTCATCTCCTTAACAAATGTGGACTCATCCATGTCATACTCAGTATTTCCATTTTCATCCACGGAAGGGAGCCCCGCGTTGGGCTTTGCAATTATAGGAATACTGGTAACAGAGGCCATATTCCTTATAAGTTCTTCCATCTTGTCAGGTCCTGTAGAGCAGTTTGCACCAATAGCACATGCTCCAAGTGCCTCTAAAGTAATGGCACTTGCAGAAGCATCTGACCCGTAAAGAGTCCTTCCGTCAGCCTCAAAGGTAAGAGTTACCATTACAGCAATATCAGAAATTTCCTTGGCGGCAATAAGTGCTGCTCTGCATTCCTGAAGACTCATCATGGTCTCAACAATGATCAGGTCGCACCCTGCTTTTTCAAGGATACTGATCTGTTCCTTATATGTATCTACAAGCTCTTCAAAGCTTAAATCTCCGATAGGCTTTAGCTGTCTTCCGGTCATGGTAATATCACCTGCCACCAGTGCTCTGCCATCTGCAGCCTTTTTGGCAAGTTCTACAAGCTCTGTATTTATCTCTTTTATGCTGTCCTCAAGACCGTAGTCAGAGAGCTTTATCCTGTTGCCTGTAAAAGTAGGGGCATAGATTATATCCGCCCCCGCATCAACATAGCTTCTCTGAAGCTGTAACATCACATCTTTATGCTCAAGGATCCACTTCTCCGGGCACACGCCGGCAGGCATTCCTGCCTTCATCAGATTCGTACCTGTTGCCCCATCCAAAAAAACTACTTTTCCCTTAAACTTTTCTAAAAACTCTTCTCTTTTCATACCGCTCAACCTTTTATATTTTTGTTTTCCTGCAGCTGTATTTTTTAATAGTCCTTGGTATAAACCATATAAACAAAAGGCACAGAGCCATTATCACAAAAGGCTTTGCTCCCATGGAAATATCCGGTAACACTCCATAATAAGAAAGCTGATCCACAAGACAGATCACTAAAACATGATAGAAATAAATATTTGATGATCCTTCTTTTCCTATCTTCCAAAGGTACTTGCCACCGCCAATGCCTGTCTCTGATAAAAAGAGTATTCCAAGTACCATTAAAAGCGCTCCGAAAGGACATTCTTTTTTCCCAAGAAGAAGGAACTCTGCGCTGGAGATCACCATTCCTGCAATTATACCTATAAATCCCGGAATTATCCACTTTTTGCTGCGGATCCTATATTCATCTTCAGAAAGGTCTTCTTTTAATTTGCCAATGAAATCCGAAAACCAGATTCCTATAAGAACAAAAGGCATACCCTCAAAGAGCCAGTTTCTGAGCACATACCAGGTGGTTATGCTGATGTCAAAAGGTCTTATAGGATAAAAAGTCTGAAGCAGTTCTCCAAAATAAAGTCCTGCCAAAAGGATCACCACAAGAAATTTGTACCATTTTCTAAGGACAGGCGCAAATATGCAAATGAGCCCGAACACATAAAAAAGGGCAAACAAATACCACAGATGGTCAAATGTATAAGATCCGTCATAAATGAATTTTCCGGAATTAAATAAAAAGAACCATCTGGCTTCAGAAAGATTGAACTTGGAAGTAAACCACTCTCCAAAACCAATACCATTTTTTAAATGAAATAAAAGTGAATAGACCAGATAGATTAGATAGACTACCCCCGTGGTCTTTAAGAGCTTTCTAATAGCCTTGCCAACTCTTTTTCTGATATCTTCTGTATTTCTCATACTATAGGGTATGAGAAATCTTCCTGATATGGCAAAAAAGAAAGGACATATATATCTGCTGATAGCGTCCCAAACAAAACCAAAAGTCCCCGGAAATCTGGTGTGACCTATGATCACTCCCATTGATGCGATAAATTTTACTAAATATATAAATGTATTCATTATTCTTCTGTGCTCGTTCCTATCGTAGAGAATTGTATAGAATCCTGTGTCGTTACTGTAACGCCCTCTCCCGTTGGAACTTCGCCATGAAGAACCTGTAACATAACCAGTACTCTGCTATTGGCTCTCTGGTAATACTGACTAGCAAGGGACTCGCTGTCACCATCGAACTCATTATCATAGGCCTCATGATAAAACTGATCGGCCATTTCCATGTAGTCAGCAGCTTCAACTGCAATATCTGATATTCCTGAAAACTCCTCAGGAATCGTAAGCTCTGACATTTTCTTATACTCTTCATTCATCTCATCCAAATATCCTAAAAGCTGTGATACAGCCTCATCAGAATTAGGATCGATGCCATTGATTGATTCATCAAAATAAGAAAGCTTATTATAAAAAGAGTCCATGCTCTCCTTATAGCTTTCAAGTTCGTCATTTGTTTCCTTCTGACACCCGGTTAAAACCATACCGGCAACCAGGGCACTCAAAAGGAGTGTCCTTACTTTTTTCACACTTCCAACTCCCCATTTAAATTAATCTTTGTACTTAGAAACAGCTGACAATCTTGTAAGAGCTCTTGCAAGTCCTGCCTGAGACTTCTTAAATTCCTTGATCGACTGTTTCTGCAGCAGGTGCTCCTTAGCATATTCGTAAGCTTCCTGCGCTCTTCTCTTATCAATATCCTCAGGTCTTTCAACAGTATTTACAATGACAATGCATCTGTTATTGGCAACCTGAACAGAGCCAAGGCTTACTACTCCAACGGTCCATTCGCCACCCGGCTTTTTTATCTTGATTATACCGTCAGAAAGAGCAAGGATCATCTCCTCATGGCCTGCCAAAACCGCAAGCTCCCCATCATCACAAGGAAGAATGATCTCTTCTGCCTTATCATCGTAAAATATTCCGTTTACGGAAATGACCTGAAGGCCAAAGGTAGCTACCCTTTCTTCACTCATACTCATGCCTCGATCTGTTTTGCTTTTTCAACAACTTCATCAATAGAGCCAACATTAAAGAATGCTGCTTCAGGATACTTATCCATATCGCCTTCTATAATTGCTCTGAATCCTTTTATTGTCTCTGCCAAAGGCACAAACTTACCCTTTAATCCTGTAAACTGCTCTGCCACATGGAATGGCTGTGAAAGGAATCTTTGGATCTTACGTGCTCTGTAAACAGTAACCTTATCCTCATCACTAAGCTCTTCCATTCCGAGGATAGCGATAATATCCTGAAGTTCTTTGTACTTCTGAAGTATTTCCTGTACCCTTAAAGCAGTCTCGTAATGCTCTCTTCCAACAATATCCTCTTCAAGGATACGACTTGAAGATTCAAGAGGATCAACAGCCGGATAGATACCCTGTTCAACAATCTTACGTGAAAGAACTGTTGTGGCATCCAAATGTGCGAATGTTGTTGCAGGTGCAGGGTCTGTAAGATCATCTGCAGGAACATATACAGCCTGAACAGATGTAACAGAACCAAATCTTGTTGATGTGATCCTCTCCTGAAGAGAACCCAGATCAGTAGCAAGAGTTGGCTGATAACCTACCGCTGAAGGCATTCTTCCAAGTAGTGAAGAAACCTCAGATCCCGCCTGAACAAATCTAAAAATATTATCAATGAATAAAAGCACGTCCTGATGGCCTACATCTCTGAAATACTCAGCCATTGTAAGTCCTGTCTCAGCAACTCTCATACGAGCTCCCGGCGGCTCATTCATCTGACCAAACACAAGGGCTGTCTTTTCAATAACGCCAGACTCACTCATCTCTGACCAAAGATCATTACCCTCTCTTGAACGCTCTCCAACTCCGGTGAAAATGGAATATCCGCCGTGCTCTGTAGCTATATTCTGGATAAGTTCCTGAATAAGAACAGTCTTTCCTACACCCGCTCCACCAAACAGACCTATCTTTCCGCCCTTGGCATATGGCGCAAGAAGGTCAATAACTTTTATTCCTGTCTCAAGAATCTCTACTACAGGACTCTGATCAACAAGCTTTGGCGGGTCTCTGTGAATCTGCCATTTTTCAGGAGTTTCAAGCTCACCCTTGTGATCTATGGTCTCTCCAAGTACATTGAAAAGTCGTCCAAGGACCTTTTCTCCAACAGGAACGCTTATTGGACCGCCTGTACAATATACAGGCATATCCTTACAAAGTCCCTCACTTGGAGAAAGCATGATACAGCGGACTGTATCCTCTCCTATATGCTGTGAAACCTCCATGACACGTTTTTTGTCTTCTACATAAACCTCGAGAGCATCACTGATATATGGAAGATCACTGTCTTCAAATTTTACATCCACTACAGGTCCCATGACCTGCAAAATCTTACCGTTTTTCAAGATTTGCTCCTTTTTTCTTTGCTTCTTTGCTCCGTTTGAGAGCCTTTGCGCCACTGACAACCTCAGTTATCTCCTGAGTTATCAGTGCCTGCCTTTGTCTGTTATAGGTGCGTTTGAGATTACTTATCATCTTCTCAGCATTCTTATTTGCTGAATCCATAGCCATCATTCTGGCGCTTTGAACTGAACAAAAGGCTTCAACAAGCGCTCCATATATAAATCCGGTAATATAATTTGGAACAATATTGTCCAAAATTGCCGACGGACTTGGATCCATTAGGAATTCTTCCCGCATTACTCCCGGTGGGAGCGGCTGCTTTCTGATATCTGTAATGATATCAAGAGGAAGCAATTTCTCAAATCTGGTCTCACATACATTGCCCTGAACGGTAGTGTAGACCACATAGATCTCATCAAGCTTTCTCTCATAATAGTAATCAAGGATCTCTGCCGCAATCTTTCTGGCTCTGTGAAGAGTGGGATTCTGGGAAGTGAACATAAAGGATTCCTCTATATTCATATTCTTGGATGCAAAATGGAACCTTCCTACTTCACCAATAACAAAGAGCTTCCATTTGTCACCATCAGTCAGAATATGCTCTTCGGCAAGCTTCAGAACATTGTGGTTATAGGCACCGGCAAGTCCCTTGTCATCTGTAAAAATGATATATCCCCTTCTTCTTTCTTTTTCAGGGATATCCTGCCAGGTCTCCAGAAAGATATTTTCAACTCCCTCCGGGAGATGCCTTACTACTCTGGAAATCATTGCCCTCGTAGCAAAAAAGAACGGTTCTGTATCTTCAAGCATCTTTTTTGCTTTTCGAAGCTTGGTCGACGAGATCAGGTACATAGCATTTGTAATTTTCCGGGTATCATTTACCGAATCAATTCGGTCCCTTATTTCCTTAATTGTTGCCATGAGCTATCTCTATTTCTTCCTTAAGCTGTTTGTTTTCAACATCATTAAACGCATCAACACTATCAAGAATTCTCTTTTTAAGCTGGTCCGAAAGTTCTCCGCTCTTTTCAAGTTCTTCACAGATATCACCCTGCTCAGTATTGAAATAGTTAAGGAGTTTTTCTTTATAATCCCTTACCTGTTTGACAGGTACAAGATCAAGTCTTCCGGCATTTGCTGCTACAAGGATGATAACCTGCTCATGCATCTTAAGAGGATGCTCAAGAGGCTGTTTTAAGAGTTCCATAAGAACGCTTCCATGTCGCAGCTGATTCTTGGTAGTTTCATCAAGATCCGAGCTGAACTGCGTGAACACAGCCATTTCTCTGTACTGCGCAAGGTCAACTCTTATACTTCCGGCAGATTTTTTCATTGCCTTGGTCTGAGCAGCGCTACCTACACGGGAAACAGAAAGTCCTACATTTACAGCAGGTCTCATACCCTCAAAGAAAAGATCGCTTTCAAGGAATATCTGTCCATCAGTAATTGAGATAACATTGGTAGGAATATAGGCGGAAACGTCGCCTCCAAGTGTCTCAATTATTGGAAGTGCTGTAATAGAACCACCTCCAAGTTCTGATGAAAGCTTACATGATCTCTCCAAAAGTCTTGAATGCAAGTAGAATACATCTCCAGGATAAGCTTCTCTTCCGGGTGATCTCTCAAGAAGAAGAGAAAGTGCTCTGTATGCTACCGCATGCTTGGAAAGATCATCATATACGATCAGTACATCCTTTCCATCATGTAAAAAGAACTCTGCCATGGCCGTTCCTGAATAGGGAGCGATATACTGAAGCGGCGCCATATCAGAAGCTGTTGAACTTACTACTATTGTATAGTCCATTGCACCTGTCTTTTTAAGGGTCTGAACAATCTTGGCAACAGTAGATGCCTTCTGACCTATAGCCACGTATATACAAATTACATCTTTGCCCTTCTGGTTTATGATCGCATCAAGAGCTATAGAAGTTTTACCGGTCTGTCTGTCGCCGATGATCAGCTCTCTCTGGCCTCTTCCAATTGGAAACATGGTATCTATAGACAAAATACCTGTCTCCATAGGCTCATTTACCGACTGTCTCTCAACAATACCAGGTGCAGGCTGCTCCACAGGTCTGTACTCAGTTTCTTTTATTTCACCAAGCCCATCAACAGGAGCTCCAAGCGCATCAACAACTCTTCCAATAAAAGCCTCACCAACAGGTATTCCGGCTTCCTTGTAAGTTCTGACAGCTCTTGTTCCCTGTCTTATTCCTGCATCATTACCAAAGAGGATACAACCGATGTGGTCACTTCTGATATCCTGTGCCATTCCTCTTGTACCATCTTCAAATTCGATGATCTCACCATAAAATGCATGCTCAATACCATCTACATTGGCGATACCATCACCAACCCAGGTAACCGTTCCTACTTCCCTGTCCTCAACCTGAAGCTTAAAGTCCACGACCTTATTTCCAAGCATGGAAATGATCCTGCCTGTATCGTGTTTTTCAGCTTTCTTGCTAAGGTTATTAAGTTCTGCGCGGAGCTGCTTTGCTCTGCCGGCATCAGACCAGTCGTATTCAAAGTTCTTGCAGGATACAACGAAGCCTCCTCCTATAGAAGGATCCTCGATTGTCTCGACTTCAATAACTGCGTCATCGAACTTTTTTTCAAGAATTTTCTTGATCTTTTCAATCTGCTCTGAACTTGGAGGAGTACTTGCATAGCGCAGTTTTGCTTTTAAAGTTTCACTCATTATTTGCTCCAGCTTCACTTATAAATTTCTCATACAGTTCCATATCATCTTCTTTGCTGTGTTTTGTCGCAGCAATCTTAGAAGCGGCATCCACAACCATGTCTGTGAGCTGAGCTGCATAAGCTTCTTTTGCACGCTCATTTTCAACCTCTGCGTTGTGTCTCGCTTCAACTATGATCTGCTCACCTTTTTTCTTGGCTTCGCTTATGATCTTTTCATACTCGTCATAGCCCTGCTTCTTGATGTCAGCAAGAATCTGCTCCTTCTCTTCATCAGCCATCTCGATTTTCTTTTCATACTCTCTCTTGGTGGCAATAGCAGACTTTGTGGCTTCATCAGCTGTTTTGGTGGCAGTATCCACTTCTTCTCTTCTCTGCATCAGAACCTTGTCCACTCTCCCAAAAAGAAACTTCCTGAACAAGAAATACAGAATGAGAAGATTAAATATAGTACATGCTATGTTTACAATACTGGTTGTTAACACTTTGTATCCCCTTTACACGTCTAGAATTATCTTCTCTTATGAGAAAAGAATGATCATGATAGCTACTACGAAACCATAAATAGCTGTTGCCTCTGCAAGAGCGCAACCGAGAAGCAAAAGTTTCATGATCTTGCCATCTGCTTCAGGCTGACGGGCAACAGCATCCGTTGCCTTTGAGGTAGCAAGACCGATACCAAGACCTGCTCCAATTCCTGTAAATGCGGCAATGCCTGCTCCAATCGCTGTTAAACTCATTATAATTCCTCCTTTTTGTGTAAATGTTATTCCACTGCTTCTTTAATGTAGAGTGATGTCAAAAATGCAAAAACATAAGCCTGTATACATCCATCAAATATATCGAAATACAAGCTAAGTAGTGCCGGGAATATAACCGGTACTACGAACTTGATAAGTTCCATAATTACTGTAGCACCTAAGATGTTACCGAAAAGTCGCATACACAGAGAAAGCGGCCTGATAAGAAGCTCTAAAACATTCATAGGTGTTATTACCGGCATAGGCTCTGCAAATCCTTTAAGCCACTTCTTGGGACCTTTCTTGCGAAGGCCTGCTGCCTCTACAAGCACAATGCTCATAACCGACAAAGCTATGGTCACTGTAAGATCCATAGTGGGAGGTGTAAGGCCAAAAAGTCCGACCATATTGGAGCATGCAATAAAGATAAGCACTGTCGCAATATAATCTACGTACCTCTCTCCTTCTTCGCCAAGCATTCCCTTAACTGCACCTCTTATCCAGAGAACAAAGGCCTCAACTGCCGCCTGCCTCTTGGAAATATTATGCACTTTTAGATTGCTTGTCATGATCAGAATAAAAATAAAGACAAAACCTATAATCACCCACGAAAGGACAACAGATTTATATATATCAAAAAATCCATTGCCAAAAGGGAAGTGAATTAAAGTTTTGTCTTCCATAAGGATTTCATTAAGTAATTCCTTCATAATTTTATACCCCAGTAATTCTTTTTTTAGTTAGCCCCGTTTAATCCTCCATTGCAACAAACCCCCAAGCTATCTATAATTATAGAAACTGCTTGGGGATTGTGCAACCCTTTTATTGATTGTTTATATTTTAATCATTTTTGTTTATTTTTTCGTCTTCTTTATTAATTTTTTCATTGCTGTCATCATAGAATATCTGTTCTTTATTTTCTATTTTCTGAGAAATCCTGACTCCAATCTTATTAAGTATTCCCGGAAGCTTTCCGCCATGTCTTACTACAAATACTATTATCAGCACAATTATCAGGAGTATTCCAACTAATATCCCGACAATTCCAAGTACAACCAGATATACCGTTTTTTCGGCGCCATTGAACTTTATATCAAGGGTAATACTATTGCCTTCTATCTCGTAGATATTGTAATTGCCCAGTTTTCCTTTTTTCTCAAGAAGCGTCTGCTCCTCACCCTTAACCAGATATACATCATAATCTTTAAAGCTCTTTGCAAGATCTACCAGAGGTTTGATCCTTACATCATGGATATTTGCCCCATCATCAGGAATCTCAACAGCGATAGTCTCATACTTTACCAGATCTTTTATATTGGCAACCTTTTCAAAATTGCTATCATCGTAGTACAAGGTGTGAGTTACAGTCAGCGTATCATTTTCTTTGAATTGTCCATCCACTAAAACTTCTGCCTGATAAAAGCCGTCTTCATCACCTGATGTATCCTCAGAGATCGTTGTCCTGTACTTCACATAAGATGCTGTAACAATTTCATCAGTCTTTATGCTGTCTATGCAGTCCTGGTCCCATGAAACATAATAGCCTTCTTTTGGCTCTATCTCAGGATAGTCATTAAGACTCATGCTCTCGCCAAAGCGCTTGCTGACTTTTTTCACCAGCTTTTTACCGCCATCTATATTTTCATCCTCAAGGATAAAAGAGATAGTAAGATTCTTAAAATCATATGGCAGATCAGCCGCATTATAGCTAACAGGTTCCGCCTTTAGCGACTGACTTGTTCTGTCGATTCCGGCGAGTTCATCACTGACAAAGGTATTGCCTCTCACAACCCCCTCTTCGCTTACGTGGCCGGAAACCGCACCATAAAAACTCTCAGCATCCTCTATTTTTACCAGAGAAAGACACTCACTTATATTCTGACCATCACCTGTTATTCCACCGACGTAAGACTCTCCCGAAAGTATTCCCATGGAATTTGAATTAACTACATAGGATAAAGACTTGCCGCATGCTCCGCCTATATACTGGCCGGAATTGGACTTTAGATTTCCAAGGTTAGTACATTTAAGAACTGTCCCCATCTCCTGAAGTCCGCAGATTCCTCCAACATAATTCTTTTCACCTGTTACATCGCTGTAGTTCTTATTATTTCTCAAAACGCACTTTGTCAGATACGAGCTGTTAAGTCTGGAATCTTTGATGCCTGTCGCATCGCTTTCCTTGTCGAAATCGTACTCAATCGCCATAGTTCCGGCAATACCTGCAGTATCGATATCACCTTCTACAGAACCGTAATTTATACACCAGTCTATGGTTGCATCAGTACACTTCTCAGCCTCTTCAAAAGAAATGTCTTCATAATTTGATGTATAATCAGCCTCCAGCACTCCATCAACCGCATCGGAGAACAAGAGCATTATAGTATTGAACTGGTCATTCATTTGCTGCAGATCATCTACTATAACTCCTGTAGCATTATTCATCTCAGAATTTAGAAGGCCGAAATTATCATTCATCCCCTGCATATTATCAACAAAGGATGTAGTTCGTGCTCTGTATTCACTGCTGAACTGGGGAAGAGTTATATTATCCCTTCCGGCAATATTACTTATTATAGCCTTAGTATCAGAACCAGCCTCCTTTAGATGGTCTGTAGCCTTTTCAAAAGAGTTCACGGCCTTAACTGCGTCTTCCCTTGTGGCATCAGTCATCTTTGAAGTTGCATCAGCTGCTATGGCAGCAACCGTTGCACTGGAGGTAGTAAGATCTTCGATATAGGCGTCTTCTCCTTTTTCTCCTGATACAGGGCTCTGATAATTTCTCTTTGCATAACTGTCCGCTTCACTGGCAGCGTCTTCCATAGCGGACTGGTTGAGAGCCTGATCTGCTTCATATCTTGGATCTGAGCTATCGCTCACCGGGAATAACGCGCCATCCGTGCTGTGCTTCCATGTACCATCTCTCACATCTTTTTCAAGTTCCGTACCATCGCTTGAAACATATATAAGATCCTTCGTTTCTTCTTCATTTGATCTGTGTATTTTTATATATTCATTGTATTCCTCATAATATTTCGCCTCATACAGCGATTCATATTGACTTGAAAGTCCTTCAAGTACATCCAAAGCATTGTTATACTGCTCTTTTTGGTTATCATCCATGTACTGCTCAAGTTCTAAGTCTTTTACCGTATCTTTAAGGCTCCCGGCAGAACTGTGAAGATCTTCTGCTGCATAGGTTGCCTGATCAAGCGCGCCGTCTTTCTTGGAGGATTCATCAAGAACATAATCGACTCTTGAAAAAGCTTCAGTAGCAGCTCCTGATACACCATTTGCAAAGTCGATGGTTCCCTGGGCAATATACTTTACGTCTTTTATCGCTCCATCTGTGAACTGCTGAATCGCAGATAATCTGTTAGATATAGTATTGGACTGATTCCTGGTATCATTTAAAGTCACAGTGACTATATCATGGAGCTTTCCTATAGCTTCGGAGAGCTGATATGCGATATCAGAACTCAGATCAACTGTGACATAGGGTTCTGCCTGGCCGACAATTCCGCCCACGTCCTTTCTTCCAAGTATATCGCCGTTATTGGTGCAGTAATATAAGTACCCTGACTGTCTTCCTGCAATTCCTCCCACATTGTAGCCAACATGTTCATATCCCACATCGCCTATATTGATACTTCTGCCAATTATACCTATAGAAAGGCCTGCAATTCCACCAATATCAGATGCAGTGACATCTGCGTTGGCATCCTCTGTGGTACTGTTAAGATTCTTTACAAGTGATATCACTTTATTGAGGGTACTCATTGAATCTATTGTGATCTGAGTATCTTCATTGGTTGTATTTACCAGTGCCTCATTGGTGCAGCCATAGATATTACCCATGTTCTCACCGGCAATACCTCCCACATAGTGAACTCCATGGATAAAGCCCTTTGAAGTGCACCCTTTGATATCGCCTGACAGCTGGTTGATTCCCGCTATTGCTCCTATATAGTCATTGGCAGTGATCACGCCCTCGAAGTCACAATTCTGAATAAGGCCACTGTTATCTGATACAATGCCTCCAATTATGATATTTTCACCGCTTGGCAGGATTGAAGCTTTGACCTTAAGATCACTTATGCTCCCTGTTTTTTGAAGGGTCACAAAAAGTCCCACATGAGAGATGTCTTTTCCAATCGTAAAATCACTTATGGTATGGCCATTTCCAACAAACTCTCCCGCAAAAGTCGGGACGCCTTCAAAGTTTGTTCCAAGAAGTGAAATATCTGCATTTAAGGTAACTCTTTTGTTTACAGACCAGGTATCAAGCTTGCAGTTCTCGGCAAACTCAAGGAAATCTTCGACAGAATTTATGGTTATCTCTTCTATTTCCTCTGATATTTCAGCCTCTATATCTTCCTTGATGTCCTCATCTACATCTACTTCATTCTCAATAGCTCTTTCCTGTGTACCTGTCTTAACAATTTCTCCTTCTGTTGCAAGTGCTGAAAGCGGCATAGCAAAAGCAATAGTTATTCCAAGAAGGAGTGCACATAATCTCTTTTTCATATTAGTTTTCCTCCCCTTCTGAATAGTAGAAATCACTTTCCTTGGCGCTTGTATCATATGGCTCTTCGTCCATCATGGTCACATCCCCGTTTTCTATAAAGGCACTTACATTGCCCTTAACAACTGCATGGATGACACCTGTGATATTACCGTCTACATGACCTCTTATTGCACCATCAATCCTCATAGTTCCTGATCTTTGTTTGGTGGAAAGAGGAACATTCATGACAAAGGCTGTAAGCTCAATTACCTTATCTCCCACAAGAAGTATCTGTGGAAGCACAAACATTGTAATGAGAATAGAGATAATTGTTCCACGTCCAAGGCACTTACCAATTCCATAGATCGCGCAGTCTGATGTCATCTTACCAATAAGGGTTCCCGCAACAGCAAGCATGGTACCTGATGTAATGATAGTAGGGAATGAAAGATTCATTGTATCGATAATGGCATCTCTTTTACCCATGGTCTGTCTGAGCTCTGTGTATCTGCCTGCGATAACGATAGCGTAGTCAATGTTGGCACCCATCTGTATAGAACTAACTATCAGGTATCCAAGGAAGAACAAATTGTCATGCTCTATGGCAGGTACTGAGAAGTTGATCCAGATACACCCCTGAATAACTGCAATAAGGAGAACAGGCATACCTGCTGATTTGAAGGTGAAAAGAAGCACCACCAAAACCGCAAGTATTGATATGACACTGGTGACCATATTGTCCCTTGAAAAGCACTTCTTTAGGTCATACTGGCTGACAGACTCACCAACAACATATATCTTATCCTCGTCGTAATATTTTTCAGCGTAGGTATGCATTTTATCAAGAAAAGCAAAGGTCTCATCAGATTCCTGTGGAAGATTCAGATAAACAAGTATTCTCGAGTAGTCTTCTCCCTGAAGCTGCTTTTTTGCGAACTCCATCATCCTGTTGGCATTTTCAAGTTTTTCCATCAGCTCGTCGCTCAATGTCACATAGCCTTCTTCTACTTCCCTGTAAACAAACATAAACATGTCAATAAGGGGAACCTTATAATTGGCAAGACCATTGACAACCTTTGCATAGTCCTCATCATTAACCGCATAGGCCGTGTATATGAGTTCTGCTATCTCATAATCGATATTTAAAAGCTCTGAAAACTGTCTTGGTGTGAGCTTTTCGGTAAGCGTGTATCCATTTAAGGCCTCAGTGTTGGCAAGACCTGTTATAGATGAAACATTCTCATCATCCAACAGATCTTCGATCAGCTGCTTTTCTGTATCGTAATCTCCTGACGGAAATACCAGAGCCACCATATTGTCTGACCTGAAGTTATCATCCTGCATATTCTGGGCTGCTTGAACTTCGTTGATAAGCGGCGGCGTGATCTTGGTATAGCCATATACATAAGGTGTTCCTGAAGAGATTCTGTTGGCAATTATGATCACAACTACAAAAGCAGGTGCTATTACATACCTTGTGGCATAGGCAAACTTACCGACAAATGGAATCTGTGGAATGAAATTCTTGTGCTTTGTCTTTTCCATAAGACCCGAAAATACCATGATAATTCCCGGCATAAGAAGGAATACAGACAAAAGGCTTAAGATAATAGCCTTTATAAGAACGATTCCCATATCTTTTCCTATTCCAAACTGCATAAACAGCATGGCAATAAGACCGCCGATCGTAGTCAGTGAACTTCCTGATATCTCAGGAATAGACTTGGAAAGGGCGATTATACATGCTTCTCTTGGAGGAAGCTCAGCATGTTCTTCTTTATATCTGTTAAGGAAAATAACGGCATAGTCTACAGACAAAGCCAGCTGCAGAACTATAGTCACAGAATTGGACACGAAAGAAATTGTCCCAAGAAGGAAGTTTGTTCCCATCTGCACCAAAGCAGCACTTCCAAAGGTAAGGAGAAGTATCGGAACCTCTGCATATGCCTGAGACGTAAGAAGTAATACTCCAACCACTACAAAAACAACGATCACTGAGATTACATCCATCTCTTTCGCAATAAGCTCAGACTGAGTATCTCCAAGTGTTGTTGAAAGATAGTAATCATATTTAGTAAAGTATTTTTTTACCTCATCAAGAAGTTCCAGGCACTTTTCATCTTTTTCATCATAATCAAAGGTTATATTAAAAAGAGCTGAGCCATTATTATAGTGCTTGTCAGTATCATCGAGCTCTGCTGAAAATACACCATCCATGTCCTCAAGGTCTTTTTGGATCATAAGTGCCTGATCATAAGAAACATTGGCAACCATGACTTTAGTCGAGCCATATGTGGTAAACTGCTCTGCCATCAGATCAAGTCCAAGTCTTGTTTCCGATGTTCCGGGCAGATATTCTGACAGCTGGTTTTCTACCTCAACCCATCCTCTTGATACAACTGCGAAAATACACAGAATCGCATAAATAAGAAAGAAAAGATTGCGCTTATCAACTATGAAAGCACAGATTTTGAGCATAAAACTATTACTGGTTTTCTCCCCACTATTCTCCATTTTATCCCCCTGTAAATAGATGTATTAATAAGGAATTCACCTATTAGATTTTTAATACAGCCCCATAATACCGAGCGTATCTACGCTATATATTGTACACCTTATTTAATTCATTAACAATTTTCTGGTTGTTTTTGCATATAAAAGCATCATATCTGAATTGATATGCTTAGGCGAATTTTCATAGAATTAGTGTTATAAAAATATAATATTTTGGGGGTATTTCAATGAAAAAAAGTTTTGTAGCAAGAATTCTTGCCTATTCTATGGCAGGCTTCTTAAGTGTGGTATCATCTGTAAGTTCTGCATCTTTCATTTCTTATGCAGAAGAAGATACAGAAGTTGTTACCAAATCTTTCACCTTAACAGATCTTGTATGTAACACAACCTTAACATCGCAGGCAGCCAGTCTTGGAAGTTCAAGCAACGTTTCTTTTGACATCCAAAGCGATGAAGTGACATATGTCACTGATCTTGCTCCTGTTTTTCCAGGATACCATCTTGAAAGGGCAGATTACAAAAAGGGTTATTCAAACTATACAGGCATCGACTATTTCTTCCTAAAACCTTATACAGTAAAGGCAACAGGCGAGACTGCATATTCCGTTTATATCCACTACACAGGGTCTGCCGGAACAAGTGATCTTTCAACAAGTGCTGCTCACACAAATGGAACTCATCTCTTCTGCCACTACGCCCTTAATAACTACAAGGTAAATTATCTTTCAGACGAAGATGTGACTAATGTCCCGGTTGATGAGAACGTTTATACAATAGAAAACAGTTCCAGCATCACTGTTTCATCAGAGATTCCTGTAAAAGAAGGCTATAGCTTTGATGGTTGGGTACTGGAGGGAACAGAAAACCTTTATCAGCCCGGTGATACTATTTCTCTTTCAGACCTTACAGCCGAAGAAGTAAACTTTTTGGCAATCTTTTCTGAGATTGAAGCTCCTAAGGCAAACATTGAAGTAAGCTCTGAGGTTGTAACAAGCTGGAATGATCAGGTTCAGCTCAATGTAACAGTCACAAACCTCTCCGACGTTACTGCAAAGAACTGGAAAATAGCTTTTGATTTTGACGGAAATATCGATCAGATCTGGAACGCAGAAGTTGTTTCTTCTGAAAATGGCAGCTACGTGATCTCTCATCCATCATGGAAAACAGATCTTGCTGCAGGTGAAAGCTACACCTTTGGACTTATTGCCACAAAGAATTCAGAAGAGGACCTTTCAATAAATGAATCAACACTTGTATCAAAAGAAGAATCTGTTGATCTTGAAAATGTCAACGTATCTTTGTCCAAACAGGCATGGAGCTATGGCTACAATGGAGAAATAAAGATTGAAAACAACTATGATTCATCACTTGATGGATGGACACTGGAATTTGACTTTGCAGATGAGATCACAAACATCTGGAATGCAAATATAGTAAGCCACGAAGATAACCACTATGTTATCGAAAACGCCGGTCACAACGGAAGCATTGCTCCCTCATCAAGCGTTTCCTTTGGATTTTCTGCTACTCCTGCAGATGGAGCTGAATTCTCAGACGCAGATCTTGAAAATGTATCTGTAACTGTGATCAGATAAAAATATAAATTTCTTAAACTAAAGCTTGAGGCTGCCATAAGTGATTGAGCGTATCACTTTCTATGGCAGCCTCTATGGTTTATTTCTTATTTAAGAGAGAGCAATGATATTAAGACACATCCTGCACCGCTTCAGGGAGCTGGGCAAGAAGTGAATTGATTGGAATTGGTCTGTAATCAATTCCTAATACTTCCATGGTATTTTCATCTATAAACATATCGTATGTCATCCACTCTGTTGTAAATGTAACTTCATATAAGCCAGTCTGATATGTTACGTATACATTTAACATATCACCTTCTGATATACCTATCTCTCTGGCTGCTGCACAGACAGCCATTTTTCTTTTTTCAGACATAATAGCCTCCTGTTATCTTCCAAACAAGCTACTAATACTGTCAATTGTACTAAATGCAGTATTAATGACTTCTTCAACATCTCCTGATTCATCTAACACTTCTTCTACAGCTTCATTTACAGTTTCGTTTACGGCTTCATTTACTACATCATTCACAACTTCGTTTATCACTTCATCTACTACATCATTAGTCACTTCATTTACTATTTCAGTTACTGCTTCCGGTGCAACATTTTTCACTGTTTCATTTACTATGGTATTTGCAGTTCCTAACGTATTATCAACAGTTTCGAGAGTCTTTGAAACATCTGCTTCCACATGAATGGTTTCATTATTGTCCTTAACTTCAACGCTTGCTGTACTACCGCTGACATTCACGCTTACCAAGTCACTTGCTTCACTTACATGTACAGTAGTCTCAGTCTTCTTTACATCTACAAGTGTCTGTTCGCTTTCATGCTCCTTTGCTTTTACTACTGTCTCATTTCCTGCTACATATGGAAGATTAGTTATTTCTTTTTTGGTTGAATCTGTATATGGAAGGTTCACAAGTCCATCGCTTGATGTTTTGACCTCAATATCCCCATCTGTAAAAATGACGCTGTGAACAGGTTCCTTTACCTTAACCGATTCAGAACTGTTATCTGTTTTCTTTTCAGTTTTATCGGCATTGTCTTTCAGAGTTTGCAAAGCGTATGGTCCTATCACAACTTTATCAGCCGCCCTGGTAAAAGAGCATGTTAAAAGAGTACTTGTTACTATGAAAAGAACCATTATCAGATAAAATGACGGTTTCTTATAGTTAAGAATCTGTCTGACTCTTGTTGCTACTCCAACCTCCCCAAAAGCAATCGGATATACAGTAACAAGTCTTTTCCTGGTGCTGCATAAAAGAAGTGAATTGGCATAGGATTTCTTTTGCCTTGAGGACATATTGCTAATGACCATCTCATCGCACGCAAGCTCAATATCTCTGCAAAAAAGAATATATGACAGCCACACAAGTGGATTGAACCAGTGAATAGCCACGATTAGATATCCTAACTGCTTCCTGATATGGTCATATCTCTTAATATGTACAAGTTCATGGGCAAGGACATTTTCTATAGTCTTATGATCCAGACCTGACGGCAGGTACACTATTGGACGAAACATTCCAAAAATAAAAGGCGTATCTATCTCATCGCACACGAATACTCTTTCGCTGGAGCTAAAACGAATGGATATCCGGGTCTTAAGATAGATTCTGATATAGCTAAAAACTGCATAGCCAAGGACCACAGTTACTCCGATGAGCCATATGATCAGGGCTCCTACGAAAAACTTGTTATTTAGATAGCCTCTTTCTGATGTATCCTGAGTATCTGCAAAAGCCAGTTCAGCATCTTTCGTGTCTGCAAAAGAAATATCACCAGCATAGACATCAGCCATTATTCCAACAGATTCGAGAACCTCTGTGTCCACCGCCTTTTCTGAGGTTGATTCCTTGGAAAAAGCCGAATTAACAATCTTCCCAAAGTCAGGCATAAAGCCAATATCTGACTGAATCTGAAGTGGAACCAATAATCTTAATGCTACCACTGCCCATAAAACACCCATGAACCATTTCGGTGCTTTCTTAAGCGGTATTCTGATCAGTGACACTGCTATCATGAGAAGAATAGACGCCATACTCATCTCAATGACTTTTATAAAGATTAACCCCATACACTTACCCTCTGCCTATATAAAAGCGTAGCTACTACTTGATCTTATCTATAATGCTCCTTATTTCAGCTATATCTTTTTTTGAAAGCTTCTGATGTGATGTGAAGGCTGCCAAAAATGCCGGAAGCGAACCTCCAAAAGCCTCTTCAACAAACTCCTCACTTTTTTGAGAATAAAAATCTTCCTTGGATATTTTTGATGTGACTACTCCGTCAATATTTTGGAACAATCCCTTCTCACATAATTTCTTAAGCACTGTATAAGTTGTAGATTTCTTCCATTCAAACTTTTCTGAGCAAAGCTTAACCAGATCACCTGAACCAATCGGTTCATTCTCCCATATAAGCTCCGCAAATTTCATCTGAACTTCCCCAAATTCTACGGCCATATCCTTCCGCCTTTCATTGGTCTATTTATTATAGACTTTATAATGTTAGTTTATAGTGAGTAGACCAATTTGTCAAGATGATATTTCGTTATTATTATAACGTGATTATCTCTTGTCTTGCCCCCAGATAAAAAAAATAATCCCTTCTGCAAATTTTTTGCAAAAGGGATCAGCAATTTCCGGTATAGACAAATTCCAGGTTTTTCCTTGCTATATCTGCAAGATGATAGATGTTGTCAACATCTGTAGGTGGTCTGTCTGTCATTTTAAATCTAGGGAAAAATCTTGAAATGTGAAGCGGAACATTTTTGCCGATAACATTCCCACTCTTATCCTTAAGGGCGGCAATCCATTTGGAAATTTCTAATATTTCTTCATCAGAATCATTTTCCCCGGGGATTATAAGAGTTGTGATCTCGACATGGCAATGCTTTACTGCCTCGGCAATAAAATCCATGACCATCTGCCGATTTCCTAAAAGAACATCGCTGTAAAAAGAATCAGAAAAGCCCTTTAAATCTATATTCATGGCATCAATATATGGAATGTTCTCTTCTAAGACCTCCAAAGAGGCCATCCCGTTAGATACAAGAACATTTTTCATTCCCTTATCATGAACTAACCTGGCTGTATCTCTTACAAACTCGTAACCTATCAGCGGTTCATTATAGGTGAATGCAACTCCAATATTGCCACTTGTCTTATACCTTGCTGCAAGTTCAGCAAGTCTCTCAGGAGATACATATTCAGCCTCTTTTTCAAATTCATAGACTCCCTGGCCCCAGGAAATCTCATAGTTTTGGCAAAAGGGACATCTTAAATTGCAGCCATAACTTCCAACAGACAATACCATAGTCCCAGGCATAAATCTGTTTAAGGGCTTTTTCTCAATTGGGTCAAGGGCTATGCTTGTGAGCCTGCCATAGTTTAAGGGCACAATCTCACCATCTCTGCAGCTGCGAACGCCGCAGAAGCCGGTCTTTCCTTCACTGATCATGCACTTTCTATAACATACATTACATGTTGGCATCCCATTTCCTCTTGATTCAAACCATCTTCAATAAAATCAATTTAAGTCAAGATAGCACTTCCATCATGGCACTCTTTAGTAGTGCCTTACTACCTTAAATCTCTGCAGACGAATCTCATCATCCTCGGTTATCCCGCCCTTTTGCATGGCAATAGCCACCTGCTGCTCTACAGAATCTACACCATCAAGGTCAGGTAAAAGAAGTCCTCTCTTTCTTCCACTTGAAACTATGACACCATATTTTTTGACATCCAGCTCATCAATGGAAGAAATGTTTTCAGGTTCCCCCAAAACATCAACATTTATCTCCAAAAACTCAAGTTCATTTGCAGTAATAGCATTAAATCTTGGATCTTTAGTGGACGCGCTTATGGCATTCTGTATGATCTCCTCAGCTACATTTTCGCAGGTTGCTCCAATCGTCCCAATGCATCCTCTAAGCTTTCCGTGCTCATGAATTGACACAAAGGCTCCCGCTCTTATTCCAAGCATTTCTTCAGGAATATCACTCGGAACAGGTAGCACCTTTCTCTCAAGAACATAGCTATACACTGACTTATAAGCAAGCTGCACATAGGCATCTGAATTTCGTCTTTTTTCTTTTATCTCTATTTCTTTTTCCCGGTAAAAGATATCCAGAAATCTCCTGCCATCATCCTCATCTCCGGGCATAAAGGTACATATTCCATAGCCAACGCCTGTAATATCCTGGTGTGAGAGCCTGTTTGCCCTGACCTTCATACCGTCAAGTGCACCTGCCATTATGACAAAAGACCTGTGACCGCACTCAGCTGCCTTGTCACAAAAATCCTCATCAAATTCCAAAAGTTCTCCAAAAGCTCCTCTTTGGCACACATCCATGACCTTTTGGTCATAAACAGGTCCTTCTGCTGCGTATCCATACGGTCCGTAATCCTGAAGCTTGTGAGAAAGATCTCCACTGGCAACATAGACAGCTCTTTTTCCTGTGGCATCCACAGCATCCTGTATTATCTGCCCCATTCTGTAATGATCCGTCAAAGGAAGTCCTGAAAGTCCTACTCTTACTATCTTTCCGCCTTTATACTTTTTCCTGATAAAGAAAAGAGGGACCATTGTTCCATGATCAAGATCTCTATCCACTTCTCCCAGAGTTCCTGCAGGAAAAGAAATTTTTTTAGCTCTTTTTTCTATTTCAGAAACAAGAGTTGTGTCATATTCCTCGATAAACTTCACTTTATCAGCTCCAAATCTTGAAAAAGACCCTGTAGCAGCATTTCCCGGAGAAATATGGAAGTAATCAGCATACATAGTCGCATGAGGACTGGAAATTATGATTGTCTCAGGTTCAATTTCAGTAATTTCTTCTGCGACTCTTTCATATGCTATTTTTGTCTCCTCAATCTGTGCCTCACCACCTCTTCCAACCTCAGGAATGATAAGTGGCGGATGTGGAACCATATATGCAGCAATTATGGGCATGACAGCCTCCTTTATATACGCTTTTTTAGTAATATTATTATAACATGTACGTAAAAAAGAGATTAGTGTAATCCGCTTACACTAATCTCTTTTTTTAGTTTATCTTACATATTTTTCTTTCTTTTTACTTGCTGTTTTCTGCTTCTTTTTCTTTGTGTCTTCTGTACATTTCTTCACCGGCTGTTCCAAGGACTGCTATGAGAATTAGCCACCATAGAGATGTCTTTTCTTCTTTTGCCTCTGTGAAGGTATCTGCTAAAGCTGTGTCCTCATCTTCGATAGATACAAATGCCTGCTCATTGTTCTTTACAACATCATTTGCAACCATCTCAGCTGCTGAAGGAGCATTTTCATCCTCGATCTGTGTGTATGTATCTTCACCGTTTGCATCTTCTACAGCTGCTTCATTTGCTGTGTTATCAGCAGCTTCTGCTTCATTTATAACTGCCATTTCAGCTGCAAGAGGTGTTATCTGATCTTCGATGTTAACTATGGAATTATCAACTACGAATGCTTCAGGAGCTACATATGCAGGAGCCTGATAATCATCTGTGTTATCTGTGTTCTGATCGTTTGTATCAGCTACATATATAAACTGGATTGTTGAACCTGCAGGAAGTCTGATCTCAGCTGTTTCTTCGTTCTGATTTTCTGTAGCAGCAGTATTTTCAGCTGTTTCTTCGTTCTGATTTTCTGTAACAGCAGTATTTTCAGCTGTTTCTACGATCTCTTCTGCAACTACAGGAGCAGGAGCAGGTGCAAGTGGTACTTCTTCATTCTCAAGATCTTTTATGATTTCTCCTTCAGTACCATTTTCTTCTGTTTTATTTTCAACTACGATTACTTCTGCCTCTTTTTCTTCAGCCTCAGCTTTTTCAGCTTTTTCCTCAGCCTTAACTTCAGTTTCTTTTTCCTCTTCTGGAGCAGTTGAATACTTAGCTACAACTGCTTCATATTCAGCTTTTCCTGCTTCCTTCTGCTCTAAGATAATATCAAGATCTGCCTGAGCTTCTGCCACTTTATCTTTTGCCTCTGAAAGCTTTCTGTCAAGATATCTGATAGCCTGATTCAAAGTCATGTTATTCAAAAGATTTGCTTCCTCAGGAGTAACCTCGATGTTAAGATATGCTGCAATATCATCAACTCCCAGAACCTCTGTTGCCTTTACGATTCTGTTTGTGCGGTTATCCTTAAGGGTATCGATTGCATCCTCAAGCTGCTCAGCTTTTTCTACTGCTTCATCTACTGCATTTCCAGCATTCTCTACAGCTACCTCGTAATTTGTATATGTATCAACTCTTTCCTGAGCCTTTGTGTAGAAATCGATGAATGCCTGATCGCTTGTATCAACTACATTTGTTCCGCCATGAACCTTGCTGTTCTGGTTCTGAATAACTTCGTGGATCTCAGCATCTCCCATGTAAAGCTTGCCTTCCTGATCGATGGTGATACTGCCATTTTCAAGTGCATCTTCAAGTTCTTTTCTTACCATGAACTGTGTTTTTCCATCTTCAACATAAGCAAATACATCAAGCTTTCCACTGTTTGCCATATTGCGGATGTTTTCGTTAGTAGGGTTTGCAGCGAAGTATTTTTTTAGATAGTCGTTAGCATCGATCTCTTCCTGGGTCTTTTCAAAGATCACGATATCTGTTGATTTTCCAAGAGCATTGTTGTCATAACGGTTATTTTCTTTAATGTACTTATCTGCTCTGTCGTAGTTGAAGTAAAGAGTCTGCTTTTGGCCGTTACTATCCTTGTAAGTTATGATGTTGTAGTTGTAATCCTGTGTGTCATAACCTTTTACGTACTTCTCAACCTTTATGTCAGTTGCACCACTATCTACAAGCTGAGGAATATAATATTCACGGATTATTGTGTACATGAAGTTACGCTGTGGGCCCCAGTCTACTACTACTTTATCTGCGCTATCCTTGATTTCTTTTGCAGGCTCAACCTGAGCCTCCATTTTTTCTTTTGTCTCTTCAACTATAGTTCCAAGAGTATCAACCTCTGCCTGAGCCTTTTCAAGTTCTTCCCTTGCAGCTGTTGCATCGTCAGAAGCATCATTTAAAGCTGCCTCGTAGTCTGCCTCTGCCTGTACAAGTCTTTCTTTTGCCTCTTCATATTTACCATTAAGCTCATTGAAGTATTCCTTCTTGGCATTTATGTCAAAAGATGTATCCTCTATAACCTTTACAAGTTCATCATAGCTCTTCTGTGCATCTTCAACAGACTCAGCTGTTGTTATGTCTTCTACAAGATCTTCAACCTGCTCTTTTGCTTCCTGTGCAGATTTCTGCGCACTTTCAGCTACTTTGACAGCTTCGTCAACATTTTCAACCATCTCGACAGCTGCTTCATCTGCTGCCTGATCGGCCTGATCTGCTTCTAAAAGATCTGTTTCAACATCATCAATTTTCTCAGCTGCAGTGTCAAGGCTCTCGATGCTGGCTTCTTCAACATTTTCAATGGTCTCTAATGTCTCTGATGCTTCCTCGATAGCTTCTGTTGTTTCAGCTGCAAGTTCCTGTGCCTCTGCAGTTACGCTTTCCTCTGATGAACTTTCAGTATTTTCATTTTCAGAAGTTTCTGCTGTTTCAGGAGTGATATCAGGAATATTATTCTCATCATCCTGCGCATATGCAGTTATTGGAGATGAAATACTCATCATCGCCGATATTCCAACAAGCATTGCTGAAATAAGTTTCTGATTTGTAAGATTATTCTTCTTCATTACTGCACCTTCCTCTTTCAATAATTATTTACTCTTCAATACCTTCGGCAATATGCTCGAACAGGTATTGAAGGACATCCGGGGTGAATTTTCTTGCCTTAAGAGCAATTGTCTTTTTACCGTTCGCTTCTTTATCTTCTCGTACTACATCGGCGTACATGATAAGTGTCTCTGCTACAACTATCACATCATTTCCGAGTATTGAAGGAGTTTTCTCTTCAACTGTAATAGCCATTCCAAGAGGACTTACGTTCTTAACTTCGCCGAAATATTTCTCAAGTGATTCTTTATCAACAATTACACTGTTTGCTTTGAACTCAACTCTGTTTATTTTTCTACGTTCTTCCATTATTATCTCCTTCTTGTACTTTTATTATCGTCATTATACATCATAAAAATCATCATATTTGACGTTTATTTTGTTATTTATGATTGTTTAAGACTCCGTTTATTTTTGCTTAATATTTGTTTATTTTCACTTTAAATTTGGTCAAAAAAAAGAACCGATTTGTTTATCGGCTCTTCCATAATTTTACATTACAAGTATATTCTCTTTTTTTGCATCTGACCTAAAGATCATTTTGTCATAGGTCTTCCTATCACTATCGAGTCTTAAAACCAGACCGTCTATAACAAATACTGTTCCGGCGTATGCCACCTCAGTTATAACCGCCTGCGCATTTCCGCCTTTTTTTATCTCCTCTTCATAATAGAACTGTTTCTTTCTTAGTTCCTTCAGCTTACTCTCTTTCATGCCGACAGCTGCATTTATCTTGACCTTCCATTGCATTACCTGTCTATCTACAGCACCGATTTCCTGAAGCCTGTCTCTCTCTTTTGCAAGAGTTCTGTAATCCTCTTCCTCTCTGCTTATAGTCTTTTTTATCGCACTGTATTCTGTCAAAAGAGCTGAATCAACCCCAAGGTTTACTATAGTTTTTGCTCCTGTCTTATTCCCTATGGAAGCAACTTCAATTCCATAAATGCTGTGGCAGGTTCCTCCATACAGGGTTCCTGCTCTTCCGTATGTTCTGATAAAGCCTTTTGCAGTGAGCTTACAGTTGATAAAAAAGTTTGCAGAAATATCTTTTCCAACGACAGTTACGCCTTCAAAGAATTTTGCAGAAACATTGCCCTTGGCAGTTATTCCTCCTCGGATCGGACATGTAGCTCCGCCCTTGATCACAACATCTCCGCCACTTGTTATCTCGGAGCTTTCCATATGCCCACCGATGATAACATCACTTGAAGCTATGATCTCACTTCCCGAATGGACATCGCCTTTGATATAAACAACTCCATCATAATTGATCTTTTTATCAGTTATCTTAACCTCAGGCATAACAAGGATTTTCTCTATTTTGATATTGCCATCGTGCATAGTAAGGGCACCGGTCCATTTAGCAACATATGTGACCCTGTCATTTAGGATCATAAAGCCTTCACCTTTAAGAATTGGAATCTCTTTTCCATTCTTTGCCTGCTTTACTTCTCCCAATACGTTAAACCCATTCACACCTTTGGTTGCTTTATGATAAAGAGCTATCTTATCCCCTACATGCACCTGCACAAGGGAATCAAAATTTGTAAGATCAGCTGTGCCATCATCTAATATTTCCGGTTCCTTCCCTTTATTTGTATCAAAGAAATATTCATAATAGCCATCATGACCATCTACAGCTTCTTTTCCTGCAGCCACAAGATATTTTTCTGAGTGGTTCAAGTTGGAAATCATATTGGCGATTCCCGGCTTATCTACACCTTTTCGAACATTACATTTAAAAAGAAATGCAAGGATCACATCCTCTGTATATTCAAGTCCATCACTTCTAAGAGGGAGTTTTAAATAACACAAAAGATTGTCTGAAGCAAAAGAAAGATACAGGTCCCTGTTGGCCATCATAGAATCAAGTAGCACCTTGCTGTCCTTAGTCCCGGCAGTCCTGTCAAAAACAGTTTTTTCTGTACCGTCTTCATCTTCAACTGCCTTATATACGCCGGAAAGCATCTGCTCCCTGATCCTACGCATATCTTTGGCAGTGTACATCATGGTCGAGAACTTACTGATATCAAGTCCTTCTTCAATTCCCAGTCTTATCTCACGCATCTGATCCGCGTGGTACAAAGGCTTGGAATAAGGAGCTATATCAATCTGATGTTCAAGTCCAAGGCGCATTTCAAACATTTGCATCCAGCCGTAGGATACATCTGCATATCTTGCCACATCTACACCATTTTCAAGTCCGATTCTGATCTCTTTTATGGCATCTCCACGCATGTCCCGGGTAATATAATCATCTATAGGGAGACCCTTTTTCAAACTGATCCTTATTTCCTCAAGCTGTTCCGCGTCAAAGCGGTCCTTGATATACCTTGATACATCTATTCCCTCAAGAAATGCCTTATGCATCTGGTCTAGCACAGATGCGTTGTATCTGTCTATCTGCTTGGTGTCAAAAAAGAGCCCATCCTCTGCGCTTTCTCTTACAGCACGCATTTTCATATAAGGAATATCAACAGATGCATAACCGGAAATATCAATGCCTGCTTCAAGGCCTTTTCTTATTTCACGCATCTGCATGCAGTCAAATGCCGGATCCTGAAAAAAGATAATAGGAACCGGAGGCTTGGCTAAAAGTCCATGCCTTAGCTCTCTCATCTGAACTGCCAGATATTCTTTTTTAGCATATTGGGAAACGTCAATTCCTGCGGCAAGACCTTGCCTGATCTGAGCCATCTGCAAAAAGTCGAATCCTTCATCCCGATATTTGCTCATATCTATGCCCTGCGTCATTTCAAGACGGAGTTCCTCCATCTCTGTCCAGGCATACTTAGGATCCATATACTTTTTATAATCTATTTTATCAGTAATACCTTTTCTTATTTCAGCCAATTGGAGCGCATTAAATTTAAGAGCTTTCAGTTTTTCAACATCAGCTCCTAATTCTCCACACAGCTTAAGCTCTTTTTCCAAGGAATTTTGGTTAAAAGAGTCCAACCCAGAATATTCACTTAATTCATCAAGTAGATCAACATCTGGTGAAGCCATATACACCCCACGTCTTCGAAAAAATCATGTTATGACTTTTTCTAATGTAAGTATATTGCAGCCATCTTCATACTTATAATGGACTTTATCCATACTTTTTTTCACAATAAAAATGCCCAGCCCGCCAATCTGACGTTCTTCAGCAGAAAGTCCCGTATCGGGATCCTCTTTTGCAAGCGGATCAAAGGGTGTTCCCTGATCAATGAAGGTAATAACAGCAGTGGAATCCTCTGCTCTAAAGTCAAACCTTATTTCTGCCTGACCATCTTTTCCCTCATATGCATAGCTTGCAATGTTGACATATATTTCCTCAACAGCAACATCAATCTGCATTTGAACCTTCATGGACGCTCCGGCCTGCTCTAACTGTTCATCAACAAAGCCAAGCACTTCATCCAGTTTTTGAACCTGTGCATCAATTTTGAGTACGCTCATATGCATTCCCCATATTTGTACTTCATGATTGTTATACGCCTATAAAACCATTATATACAATATATCGTAAAAAGTGTTGCAGTTTTTATAAAAAAACGGGCAGAGTACTTTTTATGTAATCTGCCCAGTTTGTTAATCATAAGAATTAATGGTTTTAGAGCTCGAATTTTGCCACGAAATTCTGAAGTTCCTGGGCATTTTCAGCAAGTTTATCAGAAGCTTCTGCGACCTCATGAGTTGTTGCTGTCTGCTGCTGTGAAGCTGCTGATACATTCTGTGTCTCATCAGCAACACTTGTAC
>JAEEGF011373833.1_pt1 | contig 55427 bp, 51 predicted proteins | sample 9134171 | NCBI WGS metagenome assembly JAEEGF01 (sample SAMN16246542, study PRJNA631951) | gut metagenome | biome: gut microbiome; feature: rumen; material: AP-attached | host: Bos | place: Iran: Karaj | collected 2018-10 | reverse complement strand
AGGTTACCCTGCCGTTTTTGCTCTGAAATGCTCGAAAAAATGATGTTTTTCCGGCAAAAAACGAAAAAGATCGGCACATGTCACGGTTTCCCGGCCGTGACATGTGCGGGGCTGTCAAAAAAGTCCGTATTTTTTGACAGCCCCAGAGGTTGCCGAATTTTATTTTACGGTGGCTTTGCATGCGGGAGGAACGGTGACGGCGTCGGCCAGGGCGGCGCTGATGAGATGCGTGCCCTTGCCGATCTCTATCTCGGCCTTGCCGTCGGCATCCGTCTTCACGCCGGTCGCCTTGCCGTCTACCGTGATCTCGGCGCCCTCGACCGGAGTCTGTACCGGATTCCAGTTCTCGTCATAGCCCGACGCATAGAGGGTGAGGGTCAGCTTTTCGCCTTTTTTGACGTCGGCAAAGCTCTTGTCGAAGAAGAGCGGGGAAATGCCGTCTCTCCAGATGTAGGCGGTGACGACGTCGTTCTCGTTTACCGGATCTTCAAGCGACATCGAAGCCGAATTGTTGACCGAATAGCCGTATGAGCCGCCGTTTTCGATGCCCCAGAGCTTTGAGATCGAGAGGCCCCATTCGGTCTTCTCCGACTTGTAGCCTGCCTCGGCTCCGCCCTTGAAAGCGGCGTCGTGCGCCGCGGTGAGCACGTCGTTGACGGTGAGCTTTTCGTCGCTGTCGACGTCGGTAAGCTTTACCGGCACCATCGACATGACGAGGTTGCCGTCGCCGTCGGCTATGTTGACGTAGGCGAAGGGGCCCTTTTCGGAGCATGCCGAAAGGGCAGAGAGTGCAGAGATCGCGGTGAGCAGCGCCAGAAGCAGCGCCGCGGTCCTTCTGAGGTTGACGTGAGTCTTCATTTTTCTTCTCCTTGCTGATATGATTTTTTGTTGATTTCTTTCTCTGTGCCGGGGGATGCAGCGGTCGCTTCGGGATGGGAAGGTTCTTTCTCGCGGAGTTTTGCTTCCTCTCTGCGGCGCCTCTTCGCCCTGATCCTCCGCTCGCGGTTTCTGTCTTTTGAAGTGACAGCGGGAGGATCCTTGATCCCCGCTGCCTCTAGGGCTCTAGGCCAGGGACCGAAAAAGGCCTTTATCGCGGCGACCTCCCGCTCGGAAAAATCCGATCTTTTCGGAAATCTGTCCTCTCCGGACTCCTTCAGCTCATCCGCTTTCCGCTTCAGCAGACCGAGGCATTCGGGAGCTGTGAGCGGGCCGCCGTCAGGCGAGTTCGCGTTTTTCATGTCATTCATAATACTTCTGCTTCACGCCTTCTTTCGCTCTTTCTTTCCGTAGCCGGGGAAGTGACCGCGGCAAAGATCCTTTTTTCCTTTCTCCTTCGGGGGAAAGATGCGGTTTGCATTCCTTCCCGGGTCTGACGGCGCAAAAAAAGCCTCTCCGCCGGAATCCGGCGAAAGAGGCGCGAAAGAGAAGGCACAGCCAAAAGGACTCCGGTAAAAACCGAAGTCTGGCGCCCCGAGAGGGCGCAAGGCAAAGTGTCCGGTCCGCGCTCCCCATGCCCGGGAGCTTCCGGCAGCCGTCCGGCAGGTTTTCCGACTTGAGAGCGCGTTTGCGGCTCAGATACGGTAATGACGGTTGCGACGGATTCTCACCGAACTTCCCCCTGATCCTTTTTGCGGAACCGGACTGCTTATTTGATTGATAATATTATACCATTGACCGGCTTCCCGGTCAAGTGTTTTTTCCGGAAAACCCGTGAGACGCCGGCGTGACGCTCAGATGCCTCAGCAGATTATCCCTCCGCGGAGGCAGTCACGGAAGGTCTGGTCGCCGAGGTCGGCCTCGCTCCCGTGGTTCAGGCAGACTGTGTCGATAAAGCCGGGTCCGCCGGGTTCGGCGGCTGTCAGCACCGCCCTCGTCCCGGGGCCGTTCCGGAAGCCCAGCTTGAGGTTCCGCACGGCTGATCTGAAGCTGCCGTCGCACCTGATCACCGTCTCAAAATCTCCCCTCGGGGAGTACCAGAAGGCGAAGCAGTCGCTCATTATGCTGCCGCGGGCCTCCTTCGCGAAGCGGAAGCCGTTCGCGAACTGATCGCTGTAGGCGAAGGAATACCAGTTGTTCCCCCTGACGTCATAAAAGCCGCAGCTGTTTTCGTAATCGGTATAGTCGAGTGTGTAGAGAGGATGAATGTTCCGCAGCGTGTTGCCCGACGAACGGAGCTCCACCCCCCGGAAGACGTTCGCGATCCTCATGTTCGTCAGGGTGTTGTCGTGGCCATCGGTCAGGACTCCGACCGAATCGGTCCCTCCGGTGCCGGTGATGTTCACGCCGCTGATGTCTGCGTCGGACGAACCCGAGTTTGCGCCGTATTTGATATGTATCCCGATCTTCGCGTGCTTGACCGACAGGTTCCTGACCGACGTCTCTCTGCCGCTGTCGATCGATATCGCCGACGCGACACCGCTGCCGTCGACGATCCCTCCCGAGAGAGAGTAGTTCGAGCCGTTTTTGTAGATCGTGTTGAAGGGATCCTTTCCTCCCAGCCTTATCATCGCCTCGCCGGAGCTCCATCCGGGCGAGGCTTTTATCACGGCAAAATCAGAAAGAAGCAGCGATACGCTCTTCGAGGGATCCGCCGGCGTGAGTATCGGCGAGGATATCACATATTCTCCGTCGGGGAAGAAGATGACGCGGTTCGGGTTTTCGTCGATCAGCCGCTGTATGATTCCGGTCGCGTCTTCGGTGCCCGCGGCTTCCGCGGCGCTTACGTACAAGTCTTTTTCGGTGTTCATCCTTTGTTTTTCCTCCTTCTGTCCCGGAGCGGTTCCGGAAAAACGCCGCGGAGGCGTCAGGTGCCCGGTACCGGGTCCGCAACGCCTCCGCTGATATTGTATTATTTTTTTATCAGTGTTGCAGAGTCGTCTAAGGCTCCCTCTTCGAAAACCGTATCCTTTCCGGCCTCGATGCGCAGATTGCCGGTCAGGTTGAAGGCGTATTTCGCGACAGTCCTGCAGGAGTCTGGAAGTATGACCGATTGCAGCGCGCCGCAGTTGCAGAAGGCGCCGCGTCCGACCGAGAGGACGGTGTCGGGTATCACGAGCGCTCCCGACAGGAATTTCGACGACACGAAGGCATAGTCGCCGATCGCGGTGACCGGCTTTCCTCCCAGCCTGTCGGGAATCAGCTTAACAGAGGTCGCTCCGGGAATTATCCCCGCGACGGTATAGCTGCCGTCAGGATTTTCGGTGAAGCGCAGGCCGCTCGCCTCGTCGTAGACGTAAGCCGCACCCGGTATCCAGCAGGAGCCCGCCAGGTAGTAGGGATCGCCCTCGAGCTTTGTCGCCGGGTTTTTGTAATCGATCTTCTCAAGCAGCGTGTCGTATGTGAAGGCGTGATCCCCCACGGTCGCGACGGAGGCGGGAACGGTCAGCTCTCTCAGGTTGTAGCAGGAATAGAAGCATTCCTCGGGTATCGCCCTCAGCGAGGCGGGCAGCGCGATATCGGTCAGCTTTACGCAGTGACTGAACGCGCCGGCGCCGATATCGGTAACTCCGTCGGGGATGACGGCCGATTCAAGCGAATAGCAGCCGAAGAAGGCGTAGGCGCCGATCTTCTCCGCGGATGACGGGATCACGACCGTCTTCAGCGACTTGTCGTTCGAAAAACAGCCGTCGGGGATCTCGGCGAGTCCCGCGGGGAGTCTTACCTTCTCAAGGTAGGCAAAATTCGACAGCGCGCCGGTGAACAGGTAAGATACGCTGTCCGGAATGACGAACTCTGTCACCGTGTATTCTTCCATGGAGTTGTATTCGTTCCAGAGAGTGTAGGTCGTATGCAGAGGCGCAGATATCGCGGTGACCGGAAGGCCTTTGTGGGTCGAGGGAAGGGTTATCACCCTTTTGCCGCAGGACGTGAAGGATATTACCTCATAGCTCTTTCCGTCAGCGGCAAGCTTGTAGCAGAGTCCGTTCTCATCCGGCTCGAGCGAGATCCCCGGGGAGCCGAGGAAGACGTTCTTTTCAAGCTTCGTGAGGACGTTCCCGTTCTCATCGATCAGACGGCACGTGATGATCTCGGTCAGCTTCGGGCAGGCAGCGAATGCACCCTCGCCGATCTCCCTCAGGGTCGAAGGAAGCACGACTCTTTCAAGGGCGGGACAGGCATCGAAGGCGCCGCGGGTGATATCCGTGATGCCTTCCTCAATGACGACGCTCTTTACCGTCATATCACGGGCGAACCCGGACACCCCTGTGACGTTTCTTCCGGCGATCACCGCGGGAATGACGAGGTCTGCGGAGGTGTTGCTGCCGCGGCCGGTGATCTTAGCTTCGTTGCCGGTTAGCCCGGCATAGGGGTAGTATTCAAGGCCGGTGACCGGATCTGTCTGCCTTTCGTTCTGATTTGAGGGCGGAAAAGCGTCGGTCCCGAACACGACGGAGGTGCTGTAGACGGTCGTCGGGCCGCCTTTCAGCCCGGTACCCGCGAAGGCGCGGTCCCCGACCGTCCCGACCGAGGCGGGAAGGAAGAGCTCAATGATGCGCGAGCAGTTTTCAAAAGCGGAGCTTCCGATCGAACGCAGTCCGTCGTTCAGATAGAGCGCCCTGAGGCTTTTGCAGCCCGAGAAGGCCCCGGCGCCGATCGATTCGAGCTTTGTGCCGTAAGTGCTGACATATTCTATCCCGGTATCCTTGAAAGCGGAATCCCCGATCGTTTTCAGTGACGTGGGAAGATCGCAGTACTCAAGCCTTCCGTCGCCGAGGAAGGCGTTTTTGCCGATCGATTCGGTGGTAGCGGCTAAATAGACCCGCCGGAGCATCGTGCATCCGGCAAAAGCGCCGTCGCCGATCGTGATCACTCCCTCTGATTTCGACACGAGCCTCTCGTTGCCCGACAGGATGACGTCTTCCGCTGTCCCTTCGAATCTCACCGTCTTTATCGAGGTGTTGCCCGAGAAGGCCATCGAAGCTACCGCGGTGACGCGTTTGCCGTTGTATGAGGCGGGGATCAGGATATCCGTCACGTCTGACGTTGACGACATTCCGGTCACCGAATAGGTCTTTCCGTCGGCGTTGAGCTTGAATGTCAGTCCCTCATCCTTTACCGTCTGGGGATCATAGGCCAGGCAGAATTTGCAGACCCCCTTGTAGAACTGGTGCTGAAAGGTCCCGAGGGTCTTTACCGTTTCGACCTTTCCGCATATCCGGCAGTATCTCTCCTCCGCGATCTTCTCGCCGCAGCAGAAGGGATATCCGTAGCTGTTCGAGCCGGCGCTTTCCCACTGATGGTCGTGGGGGTAGAGATAGCTTTCATAAAAGACCCCGTAGTCGATGCCGTTGAGCTTGCAGTCTGCCGTGAAGGTGTCAAGCTTCGGACAGGCGGCAAAGGAACGCTGCCCGAGGTTTAAATGCAAGAACGGGCTGCTGAAGGAGCCGTCATCCGAGGCGGTGATGCTGACGGTGACGCTTTTCAGATTCGCGCAGCCTTCAAAAGCGGAATTGCTTATGTAATAAAGCGGATATTTGATTTTCAAAGACGTAAGGGTGGCGCAGTCCCTGAAGGCTTCTTTTTTGACCCCTGAAACCGGCACTCCGTCAAAATATGAGGGCAGCGTCAGTTCGCCTCCGGCAAAGCTGCCCGGCCCCGTCACGGCCAAGAGCCGCCCGTCCCACATGAGGTCCACTCCGGTCTCCGGATCCCTGTATACGGTGGCCGTATCAAGATCACGGTATCCGCAGTATTGGCAGACGCGTCCGACAAAGCTGTGCTCGGTAGGGGCGGTGGCTTCGCGCTCGGCGTAGCCGCAGAGAGAGCAGATGCGTTCGCGGTAGTCGGGCGTCTTGCAGGGCTCTCCCTTGTACTCCTTCCACTCGCCGAAGGAATGGTTGCAGAGTACGGGCAGGGTGTCCGCCGGCTCGGCGGATGTCTGCGGCGGGACCTCCGGACCGGTCGTTCCGTCGGCAGTTTCGGATACCGTATCGTCGGGCTGCGCCGGATTTGCCGATCTTGCTATGATTATCCAGGAAACGGGGATCAGGACCGCCAGCGCCGCCGCTATGACGAGGGCGATGACGAGCGCTTTTTTCCCCGCGCTGTTACCGGTAACTTTTGTTGATCTGCTCATTGTATTCCTCTCTCCTTTATCCCCTGTGCCGCGCGGCTGTCCGAAAACGCCTGCCGGCGCGCTCCCAGATAATCAAAAAACTAATATTTTAACTAATATTATACTCCCCCCCCCCGAAAAAGTCAAGTGAAAAAAGCACCGGGCTGAAAATCGACGTCGGGAATGGTGAAAAAACGCCCGGAGAATGGCATTATCCCCATGCGGTTTTTCCGGCAGGAGACTGTGCGGCTCTGACCTTGAAATGCTCCTTTAAAGTGTTTTTTCAGGCAAAGCCGGAAAAAGGCTGAGTGCTGTCATGCTTTTCCCGGCGATTAACCGGAGCATATAAGAAAGACAGAGATTTGACGCAGCACCTCTTTTGAAAGATTTTAAAACAGCTTGATTTTCAAACAAATTTGATATATAATGTAGCATGGAAATATGTGAAATAGAGAGCCTGCTGGCGTCAGCGAAGTAAAAACCGGATCGGGAGGCCCGCGCATAATGAAGGACGGATGAAGGATGAGAGAATACGGGGAAAAACTGATTGAATTTCTGAAGCTCAACCGGGAGGACATATTCCGCACGCACCGGGAGCTCTGCCTCATTCCGGCGCCATCGCACTTCGAGGACGAAAGGGCGAAATACTGCAGGGAGCTGCTTGAGAGCTTCGGCGCCCGGGGAGTTTATATCGACGGGGCAAAGAATGTTGTCTTTCCGATGAACTGCGAAGGCAGCGACCGCATCACAGTCGTCAACGCGCACACCGACACCGTCTTTCCGGCGGACACCCCGCTCGTCTATGACGACGACGGCGAGACGGTCCGCTGCCCGGGAGCCGGCGACGACACCGCCTCTCTGACCGCCATGCTCTATACCGCTAAATTCCTCATCCGGGAGGACTTCCGCCCCGACGGAGGGCTCCTCTTCGTCTGCAACTCCTGCGAGGAGGGCCTCGGCAATCTTCTCGGGATCCGCCGGATACACGAAGACTATGCCGGCAGGATCGCGCGGCAGATCTCGGTCGACGCCTGCATCGGCGAGGTCTACGACCGCTGCGTCGGTTCCCACCGGTACGAGGTGACGGTGACGACCGCGGGAGGGCACTCCTTCGGCAGCTTCGGGAAAAAGAACGCGATCGCCGAGGCGGCAGGGATAATAACCCGGATATACGGGCTTGAGGTGCCGGTGAAGGAGGGAACTAAGACCACATACAACGTCGGGACGATCACGGGCGGGACATCGGTCAACACCATAGCGCAGAAAGCCTCCTTCCTCTGCGAATACCGCTCGGACGACGTCACCTGCATGGAGATCATGAAAAAGGCCTTTGAGGAGATATTCGAAGAGGCGCGCACCGACAAGGTCGGGGTCGCGGTAAGCCCGGTCGGGGAGCGGCCCTGCGCCGACGGAGCCGACAGTGAGGAGATCGGCCGGCTGGCGGATCTCTACAGCCGGATCTCGCAGGAGATAACCGGCGCCGCCGCCGTGAGAGAACCCGCCTCGACCGACTGCAATATCCCGCTGTCGCTCGGCATCCCCGCGGTCTGCGTCGGCGCAACGAAGAGCGGAGGAGCGCATACTACCCGGGAGTGGCTGAAGAAGGAGTCGCTCATCGACGGGACCCGGCTCCTCGTCCGGTTCCTGTCGGAACTGCTGTGAAGGACGCCGGTGCGGGTCAGAAAAGCCTGCCGGACGTCTGAAAAAACAAAGCAAAGGAGTCATCTGATGTCTGTGACGGTCGCCGCGACGGGGGATTCGCTCTTTGTGGCGGATTTTCCCCCCGAATATGAAAAGATCAGAGGATCCCTCGACGGCTTTCTCGCCGGATGCGATCTGAAGCTTACCAATCTCGAGACGAACCTCTCTGACTTCGGAAGCTTCGCGAACGCCTATTCGGGGGGCACCTGGCTCAATACCGAAAAAGAACTGTTCCCTTATCTTGAATCATTCGGCTTCGATTTCTACGGGACCGCCAACAACCACTGCATGGACTACTCATATGCCGGTCTTCTGTCGACCGTCGACTTTCTTGAGAAAAGAGGAGTCGCTCACGCCGGAACCGGAAGGAGCCTCGCAGAGGCTGAGGCGCCGGCGGTGATAAAGCTGAAGGACGGGAGGACCGCCGCGGTCTTCGCCGTCGACGCGTCGGCGGAATCCCCGTCCGCAGCGGGGGAGGGGAGCCGGGTCTTCGCGGCGCGCCCCGGCGTGAACCGCCTGCGCCACGAGACGGTATACAGGGTCTCCGGAGAGGATCTTGCCTGCCTTCGGAGGATAGCCGCCGCGAGCGGAGTAAACGCCCGCAGGGAGGGCGAGATCGCGGCGGGCTTCATGCTCCCCGACAGAGACGGGACATTCGTCTTCGGGGAGACCGCCTTCACGTCCGACTCGGACATCCCGCTCTCGAGGAGCGACGAAAGAGATCTCTCCCGGCTTACAGGTCTTTTCCGGCGCGCGAAGGAGAAAAACGCTCTCGTCTTCCTCCTCGTCCACTGCCACGACGAGGAGGGATATTCGCCCGCCGATCCCCCGGAGTATCTTAAGGAGTTCTGCCGCGCGGCAGTCGACTCGGGCTGCGACGCGGTCTTCGGCGGCGGAGAGCACTCGCTCAGAGGAATGGAGATATACCGGGGAAAACCGATTTTTTACTCGCTCGGCGATTTCATATACCAGGGCATGCGCGTCCCTTATCTTCCGCCCGACTTCATGAGAAAATACGGCGTCGACCCCGACGCCCCGGCCGAAGAGGGCCTGAGAGCCAGGTCGAAGGGCGGCAAGATCGGCCTTCAGACAAACGAGAAGAACTATCTGACCGTCCTGCCGAGGATAACCTACGGCGACCGGGGCGAGGTCGAAGACATAACACTGATGCCGGTAAAGCTCGGCTTCGGGACCGGGAACGAAAAGCTTGACGGACTGCCCGTCTTCGCCGAAGGCGGGGAAGGAGAGAAGATCTTCCGATCGTTCAGAGATCTTTCGGCGCCCTTCGGGACCCTGCTCCGGCTTGAGGACGGACTTGTCAAGGTCAGCCTGTGACGGATGACGACAGGCCTTTTTGAATAGCAAAGAGTTCCGCAACGGGTCAGAGCGGAACGTGAGATCGACACGGGAGGTCATAATCCTTCCGGAAAGGAGAAAACAGACAAATGGCAGTCTTTTTTAAACACAAGACCGGGGAGGGGCGGGCTCGGAAAAACCGCTATGCCGGTGCCGCGGCAGTCTGTCTTGCCGTCGTTTCTGTGATCCTTCTGCCTTCCTGCACGCTCATATCGCGTTTAGGCAGGGGAAGCGGCAGCGGAACGGAGGAGGGAACGACAGACGGCTGGACGCCGCCGGTGCTGCCCGATGAAGGAAGCGCCGCCGGGACGGCGGACCCGGTGCCGGAAGAAAGGATAAAGTCCTTCCTTCCGGAAAAGGAGCCCGACGACGTATATTCGCCGGTCCGGGTGCACTATGACGATCTCGATCCCGAGGAGCAGATAAAAAAGCTGGAATCGGCGGGACTCAAATGCCTGCGGAACGAAAGCTCGGCGGTCCTTTTCGGAAAAGGCGCGCTGGTGGAACTGTCATGGTATCAGAGGAGCGTCTCGGTCACCGTCTTTGTTTCCTCCGAAGGTGGGGCGGTGAGCTGCGCCGACGCGGTGAGAATAATCAACCGGGACCGTGAAAAAATGGCCGCCGCGTCGAAGGAAAACCGCGCGTACTTCGAGCCCTTCGAACCGGTTGAGTTTGCCTCCGACGTCACTCCTCCGGATTTTCTCGACACCGACGGGGTGAGGGTGTTCATATGTCCGGTAAAATATTCGGAGAGTAAGAAAATCGGCACCTGCGTATTCATCGTCGGAGCCGACGGAGCCGCGGTTCCATACGCGGGCGATTTGCTCCTTAACGACGCCGCGAGAAAATACTATTCTTATGTCTTTTACGATATGGACGGCGACGGCGGCAGGGACCTCTTCGTCCATGGCCCGGGCGGAACGTCGGGCCTCCGTTCCGAGAGCTTTTTCGTCTACCGGCTGGGAAAAACGCCCTCTGTGATTGCCGGAACTCCGACTTATCCGGTTTTCAGCACAGTCGGTCTGAAACTCCGGGCCGCGACCGACGGCCGGCCGGTCGTCGTCGCATCCTGCCCTGACGAGGACGGCGCCGAAAGAAGGAGTCTTTACACTGCTGAGCTCGCGCCGGCTCTGTCCGGGGAGAAAGACGGGCTGATGATAGCGTTCAGAAACGAAAACGGGGAGCCGGCTTCTCTGGACGTCTGCTCGCTTCGGCTCTCCGCACAGGTGTTATCCGGAGGTTCTTATCCGGGAGGATGGGAAAAGGATACCGACGACAGGTATGTCGAGGAAAAAGTTTTTGAAGGATACCGGAACTTCGTTCACGACTCCAATATCGACCGCCTGACCTTTTCAAGACTCGCGGTGTTTCCGACGGCACGGGGATATCTCTTCCTCAGGGCCGAGGGGAGCGACCTTTTCAGACTCGATAAAGACGGAAAAGCCTCAAAAGAGCGCGCCGGAGCGTATACCCTGAATCTCTATACCGCCTGTCTCTCGGGTCCGATGAGTCATTTCAGATACGTGTATCCCGTCGGAGAACTGTATACCGAAGACGGAGACATATACAAATGGGATCTCTACAGCGCGACGGTGAGCACATTCATCGACGTAAAGGACCGCCTCGACCGCACCTGTTTCAGAGAAGGAATAATATTCTATGTTACCTATGACGGGAAAAAGGCTGTGCTCAAGGCGGCACCGGCGAATCACTCCGCCGATGCGCCGGTATTCAGGATAGCGGAGATCCCGACCCCGGATCCCGCCCGCATCGTCGGGGTCTCGACCTCCGGAGCATATATATCCGTCGACAGGGACGGAGTGTATTTCGTGAGGTTCGCGGGCGGCGGGACCACAAAGATCTGCGGTGCTCCCGAAGGCGGGTTCGATTATCTGAAGACTGCGGACGGTAAGCTCTACGCCGCAGGAGATGGCACTCTCCGGGCGTATGACGTCAAAGGGAAGGAGCTCTGGTCGGCGGCGGCCGGCGGGTGCTTCGAAGTATACGGCGACGATCTGATCACCCTGTCAGCCGACGGTATCGAATTCATTCATCCCGGCTCGGCTGAGCCCTACAGGAGAGTGGAACTGCGGATCGGCTCTCTCGCCGCGGCAAACAAGTTCAACAAACCCTGGGCGATATCTAACGGGAAGCTCTATATATGCCTGCAGGGTGGGACGGGAGATCTTGCCGCCGTCGATCTGAACAGTCCGGAAAAGACAGTCACCGTCACAGAAGGATTTTTCAGACAGTGACCTCCCGCTCCCCGGATCCCTCGCGGAGACAGTGTTTCAAGGGCTGGTTGTTGTTATATAAAGCACAAGCGGTAATATAATAAAAAATGCCGCGTACGCGGCGGAACGGAGAAGAAAATGCCATACATCAATACCGTGACTTCGGCTCGGATACCCGAGGAAAAGGAGAAAAGGATTGCCTCGGCTCTCGGGAAAGCCATTGAAAACTTCCCGGGAAAGACAGAATCCTGGCTTATGCTCAACTTTACGCAGGGTTCGCATATGTATTTCAGAGGAGACTCGTCTGCGCCTTCAGCGATGGTCGAGGTGAAGATATTCGGCTCGGCGCCGAAGTCGGCTTACGACAGAATGACGAAAGACATATGTGACATCCTGGGCCGCGAGCTCGGCATCCCCGGCGACCGCGTTTACGTTCAGTACGAGGAATGCGGCAGGTGGGGCTGGAACGGCGGCAATTTCTGAGAGCTGAAAGAAAATGAGAAAAGTCAGGATAACCGTGATGCGGAAGGCCTGCCACGCCGATCTCATCGAACGCTACGAGAACCCGATCGAGCACGCATGCGATCTGCGCGAGGGACAGGTCTTCGTCGCCGACGGGACCGGCGGAAAGCCCGAGGGGCTCTGCGAGAGCGCCTGGCAGACGCTCTCGCCCTTCGTCATGGCGCTCTCTTTCGGCGCCGAGGATCTCTGGGACGGCTGGATGAAGGACAGACGGTCGGCGATGATCTCCTGCAACGACGGCTTCCGCCCGGTCAGCTTCCTGCTTGAGGCCGAAGCCGTCGACGGGACCCCGGCCCGGACAGAATCCGAGCAGTAAAGCAACGAAAAACAGGCAGTGATGACCGGCTTTGCAGACGATACAGCCGTGCGCATTTTTCTCCTTGCGAAATTCCCTCGCGTCAATTGCCACTCAAAAAATGAACAGAAAGGAATCCAGAGGTACTAGTAATGAAAAACATAACGAAAACTCTAAAAATGGCGACGGCATTGATCATAGTATCGCTCATTCTCTTTGGGTGTGCTTCGGTTCACGTCGAAACCGAATTCACCTCAATAGATATCACTTCTTCTTTTGACCCCGGCAACGTGAATGAAGATTCCGCCCCCTTTATCGAGCCACTCACGACGTATTATTCCGATACTATGGAAGCTCTTTCCAGGTCTCCTCAATTCATTGTTGTGGATTCTGTCGAAAAACTGAGTGCGATATGTGATTTCGGCTCTGAGCTGGCGGAACGTACTGCTTTCGTGTTCCTGGCGACCCGGCAAGAGCTCGAGGATGCAGCGGCACGGTACGGGTCCGGTTTCTTTGACGGAGGATTTCTGATAATCATCGTCGGCGCCGAGTCGATCGGGAATATGAGATACAGCGTGCAGAGCAAAACAGATGCGGATAAGATCGAAATCCTTCTTTCGGCCATCGCTCCTCCCGTTCGGACCTGTATTCTCGGGGCATATCTTTATCCTGTGGCTTTTGAAGGCAGATATTCCGGACAGGAAATCTCTATCTCGAGAACCTACTCTGAAGAAAGAAGTTCCGCGGCATAAATAATCCTGCAGGTATTCCGCGAGGTAAAGATCGCGCGCGTTTTTCCTCGCGGAAACTTAACAATAACGAGCGGCCGCATGAAGGACTGGATTATTTGTATCCTGCACAGGTATACAAGTCAGTTTTCGTCGCCTGATCGAGAATCACCCCTGAGATCGGCGGCGCGGGATTTCTGAAACGTCACTCCGCTACGCTTCGTTCCGTTTCAGGAATCTTCACCAGTGTGTCATACATATTCAAAAAATGTGTCAAAACACAGGGGCCATTATAGTTGATAATGAGCAGCAGTAGAGAGGATTGGGTTAAGAAAGAATTACGCCTCCGAAAAATAACTAAAAAAATCATACTCACGGTGGCAATTACGGTGTTTTTGATTCCCGCTTTGGTCATATTATATTTTGTGGCATGTAAATTTTTTCCTGCCAGAGTCATTTATTCAGATACATCGTACAACGGTCATAATGTGAAGATATGTGAAGATGGATTTAACAATCGGCTGGGTGAAGCGACCGGGCATTGGGTGATCGTAAAAGTCGACGGAGTGACCGTCAGCAGATTTTTTATACTACTCGATTATTCATCGTTTAGTTTACGAAAGGATAATATTATCAACGACATCGATTCCGAGAATGAGTACAAGATTCGATTCGATCCGTCCCGGAATGGAGGGTCGCAGTACATAACATTTTCTTCTGATTTCAAAGCCGTTACAGACGCCTGCGTTTATGAATACTATCATATTAACGATGATATCAATGATTATAACGTTCCGCATTTGGATTCATGGGGGTGATTTGGTACCATTATTTCTTTATTTTTTGGCAGTGATTTGAACGTAGTTTATTTTTGCTAACAAACCGCTTTTGTTGACCGTTTTATCGCGCGAGCGAACGAATTTCGCATTGTGGGCTAACCTGCACCCCTATAAAGCTGGTCGCCCGTTTACAGCGTTTTTGTCAGTGGTGAATTCCCAGAGCAAATTCCATCGCATATTCCACTGTGGAATTTACTATGGGAATTCACCCGCAGCATTTGTAATACTCAGCGAGGCGTACATTGAAAGCATGATCTGATTTGCTCATGCGCGATCTCGAGCTTATTGAATACTCAGGGAGGGGAACCCTGCGTCTTGCGGAAGATCTTACATATTACAGAAAGTACTGATCTGTCAATCGACCGAATAAAACAAATCGAGCGCTGTCGAATCAGTCATTTCTCCGTAAACGATGTCAACGGCGTAATCCATGTAATAATAACACGTTCCCTCATACATTATCAGCATGGTTTCGCGACGCCGGAGAGAATAATCCGTATTACTCAAATCATTTTGTGATTCGATAATCTCTTTCAGTTTTATATCAGCTTTATTGTGAGCTGTTTCCGGGCTGAAATCGGAAGGAAGATTGTAACCGTCAAAGTCTCCGAGCGCAATACTTGAAAATTCAACGACCGATCCGTCCCCGGCTATTGTGATGCGCAGAGATTCCGAAGTATCGATTCCATCAATCAGACGCTTGAATTTAAAAACACGATCGTTTTCCAAAACGCCATCATTGAAACCTGAATACTGATAGTTTTCTATGTCGATAATTCCGGACAGGAATCGTTCCGCTGCCGCTTTTCCGGAAGATTCGTCTATCGCAGTATCTGAAGAATGCATTTTTGAAAAGCGCGTCAGTCTGCCGCTTTTCTCATCCAGCATGAAACTGAATCCGTACCCGGTATAGCGGTCGCTCATTTTCGACGAAAAAATGAACGTACTGGTCGTATCGGCATAAACACCCGTATACTTTTTGCCTTCTATTGTTATTTCCCGTTCGGATCCTTCCAAGTCCGCTTTTTTATCGATTTTTCCGTTGTGTATGTTGTTCGCCGCATCAAAGTATTCGTTCCACTTTATGAAACTCAAACTGTCGCTGTCGGAGATATCGCCGCAGTAGATTTCTCCTTTTCGTGTTTTGGAAGATGAGCACGACTGAAAGAGCAAAACAAGAGCCATAAAAGCGCAAATGCAAGCCCAAATATTCTTCTTTTTCACTTTCGTTCTCCTTTTAATCACAGGTATAGTATGACCCCGAATAGTAATATACGCATTTCGCCGTCAACCCGCTTGTGATCGCAGCCTCATTTATTGCGTATTGATAACAATCGATACGCGCATCTTGCTGGGCGGATATTGACAAACTATTATAAACCCATTGATTTATTGACTTTTTCGTATGCACCTAGTATAATATAAAAATAAAAAAAGTCAAGGGACAAAAAAGCAGGAAAATGGCGCATATGCCACAAATATATGTATAATTGTGGCATAATTAACAAACCGTTTACAATTTCTTTTTTGGGAGCTTCTCTATGGATGATCAGAAAATCGACCTTAGGGTCCGGAAAACCAAAAAAGCCATTCGTTATGCGGTTACTAAACTTCTTTCCGTAAAGGGCTATGATGAAATAACGGTACGAGAGATAATTGAACTGTCAGAAATAAACCATAAGACTTTTTACCGTTACTACGGCTGTGTCCTGGATGTCGTTGAAGAGATCGAAAACGACGTTGTAAAGACATTTGAGTCTTTTCTGTATGACGTCGATCTTGTGGATTCCCTAAAAAATCCTGTCGTGATTCTTGAGCGACTGAATTCAGTTTTCGACAGCGACAAAGAACTGTACGCGAATCTGCTGTCGGCGAGGAAAAACATTGATCTTATGAGCAAGGTCAATAAATCCATCAAGGAAACAGCCAAGCGGATCGTAACGGAACAAAAAGGGTTTGAAGAAAACTGTTCAGACCTGGTTCTTGAATACGCGATTTCCGGAATGATTTCCGTATATAAAAAATGGTATCTTTCAGATCGCAGTGAATCGATCGAAGAGATTTCGGAAATTATCGGTATCATGTACAATCGCGGGATAGCCGGGTTGCTGGAAGAGAACAAATTGAAAAGAGTTAAACAGCAATAAAATTGAGTAAACAGTTACGGCAGCCGCCGGCTACCGCACCGCAAACGCAATGCGGGCGGAATCCCGCACCCCTAATATGAACAAGCCGGATCCGGGGAACAAAAAGCCCCCGGATCCGGTCTTTCAGCGCCGTTCGTATCTGCCGTAGTCGAAATAAACAGAAAATCCGAACGCGTCACCTATGATGACAAAGTTCGGATTATTACTGTTTGGTGACCCATCGGAGATTCGAACTCCGGACACCTTGATTAAAAGTCAAGTGCTCTACCGCCTGAGCTAATGAGTCTTTTTTTGCGCGGTGATAATCATACCACAATCCCGCGGCGTTGTCAAGTGTTTTTTTGCTTTTCGGTCAATTCGCCGCAAAAACCGGCAGAACGCCCGGGAAAACCGGATAGAAAGAGGCGTTTTTGCGCGGAGCAAAATGACCTGAGACTTAAGAAGAGAACTCCCGCGGACGGGTCCGCGGGAGTTCTTATATCGCTTCGCGGTCTGCTTTTTTTGATTATTTGAGCTCGGCGAAGTATTTGATGGTGCGGACCATCTGGCTGGTATAGCTGTTCTCGTTGTCGTACCAGGACACTACCTGTACCTGGAAGAGGTTCTTGTCGACCTTCGTAACCATCGTCTGGGTGGCGTCGAAGAGCGAGCCGTATCTCATGCCGACGACGTCGGAGGAAACGAGCTGTTCCTCGGTGTAGCCGTAGGACTCGTTGGAGGCGGCCTTCATGGCGGCGTTGATGCCTTCCTTGGTGACGTCCTTGCCCTTTACGACGGCGACGAGGATCGTGGTCGATCCGGTCGGGGTGGGAACTCTCTGAGCCGAGCCGATGAGCTTGCCGTTGAGTTCGGGAATGACGAGGCCGATGGCCTTGGCGGCGCCGGTCGAGTTGGGAACGATGTTGACGGCGGCGGCGCGGGCGCGGCGGAGGTCACCCTTGCGGTGCGGGCCGTCGAGGACCATCTGGTCGCCGGTGTAGGCGTGGACGGTGGTCATGATTCCGCTCTGGATGGGAGCGTAGTCGTTGAGGGCCTTTGCCATGGGAGCGAGGCAGTTGGTGGTGCAGGAAGCGGCCGAGATGATCTGATCCTCAGCGGTCAGGGTCTTCTCGTTGACAGAATAGACGATCGTCTTGAGATCGTTTCCGGCGGGAGCCGAAATGACGACCTTCTTGGCGCCGGCCTTGATGTGGGCCATCGATTTTTCCTTGCTGGTGTAGAAGCCGGTGCACTCGAGCACGACGTCGACCTTGAGTTTCTTCCAGGGGCAGTTGACGGCGTCCTTCTCGGAATAGATGCGGATGGTCTTGCCGTCGACGGTGATGGTGCCGGCCTCGTCGTCGGCGGTCACGTCATGATCGTATCTTCCCTGGCAGGAGTCGTACTTGAGAAGATGGGCGAGCATCGTGGGGCTGGTGAGGTCGTTGATGGCTACGACGGTGTAGCCCTTCGCGCCGAACATCTGGCGGAAGGCAAGGCGTCCGATTCTGCCGAAGCCGTTGATTGCAACTTTTACTGACATTTCTGGATTTCCTCCGTTTATTTGTTTTAATATATTCACTTCAACACGGTCTTGCTCAAATCGCAAAACCACTGTATATTATACTCGATTTTGGGAAAATATACAAGACTTTTCTGCCAAAAATATTGAAAATCACCGAAAAAAAGCCTGCGACAGAGCGATCGGGCAGGGATGCGGAACTCAATCCGGGCGTTTTTTGCGCGTCGCGAGTCTGAATCTTACAAGATCGGGGAGCCTTCTGAGCCTTGAGGGCTCGCGGAGCATCCTCCAGAGCCATTCGAGCTTCAGCTTTATGAAGAGCCCCGGCGCCCGCCCGATCCTGCCCGACCAGACGTCGACGGCTCCGCCGAGACAGACGGCGGCTCCGACGCCTCCCAGCCTGCCGGCATTTTCGTCAAGCCACTTTTCCTGTTTCGGCGAGCCGAGACAGACGGCAAGCAGTCCGGGAGAGAGGGATGCGATCCTTCCCGGAAGACCGGGATCCGAAAGACCTCCGTATCCGTCCGCCGTCCCGCAGACCTCAAGCCCGGGGATCAGACGCCCGAGACGTTCGGCCGCCTCGGCGGCCCGCCCCGGCTTTCCGCCGAGTATGAAGAGACTCCTTCCCAGACGCGGCAGCTCTTTTATTACATCGAATGCCGTGTCGATCCCGGCGGCGCGTCCGGGCAGCGGATCGCCGAGGCGCCGGGAGGCCGAAAGGATGCCCGTCCCGTCGGCGAGAACGAGGTCTGCCCCGTTAATGATCCGCATAAGATCCGGGTCGCGGAGGGCGTCGCTCACCATGAGAGGATTCGGGGTGACGACGAAGAGCGGGGAAGGGGAGCCGGAATCAATCGCGCGGAGGATGCGCTCCGCCGCCTCCGCCTGCGTCAGACGGTCGAAGCCGACGCCGAGGATCACCGAGCGCCCGCACGTGGCGGCACCGGATGAAGAAGCTGTCTCTTTTTTTCTGTTCTGTCCGCTTTCGCAGTCTTTCATTGCTCCTCCCCAAGCTGATCCGCGGAGACAACGCGTCTTTCGATAAATTACTATAAATAATTTTAGCACATTCCGGGCAGTTTCGCAACACTCTTTTCACAAAAACGGGGAAACTGACGGCAGCGCTCCTTCGCAAAGAGCCGGTCTGCGCCGGGGCAGCCGGAGCGGACGGGTCGGTTCCCCTGGGAGAGGCTGCGAGGAAACCGGGAATGAGAAAGGACACGGAACTACGTAAAATGACGCAGAAGCATGTAGAACGTGAAAAAAGACAAAATCCTGTTAAATTTATTGAAAGTTTACCGAAAATGTGATATCATATAAAGTAAGATCAGTGTTTCCGTTTTTTGCGGTTTTTGAGAGGTCATTGCTTATGAAGACAGAGGTCCGCGTCAGACTGACAAGGGGAGCATCGCTTCCCGAATACGCAACTCCGGGATCGGCAGCCGTCGATCTCCGCGCCGCGCTCGAGGGCGGGAGCGCCCTGATAATGCCCGGCGAGAGGAAGATGATCCCCACCGGGCTGGCGATCTCACCCGACGCTGGGGCAGGAATCGTCGCCGTCGTCGCCGCCAGGAGCGGACTCGCGACAAAGAAGGGGATATGCCTCGCCAACGGGATCGGAGTTATCGACTCCGACTACCGCGGGGAGATCTTCGTCACCCTTGTCAACATGTCGGGGGAGCCCTTCACCGTCGAGGACGGCGACCGGATCGCCCAGATGATGTTCATGCCTGTCGTTCAGGCCTCATTCCTCGAGGCGGCCAGTCTTGACGAAACGGTCCGCGGAGAGGGCGGCTTCGGCCACACCGGCGTAAAATAAATGGACCGTCTGATACTTGCCTCGGGATCTCCGAGGAGAAGGGAAATACTGACCTCCGCGGGAGTCGCCTTCACCACGGCGGTGTCTGACGCCGACGAAAAGATCCGCCGCGGCACGCTTCCCGCCGACGCCGCGCTCATTCTCGCCTGCAAAAAGGCCTCCGCGGTCGCTTCAGCGTACGGCGGGGAAGAGGGAGTATACGTCCTCGGAGCCGACACCGTCGTCGACGTCGACGGCGAGATCTTCGGCAAACCCCGCGGAAGGGCGGAGGCGATAAGGATGATATCCGCGATATCGGGGCGGACGCACCTCGTCCACACCGGGATATGCGTCGTTTCGGGAGGCCGCTCCGCCGGCGTCTGCGAGACGACGAGGGTGACGGTCGACCGCATATCCGAAGAGGAGATCGCCGCCTACGCCGACACCGCGGAGCCATACGACAAGGCCGGCGGCTATGCCGTCCAGGGCAGGTTCGCCGTATATATCCGCGGCATAGCGGGAGACTACTTCAACGTCATGGGACTGCCGGTGAGAGCTCTCGACCGCCTGCTTCGGCGCGAGTTCGGGATCAGCCTGGCATCCTTCCCCGCCGGGGAGCCCTCCCCGCGGAACTGAACAGTTAAGACAGATCGGAAAATACAGTCAAGATGTCCAAAGTTTTAGGAGTCGATCTGGGTACCTCGAATACCCTGATCTATGTCAAAGGAAAAGGAATAGTCCTCCGGGAACCTTCTGTCGTCGCCATCGACAAACAGCGCAAAAAGGTGCTCGCGGTCGGTGAGGAGGCAAAGAAGATGCTGGGCAAGACGCCCGGCGGCATCGACGCCCAGTTCCCGCTGAAGGACGGAGTTATAGCCGATTTCGATATCACCGCGAGGATGCTCGCGAATTATTTCTCGAAGATCCACGCCCGCGGAATACTCTCGCTTCCCGCCGTGCTCGTCAGCATACCCCAGGGGGTCACCGAGGTCGAGCGCAGGGCTGTCGAGGACGCCAGCTACGAGGCCGGCGCCAAGGAAGTGGCGCTGATACCCGAGCCGGTCGCCGCCGCGATCGGGGCCGGGATGAACATCACCGAGCCGAAGGGATCGATGATCGTGAACATCGGCGGAGGAACGACCGAGGTCGCCGTGCTCAGCCTCATGGGAGTGGTGGTGTCATCCTCGACCAAGGTCGCCGGGAATCAGTTCGACGAGGCGATAGTCCAGTATATGCGGGACGAGCACAAGCTCCTCATCGGCCGGTCGACTGCGGAGCTCCTCAAGAAGAGGATCGGATCGGTCCATCCCTCGTCGGATACCGGAGAGCTGGACGTCAGGGGGAGCAACCTCAGATCGGGTCTGGCGTCGTCGGTGACGATAACCTCCGCACAGCTGAGAAAAGCCCTCTACAACCCGGTCCAGCAGGTCATCGAGGTGATCAGGCGGACGCTTGCCATGACTCCGCCCGAGCTGTCATACGACATACTCGAAAGAGGGATAATGCTCGCGGGAGGAGGCGCTCTCCTCGGGGGATTCCCCAGGCTCATCGGAGAGAGGACGGGCGTCAAGGTGGCTGTCGCGAAGCAGCCGCTTGAAAGCGTGGCGAGGGGACTCGGCAGGCTTGCCGAGGGTACCGGAGACTATGATTTCGAGTTCAGGGCGCGCTGAACTCTCCCAGTTCCCCAAAAGAACCGGGCCCGCCGGGCCCCGACCTGATGGTTTGATATGAACGGATTAAAAAAGTTTTTTACAAGCAAATTTTTCATAGTCTCACTCGCGGTGGCGGTCCTCGTGTCGATCGTCCCCTCGGTCCTTTATTTTATGGGCCAGGGGGATTATGTCAAGGCGACCGTCCAGCTTCTGGCGACGCCCTTCCAGTGGTGCTTCACTAAGGTCGGTGAGGGGATCGACGGATATGTGGTCTACTTCCGCAGGATGTCAGGTCTGTTTGAGGAGAACCGGGAACTGAAGACCGAGCTTGAGGAGAACCGGGAAAAGGTGTATGACGCCGAGCTGGTCAGGGAGGAGAACGAGTTTCTCAGAAAGTATCTCGGCATCAAGGCCGAGCACAGCGATTTCACCTTCCAGGACGCTTCTGTCATCGGCAGGGAGTCCACCAACTACAGGACCGAGTACACCCTTTCTAAGGGAAGCATGCACGGCATTGAGAAGAACATGCCGGTGATAACCTCAGACGGTCTTGTCGGATATGTCACCGAGGTCGGACCGACATACTGCAGAGCCGTTCCGGTCACCGAGAACGCGAAGTCTGTCGGCGCCTACATCGAGCGTTCCGGAACGCTCGGAGTGGTCGAGGGAAGCTATTCGCTGAGCTTTGGACATCTCTGCCTGATGTCGTACATAGATCCCGAATCGGATATCCGCGTGGGAGATGTGGTGACAACTTCTGGGGTCGGGAGCATATATCCGAGAGGCCTTGATATCGGCGTGATCACCGAGGTCGGAATTGACGAGGGAACAAGGACCCTTATCGCAACGGTAAAGCCTTTCGCGGATTTTGACAATATATCGAGAGTGATGATCGTGACCTCCTACGAGCTGTATTCGGAGTGAGCGGAGATGGAAATACAGAGTCAGCAGTCGGGTCCCTTTTCAAAACGGACCGTCGGAATGATCATTCTGGACACCCTTCTCATATTCACCTGCGGTGTCATCCAGACCTCCTTCTTTCCCGCTCTCAGCATCTTCCGCGCCTCCCCCGATCTGCTGCTCTCGGCAGTGATCGGCCTCGCCGTCTGGCAGGGCGAAAAATCCGGTGCGGTATCCGGGATCGGCGCAGGGATAATGGCGATGTCTCTCGGTGGAGCGGGGACCGCCCTTCTTCCGGTTTTTTACATGCTCTCGGGATATCTGACCGGGATAATTGCGAAGATCAACTTTAAAAACAACCTGCTGTCATGGTTCATCTACATGACCGCGGCGGCTTTTTCCAGATCTCTCATCAGTTTTCTTTACTCGCTGTTCGCCCTCCGCGACTCGAACATGCTCGTCACCTTCGCCTATATCGTCATACCCGAGTTCTTTATGACGGTAGCCTTCTCTGTGATCAACTACTATCTCGCAAAGCTCTGCTCGGTCATCCCGGGAAAGAAAAGCGAGCACGAATAACAGCAGCAAAAAATGAACTATCAGAACGACCGGGAATCTAATGAATACCGCGTTGCGAGGCGCTCCTTCACTGTTATCGGCTTTGCCTGCGCCGGAGTGCTCGCTCTCAACTACGGCCTGAACGCCGCCGTCATAGGCATCTGCGGCAGGCTGTCCGGAAAGGGGATCATCCCCGAAAGGCTGTTCGCCGAGGGAAGTCTGTCAAGGCTTCTGCTCGTCACCCTTACCGGCTTCGGGATCGCGCTGCCTCTCGCGGCTTTTGCCGTGAAAAAACTGCTTCAGGCCCCGGCCTCAGACGGGGGATCGGGTCTCACTTCGGCTCCGTACGAGCTCTTCTGCGTCGTATTTACGCTTGCATTCATCGGTTCGAACACCGGCGGATTTTTCGACTCGCTGATAAAGACATCTTCGGATAGCGGCTCCTCCTCCGGGATGCCCGCGGGCGCCGCCGGGACGGCGGTATATTTTGCCGTTATCGTCATAATCGTCCCGCTTGCGGAGGAATTCTTCTTCCGGAAGGTGCTGATCGACGCTCTTTCACCATGGGGAGACGCCGCGGCGATCTTCTTTTCGGCGCTTTTCGGAGCTCTCTATCACGGAAACATCACGAGCATCTTCACAGCCTTCTTTGAGGGGCTCGCGCTCGGATATATCTACGCAAAAAACCGTAAACTGATTTATCCCGTCGCCGTCCGCGCGGCGGTGAACCTGATCGCCGGCTTCCTACCCTCGGTCGTTCTCGCCTATGTCGCAGACATCGACGAGGTAAACGAGATCTCGCTCCGGTTTGCGGAACTGACATCCCGGCTTCCGGGATCGGCCGCCGAACTCAAGGCATTCCTGCCCGAGCTTTCCTCTGCGATGCCGGGGATACTTGCCGTCAGCGCGGTCAACGCGGTCACCGGAGGGATCGCCTTCGCCGGGTTCTTTCTGCTTGTCTCGGGACTGCGCAGGATCAGGCTCGATCCCGGGACGATGCGTCTGAAGAGGAAGGAGATAGGGAGCACCGTCTTTCTGTCGCCCGGAGTGCTCGCCTTCATCCTGCTTTCGATACTGATCACGGTGCTGTCATACAGCTCGTTCGGCAGTCCGGGAACGGGGGGATGACGTAAGATGGCGAAGAAGAAAAACAAGGAAGAGGCGCTGCCGAAGCAGGAAGGACTCGGCCCCGTGCGGACCGAGGCGTCATCCGAGAGTCTGGAGAGCGGATCGGGAGGACCGAGGCTCTACCGGATCATCATCGTCTTCGCGCTGTTTCTGACGGCGGCGGTGATATGGTCGGTCTTTCTTATCGGGACACTTTTCGGGGAATCCGGAGACAGTCCGGAGGATGAAACGGAGGAGTTCACCGAGAGAGAGGTGGCGATCAGGGCGGTCAGAGGTGAGATTTTCGACTGCAACCGTAAGCCGCTGGTCACGAACGTCTATTCCTACGGTCTGGAGCTCGACTATTCGGCCTTTCCGTCGGGATACGCGGCGCAGAACGAGAGCCTCTCCCGTCTTCTTGACATAGTGGACGGCTTCGGGATCCGGGACCTTATGCTAACGAGCGGATTTCCCTTCGTCGGGACCTATCCCGAGCTGGAATACGACAGCGAACTGCTTTCAGGCAGCATAGCGAAGGGGCGTTTCGACAGGATAAGGGAACTTCTGGGGCTCCCCGAGGAGGTCGGCGCGCCCGAGTTCGCCGCGAAGCTCGCAGAATATTACCGTCTGACGGATAAGGACGGGGAACCGCTCTACGGGATGGAGCGGATGACCGATCTTGTAAGGATCAGATACGAGATGGAGGCGATCCGCTTCTCGAAGGCGGAGCCCTATCCGATGCTTTCGGGGATCGGGATAAAGGAAATAACCGCTTTCCGTGAGAGCGGGATATCCTTCGCGGTGATAACCGTGTCCTATACCAGACAGTACGAATATCCGGGTTACGCGTCGCATATCCTGGGGCGTATCGGAAAGATACAGGCCGAGAACGCCGAGTATTATACCTCTCTCGGGTATCCTGTGACCGCCGTCGTCGGCATCGACGGCTGCGAAAAGGCCTTCGAAAACTACCTTCGCGGCGTCGACGGCATAATGAAGGTCACCGAGGACAGGAACGGTCATACCGTAAAGACCGAAATTATCAAGGAACCCGAGCCCGGCCTCGACGTCATACTGACGATCGATATCGATCTCCAGATCGCCGCCGAGCACGCGCTTGCGGACAATATCGGCTACGTTATCGAAAAGGCCGCTGCGTCTGGCAAGCAGTTCGAGGGAGAAGACTGCGACTGCGGGGCGCTGGTCGCCGAGCGTATCGGGACGGGCGAGCTGCTCGCGGTTGCATCCTATCCGACCTTCGATCTGTCAACCTTCTCGCAGGATTACTCTCTGCTGATCGAGGACGCGCGAAGGCCGCTCTTCAACCGCGCCCTGAACGGGACCTACGCCTGCGGCTCGACCTTCAAGATCGGGATCGCGGTCGGCGCGCTGACCGACGGGACGCTGATGGCCGACGGCAAGCCCTTTACGAGCCAGACCAAGATCATGACCGAGGGAAAATACACCTACTACGAGGACTACCAGCCCGAATGCTGGATCTATACCGGAAGCCGGTCAAAGCACGGACTCATCGACGTCACCCGGGCGATCCAGGTCTCCTGCAACTGCTTTTTCTATGAGGTCGGCAGGCTGATGGAGATCGGGAACATCAACAAGTACTGCGTATACTACGGGCTCGGGCAGCCGACGGGGATCGAGCTCGACGAATCGACCGGCGTCCTCGCGGATCCCGCATACACCTCGAAGATGGGCGTCCCGTGGACCGGCGGTCTGACGATACAGACTGCCATCGGTCAGGGATACAACCGCTTCACGCCGATCCAGCTGGCAAACTATATGTGCACCGTCATCGACGGCGGAAAGAGATACAGTCTCAGGATACTGAAGGAGGTCAGGCATTTCGGAGGAGAGCTTGAGGAGGCGACGAGCCCCGAGATCCTTTCAAGCTTCGTTATGACCTCCGATACGCTCGAGACGATCCGCGGCGCCATGAGCAAGGTCGTCGACGAGAACGCGGCGGTCACCGCCTTCGACGGGTTCGGGGTGAAGGTCGGCGGAAAGACGGGATCGGCTCAGGTGACGGGGCAGAGCAGCAACGCCGTGTTCATCTCCTTCGCTCCGCTTGACGACCCCGAGATCGCCGTTTCCTGCGTGCTTGAAAGAGGCGCGCACGGAGCCAACGCCGCGGTCGGTGTCAGGCAGTTCATGGAGTACTATTTCGGCCGCGGAGAGTAAAAAAACTAAAAAAATTCAGGGCTGAAAAAACTCGCTTTCTGAGTTTTTTTCAGCCCTGATGTTATATTCCCGGACCGGGAAAAATCAGCTTCTTCCGTCTGTAATATATGCTACATATTCCTCAAGACAGAAGCCGTATTCCTGCATGACGGCGGCGTGATACTGGCCGACGAAGCGCCAGTGACAGGGCTCTGCGGCCCTTCCGGTGATCTTTTCCTTTCCCTGCGGGAATCTCTCGACGAAGCCGAATTTGTAGGCGTTGTCGCGGAGCCAGCGGTATGCCTCGGTACTGCCGAAGGCCTTCTCGCCGCCCGATCCCCAGAGGTCTGCAGCCAGCCCGGTCTGATGGTCGGAGGTCCCGCCCTCGGGACAGTATGAGGTGGCGACCCGTGTGCCGTCGGAGATCGTCAGGACGGTCTTTCCCAGGTTGATATAGGTGCTTTCGAGATATGCTTTTCCCAGTACGGAATATGCCGCGTCCGAAAAGTATTTCCCGTTGACCGAGTAGTTGTAGCTGTAATAGTAGCGTTCGGTGAAGAGGGCGTTGCCGAAGGAGTCGCTCTGTGTCTTGTATGACACGTAGGCTCTTCCCGCGAAGACGTCGTCGAATCCCTCGGCGTGCATCTCGACGAAGAGCGCCTCAAGCGATTTTTCGGCGTTTCTCTCCATCTGCAGACTTCTCCCCGACCTGGCGTTGAGGACGGCGGTCATATCCGAGGGTACGAAACTTCCGTCATCCCTGTTTGCGGAATTGATCACCAGAATGTAGGCGTTCCTGTCCTGCGGGTTCATATATTTCTGGTAGGACGACAGATCGGTCTTGTAGGTATATACGATATTGTCGTCTCCGAGGAGCAGCCAGCCGGTCGGCAGCGAGTCCTTGTCCACCCGCTCAAGAGTGCCTGCCGGCTTCAGAAGGAATCCCGGAGTGACGGGAAGCCCGTCAGCGTCCTTGACTGCGGAGATAGTTATGCCGGTGATGAGCCTCTGTCCGGAGCCGCCGTCGCTCCCGCCGTCACCGGTCTCCTCGATTTCCCCGTAGGTGAATTCGACATCCACGCCGGTCATATAGGTCCTGACAAAGCTCAGAGGGACCGAGACCGTCTGTTTCCCCAGCCTTGCGGGGCCTTCCATTATTACCCGCGTCCCGTTGACGTCGGCTGTCCTGTCGTCGGCAGAGAAGAGGGCGTACTCCCCGTTAGGCGACGTGAACCTGATCTGTTTCGAATCTCCGGTCACCGAAAGCCCGCAGAGCTTTGCGATCCCGGTGATATCGGTGTAGATGACGCCTCCGTATACCAGCTCCTTCGCCTTCTGCTTCCTGTTTCTGGAAGAGCCGACGGTATAGACGATAGTTTTCGTCATGCCTGCAGTGTCTGCCTTGAGGAAGGTGACGAAGGAGGCGGCGACGACGGCAGAGACCAGAAGGAGGATTATCAGCAGGTAGGCGAAGAAGCGCCCGGCGTAACGGCGGCAGACCCTGAGGGCGAAGGCGAGTTTTTCGCGAATTCTTTCGGCGCGCTCCCTTGCGGCGGCGCGGGCAAGATCGGTCTTTTCCTCGCGGATCCTCCGCAGGCGCTCCTTTTCCGCCTCCTTCGCCGCACGCTCGGCCGCTTTTTCCTTCGCGAGCCGCTCGTTTCTGGCCCTTCTTTCGGCGGCCGCGGCGGCTTTTGCCTCTTCTTCCTTTCTGAGCCTTTCACGGAAGGCGGCTTCCTCCGCCTTTTTTTCGTTTTCCCTCTGTGCGCGGAGCATTTCGGGTGAGATCCGGGCGGGATCTGAGTTTCCTCTGCCCGAACCCTTCTCCTGCGGGGCCGCATGACCGGTCCGGTCGGCAGGTGTGCGCGCCGCAGGCGCTCTTGATCCGGGACGCGCGGAGGCGTCTTTTTCCGGAACTCTTCCGTCCGGGGACGCGGATGAGGCTGCCGGAGCAGCCGCGCCGCGGGCCGGCGTCACGCGGGTCCGGGGATCTGTTCCGGATATGGCTCTTCGCCTGGCTTCTGTCTGCGATATCGCGGCGAGGACACTCGCGTCGACTCCGACCTGAGTCTTTCTTCCCGATCCGGCGGAGGCATTCTCCGGCGAATTCCTGTTTCCGCCGGCGGAAACTGTTCTGTTTTTATCGTCCATAAGCTGCCTCCTTTCCGCGTATTGGCGCGATATCCCGGGGTGCTTCCCGGGTCATTTGGTCTCTATCAGGAAGAAATAAGGGGATGACGGCGAGTTGACGATGCAGATCTTCGTCACGCAGATCCGGTGCCTCGACAGGCCGGAGAAGTACTCTTCAAGGAGTTTTCCTTCGGCGTCGCCCTCGGCGTGTCCGGGGTAGACGGCGACGGTAAGGCAGGAATCCCGGTCGAGAAGACCGATCGCGCCTTCGACAGCGGGAAGCGTTGTCTCCCTGAGGGTGGTGATGCTCTTGTCGCCGCCCGGGAGCCAGCCGAGGTTGAACATCCCCGCGCGGATCTTTCCGCCGATATAATCGGCCGCCAGATGGTGCGAGGCGCGGATCAGAGTCCAGTTTTCGGGGGCTCCCGCCTCTCTGAGGCGAGCCTCGGTGGAGTCGAGGGCGGCCTGCTGGATGTCGAAGGCGAAGACATGGCCCGACGGGCCAACGGTCTCTGAGAGGAAGAGAGTGTCGTGGCCGTTTCCCATCGTGAAATCCGCCGCGGTGTCCCCCTCGTGAAGGTGAGTCAGTATGAACTGCTTGTGAAGGCTGAGAAGGTCGATCATCTGACGTGGACGTCTCCTCTCAGGAATTTCAGCGCGCGCTCGACCGAATCCTTCGAGTTGCCCCAGGGCTCCTCCGAATATCTGTAATCGAACTTTTTGCAGAACCAGGAGATGTCCTCCCTGAGCGAGTCGAAATAGGGAAGCACGACCTCCGACGCGGCCCTTGCGAACTCCCCGTTCATCTTACGGTTCAGCCTGACCTTCGCCGCCTCGAGCATCGATCTCCAGTGCGGCAGACAGAAGTATGGCTGGGAGGAGAACTTGACTCTGAAGTCCGGATCGTTCTCCCAGATGTAGATCAGGTTCTCGATCATATGCGTATAGTTGGAGGCGATCCTCCGGCAGACGTAGCAGCTTCCCTCGAGTTCTTCGATACGGTGCCTCGCGCGGGAGCCGGGAACGAGCAGGGGAAGATCGCCGACCTCCGAGCGCAGCTCGTCAAGGTGGCTCTCGAGAGTCAGCGCCATCCCCAGGCGGTTCTTGCGGTTGAACATTATGCCGCTGTGGACCGGGCAGAAGCCCTCTTTGTTGGTTTTTATCCTGACGTCGGGCTCCATCATCGAGGCGCCGAGGATAAGGTCGATCTCGTTCTCCTCGAGCATCCGGCAGAGTGAGCATACCGGGCAGCCCTGCTTCGGATCTTTGAGGGAGGCGTCGAAATGCTCGTTTATCGGTATTGTGTAGATTTGTTCCATCTATGCTTGCCTTTCTGTCGGATATGAGTTATAATATTCGTGTATGACGCGGACAGGTGCCGCAGAAATATGTCGCGCACCGATCGGCGGCGCAGTAAGTTGAACGGAGAAGAGAATGGACTATACCGGGCTTGAATTCGGAAAAGAGGGCGGAGCGGAATACGCGCGGTTCTTTGTGAACTCGCATTTTGACGCCGACAGGATCTTTGACTGCGGTCAGTGCTTCAGATTCGGCAGGATCATATCCGCCGACGGATATCCCGAATGGGGCGGAGTGGCGTTCGGAAGGTATATCTCGGTGCGGCAGACGGGAAGGGAAGTGACGCTTTTCGGGACCGGCGGGGAGGATTTTTACGGTATCTGGGAAAAATACCTCGGCCTCGACGCCGACTACGGAGAAATTAACCGCGACATCCTTTCAAGGTCGGACAATCCCGCACTTGCCGAGGCGGTCGCCTGCGAGGACGGAATAAGGATCCTGGCTCAGGACCCCTGGGAAACTCTCTGCAGCTTCATTATCTCACAGAACAATAACATACCGAGGATAAAACACCTGACAGAGGCGCTCTGCGAAAGCGCGGGGAGTCCCTTCGATCCGGGCGGCATGAGGTCGCACGGCGCTCCGGAGGTCTGCTATTCCTTCCCGGATCCTGAGGCGGTGAGCCGTCTGGGCATCGATAAGCTCCGGGAGATGAAGACGGGCTTCAGGGCGGGATACATCCAGGGTGCCGCCCAGGACATATCGTCGGGCAGGCTCATGCTCGGAGCTGTCGCCTCCGCGCCGTCGACGGCTGATGCCGCTTCGATGCTCGTCCGGCTCAGGGGAGTCGGCCCGAAGGTCGCCGCCTGCACGCTGCTTTTCGGCTTCGGAAGGCTTGACGCCTTTCCGGTCGATGTCTGGGTAAAGAGGGTTATCGCGAAGTACTTCGGAGATGAATTCCGGGCTGAAGAGCTCGGAAGCTACGCGGGGATCGCCCAGCAGTACCTGTTCAGGCACGAGAGGGGCTTCTGAGCCTTCACGCAGCCGATAGATTATTATATATTGTTTTCGGGTGAATTTCAAGAGCAAAGATCAAAATTGAAAGAAGGGCCTGATAAAAAACTCGCGTGACGGTTTTTTTCAGTCTCTTCTTTTTTATCGCGGCCAGAAAACTATTGAAAAACCTTTTCAATTATGATATAATTATTTATCTATAACTATTTTCGCGCGGGAGCGGACTGTCCGGACGGAGGCAGTCGGTGTCAGGAGCTTCCGCAGCCCGTCGCGAACGACCGAAGGATGAAAGGACCGGATGTCATGGGAGAGAAGATCGCTGCTCTCTGGGAAAGCTTCGCAGCTCTCTGCGACAAATACATTTTCAGCGTACTCAAGGATATCACATTCATCGACGTCATAGATATCCTGCTTCTTTCGCTGATCATTTTTTACGCATACCGCTTCATAAAAGAAAGAAGAGCCGCCAAGCTTGCGATCGGACTGCTGCTTCTGTCGCTGATATTCTTTATCAGCAGCATAACCAACATGAGGACGATCAGGTATATCCTCCAGACCTTTTACCAGGTCGGATTCCTTGCCATCATCGTTATCTTTCAGGCCGACCTCAGGGCGGCTCTCGAAAAGGTTGGAAACACGCCGATGCTGGGCCTGAAAAGTCTTTCGAACGTCGATTACGTAAAACAGATCGACATAGCCGAAAAGCTCAGCGAGACGGCCGAGGGCCTCTCGCTGACCAGGACGGGGGCGCTGATAATAATCGAGCGCAACACGAAGCTCGGCGATTATCTTTCGCAGGGAGTTATCATAAACGCCGACCTCGAGCCGCTCATGCTCCGCAACATCTTTTTCAACAAGGCGCCGCTCCATGACGGAGCGGTGATAATCCGTGACGGAAGGATATACGCCGCCGGATGCTTCCTGCCGCTGTCCCAGATCGACGTCGGGAAGGAGATCGGGACCAGGCACCGCGCGGCGATAGGCCTCTCGGAGGTCAGCGACGCGGCGGTCATTGTCGTCTCGGAAGAGACCGGGATCATATCGCTGGCTATCGGAGGCACCCTCGAGAGGAATTTTGACCGCAGTTCTCTCAAGCAGAGGCTGATCAAGGTCCTGGTGCCCTCCGAACAGATCCAGAACGGGCGTCAGGGACACAGGAACAGAAAAGGCGAATCCGGAAGAAAGGAGACCGACAAATGAAGGACGGAAACTCCGGAATGACCGGAAAGGCCGGGAACCCGGCCGGGTCTGGAGCCGCGGGCTTTTTCAGAAGGATATTCAGAAAAGACAGGCTCATGCTTCTTCCGAGGCTTATCTGCCTCTTCTTCGCTCTCGTCTTCTGGATCTATGTCGTAAACGTGACCTCGACGAATTCAGAAAAGACCTTCACGCAGATCCCGATAAAGGTGGAGGGCGCCGAAGCCCTCGGATCTGGCAGCGGCTTCGCGATCTACGATCAGTCCGAGAGCAAGGTGAGCGTGACCGTCAGCGGCAAGCGCCAGGATCTGCTTGACATAAGCGAATCGGGCTTCTACGCATATATCGACGTCAGCGGGATCACCGAGGGCGGAAAGCACACCATCCCGGTGAAGCTGAGCATACCCGAGACGGTATCCCTCGTTTCCTCGTCGCCCTCGTCGATAGTGATCTACGCCGACGAGAACACCTCTAAGACGGTGCCGGTCAAGGTCGAAATGTCCTCATATTCCATGTCGGACAAATATGCCTTCGACGAGATCAGACCGGCGATCAACACCGTTACCGTCAGCGGTCCCGCCGCGCTCCTGTCGAGGATCGCCGCGGCGAGGGCGGAGCTCAATCTCGATTCCGCCTGGGTGACGTCGGGATTCGTCCACAATTCGCCGCTCTCCTTCGTCGACTCGGCGGGACTTCCGGTCGACAGCGGATATATTTCCTGCGACGTTTCGAGTGTCGACGTCGCGGTATCGGTGACGCTGAGCAACGATGTCCGGCTGACATATACCCTCGAGACCGGCTTCGATCAGGCGCGGATCGCCTCCGTGAGGATCGAGCCGTCGGTACTGAAGGTCTCGGGCGCGCCCGAAAAGGTATCGCAGCTTTCTAAGCTGAACGTCATCACGGTCGGCGAATCGACACCGGCGCTTACCGTCATAACTGCCGACGGGATCGCGGCGCTGCTTCCCGACGGTGTTGAGCCTCTCGGCTTTGAAGGTGAAATAAAGGTCTATGTCGAGCTCCTGCCCGAGACGACCTCCGCGCCTCCCGAGACAAGCTCTCCCGAAGTCACGACGTCCGCGGAGGAGTCTTCATCTCCCGACGTCACCGGAGGGGAAACGTCGCAGTTTCCGGAGGATATAACCTATCCTGCCGTGACCGCCGCCCCCTGAAGGCGATGACGGGTAAAGCGAGGGTGCTGTCGGTATCCCCCGACGGCAGGACGGCGGTGGTCGAAACCGAGAGGAAATCGGCCTGCGAGGGCTGCCATAAAGGTTCCGAAGGCTGCACGGCCTGTTCGCTGCTCGGACCCGACCGCAAGATCTCCTGCACCGCGCTGAATCAGGCTGGAGCGGCGGCCGGCGATACCGTGACGCTGACGAGCGCGACGGGACGGATGCTCCTCTATGCCGCGGCGGTCTTCATCATGCCGATCGCCGCAGGGATCGCGGCCTATTATATTTCTTCCGCGCTCGGCGCGGGAGAAGCCGTCCGCGGAGCGGCGGCAGCGGCCGCCTTCATCCTCGTCTTTGCCGCGGCGGGGATCTACTCGGCAGTCAGATCGAAGAAGACGCCCGACGTCGTGATATCTGCGGTGCTAAAGAGGGCGTCGGACGCGGAGGATACCGGCCGCGGCAGCGGCGGATAGGGCGAAATCCGCCCGACTTCCGGGATACGCGCGGTTTTGCTGAATTGAAATTCTTTAAAAACGGGAGGTTTGTTTCAGACTTTTTCAGGGGCTGCTCCGAAGAGGCGGGGCGCGGCGGACAGCGTCCGCAAACTGTTTTTGAGTTTTTAAGATTATTATTGAACGAAAATATTTGAAGAATGAGAGATTTAACATGAGTGAAAGAGTAAGCGGTTCATTTAAGAAGAAAAAATGGATTTTGAGAAACGGATCAGAAGCGCCGTCACGTACGGCGGGAGCGGAAAAAAGCATCGCGGAGACGGTTGGAAGTCTCTGCCCGGGGATCGATCCCGTCTGCGCCGGGATAATCTTTGACAGGTGCGGAGGCGATCCCGAAAGGATCGGAAGATTTATCCGCAGGGACTATCTTGACGGAAGAGACCCGTTCGGTCTGAAGGATATGGACAGGGCGGTGGCAAGGCTTGAAAAGGCAATCTCGGGACGCGAGACCTGTGCGATATTCGGCGACTACGACGTCGACGGGGTAACGTCGGTCAGCGTTCTCTACCTCTACCTCAGGTCAAGAGGAATGAGGGTCGGCTATTTTATCCCGACCAGGGCCGACGGCTACGGAATGACGCGCGAGGCGATCGATCTGCTCGCCTCGAGGGGAGTCACCCTCATCGTGACGGTGGACACCGGCATCACCGCCGACGAGGAGATCGCCTACGCCGCTTCGGTCGGTATAGATACGGTGGTGACCGATCACCACGAATGCCGCCCCGACCTCCCCGAGGCGGTGGCGGTCGTCAACCCGCACCGCCCCGACGACGGCTATCCCTTCAAGGAGCTTGCCGGAGTCGGCGTCGCCTACAAGCTGGTGACCGCGATGGAGATATCGAGGGCGGTCGCAGCGGGAGGAGATCCCGGAGCCGCCGCGGAAGCGGTAACCGACAGATACTGCGACCTGGTCGCGATCGGGACGGTCGCCGACGTTATGCCGATCGTCGACGAAAACCGGATGATCACCCACCGCGGTATCGAAAAACTGAAAAAGGACAAAAGACGCGGCATCGCGGCTCTCATCGAGGCTTCCCAGCGGGGAAGCGTACAGCGCGAGATGACCGCTTCATTCATAAGCTTTACCCTGGCCCCGAGGCTGAACGCCGCCGGCCGCATGGGCAACGCCGGCAGATCGGTGGAGCTGCTGCTGGCCGAGGACGAGCTCGAAGCCCGCGAAATGGCGATAAAGCTCTGCGAGATTAACCGCATGCGCCAGATAGAGGAGAACCGCATCGTCGAGGAGGCAATAGAAAAGCTGACCTCCGACCCGTCGTATTTTGACGACAGGGTGATCGTTCTCGCCGACGACAGCTGGCAGCAGGGTGTTATAGGGATCGTTGCCTCAAGGATATCCGAGAAAGAGGGGAAGCCCACCGCCCTCATTACCTTCGAGGGGATGATGACCCCCGGCATGCCCTCCCCGTCAGACGTCGGAAAGGGTTCGGGAAGAAGCGTCAAGGGGATGAATCTTGTCGCCGCCCTGGCGTCCTGCGAGGACATACTCGTCAGATACGGGGGCCACGAGCAGGCGGCGGGACTCTCTGTCACCCGCGGGAACCTGCCCGAGCTCAGAAGGCGGATAAACGAATACGCCGCGGAACAGTTCTCGGGAGTCGATCCCACCGTCACCCTCGAGGCCGACGCCGAGCTCCGCGCCTCAGACATCACCGTCGCTCTCGCTTCGGATATCAACAGATATCTCGAGCCCTGCAGTTCGGGGAATCCCCTGCCGGTCTTCATTCTCCGCGACGCCGTGGTGCAGTCGGTGAGGCAGTTCTCGGGCGGAAAGCACACCAAGATAACCGTTCAGAGCGACGGAAGAAGATTCACCGCGATCTTCTACGGCCGCTCGGAGGCCGACGTCGATTTCGATCCCGGCGACTGCGTCGATCTGCTCTTCAGTCTGAATATCAACAACTACGCCGGAGAGACGACGGTCCAGCTTATCCTTTCGGATATCCGCTATTCCGGGGCCGTCTACCGCAAGAGACTCGCCGACCGCGCGAGAGTCAGGGATATCCTGAAGGGCGGCAGCTTCACGGCGTCCGAGATGTTCCTTCCCGGCCGCGAGGATTTCGTAAATCTCTACGGGATCATCAACGATATGATCAAGGGCGGCCGCGACGCCTTCAGCGACAGGTACATCATGAAGATAATCCGCTCAAGACTGAGCGGCGACGACTACATAAACTATGTAAAATACAAGCTGCTTCTCGCGATATTCGCCGAGCTCGACATCTTCAGGATCAGGCAGGACTGCTGCGTCCCCGACGAGGATTCGTCCGAATGGTGTCTGCCCGAGGATTTCGTCTCGGTAGAGAAGGTCTACCACAACCGCAAGATCAATCTCGAGTCTTCCGGGATCCTCGGAAGGATACGCCGTCAGTGCGACGACGGAAACTTCAGCAGGACGTCGGGAGGAAACTGATCCGCGGCGCCGTATTTCAGGGAAAGGAGGCTGCCTTCAAGGGCTGACAATGGCAGAAAACAAGATAGAGATCACGCCCGAAAGGCTGCTTTCGGTCCTTGAGACCGCACAGGGCGGGTACAATCTGGAAAAGATCAAACAGGCATACGAATATGCCGCGAAGCTTCACGAAGGGCAGTTCCGGGACAGCGGAGAACCCTACATCTCTCATCCCCTCGCGGTCGCCGAGATAGTTGCTGGGCTTCACCTCGACACCGATTCGATCTGCGCCGCACTGCTTCACGACACCGTGGAGGACTGCGCCGACCGGACGAATCTTGCCGAGATCGAGAAAAAGTTCGGGCCCAGCGTCGCGATGCTCGTCGACGGGCTGACGAAGACGGTCGTGCTCTCGGTCGACGACAAGGAAGAGGCTCACATCGAGAACCTCAGGAAGATGCTACTCGCGATGTCGAAGGACATCAGGGTCATCTTCATCAAGCTCTGCGACAGGCTCCACAACATGAGGACGCTCGACGCCAAGCCGGAGGACAAGCAGCGCCTGGTCTCTCTCGAGACGATGCAGGTCTACGCCCCCCTCGCACACCGGCTCGGTATGCAGAAGGTGAAGCAGGAGCTCGAAAACCTCGGCCTCTACTATCTCGATCCCATCGGATACGCCGAGGTCAGGGAGGATATCGAGAAGAAATACGGCAGTCACCGCGGATTTATCGAGAGGGTAAGGGAGCAGGTCGCCGAGAGCCTCAGGAGCAACAACATCGAATTCACGCTCGAGGGCAGGATCAAATCGGTATACAGCATATACCGGAAGATGTATACCCAGAACAAGTCCTTCGACGAGATATATGACTTCTACGCCCTCAGGATAATCGTGGGGACAGAGCTCGAATGCTATACCGCACTCGGCATCATACACGAGATGTTCAGGTCGCTTCCCGGAAGATTCAAGGACTATATCTCGACGCCGAAGCCCAACATGTACAGATCCCTGCACACCACCGTCATAGGCCGCGACGGGATACCCTTCGAGGTCCAGATCAGGACGCGGGAGATGCACGAGATCGCCGAGTACGGCGTCGCGGCGCACTGGAAATACAAGACGGGCGAGACCGCCGACGACAGTTCCGACAAGAAGCTCGAATGGGTCGCGAGACTGGTCGAGACAGAGGACGCCACGAGAGATCCCGACGAGTTCCTGTCGGCGATCAAGGCGGACATCTTCCACGACGAGACCTATGTCTTCACCCCGAAGGGCGACGTCATCGCCCTGCCTTACGGAGCCACCGTTATCGATTTCGCATACTCGATCCATACCGCGGTCGGAAACCGGATGGTCGGGGCGAAGATCAACGGGATGATAGTCCCGATCGACCGGGTGCCACAGAACGGGGAGATCGTCGAGATAATTACCTCGTCGGCCTCGAAGGGGCCGAGCCGCGACTGGCTCAACATCGTAAAGACCAGCGAGGCGCGCAGCAAGATCCGCGCCTGGTTCAGAAAAGAGAAGAGGGCAGAGAACATAACCGTCGGCCGTGCCGCGGTCGAAGCCGAGCTGAAGAAGGCCGGCCGCCCCTTTACCGAGGCGCAGTTCATGTCGGTCTGCGAGGCTGTCGCCTCGAGGAACGGCTTTTCGGGTGCCGAGGACATGTTCAACACCCTCGGATACGGCGGCATGCCGCTCACGAAACTGGCCGCGAAGCTCAGAGACGAGTTCGACCGGACTGTCAAGGCCGTCGAGCCGCCACCCGAGCCCGAACCGGTGCCGGTCATCAGCCGTCCGAAGAACATAAACAGCGGAAGCGGCGTGAAGATCGACGGTCAGTCGGGCTGCACGGTGAAATTCGCGAAATGCTGCAATCCGCTGCCCGGGGATCCGATCGTGGGCTTCGTCACGAAGGGATACGGAGTGTCGATCCACAAGACCGACTGTCCCAACGTGATAGAAGGCATGTCGGATCCGTCGAGGGCCGGCCGCTGGCTTAAGGCGACCTGGGAGGAGCGGCCGCAAAACGCCCTGCCGGAGGTATACGAGGCGCTCATGCACATCACCGCAGAAGCCTCGCTGACGGTCATGGCCGTCGTCACCCGGGCGCTTGCCGAGATGAAGGTGTCGGTCCTGTCCTTCAACTCACAGAAGGGGCAGGGAGACAGTCAGGTGATCGATGTCAAGATCGCCTGCAAGAGCATCGATCATTTCAACTCGATCGTCTCAAGGATGAAATCCCTCAGAGAAGTGGTCTCTGTTTCGAGAGGATTCTTATGATTATTAGAATTGACGGCGACATAAACCGCTATTACATTCAGACTCTCTGCATGCTCTTCTTCCCGGGCGCCTCATTCCCGGAGGACGAGGAGCCGGCTCCCGGCGTCCCGGAGCTCAGCATGTCGCTCAAAAAGACGGATACCGGCTGGACGGCGGTCACCGACGTTTCGCTCGACGGAAAGAACGCCCACGCCGAGAGGAGCCGTCAGTCGGGCGCCGACATAAGCGAGGAAAGGTGCAAAAAGCTCGCGGTGGGCGACTCGGTCGTTTCCGCGCTCGGCGAGCTGATGGAATACCGGCCCTCCTGGGGAGTGCTGACCGGAGTGAGGCCCTCGAAGGTCGCGACCGAGTTCCTCAACTCGGGAACGAGCAAGACCAGAACGAAGAAGATCCTCACTCACGACTATCTCGTCATCCCCAAAAAGGCGGATCTGGCGGTCGCCGTCGCGCTGAACGAGCAGAGGATCATAGGAAAGCCTTCTCCGCGCGACTGCAGCCTCTACATATCCATCCCCTTCTGTCCCTCGCGCTGCGCCTACTGCTCCTTCGTTTCATACACGTCGAAGAAGCTGCTCTCGCTCATCCCCGATTACGTAGTGCGTCTGCAGCGTGACATACACGAGATGGTCTCGGTCATAAAGGAAAACGGTCTCAGGATAAGGACGGTCTATTTCGGGGGAGGAACTCCCTCGATCCTCGACTGCGATACACTGACCCGCCTGCTTGCCTTTGTCTCGGAGGAGCTCGGGGACAACCTCCCGGAGGAATACACCTTTGAGGCGGGGAGGCCCGACACGATAACCGCGGAAAAGCTTTCGGTGATGAAGAGGTTCGGTGTCGGAAGGATAAGCGTCAACCCGCAGACTCTCTGTCCCGACGTTCTCGAGGGGATCGGCAGGCATCACTCGGTCGAGGATTTCTACCGCGCCTACACCCTTGCCCGCGAGAGCGGGATCGGGATCGTCAACACCGATCTGATCGCAGGCTTGCCGGGGGACAGCTTCAAGACCTTCTCGGCTACCGTCGACGGGATCGTCGCCCTCGCCCCCGAGAACATCACGGTCCACACCTTCTGCGTGAAGCGCTCGGCCGAGCTTAAGCTCTCCGAAAACATCTATTCGATGCGGGGGGGAGACGCAGGCAAATGCGTCGACTATTCCCAGATCAAGCTGCAGCAGGCGGGATACATACCCTATTACATGTATAGGCAGAAGAACACTGTCGGAAATTTCGAGAACGTCGGCTTCTCGGTGCCCGGTATGGAGGGCAGATACAACATCTATATGATGGAGGAGGTCCACTCGATCTTCGCCGTCGGCGCCGGCGCGGTCACTAAGTGCGTAAGGCTTGCCGGAGACGGGGCGGAGAAGACGGTGATACGCCGCTTCTTCAATCCCAAATATCCCTATGAATACCTCAGGGAGGAGAACTGCTCGGGACTTATCCGGGCGGTGAGAGAATTCTACTCGGACGGCCCGCAGTCTGCTGCCGCGGGATCCGGGTCCCCGAAAGGATCGGAAGATGAGACTTGACAAATATCTGAAGGTGTCCAGACTGATAAAACGCAGGACGGTGGCAAACGAGGCCTGCGACGCCGGATATGTTTCGGTAAACGGAAGGACCGCCAGGGCGTCTTTGGACGTCGCTCCGGGCGACATTATTGAGATAGCCTTCGGAAGGCGGGTGCTCAGGGTGCGCGCGGTCAGGACAGACGGCGTCGCGACTAAGGAATCGGCCGGGGAGATGTACGAAACTCTGGAGGAAAGGATCCTTCCCCCGGATGACGGGAATAGGAGGGAGGAAGAATGAGCTCGAGAACAAGGTTTCTGACACGGGACGCCGACTCTCCGCTCGGCAAAGCCGCGATATTCGTCAAGCCCGCGGTAATAGTCGTCTGCCTGCTCCTTATAGTCATGTCGGTCAGGATCTTCTTCGATTATTCCGAACTCCTTGCCGAAAGAGAGCGCAGGGAGGCAGAGCTGACCAGACTGAACGAGGAGATCGACGAACTCAAATACTATATCAGCGCGCCGATGGACGAGGCTTACGTCAGAAAATTCGCCCGGGAGAGGCTCGGCCTCGTCCCCGCGGACGAAAAGATCTATTTCACCGGCAGAGCCGGCTGACATCGGGGCTTGAGGACTTATGAAGAGAAAAGAAGCAAGGGCCGAGGCCATGAATCTGGTCTTTGAGTCGGCCTTCAGGGAATGGGAGGCTCCGGCGGATATCTACCGCAAGGCGGTCTGCGACAGGGGCTTCGAAGAGGACGATTATATAAAAGACGTGTTTTTCGGCGTCTGTGAACACCTCGAACTGATCGACGGAAAGATATCCGCCTATTCCAGGGGATGGAGCACCGGAAGGATATCGAAGGTGGCTCTCGCGGTCATGCGCGTCGCCGTCTACGAGATCCTCTTCCGGGAGGACGTTCCCGACAGGGTCGCCATAAACGAGGCTATCGAGTTGATAAAGACCTATGACGACGAGGAGCAGGTGAGAAAATTCGTCAACGGAGTGCTGAACTCTGTCATAAAGGAAAAGACAGAAGAATGAGCGCCTCCAAAGCAGCCGGCGGGCAGCTCTTCTGCGGGTTTGACACCAGCAACTACACGACCTCCGCCGCCGCGGTATCCTCCCTCGGAGAACCCGCCGCCAATCTCAAGGTCCCGCTTCCCGTCGCGAAGGGCGGAAGAGGGCTGAGGCAGTCGGAGGCTCTGTTTGAGCACATCAGGAATCTGCCCGGGCTCGCCCGCTCTCTCTCTGAGATCATTTCGGAAAGCGGAGCTCTTCCTCTGGCGGTCGCCGCGTCGTCCGCGCCGAGGACCGCAGAGGGCTCATACATGCCCTGCTTCAGAGCCGGCGTCGCCGCCGCCGAAGCCTTCGCAGCCGGCGCCGGCATTCCCTGCTTCAGCTTTTCTCACCAGCAGGGGCACGTCGCCGCGGCCTACCGTATGTCTGGAGCCGAGGCGGCGGAGGGGAGAAGACGCTTCACCGCCTTCCACGTCTCGGGAGGCACGACCGAGATCCTTTCGGTTGACCCCGTCCCGGGAGATCCGCGGATCGGACTGCTGGGAGGCAGCAGCGACCTGAACGCCGGGCAGGCGGTCGACAGAGCCGGTGTCGCCATGGGGATGACCTTCCCCTGCGGCGCCGAGATGAACGCCGAGGCCGAGGCCTTCGTCTCGGCTGGCGGGAAGCTGTCGGGTCCGCCGGCGAAGATCTCGGTGAGCGGACTGTCATGCTCTCTCTCGGGGCTTGAAAACCGGGCGGCCGACCTGATCGCGCGGGGAGCCTCCCGGGGAGAGGTATCGCTCTTCGTCTTTGATTTTATCGGGAGAACGCTTAAAAAGCTCGCGGAGAACGCCGCGGCGGTGACCGGCAGTCTGCCGGTCGTCTTTGCGGGCGGAGTGATGAGCAATACCCTGATAAAGAGGATCCTGTCCGAGCTCCCCCGTGTTTATTTCGCAGATCCCGCCTATTCGGCGGACAACGCCGTCGGGATCGCCCTTCTGTGCAGGGAAAAATACTATGCGGAGAACAGATGAAGAAGAGCGGAGAGACTGGATAACAGTCTCTGAACTCAACAACTATACCAAGGCCCTCATGGACGGCGACCCGGTCCTTTCGTCGGTCACCGTCAGGGGCGAGATATCCAATTTCAAGCGCCACTACACCGGACATATATATTTTTCGATGAAGGACGCGTCGGGCGCGCTGAGATGCGTCATGTTCGCGTCGTCGGCGCAGGGGCTGGCATTCGAGCCTCGCGACGGCGACGACGTCCTCGCCTTCGGCAGGGTGTCGGTCTTCCCGCGCGACGGCAGCTATCAGCTCTACGTGAACAGGATGATCCCCGCCGGGAGGGGAGAGCTTGCAGCCGCCTTCGAGGCGCTCAAGAAGAAGCTCGCCGCCGAGGGTCTGTTCGACTCCTCGAAAAAGAAAAAGCTGCCGCCATATCCCGAAAAGATAGGCATCGTCACCGCGGAGGGCGGAGCTGCGATAAAGGACATGCTCAACATTACCGGAAGGAGATTTCCCTCCGCCGGCATCTATATCTACCCGGCGCTCGTCCAGGGGCCGGGAGCCCCTGCGAGCCTCATCGCCGGACTCGACTTTTTCAACGGCAGATTTCCCGTCGATCTGATAATCATCGGACGCGGGGGCGGCTCGGTCGAGGACCTCTTCTGCTTCAACGACGAGGCGCTTGCCAGAAAGATCGCCGCCTCACATATCCCGGTGGTATCCGCAGTCGGTCACGAGACCGACTTCACCATCGCCGATTTCGCCGCCGACCTCAGGGCCCCTACACCATCCGCCGCCGCCGAGCTCGCGGTCCCCGACCGGGAAGTGATAAAGCGCCGCCTGAGAGATCATCTGACGAGGATCGGAGGATCCTTCAGGACGACTCTCAAGCTGGCCGAGACGAGGCTGGCGTCGCTTTCGGCCTCTCCGGTGCTTCGCTCTCCCGAAGGCATGATCGACAGGCTTACCGAGGAGATCGCGAAGCTGGCGTCCGCCGCCGATTCAGCCTATTCGGCGGCAGTCGCCCGGAAGGAAAAGGAGCTTGTCGGGCTCGTCTCGGGACTTGAGGCGATGAATCCGCTGTCGGTGCTGACCCGCGGATACGCGGCCGTCAGCAAGGGCGGAAGATACGCGGGAGAGATCGGCGACCTTGATGTCGGCGACAGCATCACGCTGGAGATGTCGGGAGGCAAGGCCGAGGCCACAGTCGACTGCGTTTATCCCTCCGGAACCACAGAAACAAGGAGCACAGACCGGAAATGACTAACGAAAATGAGAAAAAAAGACCGGGATCCGCGCCCGACGGAGAGCAGGAAGTCCCGGCTGAGGAAATAAAATTCGAAACGGCTCTCGCGAGGCTCGAGGAGATAGTCAGGACGCTTGAGGGCGGCCGCTGCCCGCTCGAGGAATCGATGAGATACTATGAGGAAGGCGTAAGGCTGGTCAGGATCTGCAACGAAAAGCTTGACGTCGCCCGCCGGAAGATCGTAACGGTCACCGGCGGAGATCTACCGGAGGGTGACGACTGATATGCCCGACCGTTTTGACAGGGTTAGAGCTGCCCTCGCCGACTGCGCCGCGCGCACAGAGGCGGAGCTTGCTTCGCTCTATCCTGAGGATCCCGACCGGGATATCTCAAAGGTGTACGAGATAGAAAAGTACAGCCTCATGGCCGGAGGGAAGAGGATAAGGCCCTTCCTTGTAACCGGGTTCTGCGCCGCCTTCGGAAAGGACCGGGACGCCGCGGCGCTCAGGCTCGCGGCCGCGGTCGAGATGATGCACACCTTCTCGCTCATACACGACGATCTTCCCTGCATGGACGACGACGATCTGCGCCGCGGACGTCCGACCTCCCACAGGATGTTCGGCGAAGCGCCGGCGCTCCTCGGCGGAGATTCCCTCTCGATCAGGGCTTTTGAGACTGTCATGAGCGCTCCGATGTCTGCGGAAGAGCGGTGCAGGGCCGCGTCGGCGCTTGCCGACGCCGCCGGCAGCCGCGGAATGATAGGCGGTCAGATGAAGGACATGCGCGGCGAGACCGAAAGGCTGGATTTCGCCTCTCTTTTGAAGCTGCACTCGCTCAAGACCGGGCGGATGATAATGCTGTCCGCCTACCTCGGCTGCGTCGCCGCGGGACTTGCTGACGGCGATCCACGGACGGTCGCGGCGGGAGAATACGCCTCGAAGCTCGGTCTCGCCTTCCAGGTGACCGACGACATACTCGACGCCGTCGGAGACGAGAAAACCTTGGGAAAGAGCGTCGGCGGGGACGCCGGGCACGGGAAAACGACCTTTCTCACATATATGAGCCCCGAAGAGGCGGGAAGATACGCCGCGAAGCTGACCGAAGAAGCAAAGGAGGCCCTCGCGCCCTATACCGAATGCGGGCTTATGTGCGATCTCGCCGATCTGCTCGCGGTCAGGAAAAAATGAGAGCCGACGTATATCTCTTCAGAGGCGGATACGCACCGTCAAGGGAATCGGCAAGGCGCTCGGTGCTCGCGGGACTCGTGACGGTCGACCGGCGCCTGATAAGCAGGCCCTCGGAGGATATCGACGAGTCGGTCCCCCACGACGTCGTCTGCGAGCCCGATTGCCCCTATGTCAGCAGGGGCGGACTTAAGCTCGCCGGAGCCCTCGACGCCTTCGGGATCAATCCATCAGGCTTCGTCTGCGCCGATATCGGCGCGTCATCCGGCGGGTTCACAGACTGTCTCCTCTCGCGCGGCGCCGCCAGGGTCTATGCGATCGACTCTGGCAGGGGCCAGCTGGCCGGGCGGCTCTCATCCGATCCAAGGGTCGTCAGGATAGACGGCTTCAACGCGCGGGAGCTGACTCCCGAAACGCTGGACTGTCTCTGCGACATGGCGGTAATGGACGTCTCCTTCATCTCGCAGACTCTCATCCTCCCGGCCCTCTGCGGGGTGCTGAAACATGGCGGAATCGCGGTGACCCTCGTCAAGCCCCAGTTCGAGGCCGGACGGGGAGCCGTCGGGAAGGGCGGAATAGTCAAAGATCCTGCCGACCGGAAGAAGGCGGTGCTGAAGGTGCTTTCGGCAGCCCGGGACTGCGGACTCATTCCTCTGGGCGTCATGCGTTCGCCGCTTAAGGGCGGCGACGGCAATATCGAGTTTCTGGCTCATTTTGTAAGACCCATCTTTGCCGGTCCGCCCGATGCGCCGGATGCCGCCTCGCTTATCCGCGGGATCGAGTTCTGACGGCGGCCCGGGTAAATCTCCCCGCAGGAAGACAACAGTTTTTTCAGAAAGGCGCCTTATCTCATGAAAAGGGTAGCTTTAATCACGAATTTCAGAGTCCCGGACAAGGTAGAGACGGCTTTTGCCGCCGCGAAGCTCTTCTCGGAAAACGGGATGTCCCTCTCTTTTCCGATCCACGCGAGGGAGCTCGTCGAGGGTTCCGTAGCCGGCTTCGAAGCTGAGTTCCTTCCCTATCAGAGGATCTATTCCGAGAGCGATCTCATCGCCGTGGTAGGCGGGGACGGAACGATCCTCGACGCGGTCCGTCAGGCCGCGGTAAAAGAGATACCCGTGCTGGGCATCAACCGCGGACGTCTGGGATATATGGCCGAGCTCGAGCTCTCGGAACTCCCGCTGATCGCAGAGATCAGCCGCGGGAACTACAGGATCGAGACGAGATCGATGCTTCACGTCGAGCTCATCTCGGATGGCAGGACGGTCCAGACCTGCATTGCGTTGAACGACGCCGTCGTCACCAACGGATCGGTGGCGAGGATCGTCGATCTTCAGCTGTCCGAAAGCGGGACGGTCGTCGGCAACTACAGATCGGACGGTCTTATCGTGGCGACTCCGACCGGCTCGACCGCCTATTCGCTCTCTGCCGGCGGACCGATCGCCGATCCCAGGGCGCCGATCTTCGTCGTCACCCCGGTATGCGCACACTCCTTTGCCGCGAGACCGATGATCTTTCCGGACACCTCGAGGCTTGAGATACGCAACACGAGCCAAAGAGAGCCCTACCTTGTCGTTTCGGTCGACGGAAAGACGAATCTCAGGCTTGGCAGGAACGATATTGCCGTGATCACACGCTCGGAATACCGCGCGCGATTCATAAGGATAAAACCCAGCCGCTTCTATCCCGATCTCGCAAAAAAGCTCGAGTCGGTCTGAGGCGCCCCCCGGGCTTATGCCGGTCGATTTTTTCAAATAATCATGAAAGCTGCAGGCATTTTAGGAAATGAAGAATAAAAGACAGCAGGCGATCATAGACATAATTCGCGAAAAAGAGATCAGAAAGCAGGACGAGCTGATCTCGGAGCTGAGGGCCAGGGGATTTGACGTCGCCCAGGCGACCGTCTCGAGGGATCTGAGGGAACTCGGCGTAATCAAGAAGACCAAGTCGGGAGAACAGAAGTATCTCGTTTCCGAAAAGCCCGAGGGCTGGGACGGGATCAACTATTCGCCGGCGCTTGCCGGACTCATCCACGGCACCGACTGCGCCGGGAACATCGTCGTGCTCAAGACCGCCTCGGGGATGGCGGGAGCCGTCGCGGTGGGGATCGACCGCATGAACACGAGAGACATCCTCGGCTGCGTCGCGGGAGACGACACCATAATCATCGTTCTGCGGAGCCCTGAGAGCGCGTCGGAATTCTGCGAATTCTTCAGGAAGATGTGCGAGAAGGCGGGGAGCTTCCGCGACAGTCGGTAGAAAAGGGGAATAATGCTCCAGTTACTTCACATAGACAATCTGGCCGTTATAAAGAGCCTCGATCTTGAGCCCTGCGGCGGCCTCACGGTCCTTACCGGCGAGACGGGAGCCGGAAAATCCGTCATTATCGACAGCATCAATTTCCTTCTCGGGAAACGCGTCCCGCGGGACCTGATCAGGACCGGCGAGGACCGGGCCTCGGTCAGCGCCCTCTTTTCGGGCATTTCCGCTGAAAGGACGCAAAAGCTTTCTGAGGTCGGGGTAGAATGCCCCGATGGCGAGCTTCTTATCGAACGCACCCGCTTTGCCGACGGAAGGACGGTCTGCCGGATCAACGGAAGGGCAGCCACGAGGCAGCAGCTGGTCGCCGCCGGCGAGCTGCTGGTCTCGCTTCACGGACAGAACGACACCCGCAGCCTCGAGGTCGCCGAGGAGCGCACCGCGCTCGTCGACTCGGCGGCAGGATCCGCCGGCCTTCTCGAGGCATACCGAACCCTCTTCTCCGCCTGGTCGGAGCGAAGGGCGGAGCTGGCCGAGTGCAGGCGGTCGGAGGCCGAGAAGGAACGCCTCCGCGACATGCTGGAATTCCAGATAAAGGACATTTCATCCGCCCGTCTGAAGGAGGGGGAGGAGGATAAGCTCCTCGCCGAGAAAAAACGGCTGGAATCGGGTGAAAAGATCAGAAAGCAGACTGATGTCGCCCTGCGCGCCCTGCACGCGAACGAAAAGGGGATAACGGCCTCATTTCTGGCTGCCAGGGCCTCCGACGCCCTCGCAAGGATAACCGGCGTCCTTCCCGAGCTCGAACCCCTCCGCGGGAGACTCGACAGCTGCCGCTACGAGCTCGACGACATCGCCTCCGAGCTCATAAGAATAACTGCCGCCGATTCCGGCCTCAGCGAAGAGGAGACCGACAGAAGGCTTGACGCCATCGGATCGAGACTTGAGCAGATAGGCCGTCTGAAGCGCAAATACGGCTCCTCGGTCGCCGATATCATGAAGTTTCTGTCCGACGCGAAGGGCAGGCTTGAGGAGATCGAATCGGCCGACGAGCGGGCTGCGGCGCTCGAGAAGGAGAGCGCGTCGGTCAGGACCGAAACGGACGCCGCGGCCGCGAAGCTGACCGCCGCGAGGCTTTCCGCCGCGCGTGAGACCTCTCTGAAGGTCAAGGAGATCCTTGAGTACCTCGATATGCCCAAAGTGTCATTTGAGATATCGGTAAAGCCGTCGGGATCACCCGGACGGGACGGATACGACGACGTCGATCTCATGCTCTCGGCCAATCCCGGCGAGCCGTCAAAGCCGCTCGCCGAGTGCGCGTCGGGCGGCGAGCTGTCGCGGGTCATGCTGGCGCTCAAATGCGCCATCGCCGACTCGGACGGCATCCCCACCCTCATCTTCGACGAGATCGACACCGGTATATCCGGAAAGACCTCGAGGAAGATCGGGCTGAAGCTGCTTGAGGCGTCGGGATCGGCTCAGATCCTATGCGTCACTCACTCGGCGCAGATCGCCTCGCTCGCCGACCTCCACGTCAGGATCTCGAAGAGAGAGGTGGGAGGCCGCGCCGAGACCTCCGCCGAGCCGCTGAGCCCGGAGGAGAGGATCGAGGAGACCGCGAGGATCCTCGGAGGCATAACGGTGACAGATGCCCAGCGCCGGGCGGCCGAGGATATGATAAACAGACGGGACTGATCCGCCCCTGACAGGACAAAAAAACAATTTTCTTTACGAGGATAGATTTTTAAGATGCTTTTCGTCAAAAAACACATCGCCGACAGGATCTCGGCGGCGGCTCCCGCCCTCTTCGGCGGAACCGGACTCGGAGCCGACAGTCTCCTTGAACTTCTGGAATACCCGCCCGACAGCTCGATGGGTGACATCGCGCTGCCCTGCTTCAAGCTCGCAAGGACGCTGAGGCAGTCTCCGGTAAAGATAGCGCAGGCCCTCGCGGGCTGCTTCGAGGGAGACGGCGACGTCTCCGCTGCCGCCGTCAACGGATATCTGAATTTCACCGCGGACAACCGGTATCTTGCAAAGACCGTGCTGGGCCAGATCGCCGCCGAAGGAGAAAAATACGGCTCTCCCCGCACCGGAGAGGGCAAGACGGTCGTACTCGACTATTCCTCGCCCAACGTCGCGAAGCCCTTCCACATCGGTCATCTGGGAACGACCGTTATCGGTCATTCGCTGAAAAAGATACATGAGTTTGCCGGATACAGCTGCGTAGGCATAAACCATCTCGGCGACTGGGGCACCCAGTTCGGCAAGATGATCGTCGCCTACCGCCTCTGGGGAGATAAGGAGAAGGTCGAGGCGGGCGGATGCGACGCCCTCGTCGAGCTCTATGTGAAGTTTCACAAGGAGGCCGAGGCCGACCCCTCTCTCGACGACAGGGCCAGGGAGGAGTTCAGAAAGCTCGAGCAGGGAGATCCCGACAACATCGCCCTCTGGCAGTGGTTCAAGGAGATCAGCCTTAAGGAGTATTCCACCACATACCGTCAGCTCGACATCGAGTTCGACTCCTACGCCGGCGAGAGCTTCTACCGCGACAAGATGGCGGCGCAGCTCGAGGTCCTGCGTGAAAAGGGACTGCTGAAGCTCGACGGCGGAGCCTCGCTCGTCGATCTGTCGGAATACGGCATGCCGCCCTGCCTGATACTCAAGAAGGACGGCTCGACCCTCTATCCGACGAGGGACATCGCCGCCGCCTATTACAGGCACGAGACCTATCACTTCGGCAGGTGCATATACGTCACATCCTCGCAGCAGTCGCTCTACTTCGCGCAGCTCTTCAAGGTGATCGAGCTCATGGGCTACGAATGGGCGGACAGCCTCGTGCACGTTCCCTATGGGACGGTCAGCATCAACGGCGAGAAACTCGCGACCAGGACGGGCAACGTCATCCTGCTGAAGGACCTGCTCGCGATGGCGATAGAAAAGGTCGACGCGATCACGAAGGAGAAGAATCCCTCGATGCCCGACGACAGGCGCGCCGAGATCGCAGAGAAGGTGGGAGTCGGAGCGGTAGTCTTCTACTATCTGTCGAACAACCGCATCAAGGATATCAACTTCATGCTCGAGGACGCCCTCTCATACGAGGGCAACACCGGCCCCTACGCGCAGTACACCTACGCCAGGACCTGCTCGGTCCTCGAGAAATGCGGGGATATCCCGGCGCCCCGGAGATTCGTCGCACAGACGCCTGAGGAGCACGACCTGCTTGTCGCGCTGTCTCAGTTTCCCGAAAGAGTAAAGGCGGCTCTTGATTTCTACGAGCCCTCCTACATCACGAGGTACATACTCGATCTCTGCGCCGCCTTCAACCGCTTCTACCACGAATGCCCGATTCTGACGTCGGGAGATCCCGACGCGACGGCCTGCCGCGCGGCGATGACGTCGGCGGTAAACACCGTCCTGGGGACCGCCTTCGGGCTGATATGCATGAAAAAAACAAAACAAATATGATCTATTCAGAACAATGAGGTAATCCAAAATGTCCGGACACAGCAAATGGAGCAACATCAAGCACAAAAAGGAAAAGACCGACGCCGCGAGAGCGAAGGTCTTCACGAAGATCGGCAAGGAGATCACGATAGCCGTAAAGGAGGGCGGGCCTGATCCCGTCTCGAACTCGAAGCTCCGCGATCTCATCGCCAAGGCCAAGGCCAACAACGTCCCGGGCGACAACATCGAGCGGACGATCAAGAAGGCCGCCGGCTCGGGCAACGTGAGTTACGAGGAGATCACCTACGAGGGATACGGTCCGTCGGGAGTCGCCGTCATAGTCGAGGCCACCACCGACAACCGCAACAGGACCGCCGGCAATGTCAGGGCCTGCTTCTCCAAATACCACGGCAATCTCGGTCAGACGGGATGCGTCTCCTTCATGTTCGACGAAAAGGGCGTGATCGAGATTAACGACGAGGACGGGGATATCGACGAGGACGTCCTCATGGAGACCGCGCTCGAGGCCGGAGCATCGGATTTTGAGGGCGAAGAGGGATTCTACACGATCTACACCGAGCCCGACGATCTCATCGCCGTCGCCGAAGCGCTCGAGGCCGCCGGCTACAAACCGTCGTCGGCCGACAGGGCCAAGGTCCCGCAGACCACCGTCGATCTTGAGAACGAGGACGACATAAAGTTCATGGGCCTCCTCATCGAGAAGCTCGAGGACGACGACGACGTCATGAACGTCTACCACAACTGGGGCAACGCCTGACATTTAATTCGCGCACAATTATTTAAACACAGGACGTTTTTTGGCATGAACAGATATAAAAAGCTGCTATCGAATACGGCGGTGTTTGCCGCGGGACAGTTCCTGTCCAAGGCTATGGTATATCTGCTCATGCCTCTTTATACCGCCGTTCTCACAAAGGAGCAGTCCTCCGCGGCCGACATGATCCAGCAGGTCGGCAATTTCCTGATGCCGGTCGCGGCGCTCGGGCTCTGCGAGGGGATACTCAGGTTCGCCATGGATTCGGGGGTGGACGGGACAGATCCCGTACTGCTGAAGAAGAAGGTCTTTTCCTCCTCGATGACGGTGATGTTCCTGTCGACACTCCTGTTCGCCGCCCTGGCCCCGCTCGCACTTCTGTTCAGCTTCGACGCCGGATATGTCTGGCTGACGGTCGGCTTCGTCGTCGCGGCGAACCTCCAGATGGCGGTGTCATATTATGTCCGCTCGCTCGGACACACTGCGGTCTACGCGGTGCAGGGGATAATCAACACCGCGCTGACGATAGTCTTCAACGTCATCTTCCTCGTCTGGCTCAGATGGGGAGTCACCGGCTTCATACTTGCCATAACCATCGCCAATCTCCTCGTCAGCGTTATCCTCATCATCTGGATGAAGCTCTGGCGCGACTTCGAGCCGGGATCGGTCGACAGAAAGACGGTAAAGGCGCTGCTCCTCTACAGCCTGCCTCTGATCCCTACCACCGTCATGTGGTCGGTGACCAACATCACCGACAAGCAGATCGTGATAAGCAGCTGCGGCGAGGCGGTGAACGGGATGTTCGTCTATTCCTACAAGATCCCGACGGTACTTACGCTGATCACGACGATCTTCGTTCAGGCCTGGCAGCTCTCTTCGGTCAGGGACTCCGACGACCGGGACAGAGGCGATTTCTTCACCCGCGTTTTCGCCTCCTATAACGGTGTGATCTTCATGGCAGCCTCCTTCCTCACCGCCCTTACAAAGCCGCTGACGAGGCTCCTTCTCGACGAGAGCTATTTCGGGGCATGGGAATTCATCCCGGTCCTGATATTCGCCACCGTTTTCTCGGCCTTCGCCACCTTCACGAGCACGGTATATATGGTAAGAAAAAAGAGCCTGCCGGCGTTTCTGACCGCTCTGGCGGGCGCTTCGGCGAATATCCTGCTCTCGCTGATACTCGCGCCTTTTCTCGGTGCCCAGGGAGTTGCGGCCGCTACCGCGGCAAGCTATATTCTGCTGTTCGGGATAAGGGCGGTGACGGCAAAAAAATACGTGGCCTTCTCGGTCGGCGTCCCGAGACTTGTCGTCAATTCGCTCCTCCTCGCCGGCCAGTGCGTCATAATGGTGACCGGCGTGAAATACTGGCAGGTATGGCAGGGCGTGATCTTCGCGGCGATAGTCGCCTTCAACGCTCCCGGCATCCTCGCCGCCTTCAGGAGAATCTTCAGACGGTCGGGCGGGGGCGCCTGACGTCAATCGGGCTTTATCGGATTCGACCAGGCGCGCCTTCCGTTCCTGTCGATGACGGTGACGCGCAGGAAGGAAGTGTTCTCCCCGACCGGCAGCTCGAAGGAGGTCCGCTCCTCCGGCTCGCCGTCGCTGCCGAATATACAGTCGACCGCCCCTCTCAGCCAGGGGTGGTTCGTCATTACGCAGGCCGCCGTGCAGGGCGTCGAAGTCTCGACGCAGACCCGGCCGCCGTCGATCTCTATCTGTCTGAAGCGCGGCCCGGTGGTCGCGTAGCTCAGGCCGGAACGGATCGCCGAAAAGATGCTTTCGGGCGTGAGATCGCCGGCCTGAATCATCGTCGAGGCGACGCAGGCCTCCTTCATGTATCTGTGGGAGTCGTCAGACGCGAGCAGCGGGAAGAAGCGTCCGGCGTTGAAGACCGGATCGAGGATATGCGAGGAATCGGCGCGGTCGGGGTTGTAGGGAAGCGCCGACTGGGTGTTCCAGATCTCGACGGCGTCGATTCCGCGGAGCGAGAGTATCTGCTCGGGGGTGTTCAGGCTCCAGGCCGGATGGGCCAGCACGGCGAAACCGCCGGCTTTTTTTATTTCGTCGACAAGGTCCTGAGGCGGCGCGTCGAAGCGCGGCGACTCCTGGACCAGGCCCTCTGGGACGCCGAGGCCGACGATATGCCAGCACTCGAGGGAGCCGGCAGAGAAGTAGCTGCTCGAAGCGAGCTCGATGCCCGAGAGGATCATGAAATCACCGTCGACCGATGTCGCCGTCCCGGCCAGCCAGTGGTCGGTCACGGCAAGAATGTTATATCCCGCGTCGCGGTAGCGCGCCGCGGCCTCCGACGCGGTGAGCTTTCCGTCGCTCTTTGTGGTATGCGTGTGTAAATTTGCCCTGAACCAGTCGCCGCCGCCGAAAAATCTCATGTCATCCTCCTGATGATGCCGTCGCTTTTCGGGATATTATATGGCAGATCCGCCCGTATTCCGAAGGGGTCGCTGAAAAAACCGCATAAGGGCTGCCGGGCAGAGGTATGTATTATTCTCAATGTCTGTCGTCTTCTTCGCGGATCATAATCTCGTCCTTAGAGAGCACGGCGCCGTTGCCGCGCAGAGCGGCGCGCACCCTGTCAGTGTCGACGTCGGCGGGGGTCGTTCCGTCTTCTATCGCCATAGAGGCTCCGACTCCGGCAGCCTCTCCCATGTTCATGCACTGGGGCATGACTCTCACCGCGGCGAGAGTCTCCTTGTCAAAGGAAGCGCATCTTCCGGCGAACATGAGGTTGTCGATCTCGGCGCTGACGAGCGTTCCGTAGGGGATGCCGAAGGGCTCTTTTACCGTTTTGAAAAGGGTGGAACGGCCCTTTCCCGAATGGACGTCGATTTTGTATCCGCCCAGCGCGATCGTATCGCCGGGGATCTCGCCGGCGATGACTCGGTCTGATGTGAGGCACTTGACGCCCTTGAATCTTCTCGTCTCGCGGACTCCGATGAAGGGTGCTACCGACGAGATGAAGCAGTTCTCGAATCCCGGGACGTATCTGCGCATGACCTCAGTCAGTGCTTTTGTCTGAAGTTGTCCTTCAAGTTCGGCGTCGGTGATCGAATAGATGTCTGTGGCGTCGGTATTGAGGAGCCTCGTCGAGTTTACGTATATCTCGCCGTCGTTGAGGCTCTTTATATAAATGAAGTCGTCTCTGTCGACGGGGAGCTCGCCCTTTTCGCGGAGCTCCCTGAATTTTTCGCGCAGACCTACGAAGACATGGTTGAGGCTGGCTCGGAAATAGGGCGCGTCGTAGCCCGGACGGTTGTCTATCGACGCCTCGAAGGTCATCTCTTCGGGATGTGCCTCGATATAGTCGTAGAGCTTTGCCGTGTCGACCTTCTCTAGCGTGAACATGACCGTTGGAGGCTGGAGCTCGTGGGTGTCTGGTCTGCCGAGCGCGTAACTGCATCCGGCGAGATATGCCAGGTCCCCGTTGCCGGTACAGTCGATATATTCACCTGCCTTTACCGTTATCCGGTTGCCTCCGCCGTACATCACGGCCGATATTATCGAAGCGTTCTCGACGTCGGCTTCTGCGGCCTCGGCGTGGAGTATGATCTTTACGCCGGCTTCGCGGCACATCTCGATCGCGAGGAGCTTGAATTCCTCCGGCTTTATGTTGGTCACCGAGTTGTGGTGGGGGCAGACGCGGTGTCCGAGACTTGCGCCGCGGGCCTGCAGCCGTTCGATGAACTCCTGGGCGATGCCGCCGGTGATTCTTCTGCCCTGCAGGTCGAGATATCCGAGCAGGGGCAGTCCGAGAGTGGCGTTTCCGCCAAGGTATCCGTTGCGTTCGATCAGGACGACGCTGTGTCCTCTGCGCGCCGCGGCTATGGCTGCGCAAAGGCCGGCCGGACCGGCTCCGATGACCGCGATCTCCGCGCTGACTTGATAATTTTTCATGATGATACCGTCAGATCAGTTAAAGATTCGACCGGTGATGCCGCGGCAGGTCAGAAGCGGCTCCGGTTTGCATATAACTTTTATGAAGTATTTTACAACTATTTTGGTGAAATGTCAATGAAATCCGCGTCCGAGAAATATTTTTGCAAAAAAGCTTGACAAGAGCGGGCGGCGGTTGTATAATTGTATATGGAACATATGTTCCGGATAGACAGACGCGCCGTCAGAACACATTTTTGTTTGAAAACGCGGCATTCAGGGAAAACACAGCGGGGCAGAGAGGGATATGAGAAGCAAAGATCTTGACATGTGCAGAAAAATAACCGAGAGGATAGAGCGCCGCCGGGCGGCCGACGGAGGCTGCCCCAGCCTGCAGGAGCTTGCCGACAGTCTCGGGGTCGCCAAGAGCACGGCGTCGCGCTACGTCGCCTATATGAAGGAGAACGGAATGCTGTCGGGGGAGGGAAGGAGAAACATCGTCACCCCATCGGGAAGCGCCGCCACCGTCAGCGTGCCGCTGCTCGGCCAGGTCGCCTGCGGTCTGCCCAACATCGCCGACGGCAACGTCGATTCCCGCTACAGCCTTCCGGTCGCCATATTCGGCAGCGGCGAGATGTACATGCTGCGCGCCAGGGGGGACTCGATGATCGAGGCCGGCATCGACGACGGCGACATCGTCCTGATAAAGCGCCAGGACACCGCGCAGCCCGGGCAGATAGTCGTCGCGCTCACCGGCGGCGAGGCAACGCTCAAAAGATACTTTCCGGAGCCCGAAAAACGCCGGGTGAGGCTCCAGCCCGAAAACAGCTCGATGGAGCCGCTCTACGTCACCGACTGCGTCGTGCAGGGCGTCGCGGTGAAGATAATCAAGGACGCGGAATGATCCGCACGGCGCCCGCGCAAACTCCCGCGGCGTCTTATGCCATGGATAACGACAATAATGAAAACAGCCGCCGGGAAGGCGGAGCGCCCGACGGCGGGAGATGCTGTTTCTGCATCGATATGAAGAGTTTTTACGCGTCGGTCGAATGCGCCGAGCGAGGCCTCAATCCCTTTGAGACATGCCTTGCCGTCGTCGACACGACCAGGGGCAGAAACGCCCTCTGCCTCGCGATAAGCCCCAAAATGAAGGCGCTCGGGATAAAGAACAGGTGCCGTCTGTCGGACATCCCGCCCGACGTCAGGTATATCGCCGCGCCGCCCCGGATGCGGCTCTACATAGAATACGCCGCTGACATATATTCGCTCTATCTCGACTGGTTCTCCCCCGACGACATACACGTCTATTCGATCGACGAGAGCTTTATCGAGGCAACTCACTACCTCGGCATGTACCGCATGAAGCCGACCGAACTTGCGTCGAAGCTTATTTCGCAGATTGGACTGGTATGGAATTGCATAAGAGGGTAAAAAGTGGTATCATATGCATTAGATGAAAGAAAAGGAGGATACCACAAAGATGGGGAAGGTTAAGTACAGTCCGGAAATGAAGGAAC
>JAEEGF010490927.1_pt1 | contig 55568 bp, 49 predicted proteins | sample 9134171 | NCBI WGS metagenome assembly JAEEGF01 (sample SAMN16246542, study PRJNA631951) | gut metagenome | biome: gut microbiome; feature: rumen; material: AP-attached | host: Bos | place: Iran: Karaj | collected 2018-10 | reverse complement strand
GCGACACAAGTTTTCAGTGATTCCGAGGACACGAAAACAGGAGGTGTGTTTTTGCCATGGTAGCAAAAACATGACCTCGAAATCACTCATATGTACTTGTGTCGCAGGCGTATCATACCACGTTTTCCGGTGCTTTGCAAGAAGGATTATCCCACAATTTACGATCACCTGTTGCAAATGGTGGATCAGACCGGCTTATGGGACTGAACGAATGATACAATAGCTCCAGAATCAGAATCAATAAGAATGTTTTGGAGGTTCAACATGGGAGTTACAAAAACTGATTTTGTGCGCGGGATGCAGTGTCCGAAGATGCTTTGGCTGGATCGGCACAAGCCTGAGTTAAAGGAGATACCGCCAGAGGTTCGTGAAAAGCTGGATCAAGGCAACGATTACGGAGATCGGATGATGGGGATGTTCGGGCCGTTCACCGAAGTACAGGAATACTACCCCGAAACCAAGTGGCCTGACCGTGTTCGCATGGCTGCAAAAACAGCTGAGCTAATTGCAGCTGGAACAAGGATTATTTGCGAAGCGGCCTTTATGGACGGAAACGGAAACTATTGCGCGGTTGATATCCTCCGTTGGGATGATGAAAACAATTGCTACGATATGTACGAGGTGAAATACGCTACCGAGATCACAGATCGTTTTGTACAGGACGCAGCGTTCCAGGCGTATTTGATTCGGCGAACCGGATTGAAACTTGGCCGCGTTTTCATCGTGCACCACAGCGATGAGCCCTATGATATCGAAGAGGTCACGAAAACCGTTGAGAGGTACGCTCCTTGGGTAGACGAAAACATTGATCGTCTCGGTCGGATCAAAGATCAGCCTGATGAAGTTATGTGCGAGATGGGGGTGCAATGCGCCTGCCCCTATGAATGCTGGTATTACGGATATTGCCGGGCTTTGACCAAAAAGGAGCGCTGCTCATCATGAAGCGGAAATATACTGTGCTTCCTTTTGGGAAGAAGGAAAAGCACATCAGCGTTGTCCTCTGCCGCAAACCAATGCAAAATGATCTATCTGGAATGGTTTGCGGAAAAGCTCTATGTCAAAATATAGCTATCGTTTTGGATAAAACAACTTCCGACGAAGCTGATTGTCTCTTTGCCTCGCTTGAACGTATGCGCAATGGGACCTTCTCTGTTCGGATGACCAGCGAGGTATTACATGGGTTGCGACGTGGAGACGCTATGGCGAGAACCTGTCTGTTCCATGAGCTTGGACATTATTTGTGTAAGCACCTGGAGGCCCCAGGATTCAAATCGGAAAACTATGATGAAGAGCGCTATCGTCTTGCATCCACGGGGGATGTGCTTCATCTGGAGCTGGAGGCTGATTCTCATCCAGGGTGCGGAAATTCTTTTTGAGCCGAGTAAACTCCAAATGCTCTTTGATAATCCGAAGGCAGAGAGAGTGGAATGTGCCAATATACATCTCGTTTATATTTGCGATGATTCCGCGCCTGGAAAGTTCATTTGTAATACGGGTAACCAGCTCTTTTGCCGCCTTATCCGTAAATGTAGTTAGCAGGATTTCTTCCGGCTTCGCGCCTTTCTCCTGAATCAGATAGATAGCGCGCTGAACCAAGGTAAACGTTTTCCCTGTACCTGGGCCGGCGGTGATAAGAACGGGGCCATCTGTAGTTTCAATAGCACGTCGCTGTCCTTCGTTTGCGTTTCCAAAATCAAACATACGCTATCCACCTCCTCATTGGCAAGCCCCTTCCAGCAGGGACTTATATGTATCTATCAATTCCTGCGGCTCGACAATTTCCAACTCACCTCGAAACTGGAACACCCAGCCCCAGAAGGTAGGGCTCACTTGGACAGTGACCTTTGCGCCGCAAGAGTTTTCGTCCACCCGGTACATCTGCGTATCTTCGCCGAACTTGTCATAGACGGTGCCGATCAGCTCATCAGAAAAGCGTAGAGTGACCTCCTCCGTTTCGCCGCCGAACATTTTGAAGGTTTGCTCCGTGAAAGCTGCGATCTGTTCTTCTGGGAGCTGCGCTTGCGGACAAGCAGGCGTTTCCAAGACGGTCACATTTTCCATGCGGTCAACACGGTAGCTTACGATCTGCTCATACTTTGTGCTGTAACACATGAGGTAGTAGTTGTCACTGAGGAAGACCAGGGCAATCGGGTCAACGATATACCGCTTCTGCTCTTTTCGGTACACCCGCTCATGCTTCTCGTTCAAGTCAAAGTAGAGGAACGACGCCTGCCGTTTTTGGATCAGCGCCTGCTCCAGCTCGTTGACGCTGTAGAAGATAGACTCATTTGTGTGCTTCCTGGTGTTGAAATGGACGATGTTGCTCCGTAGGATTTCAGCCCGGTGGCTGCCGCCGAGCGCCGCAAGTTTCTCCACCAGCTCGGCGGACTTTTTGGGTGTGATGAATGTGGCGGCCTGAACAGCGTCAATCAAGATTTTCAGCTCTGGCACGCTGAACTGGCGATCCTCGATGTAATAGACCCTCTCACGGCCAATCTTTTTGCTCTCCACCTCGAAACCATAGTCCTTGAATTGAGCCATATCTGTCGGAACACTCTTACGCTCGCAGGGGATTCCTTTCGCATTCAGCTTTCGGCAGAGCTCATTTGTAGAAAGCGGATGATCTGCGTCAGAATCCTGCCGGAGAATCTCCCAAAGCGCCAACATTTTCATCTTCAAAACGCCGTTATTCGCCATAAAACCGCCTCCAAACAGAAGATACAATTCAACAGGATAATAATACCATACAAAAGGACAAATGTCCAGAGGGCATTTGTCCAAAGATGAGGGTGTTTTGCCAAGAGCGCAAGAAAAACCATTTTACAATACAGAAAAAAACATGAAATCGCTACGCCCATTATTGCAAAGAAACGCTTAAAATGGTATAATTGATACACTTTAGTAAATGATTCCTCTATCGCTTCATGGCCCGCAACGAGCTAGTCGAGTGAAGAATCCAAAATGAATGCACAATTGTAAAATTCCATGGAGGTTTCATATGGAAAACAAGCACTATTTCGACTACGCCAATTACCTTGCCCTAATGGCTGCCGTGGGGCAGATGGCAAAGACCGGCGATGCTGACTCAGAGGAGGATATCGGGTTTCTAACCGACCACTTCAAAAACTTTTTTGCCTATGTGGATGGGGTGTGCAGGTCTGAGGTTGGCATTCTCCTGGCCAGCGGCAGCCTGGATGGGCAGGCCAAACAGGATCGCATCACAGAGCTGGATCGGATGCGTTCCAAGCACCATGACGCGGCCATCGCCAGCGCTGCGGCAGTCAACCGAATCGCCGAATACTACGGCGCAGGTCCGATCTATCATGGAGACCCCACGGTTCGCCGCCAGGTGGCAGCCTTCTGCATGGAGGTAGTCAGCGCGCTGTTTGAGAACAGACGGTAGGAGGGACAGAAGGTGCAGGAATACGCCTATTTTGCCCGGCTGGGCGCTTTGGAGGCTGCGGTGTGTGCCGAAAACTGCACGGAGGCAGAGCGCGGCGAAACGATCGAGTTCATCGAGAGCGCTGTTGGAAGCCTGATCGACTATGCGGAACACGTGATCCGGCAAACGCTGGCTATCCCGCTTTGGAAGCGCCGCTGCGAGGGCTATGACCTGTTGACGAGGATCGAGGACTCCATGCATGAGCGAAACCGTATCCATGACGCAGCAATCGTAAGCATGCGCGCAGTGGACAGGCTTTGCGGCATCTATGGGGCCGAACCAATCTTTTTGCTTCCGGACGGAGACCCCAGCGAGGAACTGGTGCGTATCGCTGCGGCCCGTATCATCGGCGCCCTTTCGGCGGAGGCTTACGCCGCAGGTACCGGCGAAGATCGGATCGGCAGACTCTCGTGATAAGGAGGCGGCATTGAGAGATGACTCACGCAAAGGAACTGTTACGTCGTTTTTCACATTCCCCCGAAGAGTTTCCTGTTTTTGCAAGGCAGACACATAAGGTGCTCCGTGATGGGAAAATTGTGAACGAGCGGATCAATATCAATGAGAATCTGGTTCATTACATCAGAGACACGGCGCTATTAATCTCTGTCATTGACGGCAGACTGCAAGACGGAGCGCCATATGATCATGTGATCTATTTGGACAAATCCGCCCGGCCGGTATCCTGGCTGGTGAATATGTTCTGGGACGACCTTGCAAAGAAGGATGCGCATGGGTTTCCGGTTAAAAGGCCGAAGCACAGCTATATCAACATTGACCGGGCACCGTGGTTTCGGAACGTCGGCATTTCCGTGGATAATGACGGCAGGCAAAAGGACAACGGCGAGCTTGCAACCTATCAAGACTTTGTAAACAACGTCCACAACCTCTCAAAGAGACACCTCGCAGAAATCAAGGCGCTCTATATTGACGGAGGAATCGACGAGGAAAGCATGGATTGGGTGATGAATCATCCGACCGTCCTTGACGCAAAACGGGTTCTGATCGTGGACGAGGTTTCCAGAACCGGTTCGACGTTGGATATTGCCAAGCATCTGTTTCGCCTTGCAATTCCCGCAGCGCGTGAAATCGACGGTGCGTATTTTTGGCATCCGAGCGAGTCACCGATCAAGGTCGGAGAAGAAACGGCGCTGACAAGTCTTCCTGTGTGGTATGATCCCGGAACGCTGACCGGGCGCGGAATTGGAAGCCCCGATCCGCATTACTACAGGAAGCTTTACGAAAGATACACTGTGCAGGCAGCGTCCAATCCAAAGATTGACCTTCCGAAATTCAGAACCTTTGCTTTTTCGGCGTCGGTTTTCAGTGCGCCGCTGTTGGATGATAACGGAGAAGCATTGGATTTGGCGAAAGAGGAAAGCACAAGAAAACTCTGCAAGGATTTGAGGCGCTTGTTTGAAGAATACAAAGCTGGTCGCGTTTTCTTCAACCCGCCAATTGAGTGGGCGGAATTTGAAGACTACGATTCCATGATTGAAAACCAGGGAGTTTTACTCCTGCCATGGGCTTCCTCAAAAGAGGAGCAGGATAAGGTCAGGAGTTCTCCTTTGTTCTATTTGAACTTTATTACAAACCTGAACCACGCGAACATATAGAAGCCAGAGAGCATTTGCTTGCTTTTTAAAGCAAACCGTTATGTGGACGGATTATCGACCGTTGATTAACTGATGTTGAATCGGAAAGGAAACCTGTATGGAGAATCTTGTTAAACAGTATCATAAAGAGCAGTTTCGCAATGACAGACCCGGATTCGTGCCTCCCAAGATCCCATACTTCGATCACCTAATCGGAGTAAAGACAATTCTTTCTTCAGCATTATTAGAATTCGGGGAGTGTCCTGATTGTCAAGCATTTCAGGATTTGTGCGCCGCAGCGTTGGGGCATGATCTGATAGAAGATACAGAGGTATCGGAAAATGAGATTATTCAAGCAACGAACGTGCATGTTCTTAGCCTTTATAAAAGAACTGTCGAATCCGGTTGATGACAGTCATACCGAACAGTACATGAAACAGCTAAGCAATGCGTCTGAAGAAGCCAGGCTAATCAAATATGCAGATTTGATTGAAAACACTGCAAGCGTCTGCTATAGCTTCCACATCGTAGGGAAAAGGTGGGCATACGAGTTCTACCTTCCTATCTTGAACAACACGCGGAATATGCTTGGAAAAACCTCATTCCAAACTTATCCGAAAACTGCTGGCTTTATGAGAAAAGTGCTCGAAATATACGCCGAGTTATTGAATCAGAAGGCATCGGTTTATTCTGAAGAATAACGAAAAGATGAGACAAAGCAGCAATAGAATTGCTTCATCCGACACTTTGGTATTTTTTCCGTTTTATAATAATGGTAATCTTTTGCGAACCTAAGTCTTTGCTTTTTGATTATAGTTCAGTTGAGAAAGAAAACAACCACAGATATTCACAGAATCAAGAATAAGAGTAGTAGCTCGAAAGAATAAGACGAAAGCGAGCAACCCTAGTATGGTTGTAGGATTAGAAGACAATAAGCATTTCATAAAGCCATTAATAAAAACCTTTACGATGAAATCAAGGAGAATGACGGGATGAACGAGTTACAACATTGCTTTGAACAGATTTCACAATTACTCACTGAAGCAAACGATGTGATGCAAGGTGTTCTGCAAGACTATTTCAAAATGGAACTTGCAGTCAATTTTGAAGGCGATTCCTGGAAAAGGTTTTTTGAAGAAGAGGTACAAAAGGGGCATGACGGCAAGTTTTCAAACAAATACAACGATGCATGGGAAAAAATCCAACAAGTGGGAATCGAAAACTACACTGTTGATGATATGGATGTAACTATAATTGTCGCGCTACTCAAGGGGCGAGGCTCGTTCGATTGTTGTAGGGAGAGGGAAATCAGAGAACTCCTAGATCCCATAAAAGACTATCGAAACAAGTATTCACATATGTCTAAAAGCAAAGGAGCAGAATATAGAAACACCTTAACAAAGAACATAGTAGAAGCTTGCAGAAATTTCACGCTTGCAGTTCTTAATCTGGACGGCACTACCCCTCCTATTGCTTCTTACGACGAGAGAAAAAAATACCAAGAAACATACCGAGATAGGCTAAACGAGATATATGAGAGAGCAGTATCCACATACAAGTCCTTTATTCTCGCAGAGGCTAGCGCAACCTCAGTAAATAGTTTTTCTACAAACGCGGAAGCAATATCTGTTGATAGCATCTCTGATGCTTCTGATGACACCACGTGCCAAAGGGATCCCACAATTCCAGACGACCCAGAGTCATTTTCGCCTACCGAGGAAAAAAGTAAGCCAACTACACCAACGTCATTAAACAAGCAAACTTACAACCCTCCGTCAAGCGACAGCCATAATCTTGAGCTATCTTTAGAATTGTTTGAGAATCGTATTCATAATAATGCACTTGAACCGTGTTTATGCGCTTTTGCACATACGTCATTGAGGGGACGTTGGACTTTCACATGGCAGGTTGGAACATTCACTCACACAGGAAAGTTTCATTTTTTTACGCGGAAAGACCACAAGAACATTATTACTTGTACGGCCACGATGCCAGGGAAAGATGTAAAGCTAATCAAGCAATTTGGACCTGTTAAAGAGGAACAATTAAAAGTAGTTGCACTACGCCTCGATTATGAACATGACATAAATAACATAATCAAGCGGATATATCTCCGCGCCGAAATGATGAAATATAGTGAGACCGCTTTGACCCCTCACTATTCATGGTTTGTAAATGATGAGCTTGTTCCCAACGAAGATGCAGAAACCCTGACGCTCTCTATTGAACAGCATAAGGGTAAAACGATTCGCTGCCAAGTCAGCTTTGACGGCTATGACCAGAAGTTCGATGATACATACACGGTAGAGGAAGAGATTTTCTTTGAAAAAAAGCTGACGCTTTCCGTTGGTGAACACGAAGAGAAAAGGGTTATTTGGGCAAAAATTGGCGAGAAAGTGCTGCCTAAAGAAAAGTACAGCTGCTCCTGGTCTGTTAGAAATGCAAATGGGAAAGTTGATCCAATATTCTATAAAGGTGTACATCTCGGATTATCAGACCTGCATGTTACGGACGAAGTCTTCTGTACGGCAACAAGAAATGATAATCAGGCTCAGTTCACAGCATCTATCATGTTGAACGAGGAGCACTTTGCTGCTCCTGCGCCTACTCCTGCGCCTGCTCCTGCTCCTGCTCCTGCTCCTGTGCCACATCCCACGCCTACACCCGAGCCAACTACAGATCCCATTCCCGAACCGAAGACCGAACCACAACCCTCGCTAAATCCCGTACCTGATCCCGAACCGGAACCCAGGCCAACGCCGGTGCCCGATTCTGAACCCAAATCTCCTGCGATAAGTGGGCAGTTCACCTTTGAAAAGCCCACTGAGGTTGTTGCGCCCAAATTCAGGTGTTTTGATTCCAACGATAGTAGGCTACACTATTTCGTTGCGCAGAGAAACACCTGGTTCTGCACTAACACCTATGAATACATGGACTACTACTCGTTCCTTTACAATTTACTTAGGGACCATGGATATGAGCGTGTTATCATCGTCAGCAATTTCAGCGAAAATGAAGGCGACAACTATCCTGTCATAGCATACGATGCGTTTTCTCAATACTCATTTCTCAAGTTTGAAGAATATAAAAAAATGTTTAAAGGAGAGAGGTCGATCAAAGAAGAAGCAAAAAAAGCATTCTGCAACAAGTACTCTGATACTGCAAAAGAAAAAGCGACCGATTCGATCCGTGCAGCAAGTGGAGGAAGAGTAAGAACCGCTGCAAATCATGCAGAGGATTGCCCGCAGTATGGGCGGCGAGTTATAAAGACACTTGTGAAATCCAATTCTGCATCCACTGCGTCTTCAGACAACGAGGGCAGAACGGGAAAAGAAATACTTGAGAGCTTTATCATTTCGGAAGTCAATGCAGCAATGAAGTCCACTATTCTTAAGACCGCAATCGTACTTCCACTGGAAATGATTCTGGAGCGTGAATGGATTTCTCCGCTGGTCGTTCGACTGTTAAGTGAAATGACTAGCAGGAAATCTAAAAATGCTATCATTGTTACCGCAGATCAAAAGGAAGATTTTTTCTCGCTGTTTGACGGAGATATGTCCAATCGGTTTAAGGGGTTTGACAAAGACTTCGCCAAGGCTATAGCCTCAATCCAGGGCGCGCGGGAACCTCAGGCATATTGCAACGCCTTTGTCAGCGCACTGGAAAAAAATAGTCGCATTCTGATTGCTTTGGAGCGACCCCAGACCGACGAAATCGCGAATTATTTCTTTATGATGAAGTTGAAACAGCCGAAGCGGTTTGAGCGACTGCCGTTTTCTAAGATTTATTCTTTAGCGGAATTCATTTTGGATCATTGCGGCAGCAAGGAGCAGACACAGAAGACGTTCCCGAACCTGGAGAATAATACTTGGTATATTGATTCCCTGGAAAGCCTTGATTTGGAGCTGGACAATGATGACACATTGACTGCTCTCATCGATATTACTCTGGGAACGCCAGTTGGCAAGCCGGCTCTTTGGGACAAAAACATCAATATCACAAGAGGGCTGAAAGCTACAAGCGTAGAACGGATTAACGGCACTTCTAAGATGCTGACAGATGAAAAAACCAAAAAAAGATACTCCGGTACGCCTTTGGAACGTTACACTATAACCGAGGCTGAAAGACTGTCGATCACCGAATCCGCACAATCCGATTTAAATGAAATGATTGGCCTCAGAAATGTGAAAACAACAATCCGGGAATTGACAAGGGAGGCGGTCAATAATGCGAAGCGGAACCGATTAGCGCCGGAACCAGGGAATTATATCTTTGAAGGAAATCCGGGAACAGGCAAAACGGAAGTTGCAAGGCTGATGGGGAAAATGCTACACGCTGCCGGATTGCTTCGCAAAGGTCATACCATCGAAGTTTCCGCAAGCGATCTGGTCAGCCAGTTTGTTAGTGAGACCGCAATCAAGACCAGAAAAAAATGCGAAGAGGCGTTGGATGGTGTTTTGTTCATTGACGAGGCCTATGAACTGGTCAATACGAATCGGCAACATGAAGCTAGCGACACCAATTCCCATAAGCAGGAGGCATACGACGAGCTCCTGAAGTTCATGGAAGACAACCGCTCCAGATTCTGCCTGATCGCCGCAGGTTATCCGAACAAGATGAATGCATTCCGCACGGCAAATGAGGGCATGTTGTCACGGATCCCGGATAGTAATGTAATCAGATTCGACGATTATTCCACGGACGAGCTCATTCAGATACTGAAGCTGATGGCGAAGAAAAAAGGCTATGTCAATCTTTCGGACGACTTCGTTGAAGAGGCAAAACTGACGCTCGAAGAGATGAAAGCAGAAAAAGGAGACCGATTTGGAAATGGCCGCGATGTTCGAAGCATTTTGGCGATGAGCCTGCGCAAAGCAGAGTCCAGATCGTCTTCTGATACAGTAACGCTAATCAGAGAAGACATTGAAGCAAACAGAAATATTCGTGATCCGGAAGCGGCAGAAAGAGCTTGGGCAGCCCTCGACCGGTATGTCGGCTTGAAAAACATCAAAGCGCAACTCAAGGAGGTTGTAGACTATCAAAGAGCGTTTGGGATTATCGAAGTCGATAGCATGATTTTCGCCGGACCTCCGGGCACAGGCAAATCTGAGGTAGCAAAACTGATTGCCCCAATCCTGAAGGCAGAAGGAATCCTAAAAACGGATACATTTGTTCCCGCGCCGCTGGAGAATCTGATTGGAAGAGCGCATGGCGAAACAGAAAGCAAGACAAAAGCGCTCTGCACTGCGGCAGAAAACGGCGTCCTGTTCGTTGACGAAGCATACGGCCTGATCAACAAAGCAGATCGGTCGTTCAAGGGCCCTTATGAGGAGGCCGCATATACTACGATTATGCGCTTTATGACGGAGCACAAAAACCATATCGTCGTCATCTTTGCCGGATATGCCGATATGATGGATGCTTTTGTAAAGGCCAATCCAGGAATGGCCAGGAGGATCAAAGTAATCAAATTTGAACCATATTCAGACGATGAGCTTGTGGAAATCTTTCGTCGGAAGGCCGAGGTCGTCGGGAAAAGAGGCAAACGTATTCACTTGGAGTTTTCCGAGGAGTTCTCGCGCGCGTTGAAGAAATGCTTCCCGGTCATGCGAAAGATCAAGGGAGATACATTTGGAAATGCGGGCGAAATCGAAGGCCTGCTCACTAGGTGCAGCTTTAGTGCGGCCAAACGGCTCGGAACAGATCTTGAGCGTGAATCAACATTGATCCTTACTACAGCCGATATTCCCGAAGAATACAGAGCCGTTGAGGATCCGCGTGAAACAATTCCTATCGACACGGAGGCACCACTGTTCAGCCTTGTACCGAAAAGTGCGATTAGTGATCTACCTGATCCTTATCAAGGAATCGATATTCATGGAAGTGATTTCCCCGGATTTTGTCGTGGCGCAGTCCTACGCATTCAAAACGAGTATGGTACTGCTACAGCTTTCGTAATATCCCCCAACGGTTTAGCGATAACTTGTGCCCATGCTGTAGCATTCAAAAAGGATCTAGGGAAAATTGCCTCTCAGGACCTCTACGCTTTCTTCAAAACCATTGGCGAAAAAGAAAAACAATACCCATACGAAATCGTCAATATTCGGCCAGATCTGGATATGGCAATGATAAAGATTATTGCAGGTCATCCGCTGCCTTATCTTACGCTTGCTGCAGAGAATCGATCCATTAAATTCGGTGAAGATTGTTTGCTTTACGGATATCCAGATGGCAGAAAAGGCATCATGCAGTTTCCAGGGACAATCTCTACTGAAGCAGAAATGGGTGGAGACGGGGAGCTTGGAAGTATCCACTTCTTTTCTGGAGAAGCATATCCCGGCGACTCTGGAGGACCTATCATCGCCAAAAGTGACGGTTGCGTGATTGGTATTCTACGAGGAGCCAGAGGTCCGCAAGACGGCATAAAGCACAATTACTTGAAGCCGATCTACTACTTCTGGAAGGAATTCTTGAATTAGTATCCGACAAAATCCCTCTGCCAGCGTTTTTGTTTACGAAGGACACATTAAGGAGGACATATCATGCCCGGAAAAGACTTTGAACTTGAGCGGCTGCGGAGCGAAATGGACGCTGCGCAGAGGGAAGTTGACTCAGCAAAAGCGAGGCTTGATCCAATAGGAACACGACGTGACGGCATTAAAAGTCAAATCAACTCTGTCAAATACAGAATTGATGATATTAAGCACTCGATAGACGAAGAGTACAGAATGATGAAGATCTGCTACCAAAGTCGCGACAGAATCGGCGCAGAAAACCATAAATACAATGCCGAGTCATTCAAGGGAGCTTTGCAGCGCGAGTACGAGATTAAAAAAGGGTACTATGATGAATTGCACTGTTTGCAAAACGATTTTGAATCGGCTTTAGATGCGGTGCGTTCCGCAAAGGAACGGAAACAGCGAGCACGCGAAGCTTTCAACGCTCGGCTTGAACTGGTAAAGGCGCAAAATGAACGCGAGCGTGCCAAGTGGAAGGAAAAACCCTGTAAGATTTGCGGAGCAGCAATACGCTATCATATAGAGTGGAACCGTGTGCCAGATCTCTGCAAATCCTGTCAAGAGCGTGAGAAAGCAAAGTGGCATGAGACCACGTGCAAAAAGTGTGGTAAAACGATCCGTTATCATCAGGATTGGACATACATTCCGTCTATCTGTAAGGAATGTAAAACGAACCATAGCCGTTGAGATTAAGGAGGCGACACTATGAGCAGTTATGTTTCGACGATAACCATCAGCGACCAGGAGTGGATGGAGATCCAGCGCAAGATCAGTGACACCGAAATATATGTGGCGCGCAAACGTGAGGAGGCGGCTCGCCTTCGTGACGAGATCAGAAGGCGCGAGAAGGAACTCAAGGAGATGCAGGAGCAGTCTGCAAAAACAGTAAGCGGTGCGCTCACACTCCTTCAGGGCGGGTTCAACAAAGCAGTAAACGGTCTCTTTACCGAATCTCGCGAAGCCCTCCGGCATCAGGCACAAGCTACCGGGAATGAGCTTACTACGCTGCGGGATAATATCCGCGCGACAGCAGACAACACTGCAATTGCGTCGAAGCGCGTCACGCAGATCTCTCAAGGATTTGCAGAGATTATGGGCGCCCTTGTCAAGCAGGAGAAAGACAACGCGAAAAGCGCACAGGTCTATCTTGGAAACATTTCTTCCCTGCTTATTCAGATTGAAAGTCTCCACCCCGACGTGTTTGAACCTCGCGCCTATGTGGAGGTCCGGGAAATCGTCAGCAGTGCGAAAGCGAATATTGAGGCCGGCAGATATCAGGCATCTCTGATCAACACACAGTCCGGTCTTCTCAAAGCCTCGGCTTTATGGACTCGCCTAATCATCGCAAACGAGACCTTTAACGGAGAGATTGCCGCTACGACTGCGCTTGCTGACGCATTGAAGGCGCGTTTTGATCAGTTCGATTCCCGTATGGATGGCGGGATTGAGTTTGAAATCGACAGCGAGAAGTATGAGTACGACTATGACATCGATCATTGGTCTGAAGGCCGCTTTTCTCAGCTGAGGAGCGCGTTTGAAGCGACCTACAAACAGCTTAAGAATGCGCAGGAAACGTGCGCTCCGCTCAATCAAATCACGAAGTTAAAAAAGACATTTGAGGAACTAGGCAGGCGCCTTGACCGCTGTGACGCAGCTGCAAGAGCGGAAATGCTCGGTAGTCTTAGAGCGCAGGAAACCGCCGCTCGCCTCTGCGACTCGCTCCTTGAAAATGATTGGGAGCTTGACGAACACGGCTTCGACGGTGATGATAACCGTAAGCCTTATAAAATGGCTTATAAGGATGCTTCTGGCAATAGCATTTCTGTTGTCGTTTCTCCGGGTTCTTCTGCTGAAAAACCCAACATCTTTTTAGAAGCCTTCGCGGAGGAGGAATCGCACGCTGATATCGTAAAGAAGAATATTCAGGCGACGCTCCCTCAGGAAGGAATCTGTGTGGAGCAAACACAGGTGCTTCACGATTGTCAGAATAATCCTGATGGCAACACATTTATTCTGAATACGCTCCCGAAGGCGGCAGCGATGAATGAGCAACGCCGAAAAAAGAGTTTTGGGATGTAGTTTCAGGCCGTAACGGAAGGTGGTGAACTCATTTGGCTACTTTACCCAGGACTCAGGTTGAGTCTATGCGGCGACAGGCTGACCTCTCTGCCTCAAAACGACAAAATGCCGATCAGGAGCTGCTCACGCAGCGACGCAAACTGGATGCGCTTGCACAGGAGAGCGGCGGGATGTCCAAAGAAGACCTGCGGGCTATGCAACAGCGATTCGATGCCGCAAACAAGGATATTCAAGGCGAACTTGAGGAATTGCGGATACAATTCGGTCAGGAGCTTGGGAAGCAAGCGCTTGAGAACAAAAGGGCGCTTGCCGAAATCAGACGTCTTGCCGAAGGAAACAAGCGTGATCTTGACAGCCTGAACGAAGAAATCTTGTCTCTCGAAAAGAGCGTTAAAGGGCAATTTGAAAGGCTGGAAAAACTGGCGCAGGATAACAGAAAGCAAGCACTTTACTATTACGGCCAGCTCAGGAACATTGTAGCGCAGATCGACGAGCGATTCCCAGACAAGTACGAAGTGCTTTACCCGGATCAGCTGCAGCCAGGCGCGTATGTCCTTCGGAGCGTTCTCGGCTCTGTGCTTGAGGACATCGACCGCGGGAATTTCGAGGCCGCTATCGGTCTCGCCCAAACACGCCTTCCAGAAGCGGTCAGTGTCCTTGCCCAGCTTGAGTTCTACCATACAGCCTTTCTCAATGCCGAAATGGAGACGAAAAAAACCGTGTCTGCTCTCATGACCAGAGTTCGTGACTTGGAAAAGCCAAAGAAAACAGAACTCCTGATCGGCAAGGGCGGTGAATACGAGGACAAGTACGGTATTTCATATTGGGCTCGCGAATTGTTCGAGGAGATTAAGCGGCGTCTTGCAGACACAGAGTCGAGATTTGATATCTGCGATGAGTCCCATGATTCTGAGGGCTTGGCTTTAATCCGTCAGGACGCAGACAAACTCAATGATCAGCTTTCCGCTTGTGAGCAGATCGAAGCAAATGAGAGAAGGCTTCATTTTGAATGCTGTGAGTGCGCAAGTCAGGTGTTTGACATTCTTGACAGCAATGATCCAGGGCTCTGGAAGCTCGAAGAGCTGCACATAAACGAAGAAGATCTTCGAGAGCCCGTCTATATGACCTTGGTTAGACCGGAAGGATACCGGATTACGGTCGCGTGTTACCCGGAGCGTGCCCCAGGCTTAACCGCGTCAGGGATTATTCGCTGTGAACTTGAGGTGTTCGATAACGGAACTGAAAAGGACGATGCGGCTCGATGCTGCATTATCTATAGTAATATTGCAACGATTTTGGCAGCAGGCGGCATAAGCCTCGATTCTCAACCCAGGAGCGAGCTATCCGCCGCAAACAGTAAGTCCTTTATCCACAGCGCCATCGACCACGAGGGGCAAGCGCGTACTAAGTGGTTGAACGCTGCGAAAAAGGCAATGGGTTTATTTGAGGAGGTATAAGACATGGGCCTGATTGTTGGACTTGATTTTGGTACGACGTACTCTATGATTTCAGAGAAGGATGAGTCATCGGGAAAAACAGTACCGTGTAAACTGAATAATGAAGAAATAATCGAAGATTCGCTTGTCTTTGTCAGTGATACGGGAAGCATTCGTTGTGGGAAAACAGCGAGAAGTAGAGCGGGTGCAAGAGGAAATTTTTACTCTGGTTTTAAAATGCTTCTCAATGAAGAAGATCCGGAAGAATTGAAAATGCAGCACTACGATGAGAAATACACCCCGTCCTTTATTACCGAGACATACTTAAACGAAGTCCTATCCAAGTGTATGAAAGGGCATAAAACGGATCGTATAGAGCGTCTTGTGGTAGGAGTTCCTGATGTATGGGATAAACAAATAAAAAAAAGTGGAAGGAGCACCCCACTGTATGAAAACCGGAACAAGCTTCTCAAAATAATTGGGAAGCTAGGGTATGTTGACGATGTCGAATTATATAGTGAACCAGAACTTGCCAGCGCTTATTATTTGGACAACTATAAGCGCGTTACCAATCCACCAAATTATTCTGGTCATCTACTGTTGATTGATTATGGTGGCGGTACCTTAGATGTCGCAATTTGCAAATTCGATAGCGACAACACAGGAGAAGCCAGGGTGTTAAAAACCTTTGGTGAGGGATGGAATGAGAATGGCAAGAAAGGCGATGCGGGTCTTTCTTTTATGACGCGAGTCATAGATATTGCTGTCGAGGAAGCTGGATTTGGGTCGGATGAGCGAAATAAAAGGAAATGTCTGTATTGTCTTGAAACAGCCTTGCTCAATATGAATGACGAACAGAAAAGCCTAATGAAATCCATCTTCGATAATGGCCTAATTAAGGAAGTTGCCGAGGGTGCACGGTACAGTAGAATAATATTTGATGATGCCCTTGAATATGGGAGCGACAACCTTACTGTAACTTATAAGCAGCTTGCGATGGCTTATATGCAGATTATAGATCCAGTGCTAGTGGGAAATAGGGAGGCAGGAAAAACTGGGGTTCTAATTCAAGCACGAGACTGGATGGATGCAAACGGAGTAGAGTGGCGTTCAAAACGGGAGAACACTGGATTTAAGATTCAGTTAGTTGGCGGTTTTTCAAACTTCTATCTAGTGCAAAAAACAGTTGAAGAAGTATTTGGCAGGAATCCCGAAAACGACGTTCGGTTGGTCGGCGGTTTTACAGACCCAAATGCAAGAAACTATGCGGTATCTTTTGGCGCAGCTTTAGTAGCAAACAGAGAAGTGACAATAACTCGTACTGCGCAATATTCTCTTGGCCTTTATGGTTTCCTTAGTGAAATAGTTAACGGCAGTCAAAAAGTTGTCGCTACCCCCTATTTTGCAACACACATTAAGGACAAAATCGTTCCTGGGAAAGTTTATTTGTCCAATCTCCCAAATGGAGAGCCGAAAATTTTTAATGGTGGAAAAATCGAATACTTTGCATTTCGCGCAGAATCCTCTGAACAAGTTCAGGCACTAAAGGCAAAAAAAGAGTTTGAAGATCGCCTGATTCTAGGTGATAGAAACAGCCCATATGTGTTTGGCCTTGCATTTAATAAGTCATTGATTATTTCCATCTACAAGTGGAAAGTGCTTGTAGGAAAAGAGGTTTTCCTATTAGGATACAATCAATTCAAGCAACAGAAGAGCACTTCGCAAACATTTGGTGACGCAATCCTTGAGTCTCCTGAAAAATACTCGGTTATACTTGAGTCTTGTGATTCTTTAGATGAAATATATACCTTAACCGGTGTATCCCTTACATGAGGTGCAGCATGAGAAAATTTGATAATTCAATTACGCTTTTGGAGAACCTTGATCAACAGGGTTCGATTTCCGCAAACGATATATTGAGCATTCTCTCCAGAGTACTTGAGGAAGCAAGAGGAGTCGTTGGTAAGTCTATTTCATATGTAGAAGTTACAGATGAAATCGGATTTGCAAATGGGATTGCCTTCTTGTGCGGACAGCTTTCAGAAACCATCGAGTCTCATCGGACAATGTTTGGCAGGCTTCCAACTGCAATTGAGGGGATGTTTCAATCTGACTGTCAAATAATAAGCGAAGAGGAAACGCAACTTGCTGCAATACAAAAGCAGCTTGAAGCGGAAGCGGAAAAACAAAAAGAAGCAGAAAAAAAGAAAGGGGAAGTTGAAGCGAAATCAAGAATTCTCGATGGAGAAATTGAACAGCTTCGCAAGGCTTTCGAGAGCATAGGAATGATCGAGGCGGACATCAAAGCCAAAGAAGTGTTCAGAGATGAATTAGTATCAAAAATTGAAACCAACAAAGCGGCAATTGCCGAATATCAAAACAGTTTGACTGCAGCAAAAAATGCTTGGTTCGCACTTACCAGTCAACAGAATTATAAAGATATCCTAAATGCCAGTGGAAAAAAGGAGCAAATCGTGCCTGAGGTTTCTTCCTTTGAAGAGCTACAAGAATGGTTTAATAAATTTGGAGTGTCACTACAAGATGGTATAGCGGCGTATACTGAAGCATACAAAAGACTCTTGGATGCTTTACAGTCATAAAAAATACAATAGGAGAGATATTTATGTCTTACTGTAAATGCTGTGGGCATAGTGTTGAAGGACAGCTCTGCGAAATGTGCAGATTTATTGAGCCTTCATATTCGGATGTTGTGTCATCGGAAAAAAACACAGTAGAAGTGTCGATTTCTGAGCACAAGAAAAGCCATAGTTATCGGGATGCCGTTTTATCCCACACCGTTTTTTCCATCAAGGCCAACGTTTATCAGTGGAGCGATGTATCCAATCGGTATGAAAAGCAAAAGGACGTTGAGCTCTTTGATTCCAATCTAAATGGCACTGACTATTTCAACGCTCCAGTGTTCAGCAAGGAGTGGATCGCACACTCCGAAGGTAAAGCGGATATCAAGGTGGAATACACCTTCGGAAACGCAAAAAAGCAGGCCGTTGCGCAGGTAGAGCTTGAGCTCAAGGAAGGTATTTGGTACCTCGGATTGCATATCAATGAATCCCTGCAGCTTGAAGTCTTGTTGGGTGTCATGCCTGTCGGCGGGAGGCGCGTAACCGAATCGAGGAGACTCTGCACGGTTAATCTCGATTTTCACACTTAACAGAATCTGTGCGACTGCACCGTAATTGCAAGAGGAACAGATATGAAACAATGCCCGTCCTGTCAGGGACTTGAACTGTATGACGATGCGGAAACCAGATGCCCGCATTGCGACGCTATCCTTGTCCCCTACGTACGATCAAGTCGAAGGCCCGCATCATCAAATTCGAGCCGCACTTCGGACGAAGGCCCTGTTCGTCCGACGCAACGAAACGCCGACCACCGTGAGGCAGATCCGGAGTTTGAGAGCCATGTTGGTGGCAGGCTTATTTACCGAGGGATCGTTGACAGCATTACCCCGACTTCCCGCTTTATGCCGCCGTTTCTCAAATGGATCAATTCCATTTTTCGGGGGCAGCCGTATCAATTAGGCAATCCTGTTCATGAAACAATCATCCGGATTGAAGAAATCTGCCAATCTCGGCTCCCTGACAGGCTTCGCAGCCTTGTTTACTATGGCGAGTTGGGAGAACTCGACATTGGCGACGATGTGACGATTTCGGCAGTCAGAAGAAATGATCGTCTCGTTATCCGGAGCATGGTAATCAACGATATTGAGTCCGCTGTGAAGCCGCATGGTCAGATTTCCGCAGCGGCGGTAAGAGTCTTAGCGTTCGTGTCGGTTGCTCTTGTGGTGTTCCTTATCGCGGGCATAGTCTCTTTCTTTACGTCAGGCGGTCTTTGGACGCTGCTCGGGTCCTTGGTAGGCGGAACCCTCAGCATTGCAGGAAAACTGCTTACAGTTCTCGCGCCAATTCTTGGGCTGCTGTTTGTTTACTGGCTATTTTTCCGAAGAAAAGGGTAACCTAAGTTGCTTCATAGAGCTATTAAAATAAAGATCTCATCGGAGCACAGACGCTAGTCAATCCAAATGCCGATGTGTTACACAAGGAGTATTGGGGAGTGTATTCCTTGGCGAACAGGAGAGGACGGCAACCATCGCCCCGTATTCGATTATTATCTATCATAGAACTGCAACAGGGGATTATCGAGGCTTACTATCTTTCGACTGGAAAACGATTCTGCATTCAGAATTGACCATAATTGGCGGAAATCTACCTGTAGATGGAGTCTTTTCGCATGTCAGTTCAGCGTGAGTCCATGTTGTATCTGATGCTCTGACGGCATATTCCTCCGGAATGCGGTTCTCAGTTCAGGAGGGCAGTTCGATAATTGTTGCAAAGCTCTCTCAATCAATGCGGGTGAGAAATGAATGTTGAAACAATGCAAAGATGTCTTTTTGACAATCAGTGGAGGATATTATGCGTTGCTTAAAATGCGGTAGCAGTTTTCTTGTTTCCAACGCGATGAAGTGTCCTGCTTGCGGCCTCAGTACTATGACTGATTCAATATATACAATTGATGATAATCCCGGCTATATGTACCGAAATGGCTACGGCGTTGAGCAGAACTACGAGGAAGCGGTGAAGTGGTATCGCCTGGCTGAAGAACAGGGGCATACAGACGCAGGAAAACGAATCGCAAAGCTAATCGAGCTGGGTTATGTAGCCGACTAAGCGTATGTGTTCCGAACAAAAAAACAAAGAATCCTAATTCGCATAGCTTTTGGCGATAAAGTGATGAAGGAGGCGTAATATGCAGTGTATAAAATGCGGAAGATGCTTCACAAGAAGCATCGATACGGCATGCCCCGCCTGCGGCTTCAACCAGATTCAGCATGTGTTTTTTTACATTAACAGGCCTGCGTTTGTGCATAAGCTTTCTCTTGAGACGATTTATGAACTGATTGCTAAGAACGAAAAGAGGATATATAGTGCAGATAAATATTCTTCTTCCGATTCTGTTCGGCAACTACCTGAGAAATGGCATGAAGAACTGGATGTGAGAATTGGTATTCGGATAAGCAAAGGTTTGACACAGCAAGAACTTGCAGTATTTGATGCACTCTACTCGCCAAGCGAATATGCCGCTTGGCTTGATTGTCATGTTCCAAATTATCGTTCAATTGTCGAAGAGGAAGTGAAGCAAATCCTTCGAGAATACTCTGTTTCGCTTAAAGCAACGGCCAGCGAACTCATCCGTGAAGCAGAAAAGGCAACCGCTCAGTAGAACGAAAAGAGTAACATCGTATGTCGAACATATTATCAACTCTCGGAGGCAATCAATATGCCAAACTATAACACTGGATTATACAACAACATCGTTGATCATGCCGAGGAATTGCATGATTTCCTCTCCGGCAACTACATGAACGCCTTTGAGAATCGCTTGTTGGACTGTGGGGCAGCGGTCATTAAACTCGGGCCGATGCAGTTTACACGGATTATTCAGTATAGGCGCACGGAAGATGTCCGCAGTGATCTCAAAACCATCCAGGCCGCCATGGCTGTTGCCTTGAGCTATTGTGCACGCAACGATGCAGCGTTTGGCTTTTTCCTTGTTTCCAATGGCGGAGAATACGCTATCTACCTTGCCGTTGAGGAACTGCCCGTCGAAGGTGTTACGAGGTCTATGACCGGAATGATTCCCGATTTATCCTTTCAAGCCGGGTTTATTCCTACGGCAGACGTTAGGCGCCTTTCTTCTCATGCTGGCATTGTCAGCGGCAATCTGCACTGCAATGGGCAGATCGCAGATATGCTTTTACAGGCTTTGAGCGGTGTCAACGGTATTATCGGCATTTTGGCCGTCCCTATGAATGCGTCAGAGATTACATCGTATGTTGATTCCATTGATTCGATCCATCAGCGAATGACAACGCTGTTGAACCATGATATGACATATACCTCCCGCGTAAGAAAGATCAATCAGCGCAATTACCGCTTTATTCCGGAGTTGGATGCCCAGCTTGAGCATATGTCGGAATACTACCGTAATGCAAATGAAGATTACTGGAAAACGTGTCTGTGGTTTTCCTGCGAGAACAAACAGGCGCTCCCTGTTGTTGGAAATGCTATTGCCGGTGCTCTCAACGGGGTTAACGACAGCGCTGACAAGGCTCGGGTGTTCTTTACAACAAGCAGTCCTTTCTATCAAGGCCGCTTCTATCTTCCGGCTGCTCTCTTCGGGGCACGTCAGTTCGCCTATGAAGATGCATTGATGAAGCCCTCTCTGGTTGCTTATACTTCAACATCTCACCTATCCTCGTTGCTTCAATTCCCAACGTCTCAGGTTCCTGGATTTGACGTTATTGAGCTGACCAAAACAGGCAGCAGCCTGCACCTGTTTGACGTTGCTCACCAAAGCAAACCCGGTGGAATCGTTTTAGGAAAAATCGAAAACGGAACGGATTATACTGTTTCGCTGTCCGATCTCACAGAGCACGTTCTGATAACCGGCGCAACGGGAAGCGGAAAGACAACTACGGTATTCAACCTCGTCTGCGGTATTCACGCAAGTGGCGTACCCATGTTGATCATTGAACCTTCCAAAAAAGACTACTGGTTGCTTGGCAGTGAGCTGCGGGATATGCGAGTGTTTTCATTCGGTCAAGACGCCGAACTCCTTCGGATTAACCCCCTTATGCCCGAAGAGGGCGTTATCATCGGGAACCATATTGACAGCTTACTCTACGCCTTCTCCGGCGCCTTTGAGATGGAGGAGCCAACACGCCTTGCACTTGATGGGTTGCTAAAAGCCGCTTATGAGCAGTTCGGCTGGAGAACCAGCGATATCGCATTCCACTCCGAGAAGCCTTTCCCACAAATCAAAGATCTGCTGGTATTGTTACCGGACTATTGCCGTACCAGCCTCCCGTATGGCAATGAAGTGCAGAACAACATATATGGCTCCCTGGTAAACAGGCTTTCTTCCCTTAACTCAGGGATGTTTGGGGAGTCCGTAAATGCTGCCCATTCTATTACGGGAAAAGAACTATGTGCCGGAACGGTACTTGTTGAGCTTGATGATTTATCGCTTGAAACAAAGCCCTTCGTTGCTATGCTCCTGATGATAAAAGTCGATCAGTATCTTCGGCAGGGCGACACAGCGAACCAACTGAAAAACGCAATTATCCTTGAAGAGGCACACAACATTTTTGCTAATGTTTCCAGTGACAGGCATAACGATCCTCGCGACAAGGCGAGCCGGTTTTTCAGCAACATGCTTTCGCAAATCAGAGGCTATGGGGCCGGGATCATTATCGCGGATCAGGGGCCGTCCCAAATCAATGATATGGCGATCTCCAACACCAAGGTAAAAATCATCCACAGTATTGTTAATGGCGAAGATATCGACAAGATTGCTTTTGCACTCAATCTGACAGATATTCAGAAAAGAGCCTTTCCTTCGCTGCCAACCGGGGATGCGATTGTTGCTCTACGTGGATCAAGAAATGTAAACCGTGTGAAAATCAATCACTTCAGCATTGACCCAATTAGAAACATTGCGTGTCTGTTCTGCGATCGAAAGAAGAGTTGCGATAGCTTCAACGTGATAAGTGGACAGCCACTTTTCCGGACGCCTTTGTATGTTCAGGGAATTATGAAGAATCGCTTGAACCGGACAGCGCTAAAAAGCGAGTTAAGGTCTATTGCTTCATTTGTGGGGTATCCCCAGGAGCAGGAGCTATGCCTTCTTGGGCGGCTCCTGTCAAATACTGACACTGGTTGTGGAGAACGCGAGAAGAGACGGATTATCCAAAGATATTTACAATAACTTGGAGGTTAGTATGCGATCTCATTGGTTCAAAGAAACGGCCTCTTCCGAAAGCCGGGAGCTTAGAGAGTCAAATGCTGATGAAGTCGGTAAACTCCAGAAAGAGCTTTCCCCGAAAAAGGAGGCAAGCTCCGCTGAAATTTCCGCCAAAGCTTACGATGAGACAATTCGGGGAATAACGTCGGAATATGGGGAGTATCTGTCTGAAGATCAACGAGTCCGAATTGACATTGAGAGTGAGATTTACAAACCAACTGTATTGACTCCTGAAGCATATTGTGAACGCTTTCCCGGTTCCGACCCAAACGTGCTCGGTCATTATGATGCCAAGGGCAGGATCTATATGAAGGAAGGCTCTACAGAAACGGTTACGCATGTTGCTACGCATGAGGCATTACATTTGACGTCCTTCAATGAGGTCGATGATACGAGCCGCGAGACGCGGACTTATCGCTCCGGGATACGCGAAACTACATACGATGAATCCGGACTGCGTGAGGATCACAATCGTGCGTTGAATGAAGGAATCACCGAGTTCTATGCGGTTAAGGAGATGGAACGCCGAGGTGATGAGCTTTCCATTGAAGCGGTCTCAGCGTATCCAGAAGCCCTAAAAGCAGCCTCTGAGCTTCAGGACATTGTTGGTGAAGAAAGGATAAGAAAAGCATATTTCGGTGGAGATACCGAGCAGTTAAAAAATGAGGTTAATCGGTTGAGTTATGACGATGAAACGGCATGGGAGCGCTTTGCCAGCAATGTAGATATTATCGAGTATGGGACGGATTATGAGCAGATTCAAGCCGCAAAACGCGAATTGACCCTGCAAAACGCAGTCATGCTGTCATTCAAAGAGGCCGAGGCATGGACAGCACATGAGGTTTCCTAAAAGAGTCGGAGGGCCATGAAATGAGGATAAATGAATTGGTTCGCGCGATTGTAGTCCCTGCAATCGGCGCTTGCGATTACGACCCGGACGCAATTAATAAGGGCATTACCGCGTATGCTCGCGACTATGGTTTTGAGGAGCTGAGCGCAAAGTTCAGTGAGAGCGTAATTCAGAAGGTCATAAGGAGCAACCTTTCTCAGGTACTTAATATGCGAGCTGAGAGCATCGTGCTGTTTTTTTCCAACTATCAGATCATTGAGAAAGTCAGAATAGTCAACAATCAATCCTTGGCTCTTGCGGATCGCGTTCGGACAGGTGATAAAGTATCTCCTGATGAAATCCAGACTCTCGAAACCAAATTTGAAAATTGTATGGTTGAAGTGTGTGGCATCGAAGGGCTGCGAGAGTTCTTGGATATTCAAATATCGGATATCATTCTTAACATTGAATTCGCAAAAGGTGCAACTATGCGGTACAGCCATAGGCTGTGTTCAGTGGAGGGCGACCCCAAGTGAGACAAATCAGACTTCACAACATCTATATGCATACGACAGCACTAGGCCCTGGTACACGAATTGCCATTTGGCTTCAGGGCTGTAACAGACGATGCAAAGGGTGTATGTCTCCCAAGTCTCGACCGTTGAATGGCGGTAGGATTGTTGATCTCGATGCACTCATCACAACTGTCTGTTCCACAGAAGGCGTCGAAGGCATCACAATCAGTGGAGGCGAGCCTTTCTTGCAAGTTCCTGCACTCTATGATTTGATTGTCGCGATAAAGCGCAGGACAAACCTTGGAGTAATCATCTATACTGGCAATACAATGGCCGAGTTGCGCCAAATGCACGATCCATTGGTTGACACTATCATTTCTGAGCTTGCAGATCTAATCATTGACGGCGAATACATCGATGAACTAAACGACGGCTCCAGTCTGAAAGGCTCCAGCAATCAAACTGTAAACTTTATTACGGACCGATATTTACGGTTCAAAGATCAATACGAAAGAAAAGAACGAAATGCTCAGATTGACTTATCTGATGGTGAAGCGTTCTTTATCGGCATACCTGACAAGAAAACCCTTGCTTCTTGGAAAGAGGTTTCAGATAGACTTGCCAGGTAATGCAATAGATATATATGTGTTTGTTTTTTGATTGAGGTAATGATATGACTTTCGGTAACGACGAGACTTTTGCGCTGATCGAGAAGGCGCTATTTCAGTCAGAGGCCGCTGGATATGATGACGTTCTTTCTATTGTATATAAAGACGCCAAAACAATAGTAAATCAGAACTGTCGCAATATTTGCAAAGCTGACCGAGAAGACATTCTACAAGAAGTTGTCCTGACAGTATTCAAAAGACTTTCCCAATTTTATCAGGAATCTCAAAACTATTCTCCGGCGCAGCGGAACAGCTGGCTTAGAACGGTGATAAGTTCAAAAACAAGAGATTTTTTACGAGCACAGAAAAGGCAAATCGAAGCAAGTGTTTTTGTCGATGAAATGAGGCCCGACCTTGATAATCGAATCGAAAAAAAGTATATAATGAGAGATGAACTGCTAACGTCGCTTCAAAAAGTATTCCAGATTCAAACAACTGCACAAAAGCTTCTTGCTTTCGTTTACAATCGGTTGCTTTATAGAACGGCAAGTGATAATGGCTCGCCACAAAGTATTATTGCCACATTTCAAGGGAAAAGAATAATTGATATATATGAGTGTATGGTTTCAGATTTGTCGCATTTTTTACAATGTGAAATACCTGTGGATTACTTGGAACCGCTGAGAAGGAAAATCGAGGGATGCCCGAATGAAATCTTTTGCCTTTCTCCGCGCACAATTACGGATAGTAGTAACTGGATAGCAAAGAAACTGAAGGAGTTGCGTGACGATGAGAACTGACGATCAGATTAAAAGTGAAGAAACGATTTCCCATATCTCATTTGACGATATGGTTGAATATGTTTTCTCGAATAAACTAACCGTTGATTTTGTCCGCAAAGGCGCAAAAATCAATAATCATGTGATGAATTGCCCGGAGTGTTATCGGATGTACCTGTCTTTGATGGATTACCATGAAAAAGTAGAACAGTTTCTTAACTGTGAGACAGGAGAAGAAAGTATCATTATGAGGATTCTCTCTTTCCTGTTCTCCGAAGATGCTGGAAGGCCTATCGAAAGTATACTCGAAGAATGCCGCCGGTTTAGAAAATGGATTGCTTTCAGCGTAAAGAATTTTAGAGAATTGGTCCAAGGTGAACTGCCGGGCTTCTCCCATCCTCGCCTTGCCACTGTCATGAAATCTGCTTCTGGCAAATCGAATACGGAAGAAGTTGAGAGTGAGATTCTATCAAGCCTGTTCGACAAAGCAAAAAACAGAGTCAGTATTGGCCTTGATGGGACTTTGTCGCTATATTTTGATGCGAAAAATCACTCAGTCGGCCAGAGAGTCATTATTATGCCTGATGATCCAAACAAAAGCCCTCAAATGCTGGAATTGACAATGTATGACGATTCAATCACCCATGTTCGTTTTGAGGGTATTAATCCCGGGCAGTATACTGTTCTGCTGGAGACATGAGCCAAGATTAGTGAAAATGAGAATACTACTTCTATTTGTCCAAAATGTGGAGGAAACATTGGCTTGATGAATTGCCCCCAATGTGGCTTTCGCGTTGATAAAGATATGTTTGTCGCGATTACTGAAAGCACTGAATTTATTTTTCGGCCGCTCAGTTATTCGGAATATATGAAACGAAAGAACATCTACATTTGGATAAAAGACCGGCGGTAATCATTCGAAGGAGGACAGAAACATGAGATGCCCAAAATGCGGAAATAATCTAATCGAGTTCAAGTGCGCTCGTTGTGGATTTGATGTCAAGAAAGATGAGATTGTCTGCCAAATAGGAACCTATAGTAATGCTGTTCAGCTGATTGAGAAGTATATTCGTGAAAACGAAGAAGCGAAAGCTGCTGCCGAAAAGGAAGCAGCTCTCAAGCGGGCGATAGAAAGAGCCGCTGCAGAGCATGCGGCGGCAGAGAAAGTCGCTGCGGAGAGAGCGGGAGCCGAGAGAGTCGTAGCAGAGCGTGAGGAGGCCGAAAAAGCCGCTGCCGAGAGGGCGGCAGCCGAAGAAGCAGCTAGGCTGGCGGCGGAAAAAGACCGTCAAGCAGCAAGCAGAGTAACTGCACTGATTGACAACATCGGAAGTGTTGAAGACACAGAGGAGTGCGGTCAAAAACTTAGCGACGCGCGTTCGGCATACTATGCTCTGACATCTTCCCAAACGGTCCTGGTAAAAAACGAATGGAAACTGACTGCGGCGCAAAAAGAATTTGATTTACTAAAGGATGCGAGTAGTTTAATTGACAAAATAGGGCGCGTTGAACCCACGGTGGATTTTATGGAAAGATTGGGTTACGCCAGAGCAGCCTTTGATAAACTAACGCCCGCCCAAAAAGAACACGTCACAAATAGATCAAAACTAACCGCGGCAACAAAGGAACTCACGTTATCGCAGCGCAGGTGGCAATTTAAACGTGCATTCAATAAAGATTTAAATGAAAGATATAAGAAAAAGCATAGCAGCGAAATACCCCCGAGGCCCCGCAAAAGAAGACCTCTAAGCGTGGTAGAATGGGTCCTTTTAATAATTCTTTTTCTCGGTTGTTTCTTTTGCATTATTACGGTAGCGGATTATCACGGAATTATAAACATTGGAATTGTTGACAAAGAGCAAGTTAGGTCCACTGGTGCAGACAATGCTTCTGGTGGTAGTCCGTCGTTGTTTTCGGTTGGGGACGTGATAACCTTAGGCCGCTATGAACAAGACGGCAACCCGGAGAACGGAGCGGAAGATATTTGCTGGGAAGTGAAAGAAATTGCAGGCAACAAGGCGTTGCTGGTTTCAAAATATGCGCTTGATGCGGCCCCGTTTCACTACTCAACTGCGGATAATGTCACGTGGGAAAGCAGCTCTTTGCGTGGTTGGCTGAACAGCTATTTTCTCGATGCTGCCTTTTCTGATGAGGAACAATCTTTGATTATTCAGTCAAATCTTGAGACTCCTGAGTATAGCTGGGACGGAGAAAAGCTAACAAAGCTCTCTAACGTTGAAAATACGACGGATATGGTTTTCATTGAAGAAATTGGCGCATCTGTTTCAGATGCCAGCAGTTACTCTCTGCAAGCGCTTATGGGTTATGGTCGAAGTGCAGTACAATTGAATGATGATGTATTCCCTTCAAAATGGCTCAGAAATCCCGTCATTTGCGAGACAAATGAGATCTATAACGTTGCTTTAGGGTATTCGGAAAAAAGCCGGCAACTAATATCATCGCAAAAAAAGTTTGCCTTGGTGTGCCCGGCAATGTACATTGACTTAAGTGCATACGAAACATATATGGTGGATGATCACTTCAATGAAAAATCCAAGCTGACATGTTACTATGAGGCATGTGATGCAGTGTATCAAAGCGGCTTGGAGCAAGGACTGTATAAACAGGTTCTGGTATCAGATCGTTGTATTTATTGTTTGAAAAATGACGGCACAATCGAGGTGTTCGGATATCAATACCAATGGGGAAACCCTGTTCCCCTTGAAATAGACTACTCCAAATGGACCGATATAGAATCACTCACAGTTTTAGATGGAGGAACTCTCGAACTATTTGCCATGGCAAGATCTGAATTCATTGTAAATGAGAGAGGCATTGCTGCTTTGCGGAAAGACGGTACCGTTCTCGTTTTAAGCAGCACGTTTCAAGGCACGGTTGACGCTGCAAATTGGACAGATATCATTCAAATCACAACATCATCTGGCGATGACCTATTTGGTTTACAAAGGGATGGAACCGCCCATTACATATTGGTCAAGCCTCCATGGACTACAAATGAGGAATTACAGGATGAGCTCTCCGATTTAGATGGAAGCGCTAAAATATTTGCGGTTCAGATGAAAGGGGGGGCCAAAATATTCGGACTGTCTGAGAATGGAACAATTCTTTATAAGAAAGACAATAGTATTAGCACCTATGACAAAACAATTGGAGGATTTATAGATATCATCAGCAACTGGAGCAATCTTAAAGATGTTGCTGTCTGCAGACTTCAATCCGATATCGTTGGACTGATGAATAACGGAAAGGTTTTATATGGAGGAAGTTTCGGCTACGGTGGGGATTCGTATACGCTGGACGAATCTGTGATTGATTCATGGGAGGACGTCATCTCAATAGCAGCTGGCTATTCGCACCTGGTCGGACTTCGGGAAGACGGAACAGTGTATGCTGTTGGAAAAAACGATTACGGACAGTGTAACATCGAGGGCTGGACGAATATAGAACGTGTTGCAGCATTCGGTGTTTCAACTGTTGGATATCGGGAAGACGGCAGCATACTTGTGGCCGGAAACAACCCGATAGAAAGCATTCTTTCTGCTCCGTTTTCCTATGAAAACTCAAGATGATTATAATTATGTATGCCCTTTCCTATTGGAATTGTATTGTGTTTCGGGTGTTGTAGAAAACAGTAGAAAAACAAAGCAGATTAATAATCTGTAAATTCCGGACTGAGAAGGCCATTTGCACGGAGTTTTAGGGCCACCCTCTCGGAGAAATAAGGCCACTGTCACGGGCCAGAAGGCCACTCAAATAATTCGGCTCTTCCCTAGAAAGTGTGGGTAGGAAAGGGCGAAAAGCGTGAAAAAATAAAGCGCCACGGAACTCCACCTGTTATACTTGAAATTGTTGTCGAGAAATCAAGTCGTCTGACCAAGTAGAATATGCTCAGAAACGTGCCGTGACTATTATACAGGATGGTTGGCCTTCTCGCCCGTGACGATGGCCCTAAAACTCCGTGACGGTGGCCTTATTTTTCCGTGCAAGTGGCCTTGCGGAGGCGAAATTTACATAATCGACTTTTTTACGTTCGTTAATCATTTCATCCGACTTTAAGAAATCTTCATCGTTACTGTTGGTAGAAGCCAATAGGCAACAATCATTTATGAAAGGAGTGTACGACATGACGTGGAAATGTTCTTACTGTGGCCAGCCAAACCTGATGAACTACACGCACTGCTCCAGGTGCGGTCGCCCCAGAGGAAATGGCCATCATCTGAAATTCTGGCGATTCTTTAAGTTCAGGTGATCTCCAACACCGGGCATGGGCAGGCAGACATGCTCATGCCCGGTACTTCAACAAAGAACGGAAAAGCAAATGAAAGAAAAAATGGTGAACTGAAATGTGGGTCGTAATACTAATCGGCTTAGCCCTCGAGGGTGTGGCAATTGCGCTTATTCTGGACGAAGAGGGTGGGTTTGCGCTTATTGCAAGTCTGTTCTCTGCCGCTGTGATAAAGTTTGCTTTTTATGGTGGAAGAATCAAAGTGTCATTCTGGCTGCTTCTGGTGGTTCTGGAGGCAATCCCATGGATCATTTTGGCAATCAAAATGGCCGCAGAAAAAAACGAAAGGGAACGCGAAGATCAATTACGTGAAAAAGCCGAAAACGAAGCACGGCGCAGGAGAGAGAAGGAGCAAGCTGAGGACGAAAACCGAATCGAAGCGCATATGCCGATAATTCGAGCAAGCTCAAAGTATTCGACTTTTTCTAAGTTCTTTTTGCAAAACCTGTCGGAGATTTCTCAAATCCGTGTAGATAACGGTAGGCTTACGGTGCATTTTTATGTAGGCGGAATACGCTATGTTCCGGATTACCGGCAGGGGATCATGGTGATTGACCCATCTCAACCCAATGCAACTCGATCATTCTTTGGACAAGCCGATGACGAACGGGCTTGGACGGTATTTGAGGCTGAAGCACTTGCGCGGCTGATTGATGAAGCAGTAAAGCCGACAGGCAACTTCTCCCTTGGGCACAACGCACGGGGACATCGTGAATATAACCGAATTGCTCCTGTGACACCTGTTATCGCAAAAACACCGTACTGAATGCGTACAGATACAGGTGATATTGGCAAGTAATAATATGCGATACTTTCTTACAGTAGAAACAGCGAAACAGGGGACGGTGATCTGGAATGTGGATAGTGATTATAGTCGGGTTTTTAGTCGGACTGGTTTTTGAAGGTTTTGCAATTGCAATGAGCGGGGACATGGAGGATCCACTTAGCGTATTCGGTGCGTTGAGCTTCAACGTTATCGGCGCTGTTATGGTATGGGGCATCTTCAACAGTGGAAGAACGAAAGTCCCATTCTGGCTGATCCTGGTGATTCTGGAGGCAATTCTCTTTTTGGCCTTGACGTTCTTGAAAGTCAGAAAAATAATAACAGCGCGCCTATTACGTGAAAAAGCCGAAGACGAACGTAGGAAAGCCGAAGACGAACGTAGGAAAGCCGAAGTCGAAGCACAGCGTAGGAAAGAGCAGGAACAAGCTGAGGACGAAAACCGAATCAAAGCGCATATGCCGATAATTCGAGCAAGCGCAAAGTATTCGGCTTTTTCTCAGTTCTATTTGCAAAACTTGCCGGAGATTTCTCAAATCCGTGTATACAACGGTTGGCTTACAGCGCGTTTTTATGTAGACGGAATACGCTATGTTCCGGATTACCGGCAGGGGATCATGGTGATTGACCCATCTCAACCCAATACAACTCGATCATTCTTTGGACAGGCTGCCGACGAACGGGCTTGGATGGTATTTGAAGCTGAAGCACTTGCGCGGCTGATTGATGAAGCAGTAAAGCCGACAGGCAACTTCTCCCTTGGGCACAAAGCAATGGGGCATCGTGAATATAACCGAATTGCTCCTGCGACGCCTGTTATCGCAAAGACACCATACTGATCTCGTATTAAAACGGAATGAATAACACAAATTATGTACGTTTGTCAATGATGTGAGACCGAAAAAAGATGAGTTGTTAGAACGGATTCCGCGTGCTCTGACGGAGGGAGGGCGTAGCCCGACCGGAGTCAGAGCACGCGGGCGGCCTCCAAATCCTGCCTTTTTTGAATTGGCGACTTCCAGCCGAGCACTGACATGAGTATTCTGTTTGACCGTCGTAAGTATCGCTTCATCTGGAACAGCAGATCGTCGTAGGAGTAGAATTTCAGGAAATTGTAGAACCGCTCCTGGTCATTCCTGTGGCTGCGTTCGACTTTACCATTGTGCCACGGCGTCTTTGGTCGGATTAGTTTGTGCGTGATGTGGAGCTGCATGCAAAGCACATCCAGGGGATGAACGCGGTCAGTCTTCGATGTATGGGTAAACTCAGGCCCGTTATCTGTTTGGATGATCTCAGGTGCGTAGCCAAAGTAGACGATTGCTCGCTTTATGAAATCTACCGTTGAATAGCTGCTCTGCTCCTTGTACGGGAAGATAAATCGTTCTCGGCTTGCCTCGTCGATCATTGTATACTGGTAGAATTTCTCTCCGTCTGTGCCGACATAGCAGGCAGAAGGCACATATTTTACATCCATCTGCCACTTGACCCCCAACTCTGTCGGCGTATCATAGTGACCGTTGTGCCTGGACTTCTTCTTGGTCGATTCAACCTTCTTGCGATAACCAAGCTGTACAAACACACGGTACAGGGAGCCAGGGTGGCGGCTATATGCGTGCTTCTCCCGCAACTTGGTGTACATCTCGCAGACAGATATGTTTTTGTTTCGCCGGTGCAGATCCATGATCCACTTCAATTCCTCCGGCGTGTGGGCGTTCGGATGGATTGTATGCGGTTTGTGCGAGTTTGGCAGCAAGGAATCTTTCGTTCCATCGTACAACTTATTCCAGCGCATAAGCGACGCTTTGGAAATGTGATACCTGCGGCAGACGAAGGAGATATCCTTTGTCAATCTGTACAATTTGACTGCGCTCTCTTTGGTTGTTATTTCGTGTGGCAGATACCGCTTGTTTTGTGTTATAATATCCATGGCGGTTGAGCTCCTTTTGTTAGCTTTGTTGTATGGTAACTTCATTCTAACAAACTCAACCGCTTTTTTCTATCCCCCAGTCTCACATCAATTGTAACGCTACAAAAACGGAATGAATAACACAAATTAATTCTTGACTTTTCGCGGAGGGTGTGGTAAAATTTCCCCACAATTGAATAGGTATTGCTAAGCCGATGCTTTGGCAGAAGTCTGAATGAATCTCTCACAGGAGAGGTGTATCCGTTCGGGTCTCTGCCAAAGCATTGGCTTTTTTGCGTTCCCGGATTGTTGTAGCTTGACAATTGCATCCGCAAATACCTCTCGGTGGCCGACCCGGGGAAGCGCGCCATGACCCGCGAAAGCGGCGAGCCCGCCAAGGGAATAGCCGAGACCGTTTGCGGCATTCAATTCATACGAAGCGTTTTATTTTTGGAAAGAGAGGTACTGTATATGATCCGCAATGTTAATCATATCGTATTTTCCAACGTGACTTCTTTGACAGTCAAGGCATATAACAGGTACTTTGGCGACTATGATGCGGCCATCGCTGCCGGAGAGAAGTTTTTACAGACGGCGTCCATACTTGCGGAGGGAGATTATCTCGGCTTTCAATTATCTCCCGACGACAAGACCGGCTGGAGCGCAATCGCATTCTCCGGTATGGACGTACAGATTACGCAGGAGGATTATGCGTGGATTTTCCACGACTGCGCTGACCTTGCGCCCGTCTCCAGCGACGCGCACGAGGATTTGTTTTCGGAAAATCGCAAGGTTTACGTACTGTGTTCGCAAGAATCGAGCGGAAAGGACGAAAATGCGGCGGCTGGTCCCAAAAGTGAAAAGCTTGCGAAAACGTATTATGCACAGCTTCTCGACATGATGCTTGATTCAGATGCCGCCATCAGGATACTTGCAGAGCCGGTCTGCGGGAGATCGAAACCTGGCGGACGCATCCTGTTCAGCCTGCCGCAGGCGCTCCCGCTGCGGCTGCGCACGATGCTTGCAATGGCAATTCCCGGCACAGAAGCGAAAGAATTGAGCGAAATGACGCAAACAGACGGTCTTCTTGATGGCAGCTTTATAAAATGTGGTGTTGCAGAGCTCTTGAAGGCGCTGATGCGAATGCGCGAAGAGAAAGAAGCTGCCGAACTGGAAGATGGGATCGAAATGGACGATTGGATGGCGGAGGCGTTGAAAGACACAGGATCCACGCCTATCGGGAAACTGGATCTGAGCGTTCGTTCCTACAATAGCCTGAAAAGAGCCGGCATCACCACCGTTGAGAAGCTTCGCACGATGAGTGACGACGAGCTGATGCGCGTCCGGAATCTTAGCAGAAAGTGCTTCGACGAGATACGGCAGAAGCTGGCGGAAACGTCGGAAACAAGAGAAACTGAAGAACCAAGCCTTCCGGAAGGTCGGAGCTATATGGAACTGCTTGACGAGCTGGTTGGTCTTGGTGAGGTCAAAGCGCAGGTCAAGAAACTTGCGGCATTTGCGAAAATGAAACAGGCCATGTCGGACGGGACGGGAACGTCAGTTCCCATCGTGCTGAACATGGAGTTTGTCGGCAATCCCGGCACTGCAAAGACCACCGTTGCCCGGATTATCGCCGGTATTCTGCACGAGATAGATCTGCTTCCCACGAGTGAGCTGGTTGAGACGGGGCGTGCTGACCTGGTTTCCAAGTATGTGGGACAGACGGCGGAAAAGGTAAAGGAAGTCTTTCAGAAGGCAAAGGGCAAGCTTCTGTTTATTGACGAAGCCTACGCGCTTACGGATTGCTGGGAGAACAGCTATGGCGACGAGGCCATCAGCACCATTGTGCAGGAGATGGAGAACAACCGTGAGGACACAGTGGTCATTTTTGCTGGCTACCCCGACAAGATGGAGGAGTTTTTCTCGCGAAACCCCGGCCTGCGGTCAAGGGTGCCATTTACGATTCGGTTCAGCGACTACTCGGCTGAGGAGATGGCGCAGATCGTCGAAGCGGAAGCACGGAAAAGAGGATTTACCGTCTGCCCGGAAGCGCAGCAGAGAGTATTGGATATCTGCGCAAGGGCAGCAGGCAATCCCGATGCTGGCAATGGACGCTTTTGCAGGAATCTTGCGGAAAGCGCGGTGCTCAGCTACGCAGGCAGAGTCTACGGCGGAGAAAATGCAGCCGGTAGCACTTTTGCATTGAACGCCGACGACTTTTCGCTTCCTTCTGCGGCCCAGGAGTCCAAGCGTACCAGACCGATAGGCTTTGGCGCATGGAAAGGTTGAACTGGACAAGCCACTCTGCGAAGGGAGCGTAGCCGAATTAGCGGGAGGAAAATCTCTTCTGTTCTGTGATAGGGCTTGGGCAGTTTGCACTGATGCCTTCAAACGCTCATACGATATTTCCCGAAAAGCGTCGTTTCTATCAATGGAACCATCTGATGAACAATAGCGTGATGTGCGCAACAGGAGGAACAAAAAGATGCAAAAAACCAAAGAAAACCGAAACATCAAAGTCCTGGCGGAGAACAATGGCAGCAAAGACGGTTTCAACATTTATCTGGATTTTTCCGGACAGCGCGAATACCTGATGTATCATCGGCGCAACGTTCAGCTTTATGCAGTACTCAAGGACGGCGTCGTCGTCGCGGACGTCCGCCGCCGGAAGCCCTTGCGCGTCAGCTGCCGTCACGCCAAAAAGAACGGCTCCGCCGATCTGTACGAGAAGCTCGGCTACCTGGTTTCCGTGATAGACAGTTACATACTCACAAGAGAAGCGTGCTAAGGAGGTGCTGCTATGAATTGTGCTTATCCTGCGTCTACATCCATTTCGGTTCAGCTTGACAAGCTGATCCGGATCACGGACAAGCGCTTGATCTCCGAGCGTATGTCGTCTCGGATGGTGAAATGCGCGTCTGTGATGGATCCCGGCGGGTTTATCGGCTGGCAGATGGATGTGCCGACGAAGGGGCTTGTCAGACTGTCCCTGTTCGGCACGGAGCCGCTTTGCCGGAGCGATCTTGAATGGGTGCTTGAAAAAACGGGAAAGCCCGCCAAAGGAAGCCCTTCAAAACATCGCAGCGACGCCCCGGATCAGCTGTACGAGCTGTTTCTCCCGATTGCCGAGGACGGCAGCCGGGAATCGGCAATCGGCTTCGGGGCGAAGCAGGCTTCCTCTGAACACGGCCTTACGCAGTGGCCGACGTACTTCACCGGACAGTTTGAAGAGCTTGTGAAGGTGCTGCGGACAAGCGGCGCAGCGCTCCGCTGCGTCCTCGGTCCGGTGACGGAGGCGGAGCGGGAGCGCTGCAGGAAAAGCACGCTTCGGACATACGGCGACGGGAGGATCCCCTTCGCGGAGTATCTCGGATGCCCTGTCCGAATCAGAGTCCTGCTGCGGCTCCCGGCGCAGCCCTCCGTCCGGCTCAAAACCGTGCTGGAGGAGGCAGTACCCGGTGCAAAGCTCCGCTTTGTGGGGAGGATGGAGCAGGAAACCACCGCGAGCGCATGGGAATCGCCCCTTGCGAGCGCCCCCATCGTCCCGGATCTGGCCGCTCGCATCCTGACGCTGGAGCCGGAAACCGGTCACGCGATGGTCGGGATCGAAACCTGCGAAGAGGCCATGAAGAAGATCCCTGCCAGCCACAAGAACACCAAGGACAAAAACGCGGTGCTGATCGGCAAGGCGGTAGATACGACCGGCACAAGGCGCAGCATCACCATCGGCAACGTGGACCTGAAACGGCATTATCAGATTGTCGGCCAGACCGGCACCGGGAAGTCCACCCTGCTGGCTACGCTGATTCTCAACGCTATTGAGAGCGGACACGGGCTAACCTTCTTCGACCCCCACGGCAGCACCATCGACGTGGTCCTTCGGTCTCTGCCGGAGAAATATGCGGACAAGGTACGGGTCATCCGGCTCGGCGATACCGACAACCCGGTGCCGCTGAATCTGTGGGACAGCGACGACCCGGCAAAGGAGGAACGGAACATCAGCGACCTCTGTGACCTGTTCGGAGACTTGTTCGATCCCCGCAAGGAAGGTTTCCTCGGGCCTCGCTGGGAGCGCTGGTTTTCGACCTTTGCCAAGGCCTCCATCGCCTTTCTCGGGAGGATGGCGTCGCTGGAAAGCATCGCCGTCATCTCGCAGAGCCAGGACAATATGCTGAAGGTTAGCAAGGCGATCGTTGGGAAATACCCGGAGCTGGTCGAAACGATCAAGCAGGAGTACGGGCTGGACAAAAGCGGCGACTTCCACAATACCCTGAACTGGTATTTGTGCAAATTCCAGCGGCTCACCTCTGTGGAACAGCTGCGCAACACTCTTGGCGCAGGCGCCAACGCTCTGGACTTCGCCCGCACGATTGATACGGACGCAGTCACCCTGATCGATTTGGGCACGCCAGTCATGGGAACCCACGCCGCCCGCGTCATCGGAACGCTGCTGCTGATGAAGCTGTGGAATGCGGTACTGGCCAGGCAGCAACGTGACCGGACGCACCTTGTTGTGGTAGACGAGGCCGCCCTGTTTCAGACGAATCCCATGCCGAGGATGCTTGCAGAATCGAGAAAATTCGGGATCTCGATGGTGCTCTGCCATCAGCACACCGGCCAGCTTACGGAGGCGATCCGAACCGCGCTGGAAGCAAACTCCGCGAATTTCAGCGCCTTCCGCCTGTCCCCCAGTGACGCTCGCGTCGCAGCTGTCCGCTTCGATAATCCCGAGATGTCAGTGTCCCTGACAAGGCTGAACGCCTTCAACGCTATTACCTCACTGAGCGTAGACGGGCGGCAAACGGCCCCCTTTACACTGGAAACGATCCGCCCCAAGCACCTGAAAAAAGGGGAAGAGATCGCCGCAAGGGTAGAAACGCAAAGCATCGCCAGTCTGGTCGAGCCCTATAGGCGTCTGCGGGCTCTTACGACGGCTGAGATCTTAGAACTGTTGAATCACCCGGAAAAACGAGCGGAGCAGAAACCGGAGTGGCTCCGGGAATGGATCCGTCAGAGAAACGAACTGAAAAGCACCGGATAGGAGGGATGCGCAGTGAATCAAAAGCACGACAATACTGACATTTGCAGGCGGAAGCTCGCAGAAAAAGGAATCTCCTTTGAAACGCCGGAGGAGGAAGATCTGTTTACGCGTGTGATCACAAGTGCGCTGGAGACCCGCATCGGGAACGCGATCACACAGCGGATCGGGCCGGAGAAAAGCGCTGCGTTCAGCCGTTGCAATGCGGGAATCGAAGCGGCGCAATGGCTGGAAAAGAATTGCCCGGACTACCGTGATATCGTAGCCCGGGAGCAAGATAAGATCCTCCTTGAGGTCGAGCAGTACAAGGACGTGGTTCCTGGCCTGATTTTTCAGGAACAGGATCCCATGAGGAGGGTCACGATCGAAGAATTGGATCTCGGAGTTCGAAGCATAAGTTGTCTGAGACGCGCAGGGATCCGTACGGTCGGTGATTTGCTGGATTACGGAGATTACTCCAAAATCCGCAACCTGGGCAGCAAGTGCGTTGCGGAAATCGACGAAAAGCTGGAAGACCTTCGTTGTTGCCAATTCAAGTTTACGCCAGAAGACATCCCGGCTCCGATGGTTGTTGAAAGCAATGACGCAGAATTGTTCTCAACTGTCGTGGCGAGCATCCAAGACTGACCAATCAACGATACATAGAAGGAGAATTGCTATGGAATTAATCGGACAGAGAGTGACGCACGTGATGCCCGGCGGAAAGCCCGGGAAATACGGAACCGGTACGATTGTAGACGTAAAGAACGCAGGTTCCTACGGTCGGGTCGTGGTTCAATTCGATCACGAAGAAGGCGAGAAGGCGTTTACCTACCCGGAATGCTTTGGCCGTTTCCTGCGCATGGAGAATCCAGACCTGGCAAAGCTGATAGAGGACGTGCAGGCCGCATGCTTGATGATAAAAGACCGCATACAGGAACGGGGAAGCGCTGCAAAGGCAGATCGGAAAGCTGCTGAAACGGCAAACAGGATTCTGGATGAATTGGACGGTCTGATTGGATTAAGCGCGGTAAAGCGCGACGTCCACATGCTGACGTCCTTCCTTCAGGTAAGCAATTTGCGAAAGGCACGGGGGCTGAAAACGCCCCCCATCTCCAAACATCTGGTCCTGACCGGCAATCCGGGTACCGGCAAGACGACCGTAGCCCGAATCATTGCCCGGATCTACTACGCAATCGGGGCCGTTCAAAAGGATGTCTTAATTGAAACCAACCGGGCTGGGTTGGTTGCTGGATATGTCGGCCAAACGGCGATCAAAACCCAGGAGGTCATCAACAGTGCCCTCGGCGGCGTTCTGTTCATCGACGAGGCATATTCTCTGGCAAATGATTCCAAGAATGGTTTTGGACAGGAAGCCATCGACACCCTGTTAAGCGCCATGGAAAACAGCCGTAATGAGCTGGTAGTCATCGTCGCCGGATATGAAGAGCAGATGAAGCGTTTTATCAACTCGAATCCGGGATTGGCATCCAGGTTTAATCGGTATCTTCGCTTTGACGATTATACCCCCAACGAGCTGATGTCCATCTTCTCTTTGCTGTGCGAGGAAAACGATTATGCGCTCCATGCAGATGCAGAAAAGCGCATAGAGCGTTATATCGGCGAGCTGTACCAACAACGTACGGAGGAAGGCTTCGGAAATGGAAGGGCTGTCAGAAACCTGTTTGAGAAGATTATTGCGCAGCAAGCGGAGCGGATCATAACCCTGAAAGCGGTTGACGATGCGACGCTTGTAGAGCTGACGTTATCTGACGTGGAAAACGCACTGCAACTCGCCGCTTAGTACAAACAGTTCCGACTATTCTATAGAGAAACAGATGGAGGATTAGAAGCATGTCAAAAACATATAAGAATATTATGGATGACGGCTACACGACGTACCATGATAATGGCTGCAAGTCTACAACGTATAAGAATCTGACCGATAATGGATATACCACTTACCATGAAGATGGAAGCAGATCTGTAACGTATAAAAACGTTTTGGATAACGGCTCTACCACGTTTCATTACAACAGTAATGGCTCGCCGAACCATCCGCAATGCAACAATTTCGGTGCTTCCATCGGAATTGTCTGGTTTTTGTATGTCCTTTTCTGCGGGTTTTTCTCATATTGCATATACAACACGATCGGCTCCGAAATGTGGAAATACTTGTTGCTTATGTTTGTGCCGTCGGTTGTGTTGCTGTTTCTGAGAAACGTCGTTAACGGCAGTGTGCTGTCCGCTTGTGCGCATTCGATTTCTTGCCTCGGTGCGAGGTTGCTGATGGATACTCTGAAATCAACTCACACCGCACCTGGTGATGCTTCGCTCTGGAGGTACACTGGGATATTCGGACTACTCATTATTTCTGTGTTTTCAATTTGGATTGTCGTTGAAATCTGCGACTTGGACAATGCACCGATAACGGTTTTTTACTTTTGTTCCTATGCATTGGTATTGCTTGTCCTGCCTATTATCAAATCCATTCTTCCCCAAATCAAAGGCGTTTCTTTTCACGGCCCACTGGATTATTACTGGCTTGGCGTCATGCTTATTGTTGCAGTAATTGATACAGTCTTCTATGGACACCGTCATGACTTGATCTACAGACGGCGGTCGAATCGTTCTTGAAGCAGGGATGCTGTTTCCAATGGAAAAGCGACGATTTGGACTACGCAACCCGACGTACTTTTGGAGGAAATCAAATGAACCACAAAGCAAAAGAAACTCTCAGAATCAATATGAGCCGTGCGCTTCGTCTTGGGCTTATGTTCACGGGCGCTCTGCTCTGCCTTGCTGTTGTCATAAAGGCTCTGTCTCTTGGCTTGCACAAGCCGATCTCCGCCTGCACGTTATGGATGCTCTCCGCGATGGCAGCATTCATCGTCGTGGCAGGCGGAACAGCTATCCGGACGGTCGTCTCCTTGGCTCGCCAAGGGAAATGGCAGAAGGAAGCCTATTCCTATGAAAATGAGGATCATTCCGAAGGCCGGCAGATTGATGCCAAGAATGAAGCCATCATGGATCGGGCGCTTGCAAGAGACTACGTACAAGAGTATTCCAAACGAATGTGGCGGGAGCCGTCCAATGCATCGGATATCGCAAACATCCAGAAACGGCTTGATGTGCTTCGTAAGCAGCGGGAAGACCTACGGGGGAAGTCGGATTTCCTGACCGTCCATCGTAGAAGAAAGGTTGAGTCGGAAGCGGCAGATCTGCTGGGGAAACTCACCATTCGATACAGATTCAGCAACGGCTTTCACGAATGCCCAATGAATCTGCTCTTCCAGGAGACAGATTCTTCTGCGCCTCCGTCGAATGCGGAGAACGGAGAAGCGGTGGACGGTACGTTGAGCCAGTATTACCACCAGAACTGGGCAGCATTCACACAAAAGCTTCGCAAGTTGATGAAAGATTACCCCTCGATGCCTGTTGTAATCCTACAGCCCCAAAAACCGAACGTCAAGATCGACTGCGCCGTCGCTTATGTGCATGATCCGAAAACCGACGAACTCATGGAAAAGGTCATCGCGATCTATTCAGAAAGCGATTATTCGGAAGAAACGTCGATTGAAGATATTGTCGCTCCGTTCTGAAAAACGTGGTTAGCAGCCACAAATGATTGTAGAATTATGTCAAAACTGCGATATATGCAATTGCAATCGGGCGAATGCTGTGATATAATTAATATGAGCTCTATTTTGAAAAACACTTGAAAACATTGAAAAGCAAAAATGTAAAGCTATCGAGAAATTGAGAAAGGCGGTCCCTTATGAAAACAGAATTTTTAACACAAGTAGAGTTTTCACTTGGCGCCAAAAGCAAACTTCAAGACCCAGAAAAGGTTGCTGCCATCGAGAAGCGTATTCAGCAGATTAAGGAAGGTGATCAGCTAACAATCCAAGATGTGATTGACGCATCTGTTTGTTTCGATATTTCATTTAATGCTCTGCTCAGACGAGCCGTTCTTGAGTCGAGCGGTGCAAACACCAAAAAGGCATTTGCGGACAGCTTGAACAGGAAAGCATTGAACGAAGTGGTATTCATTGCCACGAACTGTATTGCCCGACTCAATCAGAAATTCTATTACATTCATTTCAGTGGAAAAATCGACGACTCTCTTCCTGTTGATGAAGCTTTACTGCAAGCGGCACGAGAATTATTCATCAATAATAACCTGCCGGTTCTTGCAAGACAGCTTACGACAGAAAAGTCCTTCTACGCAATTGATAAGCTTCCGGAAAATGAACAGGCCGTAGAGACGTATGCCGAATATATGTTTTTTGCGTCGCTGCGCGATATAGACAAGGTTTCCGTTGCGTGCTTCAATCGCCTGAAAAGCGAGGAAGACAAAAAGCGGCTCCTGCAAATGGTGCTAGATGCGTATCGCAATGTCGTTGATGCAGACATTGATAGCACCACGCCCAGAATGGACGAATTCCTTATCAATGCAGATGTTGGTGGAAACTCGTGTAAAGTGCCCGTGCGCCTTACTGACTTATATGAATTGTTGGATACGTCGAACGAGGAAAAGAAGCAGTTACTTGATTTGATGGCTGCATTAAAGGAAAAGCTCGCTCAATTCAAGAACAGAAAACGAGAATACAAACTCACACAAGAACTCTTCAATCATTTTACGAGTGAATTAGGCATAATTGAAAAAAACGCTCAAAGCGCGAGAAAAATAATTGATGATACTGAGAAGAATCGTCGTAGAATTATTGAAAAAGTATATCACTTAATGGAAGAAGAAAAAGACCTTGCACAAGAATTAAAAGCAGCTGAAGAGGAATATGCTGAGCTGATGAATAAGAGGCACGAAGCAAAGGCAATATTGGAACAATGCACCATAGTCGGCTAATTATATAAACTGGAAGAAGAATCTACATCTCTGGAAGCCGGTAAAATTTACCGGAGAAATTTTACGGCTTCCAGAGATGCTTTCTTTTGTGGGCATAATTGATTGACATGGGAGAAAAGAATTCTCAGTATATCGGAACTCCATACCCATAGATTTCATAGTGCCCGACAGCCCAAGCGTTGTTGGATACCCTGTCGCCGCTGTTGCCCTCAATGGTGTAGATGTATCCGCCTTCGACTTTTTCTACGATGCCAACATGGTCTGTGATCCCATCTTGGCCGTTGGTTTCAACTTTATCCCAATCGAAGTAGATGATGTCGCCGGGATTTGGGGTGTAGCTGCTGTCCTGCCATTGATCGCGGGCTCTGAACCAGCTTTCGCCGGAGACGCAACCAGCGGTTTTGGGGATAACATCTGCGTCGATATAACCGCACTCGTTTGCGCACCAGGAGACAAAGCAGGCGCACCATTCCACACGGGACTCAAACCCCATATACGACCAATAGGTATCGCCGGAGTTGCCGACCTGTGACAGGGCTACCTCGACAATATCACCGGAAAAGTTGATCCCGTACAGAGCTGAACTCCATAGGCTGGCGTTTTCGTCAGACAACAGTTCGGCAAGCTGTTCCCTCTGCTCGGCTGAAAATCCATACTCATCCGCCATCTCCTCTGCGGTTTTGTGCGTGACGGTGATGTATAGTCTTGTATGGGTGACCGTTGTTTCTGTTTCGACGGGATTTCCTTCTTCATCTACACTGGTCTCAGTGACAGTTTCTGTGTAGCTCTCGGTGTGGTAGTCAATCTCGTTCATTTCCCAGAATATGCTGCTCAAAGCAAGAAGCTTATACGCATCCATACTTGCGACCTCTTGTGGGTTGTCAGGATCGGTATTGACCTTCACCGCATAAACGGACAAGACTTCTCGCCAGTTTGCCCTTACCCCGGTCATCACAAGGTCATCGTGTGCGTTGCTTTCCTTGATGTCCCGAATCTCACCTTGATAATCCGAGTTGATTTGCCGGACGGCATCCCGCATGGTCATGCCTGTTCCTGTGTCTTCACCGGAAAAGAAGATTGCAAAGACGGAGCCTATCACCAAAGCAATCATCAGAATGATGACTATGATAACGGCGGCAACTCCACCGCCTGCGGCAATGGCGGCAACCAGCTCTTTGGTCGCCGCGATGATTGACTTAATGGCTTTTGCCGTCGCCACTGCTGCGGCCTTAACTGCTTTGGCCGTCGCGATTGCCGCCTGCAGCGCCATTTCAGCGAATTTCTGAGTAGCCTTCATGGATTCAACCGCTGCTTTCTTTGCGGCCTGGGCGGATTTCTCGGCAGTCTTAATGCCTTTCTCAGTTGTTTTCGCCGCCGTCTTGATCTGCCTGCCGGTTTTCTCAGCGGTTTTGACCGTCTGGCGCATGGCATCCTTCGTCTTGAGCGTCTGCTTCCCGGCAGAACGGGCTGATTGCTTGAGGGTCTGCTTCTGCTGCTCTGCCGTCCGAACCGTCCGCTCCCGCCGGAGTGGGCGTTTTCTTTTTTCGTCACGGAACTTGGTTTTGACGTTTTGCCGCCCGGACTCCTGCGGAGAACGGGCAGTCTCTGTGGCTCTGTGCTCGGAGTTGGAGGCTGCGCCGGATTGTCGCTGGGCAGGATCCCTGTGCGTGGTATCGGGCTCCTGTTCCATGCGCTCCTGAAGTTTCCGCTTTTCCTGTCTATGCTCCTGGATGGCGTCCTTGGCTTTTTCCTTTGCTTTTTTCGCACCGGATTTCACGGTGTTGCCCGCGGTATCCGCCGCATCCTCGGCAGCATACTTCACCTGGTCGGAAGCATACTCCTCCGGCGTGACCTGCCCATCATCCATCAGATTCTGGGCGGTATCCTTTGTGCGGATGAGTGCCTTCTTCATGTGCTGCGCCGCAATCTTGCTCCGATCCAGCACCTTGACGTCGTGCACGGTTTCTTTCGTTTTAATGTCAGGCGTAATGATACCCCCTTTCCGGGGAGGCCATGTTAAGAAGCATGACCTCCCGCAAAGCAGCCCTCGCCGGGCCGCGTGGTCATAAGCTGGTACATCTTCGTGTTCTTCGGGAAGCGGTTGACAAACGGCACAACGACAGAACCGTATCGGATGAGACCGCAGCCGGCATCGGCGCTGGTGATATAGCTCAACTGCTCCTTTGAGATGTTCAGCAACTCCGCCAGACGCATCCGGTCGGACGGAGCCTGGTTCAGCATGACCACGAACTCGGAGTTGGAGAGCATAGTGGAAGCCTGAACGGAGTCCAGCAGATACTCCACGTTCTGCGTGATCGCAGTAGGATAGGCGTTTCTCTTACGGAACATTTTCCACGCAGATTCAAAGAAGCTCGCGCTGTGTTCGTTGGAGTAAACGATGTGGAACTCGTCGATGAAGATATGCGTCCGCTTTCCGCGACGCCAGTTCAAAGTCGCACGGTTGAGGATGGTGTCGGTGATGACCAGCAGGCCAGTTGGCTTGAGCTGAGCACCGAGATCGTGAATGTCGAACACCAGGATTCGCTTGTTCAGATCAACGGTGGAGCTGCCGCCGAAAATGTCCAGAGAGCCGGTGGTAAACAGCTCCATTGCAAGGGCAATGCTCTGTGCCTCCTTTTCCGGCTGCTGCAAGAGCTTCTCCCGGAGCGTGGAGAGCGTCGGAACCATGCCGGACTGCTCCGCCTCGTTGTAAACTGCTTTGACGCAGCGGTCAATCAGAGACTTTTCCTGCGGGCCGACGCCGCGGTTGTCAATCTGTTCCAGCAGAGACAAAATGAACTGGCTCTTGGTGACAAGTGGATCGCTGTCGGAGTCGCCGTAGCCCTCCACCATGTACATGGCGTTGAGCCGGTCCTTGCCGCCTGCGGCAATTCGAATGATGGAGCTGTCATCGCCCATCGCTTCGACCATCGGGGCATATTCGCCTTCGGGGTCGCAGACGATAATGTCGTCGTCCGTATTGAGCATCAGGAACATCATGTTTTGCTTGGCGGTGAACGATTTGCCGGAGCCGGGTACGCCGAGAAGAATTGACGACTGGTTCATCAGGTTTTCTTTGTTTACCATAATCAGATTATGGCTAACTGCATTTTCTCCATAGTAGATGCCGCCTTTGTCCTGAATCTCCTGCACCTTAAAGGGCATGAATACCGCAAGGCTCTCCGTCGTGAGCGTCCGGAAGGTGTCAATCTTTCTCACGCCAATGGGAAGCACCGTGTTCAAGCCATCGAGCTGCTGGTACTTGAGCACGGCCATCTGACACATGTGCTTGCGAACCGTAGAGAGCAGTGCCTCGGTGTCCTCGTCCAGCTGCTGTTTCGTGTCCGCGGTCAGCACCATCGTGATAACACAGATCATCATGCGCTGGTCACGATTGGTCAAGTCGTTCAGGAAGTCCTTTGCTTCTGTCCGCTGCTGTTCCATGTCATACGGAACAACGGCGGAGAAGTTGTTGTGGGCGTTTTGGCGGCGCTGCCAGTTCGTGATGTTGGTTTCCACGCCGAGAAGCCGCTGCTCCACCTCCCGCACTGCTTCGTCCATCGGGACAGGCATAATGTCGATGGAGAGCATCAGATTGCAGTTCATTTCTGTGATCTCGGAAACCATGCTGTCCTTGATGTAGCTGGCATAATCCTTCAGATAGAAGACTCTGGCATAGCGGTTTCCAATCTGGAGATAGTCGCTGTGCTTCTCCATACTGCCGGGACAGATCGCGTCCTTGAAGTCATGCCCCTTCCGCATAGCATCCTTCAAATCAAAGCTGAAGCTTCCTACCGCCTGGGGCTGGTAGAAATCGTGGAGTACCCGGAGCTTTTCGGAGGCGTCCAGCGGTTCGCACTTGGAGCCCAGGCCGGAGTAGTGCAGAGAAAGGTCTGTACCGACACGGGAAAAGTAGTGTTTGGCTTCCTCGTAGTTTTTCTTAGCAACGGTAATTGTGACGTACTTCTCATGCTTCGAGCCGTTTGCTCCAATGGCCTGATCCAGAATCATTTGATTATACTCGCCACGGTATTCGTCCCGTTCATCGCCGCGCATAGGCATAAGAACGGAGCTCTCAAAGCTGTCCCGGTTCACCGGACTTTTAGAAAGAGTAATCTTGGTGGTCGCTGCACTGTCCAGACTGTTGAGCAGGCCGGAGTAGGAAAGGACCATTTTTTCCTTGTCCTCCCGGCTGGCGACCAGGTAGTTGATGTCAGTAAATCGGAAGGTCTGGCAGAACTTGTTGTTGCCCACCAAAAAAATGCCGTCCGGCCAGATGCGCTTGATGGGGATCAGATCCTGCACCCGTCTCGGAACGCTGTACCGCTCCTTGTCGGATTTCAGAATCGACTTAATGCTTTTCATCATGCTTTTTGTATTCCTCCTTCTCCTTGGCAGCCAGCACATCCTTGACTGCCTCATAGTAGAAATTGGTGGGCAGGAAGCAGATTTCTTTGGGCTCAATCATCTCTGACCGCAGCCAGACAAGAACAAACTTCTCTGCCGGCATACCGTGATAGGATACAAAACCCATTGCCGCAAACGGTGCGGCTCCGAGGATGCACATCCAGGACACGGTTTCGGTCCCGACGTAGGGCTTCAACAAAAAATACAGCAGTACGGCAATGCCGACTGCTGCAACGGAGAACACCATCTGACGCAGGGACAGACCGAAAAACATGCTTTCGGTATAGTTCCGGATTTCCCGGTTAATTCTGATTTCCAAGTCTGTTTCCTCCTTTACAGCCCAAGCATCTCACGCACAACCCTGTCGGACATCTTCACCGAGCCGACCAGGACAAGCATATTGAAGATCAGTTCACCAAGGTAAGTCCACACAATGGTTGCGGCTGGCTCAGAGGTGTTGATTGCAGGCGGTGAGGACGCAAAGACTGAGAAAATAATGCAGGCAAGAACAATGATCGCTCCTTCCAAAAGCACGGCGGCGTAGCTCTTCAGGAAACTCTTGCCCACATTCTGGCTTGGCTCTCCCGCAAAGGAAGCCAACGGAATCGGTGAGATTGCCGTGTACATGTAGAGCTTGAAAAACCTGCCGTAGACGGATAGAATCATGATAAAGGACAACACCCAGACAATCAACGATCCGATCAGCGTGACTGCCCAGACGGGAATGGACTCAAAGAAACCCATATCCTCAATAATTGTCACCATCTCAGCAGGCATCGTGATAGACTGCGGTGTGCCAAATCCCGCGGCAGTCATAATTGAACTGATAATTCCTTGCACAATACTGAGCAGCGCCATCATCAGCTCCATGCCGTGGGTCACAACCCCTTTTGCAATGGCGAATCGAACGAATAGCTTGACCGCGTGCTCCGGCTTTTTCACTTCGGCAAAGCTGCCGCAGGTTTTCACCACACCGACCACAAAGAATAGAACCAGCAGGGCGTAGCCGATGGCCTGCAGCGCACCGTGGACGCTCTGCATGACCGCCCAGATGGAGCCGCCCTTGAAGGTTTCCGGAGACTGTGTGAGAAGCTGCCAGATTTCAGCCAGTTTCCCAGACCACATCTCCAGCGCGTTTTCGATGTTTCTTACGATCCAGTTATCTGACAAGATTTCGCACCTCCTTGGAGGGCGGAGCCTTCATCCGGCTCCGCCCTCTGTGCCGGATAACCATATCAGCCGGTGATGAGGGTCAGGATTTCCTTGGCAAAGGTAATCACAATGCCGCCGGCGAGGGTCAGAAAACCGTTGGAGCGCTGAGAAGGGTCATGGGACTGGAAGGACAGGCCGACCTGAACGATACCCCAGCCCAGAAGAATGAGGCCAACCGCGCGGATCAGGCCGAAGATAAAGTCGCTCAGATTGTTCACGACGCCGATGGGGTCGTTCGTCGCAAACGCCGTAACGGACAGACCGATCATGAGCGCGATTGCCAGGACGAAGGCAGCGTAGACGCGGAAACCTCTGCGCACCTTAGTGGGGATTTCATGCTTTTGAAGATTGTTCTTTTTCATGCTGTGTTTCCTCCTTGTCTAATTCGGCATATAGTTCTTCTTCGGAGAGCAGTTCAAATTCATCGCTCTCCGGGAGCGAAAGGGTTTGCGCCTGCTTCATCAGCCGGTCATCCAGCGTAATCAAGCCTGCGCTGCGGGTATCCTCCCCATGATGATAGGGGGCTGCCCCGCCGTCAGTAGTGAGCGACACATTCGGATGATGCAGCACATCGTACTTGTCATCCCGGACAGGACGCTCGCCGCGAATAAAAAGAAGCGAGTAGCGGTTGTCCAGCATACGCACCTCGTCCGGTGTCAGCAGCTCCCGACCAGCGAGCTGCCAGTTTGTAGAATAACTTCCGTTTCTGCCTTTGCTTCTGCCGTAGGTGTTGGTGTCGATGGTCTCTTTGCCCAACAGCTTCGAGACATACTCATGCGTGGATTGCTCGTTGCCGCCCAGATAGACGAACTCGTCACAGTTGCCGACGATGCTTTCCCACTGTTTTTCAAACAGAGCCTTGAGCTGCGCCATGTTCTGAATGATGATTGAGACAGAAATCTCGCGGGAACGCATGGTAGCAAGCAGCTTGTCAAACTCATCGGGCAGCGCCACGTTCGCAAACTCATCCATGACGAAGTGGACATGGACGGGAAGCCTTCCGCCATGCACGACGTCAGCGGAATAGTAGAGCTGCTGGAAGAGCTGCGTGTAGAGCATCCCGATGATGAAGTTGAAGCTGGTGTCGTTGTCGGGGATGACCGCAAAAATCGCGGTTTTGCGCTCTCCCATCAGCGGCAGCTCCAATTCGTCGTATTGGGTGATAGACGCCAGAGATTCCAGGTTGAACTTCTCCAGACGGGAGATCAAGGAAATCTGAATGGATTTCAGGGTCTTGCCGCTGCCGGAGTGATAGCCCCGATAGTATTTCAGGGCAATATGCTCCGGGCAGTCTTCCTCCAGTTGTCGGAACAGAATGTCCAGCGGCGAAACGTGATTTTCATCATCCTCCTTGACCTCGCCATAGCGGATCATGTCCATAACCATTGGAAAGTTCTGCTCGTCGGGCGGCGCTTCATAGTGCAGATAGAACACCAGCGCCAAAAGGAGCATGGTCGCCGCCTGATCCCAGAAGGGGTCCTGCGTCTGACTACCCTTTGGCGTGGTGTTCTTGAACAGGTTCGTCACAAGCCGCTGAATGTCGTTGTCACTCTGCAAATATACAAAGGGATTGTAGCAATGACTCTTTCCCATGTTGATGAGGTCAATTACCTTGATTACATATCCCTTCGCCTCAAGCAATGCCCCTGTATCTCGCAGAAGCTCGCCCTTTGGGTCGAGCACCACAAAGGAAGTGTTGGCATTCATGATATTGGGCTTGGCATAGAACCTGGTTTTGCCCGCGCCGGAGCCGCCACAGACCAAGACGTTCAGATTGCGTCTGTGCTTCCTGCTGTCCAGCCCGATGGCGACTCGCTGGGTCAGAATCTTGTTCTCAGCCTTTTGTTTCGAGGCATACTTCTTAAAGAGCTGTGCCGCGCTGCCCCATTTGGCCGAACCGTGTTCCTCCCGCTTTCTGTAGTTGCGATCATTGGACAGGTACACCATAATTGCCAGACCGTAGACGCCCAAAAGGGCGAGCACAGTTTTTAAGCTGTACTCGCCCCATTGGATATGGAAGGGATCGTTGAATACGGTGCCGAGGTTGCGAAGAAGGCCGGGAACGCCGCCGTCCATTGCGGGAGCAATCAATAGGGCAAGCCATACGACGGGAATCGCACCAAAGCAGTACAGCGCGATGCGCTGCCCGGAGAACTTATCTTGCCTCACGGTCTGCCTTTCGCTTTTCTTTTTTGGTCGGAGCGTCGATGACCTTCAGCAGAAGATCGTCCACATCCTCTGTGGGCTTTCTGTCATAGAGAAGGTTGTTACGGAAGTTATTGAGACTGGCTACCATAATCCGAAACTCGTAGCCGTCAACGGAAATAATACGCTTATCTTCAGCCATCGGGACGCCTCCTTACCGGGCGTCCCGGTTCTTAGGGTTTACCGGGCTGGAATGGTTCTGCTCCTTCTGTTTGCCCAACACGTTCTCCATCGTATTGTGCATGGTGTTAGCCACGTCACGGATCTGATTCAACTCCGCCTTGATTACCTTTGCCTCCTGATTGGAGTAGCTGGAAGGGAAAGCAACGCTGTCGGGAGCAATGTGGTTTCTGGCGCACACCAGGTAGGCAATACTCTTTGCTTTGAACTCGCAGTTGTTCCGGCTGAACTCGCCTCCGTTGTCCAGGTGGGCAAAGGCAAGCTCCCGTGCCAAAGCACGGAACAATTCATCAAAGCCACGACCGTGACGGACGAAGATAGTCTTCTCGGTGGGGTTATAGAAAGCAGCGGAGTTGGCAGGAACTCTGCTATCCTCTACTGCCAACCTGCAAGGAGGATTGGATACCAGCGCTTTCATCACAAGCCGCTGATCCCGATGGATTTCAGCCTGCCGCCTGATTGCGTTCGTCTGAGAAATGTCAAAGACCTTCTTCACGTTGAAGCTGGCGCCTACGCTGCCGTCGTCACGCTCAAACTCCTTGCCGGGAGTCAGAAGCATGATTGCCTTTGCGCCGGGTTCGATCTTGACATTGTTCTCCCGCCACTCGTCGAAGGTCGCCAACCTGGTGGCGTCAGGCATCTGATCGGCAATCAGAAGGGCGTTGTTCACGCTGTAGCGGTTGAACCGCGCCTGCACATTCAGATAGACGGCATACGCGTCGGCGCTGGATGCGGCACGCTCCGCCGTCACGTCCGCTCTGTGGAACGCTTCTTCGCGCTCGGCCTGCTTTTTCTCAATGTAGGCGTCCTTGTCATAGGGCTCCAGCGCAGCACCCTTGGGCTGGCTGTTCTGCTTCTCCTGCGTATTGGTCAGGAGATCGTCGAAGTCTTGGCTCATCTGTTCTTCTCCTTTCGTTTCTTCTTCGGAGGCTTATGCTCCGGATATTGGATTCTTTCGGGCTCGGTTTTCTTGCGGCCGGTCTGCTGCTCACGGCGCAGCGCCTCCAGTTTCTCTCGCACAGAGGGCTTTTGAGCCAAAGGCATCCGCTCCGGCTCATATGCTTGGGCCTTTGATTTCTTCGAGGTAGGCGCGGACCGATTTGTGTTTCCGGTCGCGAGGGTAGGGTTTGCGGTGTGCATTTGCTCTTTGTTCGGTGCAGGGGCAAACAGCTCTTCCACAAAGAGATCCGCAGGGTCTTTTTCCGGAACGACGCGCTCTGGAACCTCCTTGTTGGTGGCGGGAGCATCCTTGGCTTTGACCACCTCGGAACGGACGCTTGCCACGTCCACATCAGATAGTTGTAGACGCTCAAAGATGCGCCCGATTTTACTGGCGTCCTCCGCACGGGCCATAATGTCCACCACGCCATCCTTTGCGTTTTTCTGTCTCAAAGCACAGTACAGGACGCCATACTTCTTAGCTTCCTTGCAGAACTTCTGTAGCTCCTCTGTTTTCACAGGGAAGATTCTCAGCTCCTTACCAGATCGAAGCATATTAGTAAGACGCACTTTGCCTTTTGTTCGCTTTTGGTCTTTAAGAATCGCATAAAGCAGCATTGCAAGTCGTTTTGCTCCTGCACCAGCGATTCTGATAGCGTGTTCAGACCCGTCCAACATGATCCTCACGACTTGATCTGCTGCTTCGGCTTGGGTGCTCATCCGGGTATCTCTCCTTTCTCAAGTTTTCTTTATCCTGGTTGATTTCCAGCAGGTTCTTATGAACCTGTTCGGATCGCTCTGCTACATCAGCACAATAATCCACCTCTTTCCATGCCCTCTTCAATTCCTTGGAAACACGCTTGATTTCACTCTGGATTTCCGCCATCCCGGATTCATCGTGCCTTCGGGCTGCCTTTTTCAGCAGGTTCCGTAATTCCTTTCGTTCTTCGCCTAAACGGTCGATCTTCTGCGTAAGGTCATCCCGGTAGGAATCCAGATCCTCGATGGTTTCAATCTTGTTTGCAATCAGCATCTTTGTTTCCGCAATGTAACGGTCAAGCTTGATCACGTCATCCCGCAGGAGATAGGAAACACGCTTTGTTCGGTTTGGGTGCTTCACAATGATCCCCAGCTCATAGCAATACCGGAAATACAATGCCCGGAGGCCGGTCAGTTTCTTTGCCGGCTTCCGGGACATTTTCATGTGATAGTGCTTTAGGGGAAGAACCTCAAAGGGCTGCTGTCGGCGTGTGTTTCCGTGTACGCGAACCTGGATACGATCCAGCTCATATTCCTCACCCAGCGTATCAAAGCGATAGTTCTTTTTGCTCCCCGGTGGCGTGATCTTCGGGTGCTTCAACGGTGCGCCTCCGGTACCATGGGTTGTGATGGTGTAGCCCATCTCCCGCAGCGTTCTGTAGAACTCCTGCATCGTCAGCGAGGCCGCAACCGCTCGGTCAATGTCCGTTCGGATCATCTGAGAATGAGTCGGCTTTCCGTTCTTTTCAGCGGCGAACTGTGCGTAGTTTTTTCCGCGCCGCTGTGGGTCTGAGATTACGGACAAGCCATACTCCCTGCAAAGCTCGTCGGACACCTCTCGCATCTGGCGATAATCGGAATGATAGTTGCAATACCGTTTTCCATCCATGAACGAAACACCGTTCAAAACAAAATGATTATGATATGCGTCTGTGTTGCAGTGTGTGGCAACTACTACTTCAAACCGATCTCCCCAAAGTCGCTTCGCTGTCTCTATGCCAATAGCATGCGCCATTTCAGCATTGACCTCACCGGGCTTGAAGGATTGGTAACCATGATAGCATAAACGCTGGCTTTTCGCTTCCCTCATGCGGATCGTAGACTGAAAGTGCTCGGCAGCACTATCTGCATCACAGTTAATCCCACTGACAAACACCCGGTTCTCCGTTTTCAAATCGTCGGCTGCATACTCGATTACACCGTCAATAATGTGCAGAGGTTCTTCTTCGGTATAATAGGATTCGGTAACCTTCTCTGGGTTTTTGATGTAATTGAGGACCCGGTCAATTCTGGATTTGATTGGCCAGATTGATGTGACAGCCATAAGCTATTCCTCCGGGGCAAAGGCATCCACGATAGCCTTCTCTGCAAGCCACGCTTCCACAAGCACCTTTCGCATTTGTGGGGCATCAAGCAGGTGGGTGGTGTTTGCCTGTTTAAGCAACTGATTGACGTTCGTTCCTGCTCGGCGAATGTCCCGGATCAGAATTGGAATGTCTGCTTTTGGTGCCTCTTTAATAACACATTCTTCAATCTGCTTTCGAAGAAAAGCGCCTTTAGAAATACCTGCTTTGTCCGCTTTTCTTTGCAGAGTTTCATTCTCAGCTTTTGTGAGATAAAGCGTGAATTTAACCGGTCTGTTTCTGTTAGCCATGTCTGTTTCACCTTCTGCGGAGGGGGTATTAGGGCGCTCCCTAACAAGTGACTGTGCCGTGAACGGTCACAGTCGTTGCTTGCTGCGACAGCGCCACCTAACCCCTCCGCCCGTAATCAGTCGGTCATACTCTGCTGAAAGTGATCGTCAAGGAGCTCCTCGACGGTATCACGGAGCTCGTCAAAGCTGTCACAGACGTCGTAGTATTGAGCGACGAGCTTTCTCAGAAGCCTGAGAATGTGGCTGTGCCGGGACGCTTCATCCTCATCCACATCCGGCTGCGAGGGGACGTCCTTGCGGACAATCTGGGACGGTACATGGAGAAGGGGAGCGCTCTTTTCTGCTGCTTCGGTCTGCTTGATTCCACCCTTGTTGTAAGGGCCGCACAGGGCAACGGGGCAGTTTTCGCAGTCGTGATCGTATTCGTCCTCCAGGTCGATGGCGTCCTCTGCGGCAATATCCACGAGGTCTTTCTCGCCGAAAGAAATCAGGTTGGTGTTGTCGCAGATGCCTTGCGCGTAGTCGATGGCATCCTCCTCGGATTCGGCATAGACGAGGACGTCCTTGCAGAAGGTCCCGTAGACGGTAACACAGTAGAGTTTCTGATTTTTCATTTTCTTTTCCTCCTCGGTTTGATGGGTTGTTTATTGTTGGGTTTCATGGGAAAAGCCCGCCTTGCAGCGAGCTGCTGCTGGGCGAACTTCTTGGGGTGTGCGGTTCTCTGGTGCTTGCTGTTGTGGTTGGACAATGGAGATCACTCCTCTGTTTACGCGTCGGATAATGCTTCCAGAATCATCGTTCTTCACCCCTTTCTTTCGCCTTCATCGGAACAGTAGCAATCCTGCCATTGATGTTGAAGAATGCTTCTGGGCACTTGTAGCGCTCAAGATAGCGGCGCTGCTGGTCCGGACTCAGGCTCCCAAAGTTTTCTCCGCTGCAGGAACAAACGAAAAAGGATCCAACAAGAATATCGTAGATTTCTTTTGTCTCCTCGTCCCGCAGTGCACGGTTCGGCTCACGACCAGTCAGCTTGCCTTCTTCATCGCAGACAATGCAGACCTCTTCCTCAAAGGGATAAACCGCCTGAATGGTGTCGGCATTGATGGCGCGGTAGTAGCCCTCCAGCGATGCTTCGATATCTGCAATTCTGGCCTTCTTTCCCGGCTCTACCAGGACAACCCGGATCGTGTTCTCCTGCAGCGGCTTGGCCTTGCTTGCGTCAAACGGAATTTCCTTGAAGCCGATGGAATCACAGAAGAAATATTGCTCCTTGCTGGTGGCCGGGTCACAGACCGCAATCACATCCGATACGGACAGAGAACGAAACTGATCCCTGCCGGGTCGGTCATCTGCGTTAAACTTGCAGTAGAGTTCTTCCAGATTCTGGCATTCCACTTCACCCTTGAAAACCTCATCATAGATCTCCGGGCGAACGGTCTCCCCATAGGCTGTGATGAGCTCCATGGATTCGAAGCACATGCGAGCCGTGTCACGGCTCATGTTGATTTGGTACAGTTTGATGTACATCCAAATTCTCCTCTCTTTCTTTTCATCGTTCCGGTTCGTTTCTGCTCCGGTGCAGAAGCTCCCAAAGAAGCTGATCATTGACGTCATTTCCGCATCGTGGCGGCAAGTTGACGACATCATAGGGCTGATCTGCCAAGCCTTCCATGATACCCTTGGCAGCGCTCCGGCCCACCTCATCGTTGTCCAGGTGGA